>Ga0105237_10000573_pt1 | contig 51454 bp, 50 predicted proteins | sample KBSC24metaG_FD_81520 | JGI IMG/M metagenome (GOLD analysis project Ga0105237, IMG submission 81520) | Corn rhizosphere microbial communities from Kellogg Biological Station, Michigan, USA - KBS C2-4 metaG | ecosystem: Host-associated > Plants > Roots > Rhizosphere > Soil | place: Michigan, USA... | reverse complement strand
GTTAAGAAAAAGGATAATTTTTACCCTTATTTATAGCCAGGGTTTCTTTATGCAAAGCAGAAATTTCCGGCTTCAAAGGGTTGGGAATTTGAACTGGCTTGAAAAGCATTACAAGTTTCAGGACATTGCCTTTTCATTAGATGAGCTGATTGTACTGAACGCAACAAAAAAAGGCAAATCGATAGAAGAATTTGCGAAAACGATAAGTGCCCTGGTAAATGATGTTTTTATACCGATAGCAGCAGGCGGGGGGATAAGAAGCCTGGACGATGCCAAATTATTATTCAATAGCGGGGCTGATAAAATTGTTTTAAACAGCGTTCTGATTGAGGACCCGGAGCTGGTTGCCGCTATTATAAGCAAGTACGGAACACAAAGCGTTGTGGCGTCAATTGATTATAAAGCTAACAACGGTGTAAACGAGGTTTATATAAATGACGGTGAACAAAAGACCGCCTATGTATTAGAGGATTATATTGAATACCTTGAAAAGCTGAATGTAGGAGAGATCTATTTAAATTCTATTGACAAGGACGGAACCGGATTTGGATATGATTTTGAGGTAATAAACAAAATAGAAGATAAAGTAAATCTTCCCCTCATTATTGCCGGAGGGGCTGGTAATGAAAATCATTTAATGGAAGGCCTTAAAATTAGAGGAGTTAGCGCAGTTGCAACAGCTAACTTGTTTAATTTTATTGGAAACGGCCTGCCTAATGCGAGGCGAAAAATAATTGAATCGGACATGAATATTGCCAGGTGGGATTCAATTTTAAATAAGTAAATAATAGAGTAATCATTATATAAGGATGGAACGGGAAGTTAACCTGATATGGGAAAAGTGGATAGAGCATTTTGACCACAAGCCCGATGACAAGGCGATTGTGCATATTACTTTTGATGAAAAACCTTATATCTGGACATATAAATCTCTTTTAGAAAATGCGGTTATTGTAGCAAAATATCTAAAACAAAAAGGTATAAAACGGGGCGATGTTTGCGGAATAATCATGAGGCATAATAAATATTTTTACCCGATATATTTAGGCGCATCATTATTGGGAACAGTAACCACGGTTTTAGCCTACAAAAACCCGAAATTACATCCCGAAAAGTTTATTTTAGGTCTTGAAGGAATCTCCAAACAATCGGGACTGGATTGGATACTCACCGAAAATGAGTTTGAGGAAGTTGTAAAACCCATAATCAGTGATAACGGAAGTACAATAAAAGACATTTTTTGTCCGCTGGATATTTTTGCCGGTAAATTTTCCGATGAAGTTGATGTGCTGGCCGAATTAGACTTACTCAGAAGTGAATGGGCAGAAGTAAAGCCACACAGTCCTTTCCTATTGCAACACTCGTCGGGTACAACTGGCCTTCAAAAAGGTGTAACTCTTTCTCATGTCGCGATATTAAACCACGCGAAAGTTTATGGTGACCGTCTTGAACTTACTGATCAGGATAAAATAATTAGCTGGCTGCCACTGTATCATGATATGGGTTTGATTGCAGCTTTTACGATTCCACTGATTAAAGGTATTACCACGGTACAAATCGACCCGTTTGATTGGATTACAGAGCCGGTAATGTTAATGGAAGCTATTAGCAAGCATCAGGGAACCTTAGTATGGCTCCCTAATTTTTCCTATATCGTTTTAGCAAAAAAAGTTCATCCTGACGATATGATAGATATCGACCTTTCATCGATAAGGATGTTGGTGAATTGTAGCGAACCGATAAGCAGCGAAGCACATGAAGCGTTTTATAACTTCTATAAGGATTATGGATTAAAAAAACATTCTTTAACGGCTTGTTACGCTATGGCCGAAACAACGTTTGCGGTTACTCAAACTACGCCAGGGGAAACAGCCAAAGTTCTTTGTGTAGATAAAATCAAATTAGCCAATGGGCAAATTTCTGTTTTAGACAAGAGTTTTTATAGTAATGGGCGTTACTGTGTTTCCTCCGGAAGTCCTATAGAGGGATGTAGAATCAAAATTGTTTCTCCTGGAGGAGATGAACTGCCTGACTTATTTTCAGGAGAAATAATTATTTCTTCAGTTTCTTTGTTTGATGGTTACAAGAATAATCCGGAGAAAAGTAATGAAGTGCTAAAAGATGGTTGGTTTTACAGCGGGGATATCGGGTTTACACATGAAGGCGAATGCTATGTAATTGGAAGAAAGAAAGATATTATCATCGTCGCAGGAAAAAATATTTATCCGGAAGATGTCGAAACAGTTGTGAACAGCGTTGACGGAATTATACAAGGGCGGGTAGTTGCATTTGGCATATTTAATAGTGACTTGGGTACGGATCAGATTCATGTTGTTGTTGAAACACAACAACATGAATCTGAATATAAAAGATTAGGTCAATTAATCATTAAAAATGCGCAGGAGAATGATTTATCTATTGCCCGGGTACATGTTAAGGCGCCACGATGGTTAATTAAAAGCTCATCAGGAAAATTAAGCAGAAATGACAACAAAAATCGAATTTTAAAAGAATTAAATTAAAAAACAATGATTTCAGAACGACTTAAATCGATAATAATCAAAGAATTGGGCCTGGAAGACTTCGTTATTGAACAGGACGCTAAAGCAAATCAGATACCTGGTTGGGACTCATTAAATCATATAAGTATAATAGTTGCCATAGAAGAAAGCTATGGCATTCGCTTACCTGGAAGAGAAGTAAGAAAATTGGAAAATATCGCTCAATTACAGGAGCTGATTAACGAAAAATTGTCTGCCAAAAATGATATTTAATTCTGCGGAATTTCTATTTGTGTTCCTGCCGGTATTAGGGTTTCTTTTATTTATATTATATAAATTTAAAAGAGATTCAATGCTGGTGCCAACACTTCTCGCCGCATCTGTTTTCTTCTATTTATATTCCAGTATTTTATTTGCAGCTATTCTTGCAAGCTCAATATTGATTAACTTTTCTATCGGAAAGCGAATCAATCTATCCATTAAATATAAATATCATTGGTTGCTGGCAGGCCTTTTTATCAATGTGGGATATATCTGCCTATTTAAATATACCGATGTTATTTCCGGCTTGTTTTCTTTTATTGGAAATCACAATATTAACTCATATTCCTTACCATTGGGTATATCTTTTTATTCATTTACCCAAATGGGATATCTCTTCGATCAGTTCGAAGGCGAAAAACCAGAGAAGAAACTAATTAATTACTCTCTATTTGTTTCCTTCTTTCCCAGCGTATCATCTGGCCCTATAATTCAAAATGACGATGTTGGTAAGCAATTACGGCAGCTTACTTTTAAACAATTTAATATTGAAAAAATTACCAGGGGCTTTTGTTTATTGCTTATAGGGTTATTTAAAAAGGTGATTTTAGCTGATTCTGTGGCTAATATTGCTAATGAGGTTTACCGTGCTGTTAACGCTAAAGTAAATATTAATTCTCTCGAAGCCTGGATTGGGGCTGTTAGCTATAGTTTACAGCTTTACTTCGATTTCTCCGGGTACTCTGATATTGCAATTGGCCTGGCATGGATGATTGGTATCAATTTACCCTGGAATTTTAACTCCCCTTATAAAGCAGTCAACATTGTTGATTTTTGGCGAAGATGGCATATTTCACTTTCTAACTGGTTGAATAATTATGTTTTTGAACCAATTAATTACGGATACACCAAAAAAGCGAAATCTATCCCCTTTCTAAGTAAGACCAGCGGCCTTGGCGGATATCTTTTAGGGACATTTGTCACCATGTTTCTTTGCGGTTTATGGCATGGTGCCACCCTCAATTTTATATTATGGGGGTTATTTCACGTTGTATTGATATTTGCGAATCGTTTTTGGAATATGTTTAAAGCACGCCCGGGACTAAAATCAGATAGTAAGAATCAATCCTCAGCGGCTATTTGGTCTAGCAGACTTTTGACTTTTGTGAGCGTAACGTTTGCCTGGGTCCTATTTCGCACCACTAACCTTGGTTCTGCAATAAACATGTGGAAAGCGATGATAGGAGGGAACGGTTTTTATATTTCTGAGGCTTTTGCAAAGAGATTTGGAATAGTTATAAATAATCCGGGATTTAAATTTCACTTCACCTCACTAAGTCATCCAATTTTTACGGAATCAATGTTTGCAATTGCTGTAAATTTATTTTTATTGCTGCTAGTCGTTTTTTTACTTCCGAACTCGCGGGAGATAATGTGTAATCAATGTAAAGTACCACGTTCACTTTTTGTGAAGAAAATAGCAAAATTTTTTACGGTTGAAAATGGTTGGCGCCCCAGTTATGTATGGCTTTTAATAATGTCAGTAATGACTATTTCATTAGTTACATGGAATAAAGTGGCAGAGTTTTTATATTTTAACTTTTAAGTAAATGATGAAATATAAGGCATTTTTAATTGGATTAGCTTTTAATTTTTTGTTGGCAATATTTGCGTGTTATTTGCTTGACCCATACGGGTTTTATAGAAAAATTGAGATAAAGAGGCTTAATCAACAAAAGGAGGGGGTACGAAATGTTATCCGGTATGTTAAAGCAATTGAAGTTGGATTACGAAAGCCTCAAACAATTTTAATGGGCTCATCCAGGGTACATGATGGAATTAACCCTCAAAATTCGGTTTTGCAAAAATATGCTCCTGTTTACAACTATGGCATCGACATGTTAAGGATTAATGAGGCAAAGTATTATCTAAAACATGCGATCATAAACGGTAATATTAAAAGAGTGATTTTTGGATTAGACTTTTTTATGTTTAACTCATTAGAGAAATTCAATCCAGCGTTTGATAGTACACTGGTTGGCAGGAAATTAAATTTTATAGATATGCTAAAGCCTTGCCTGCCATCTAAATACGTAGTTGCCGATATTTATAATACGATAAATATCAGTAGAACTCAACCTGAAAGAATGGAGTTTCTCGCAAACGGGTATAGGCCCGGCTCATCGGTATTTTATCACCTTCAAGATTATAAAAAATTACATTACTATACTAACTGGATATTTCTATCTAACGATAAGCAGGCTACCCCTTATTACGGGCGGTATGTGCAGAACGAACAAACTTTCAAGTGCTTTGAAGATTTTTTGGATATATGCCGCCGTAACAATATAGAATGCATTCTTTTTATTACACCTGCTCATGCCCTTTTAGATGGTGAGGGAATACATTTGACCGGTTTGTGGGATAAAATGGAAGATTTTAAACGTAATGTTACCAAAATAGCCTGTGAAAAAAATGCAGTAATTTGGGACTTTTCGGGTTATAATTATGTTACCACCGAAAGCCTTAAAAATCCAATGAAATACTACTGGGATTCATCACACTATAAAGAGTCTATTGGTAATTTGATGATGGAGCAAATGATGATGCCGCAATTAAACAATTCAGCTTATTTTGGCACACGCTTGACCGAAAAGAACATTGAGCAACATTTGAAAGAGATCAGAACTGATAGAGAGAAATATTTAAAGTCAAACCAGGTTGATGTAACCTGGATTAACCAATTGTATAATAGGATTAAGGAAAATAAAGGAATCCCTAAAGAACAGACTGAGAATATTTTTGCTAAATAATGTAAATTAAAGATGACTGACACAGGAAGATAGTGCAAATGGTATGCCTGGAGGCCCGGAACAGTAAAGTTTATAAATAATTAATGAAAGACGTAAAAATGAATATTATCGGAATCAACGTAAGCCACAATGCAAGTGCCTGTTTGATGATTGGCGGAGAAATAGTAATTGCAGCACAGGAAGAACGATTTACGAAGATCAAGAATTTCACAGGGTATCCTAAGCAATCAATTGATTATTGTTTAAAATACCTGGCGGATCGCGGCCTTAAAGTGGATAAGGTTGGTTTTTCAACTACTGAAAATGTTGCTATATGGTTTGCATATCCTATACAGCATTATTTTAAAATGAAAGACTATAATAACCATTATGGAGATGGTTTTTATGGTAGAAAATTAAAGAAAGAACCTGTTGACGATTACTATCAGAAAATAATTGACAACAACTCTAAAAATACAGCGCCAACTTATTTAGACTATGGTCAGTTTAAAGACATTGATTCGTTAGTTAATAATACAGAACAGTTTCGCGATCTTCAGCGGGCTTACGCTGCGGAACAATGTTCGGTTAAACCAGAGCAGGTGGAGTTTATTGACCATCATACCTGCCATGCCTATTATGCTTATTTTGCCAGTAAAAGAAAAAGCGACGACTGTGTTGTGATTACTTTGGATAGCGATGGCGACGGACGTAACCAAACGGTTTGGCATTTTAATAAAGGCGATGTTAAATTATTGAGATCGACTAATCAGTGCGATTTAGCCAGGATATACAAAATCACGACCTTGATTTTGGGCATGAAGCCGGACGAACATGAATTTAAGGTAATGGGGATGGCCCCATACGCAAAACCCGAGTATGTTGATATAGTTTATAAGGACGTTTACGAACCGTTATTGAAGGTAGAGGATTCGAAGGTACTTCATAATGAAAGGCCGGCTGATATGTATGCCTATCTTTCTGAAAAATTGAAGCCTTATCGTTTTGACAATATAGCGGGAGCCGTTCAGAAGTTGGTAGAAGAGGTAGCGATAAAGCTTTTTAAACAAGTTAATGAATTAACCGGGGCCCGGAACTTCGCCATAAGCGGGGGAGTTTCAATGAATATCAAGATGAATATGATATTGTCTCAACTGGATTTTGTTGATAACGTTTACGTTCCTGCCTCCGGATCTGATGAGTCCTTATGCATGGGCGCTTGCTATTTTTTACAGGGAGAGGATTCAGCGCCTTTAAAAAATACTTACCTCGGTTATGATATAAAGGACGACTTATCTGAAGAGAAAATAAGATCGCTTTTTGATGACGGACATTTTGAGGTAAGTACAAATGTTGACCATAAAGCTGTTGCCAAAATACTTGCCGGCGGAAACGTCGTTGCTGTTGCGAGAGACAGGGAAGAATTTGGAGCCAGAGCATTAGGCAACAGGAGCATAATAGCCAGCCCGAATGATCCGGAAGTTGTTAAATTGATAAATGAAGCCATAAAAAACAGGGATTTTTGGATGCCGTTCGCGCTTAGTATTATGGCCGATCATACCGGGGATTATCTTGTAAACCCTAAGAAGCTCGACTCGCCGTATATGACGATCGGTTTCGATACGCTCGACGCAAAATATAAAAATATCAAGGCTGGTACCCATCCGTATGACAGAACCTGCAGGCCACAGATATTAAAGGAGGAAGCAAATCAGCAATACTACGATCTAATAAGTGAGTTTAATAATATTACCGGTATTCCGGGATTATTAAATACCAGTTTAAATTTGCATGGTAATCCTATATGTTCCACGCTTTCAGACGTAGAATACACCTTCAAAAATTCGGGGTTAAATTATCTGTATATAAACGATAATTATCTGATCAAAAAGAGAGATTCAAATTAACCGCTGATCGCACTTAACAAGGTGTGCTGAGTTATTTATCCCTCCGTTATTGAAATTAATTGACTATCCTAAAGTTTTGATAGTCGCATTTAAATTATCGGGTTGCGAATGATCAATTTTGAATATCGGTTAATACAGCGCATGCGGGAAAGTTCGGTATTATTTTATCGTTATTGCGCTGGTCCTGTTCAAAATATGAAGCATCCGGATATGTTAAAGGTTTTAGCTGTACAATAAAGGCCTTTTTTTTAAACTGAAATTATAGATGATAGATAGAAAATCGATCAGGTTAAAAAGAAATTCTTTTGAGAATGTATTTATTGTAGATGACAGGAATAAATGGAACAGCTGTATTCTTAAATGTAATAAAGAGCTTGACCTGGTATTATGCGTCGACTTTGCATTAAAAAAACAATTAAAGGACGAAGGATTTAATGTGGCATTTTTAGACCACCTGGTTGACGAGAACGTGTTAAACAGCATAAACCTGGAAATGAATACATTTTTATATAAATGGTGTAAAGATGCTGGTGGACAAGACTTATTAGCTTACGGGTGTTTTAATATAGGCGAAGCACTTTTGCTAAACCTGATGACCGACGTTACTTATTTCTGCCATTTTTTTTTCAACGTACTGGCCTTAAAATCTATCGAATACAAACAATTGCAAGTTGCAACAGGCGATGCTACAATTATAGAAGCATTGAATAAGGCCGGATTGAAGTACTGGTTAGCGGAGGAAATATCTGCCGGGAAACAAGGGGTTGTTTATTATTTCCCCATCAAAACGTGGATGACCGAAGCTATAAATGGAAAGGCATGGAAGAGCAGCTTAAAAATATTATACAACCGGGTTTTGGATACGTTAGTGGGTTTGATAAATTTATTTCAAAAGAAAAATCAATCCTATGTTTATATCCAGGAATATCATCCCACGTCGGCTATAATAAGCAAACTGATTAAATTTCCCGGTATTTTATTGGTGCTTCCGGAATATCCTGGTCTGAAGGGGCTTATCAAAAATTTCAGCCAGCTGCTTAAGAGGCGAAAGGTGGTTTACAAAGACTTTAATACAAGCCGGGAAGCTATACGTATATTTGAACAATATAAAAAAGCTGAGAAATATAATTGGGTGCACGATAGCTATGTTATTAGCGATTACTTGTATGAAATTATAGACAGCGTTATAGAAAAACCTATTTACGAAGCGGTTTCAAAAGCAAAAAGTATTAAACGCTACTTCGACAGGCATACACTAAAATTAATGATTCCCGTAACAGATTTTTGGTTAGAAAACCGGCTGATCGCGAATTACGCTCATGATAAAAAGGTCCCTGTTTTTTTTATTGCAAACGGCTTACTAAATACACCCTACTTAAATGAAGGGCGCGATAGCGATTTTGTAAATTGTTACAGCGAAAGTATTAAAGAAGACTATTTTAACAGCGCTCCCAATGCGCTGGTTCTGGGCGATCCGAGGATGGACAAATACGCTGCAACAAATAAGAAAGATATAAATAGAGAGCATCCTACTATAATTATCGGTGCGGCAGGGTATGACGTAACAGACATTAACTCATACTTGGCATATGAGTTTGATTTTTTATATGATGTTCTCAAGAGCATTAACTTACTGGTATCTTTGGGCCGTAAAGCAAAGGTTATACTAAAAGTAAGAGCTAACGGGTACGCTCATTTATATAGTTCATTCGTTACTGAATATTTCAGTAACCTGGAGGTTGAGGTTATACAACATTCGAATTTTTATGACTTAATACAACAGGCAGATTTATACATCTCCATATTTTCTCAAACGATTTTTGAAGCTTCCACCCTTGGCATTCCATCAATTTATTATAAAAAGGACACACAAATAATATACAGGCCATTTGACAGCAAAAGTGAATTGTTGATAGCTCATGACACGAGCGATCTGGTTGACAAGATAAAGCTGTTTTATGAAGGAAGCGAAGAATTCGAGCTTTTTATGGATAAAAAAGTGATTGAAAAATATGTGGGGCCTTTGGATGGGGGGAATACACAAAGAAATATTGATTTCATAACGAAAATCATCGATCAAAACAAAGTAAAGATACTTTAAGAAATAACTAAATTGGGAAAATACATCAAAATATATTTCTGGCAGGCAATCTCAATAGTGTTCAATTTTAGCGCTGTATTTGTGGTTACCCCATATATATCATCCAACAGGGCGCTTTATGGCATATACTCGATAGTGATAGCTGCGTATTTTTTTATTTCATACGCAGATTTCGGGTTTTTAAGTGCCGGAATGAAATATGCGTCTGAGAGCTATGCCAAAAAAAATATTGAAGAAGAAGTTGAGGTGATAGGCTTCTCGGGGATGGTTTTTCTTGTATTTGCCGTTTTATACGCTTTTGGAGTTGTTTTGATTTCTTTTAACCCATTGATACTTGTGAAAGGTATTACCGACGCTCATGAGTTGAAAATAGCCAGGCAATTATTAATACTGCTGGCGTTTTCATGCCCTGTATTGGTTTTTCAAAGAATTATTCAAATTATATATGGAATACGTCTGCAGGATTATGTGTTTCAACGTGTTCTCATTATTTCCAACATTGTAAAGCTGCTTTCTGTTTTTGTGTTTTTTTATAACGGAAGATATATGATAGTTGAATATTTTTTGTTTTCGCAGGTGTGTTTACTTGTCGCGGTTATTACCGGCCTGGTAATGATTAAAACCTCGCTTAAATATGATATTGTACTATTGATCAAATCATTCAAATTATCAAGAAAGCTTTTCGATAAAACCAAAAAACTGGCGTTTACCAGTATATTTTTAACTATTTGCTGGATATTGTATTATGAGATGGATCCGTTTGCTATAGCTAAAATTTTTGGAGCAAAGCAAGTGGCAGTATACGCAATCGGCTTAACAATCATTACCTATTTCAGATCGCTTTTCGGTATATTATTTACCCCTTTTGTTGCCCGGTTCAATTACTTTGTGGGCTTGAATGACAAAGAAGGCTTGCAAGCCTTCTTTCTTAAAGTAATGGCTATTTTTTTACCGGTAACGGTATTTCCGATAATTGCTGTTTTTTTAACCACGCAAAATTTTATCCTTTCGTGGGTAGGGCCCGGATATACATCTTCCATATCTGTTGCACAGGTATTGGTGCTCTGTTATATTTTTAGCTTCATTACTTACCCGTCAGGTATCTTAATTATGGCCAACGAACGTGTAAGGGCGTTGTATTTTACCAGCGGACTGCAGCCGATCATTTTTTGGATCGGCATTTCAATTACTTACCGTTACTTAGGCTTACATGCTTTTGCGTACTTTAAATTTTTAGCGTTTTTCCTGGAAACAGTGGTATATACCGTTTTGATACTTAGATTTTTGGAGATTAGCCTTTTTAAACTACTTAAAAAGATCGTTGTTCCTGCAATTATCCCTGTTATATTCGTTGTTGGGCTGTTGTTGTTAGTAAGGAAAGAGCTGCCTGTTAGCCTGGGCAAAGTATATCTTGGCTATTATTTTGCGTCTATTGGAGGGGTGGTTGCATTAGGAGTAATATGTTACTATTTCACCTCGTATGTATTTAAGGAGTACGTTAATAAATTAACCGTCAGTATAATGCCCGGCAGGCGCCTTACAGCTGACAAAAGCTTGCTCTCATGACTTATATATTCATTTATTTAAAAACTTTGCTTCTGGCCACATTCAGATTTTTTCGTGAGATTTCGCTGCAGACAAAGTATGTTATCAATAATCCCAACTGCAAGTTTTATCCCGGCTCTGTTTTAATAAATTCATTTTTAGAAGGATATAATGTATTATTTTACGATGTCCAGGTTATCGACAGTTCGGTCGGGGCTCACACATATATTCAAAAAAGATCTACTGTTGTAAATGCAACTATAGGTAAATATTGTTCCATAGCATCAAATGTAGCCATCGGACCAGGTGTGCATAAAACAGACGGTGTAAGCACCCACCCGGCATTTTATCTTAAAAACACGCCGCTATTAAAGACATACAGTAAAAAAGACTCTTTTGAATCAAGCAGGGCAACCTCGATAGGGAATGACGTTTGGATTGGGGAAGGGGTTACGATAATAGATGGTTTGAAGGTTGGAACAGGGGCGATTATAGCAGCGGGAGCAGTAGTTACTAAAGACGTACCTGATTACGCTATAGTTGGAGGTGTACCGGCTAAATTAATTAAATATCGCTTTAATGAACTTTATATTCAAAAATTGTTAGAATCAAAATGGTGGGACTTATCAGACAGCGAGCTTTCAACATATACGGACCGGTTTGTTTCTGTAGAAGAGTTCTTCGATAAAAACAGGTAACACATAAACCGCTGTTTTAAGAAATATCATGTTCACTCAAAAAGTAATTAGAACTAATGAAATATATAAATAAGATAAGATCATTAATTTATTTCTTCCTTAATGTATTTGCTTATAAAAAACTTCATATAAAGTCTGATATAAAGTTCTCTAACAGGGTTGAAGGGAAAAAATATATTACAATATTGAAGCACGCTTTTATCAACAGAGGGGGATGGCTGCTTGCTTTAAAGATTGATGATACAGAACCAAACTTAACCATTAACGAAGGTTGCGTTGTTGGTGATTACTGCCATATTACTTCAGTAAGAAGCGTAATTATCGAACGTGATGTTATGATTGCGAGTAATGTCTATATTTCAGATAATCTTCACTCTTTCACAGATATTGACAGACCTATAAAAAATCAGCCGGTAATTTTTAAATCGGAAGTTGTAATTGGCAGCGGAACCTGGATTGGAGAAAATGCATGCATTATTGGAGCAAAAGTAGGCAGAAATTGTGTAATTGGAGCTAACGCCACAGTTAACAAAGATGTTCCTGACTATTGCGTTGTGGCGGGAAATCCAGGCAGGATAATTATGAGGTATAATTTCCAAACTAACATATTTGAATAGTAATTCAACAAAGTTTAAATGAATTTAAATCATAAACAGCTAAAAAAAGCTATATTAATTAGAACGGTTGAACAAGAGTTTTTAAATCTGTTTTCGAAAGGTAAACTAAACGGTACAGTTCATACTTGTGTTGGGCAGGAGTTTTCGGCATTAGCGTTTGCTGGTCAATTAAAAAAAAGCGATTTTGTTTTTTCCAATCATAGATGCCACGGTCATTATATTTCCTTTACGGATGACTGGCGAGGGCTTATTGCCGAATTATTAGGAAAGAAATCCGGAACATGCGGGGGAATAGGCAGCAGCCAGCATCTTTGTAAGGATAATTTTTTTTCAAATGGGATTCAGGGAGGCATCGTTCCCGTTGCAGCAGGATATGCGCTTGCTAATAAACTGGATAAAAATGATGCTGTAGGGGTTGTTTACATTGGAGACGGCACTTTAGGTGAAGGGGTTTTATATGAGACGATGAACATTATTTCTAAATGGGATATTCCATTGATCATTGTCTGCGAGAATAATTTCTATGCCCAGTCCACTTCTATTGAAACTACTATTGCCGGCGATATATTAGCGAGAGCTGAATCATTTGGTATCAGGACATCCAAGAGTAGTACCTGGGATGTTGAAGAATTATTTGAAAGTTCGAGGCAAACGATCGATTATGTCAGAAAGAATAAAAAACCGGCGTTTCATTTAGTAGAAACGTATCGGCTTAACCCACACTCAAAAGGCGATGACGACCGTAAAAAAGATGAGATCGATTCATTTATTTTGAAAGATCCCATCAATATTTTTGAAAACACAGATCCGGCTTATTTTTCGAGATATTATAATGAAATTCATGAAAAAGTCCAAGCATATATCAATAGTATCGAAAATGACGAAGAGTTAAAAATAGACGAGTACTATTTTCCTGAGGAAGAAAAATTATACAGCTGGAGTGGATTAAAGTTTAATCCGAATAAAAGGCAGGTTGAGTTATTAAATGAATATTTAACCAACGAGATGGAAAGCAACCGGCGTGTAGTGTTTATCGGGGAAGACGTTTTAAGTCCATACGGAGGCGCGTTTAAAGTTGCCAAAGGCTTATCTGAAAAGTTCCCGGAAAAAGTATTTAGCACGCCGATATCCGAAGCTGCAATTATCGGAATATCTAATGGATTAGCACTTAATAATTATAGGCCATTAGCCGAAATTATGTTCGGCGATTTCATTTTGCTAGGATTAGATCAAATCATTAACCATGCCGCGAAATTCGCTCATATGTATAATTTTAAGGTTAAATGCCCATTGATTGTAAGAACGCCTATGGGGGGTGGCCGTGGATACGGCCCGACTCATTCTCAGTCATTGGAAAAGCACTTGATAGGGATCAGCAATACAGTAGTAGCCGCAACCAATCAATATATAGCCCCGTCAATAATCTATAAATCCGTATTTAAGCAGGAGTGCCCGGTAATAGTTATCGAGAACAAAGTTGATTATGGAAAAAAGAATGCCCCACTCGCAATTGAGTCATATAAATATGAAGTTACGGATCAAGATTTTCCTGTTTTAAGGATTAAGCCCCAGTTTTCTAATCCGGATCTCACCATAATAACATATGGGGGAATGTCTGATCTCGCGGTTGGCTCGATTTCTGAAATATTCAAGGATTTGGACCAAATCGTTCAGGTATTGATCTTAACCTGTATTTCACCGATTGATTTTAAAGTGTTGGCGGACGAATTAAAGACCAGCAAATTTGTTTTCACACTCGAAGAAGGAAGCTTGCCGGCCGGCATTGGGAGTGAAATAGTTGCGGGCCTTTCTGAAATATTGCCAAATAAGAGATATAAAAGAATTGCTGCATTGCCGGTTCCCATACCTTCCGTAAAATCACTTGAGTCCGGTGTATTGCCAACAAAAAAAGATTTAGTCAGCCAGATCAAAAAATATATAAAGTAATGGATGTTCTTGAAGAAATAATAGTACCATTTAGTTCCGTTAATGATAATAGCGTAATTGTACTAAGTGTGAAATTTTCGTCTGGTTCTTACGTAAATGCCGGCGAAATAATTGCAGAGCTGGAAACGTCAAAAACAACCTTTACGGTTGAAGCTAATCATGCAGGATTTATAGAAGTGTTGTGTGAAGCAGAGCAAGAGGTAAAAATAAATCAATGTATATTTAAAATTTACAGTTCGGCAGAAAGTATCCACGTTAAGAGTGTGGGTAATGTTGTGGAAGATGCGTTGGAAGATAACCCGAAAGTATCAAATGGAAATACTTTTACAGTATTTTCGGATAAGGCTGAAGTCTATATCATTGAAAAAAAGATATCAAAAAGCCTATTTACATCTTTTGATTATGTTAATGTCAGTATAATTGAAGAAGTGTTAGGGATAACTCAGGATATAAATGTTCCTAAAAAAACGGAGCCCAAAACAAACAGTGCACCTATTAGCAATCAAGATGATGTAGTTATTGAAAAATTAACAAAAGATAAGGTTCTCGAGATAGAGTATCTGAGCAGTGTACAGCAATCAAATTTAACCAGCAATGTTACTGTTGATATCGATATTGACAAAACGACAGCCTTTTTAAATGAAAGATTGAAGGTAATAAAAAACTCGGTTCTGCCACTGATAATCTTCGAATCCTCCCGCCTGCTTAAAAAGCATAAACTATTGAATTGTTATTTTGAAAATAATTCAATAGCCTATTACAATGAAGTTAATATCGGCTTGGCGGTTGACATGGGTAAAGGACTAAAGGTGTTAAAAATAAAAAACGCAGATGAATTGCAGCTTCTTGAAATAGAGGAAAAAATTACAGAACTGTCTGACAGATATTTAAATGATACGTTATCAGTAGATGACCTGACCAAATCAACTTTTACAATAACTGATCTGTCAAGTTTTGGAGTGTATGATTTCTATCCGCTTATAAATAAAGGAAACTCCGGCATCATGAGCATTTCCTCTACAATAAATTCGTCATGTAAAGTTTCAATTACCTTTGATCACCGGGTAACAAATGGCAAATATGTTTCTATATTTTTGATGGAATTGAAAGACAGGATTGAAAGTTACAAATCTGCCAGAAATCAGCCGGCTAAAACCGCAATACATTGTTATAAATGTCTCAGACAAAATTCTGCAGAAAGCTTATCTAATTCCATTCATTTTTTAAAAGTTGTTGATCCATATGGTAATGACAATGTTTTATGTAGTTTATGTTATGAAGGTTTTTAATAATTAGGATATGAATGAAGAGTCAGTTATTAATGTCAAGAACATTGTTTCAAAATTTACCAAAATAAAAGTTGAAGACATTAACAATGTTACACCAATTGATAAAACTATTTTACCGGGGTCGATTATAATTCATCGGATGTACTCCCATTTGAAATCTGAAGGGTTTCCGGTTGAAAATTATTCTGACATACGGACATTTGGTTCATTAATGGACAGACTTTCAGCAGGTGGCGAATTCCTCCTGTCCGGACGGTCGTCTCAAATGACAATCGATAATGAGCCTGCGCCAAATTCTACCGGCGTAGGAATAGACATTGAATTTATAACAGAGTTGCCGGACGTTAAAGACTACTGGGAGTCCGAATTTTACGCAGACGTATTTAGTAAAACGGAAATAGCCCATTGTTTAGCCTCAGTTAACCCAAAAGAAAGTTTTTTGGGCAAGTTTGCTGCGAAAGAGGCGATTATAAAAGCAGATAACTACTACGCTACGGTTAAATTGAATACGATAGAAATTCTTAATTCAAGTGATGGCAAGCCATCATTTGGAGATATAAACATTTCTATATCTCATAGCAATGGTTGTGCAGTGGCTGTGGCCTTAATACTTGAGGAAAAAGATAGTGCAGTCCCTCATATATCTGTGCCTGACGAAGCAGGTGAGGGCGTCAAATTACAAAATATAGTTTCCCAAAATAGCAGGAAGGTGAACATCCTGATGGGAATAACTGCATTAATTGTAATTTTTATAGTGTTGGAAAAACTTCATTTTTTAATATATCGCTGATAAATTAATGGGAAACATTTTGATAACGGGTGGGGCGGGTTTTATTGGTTCAAACCTGGCTAAAAAGTTATTGACCGAAGGGCATCAAATAACTATACTGGATAACTTTCTTGCCCAAATTCACGGAGAAAAAGATACGCTGGATGAAGCGCTTGAAGGAAAAGTACGCCTGTTAAAAGGGGATGTTGTTGATAAGGAAGTATTCTATACTGCATTAAAGGACCAGGATGCGGTGATACACCTGGCGGCAGAAACGGGCACGGGGCAATCTATGTACGACGTTTCAAGATACACCCTGGTAAACATCCAGGCCACATCAACCTTATGCGACTACATTATTAATGAAAAACATAGCATTAAAACGATAATCGTAGCGTCATCAAGATCTATATATGGAGAAGGGAAATACTACTGCCAAAGCTGCGGTAATGTGTATCCGGATGCAAGAACATTTGCATCGGTAAAAGACTCGTATGAAGTTACGTGCCCGGAATGCAACGATAATACCCTTGTGTTAAAAGCTACGGACGAGCAATCAAAAATCCACCCGGCTTCATTTTACGGAATTACTAAACAGGTGCAGGAGCAGATGGTAATTATGGCAGCCAAATTAAAAAAAATAAATGGGTTCGCCTTACGTTATCAGAACGTTTACGGCCCTGGTCAATCGCTTAAAAACCCCTATACCGGCATCCTTTCCATATTTTCGAGATTGGCATTACGAAATGAAGAAATCAATATATTTGAAGATGGCCTTGAAAGCAGAGATTTTGTATACATTGACGATGTGGTTGAAGCCACAGCCAGGTGCCTCGCTGGCGAATTGACAGGTCAGCATATTTTAAATGTTGGCAGTGGCGTTCCGGTGTCGGTAATTGAGGTTGCTAAGGAAATTACAAATTATCTGAAAAGTGACTCCCTGATAAAAGTATCGGGAACATTCCGGGAGGGAGATATCCGCCATAATTTTGCTGATTTGAGCTTGGTTTCGTCGGTAATCGGATTTCAACCAGAATGGAAATTTAAGGACGGCCTTCATCGTTTCCTGGACTGGGTACTGATACAAGAAGATATTCCGCTTAACGTAAATGATTATACACATTCGTTAATGGAATTAAAAGAGAGAGGGCTGTTAAATGGCTGATATACCTAGCCCGTTAATTAGCGTGGTTTTTACCAGCTATAATCATCAAAAATATTTAAAACAGGCGGTTGATAGTATTCTAAACCAGACTTTTAAAGATTTTGAGTTTATTATTATCGACGACTGCTCGACAGATGGAAGCAGGAGTATCCTGGAAGCCTATCAAAATATTCCAAACGTTAGGATTACCTTTTTAGAAAAGAATACCGGCAGCTATGTTAAGGCCAGTCATTACGGTGCTTTACAAGCCACAGGTAAGTATTTGCTGTTTGCGCAATGCGATGATTTTGCTGAAAATACTCAGCTGAGTTATTTGTCCGAAAAGGCTTTATTGTATCAGGATACGGTAGGGGTGGTTTTTTCAAAAAGCAACATGATTAATGATAAAGGCGAATTTTTGGGTGATGATTACACGTTAAGAAACAAAAGCTTCAGGGAAAAATGTGCCGCGGATGTATTTCTTGACGGCAAGCAAATGAGGTCGTTTTTATCATATGCATGTGTAATACCTAATTTAAGCGCAGCATTGATAAAAAAAGATTTATACTTTGAAGCAGGCGGACTGCCCGAGAAATATGCAATGGCGGCTGATTGGGCATTTTGGCTTTCTTTGTCGGAGATGACAAATTTCTATTACGTTACTCAGCCATTAAATAATTTCAGGCAACACAATGCCACCATCAGGAGCAAGACAAAAATAGACAACCAGCTGCTCGAGATTTTTACCTTATTTACCGAACACATTAAAACTTATAATATTACAGGAAAATCCCGGAATGAAATGCTAACGGGTTTCGGTAATATTTGGTTTACCTATTTCCTGGAAGCTCCGCGATCTGTTGCTGCGTCGGCTATTAAGTTCATCAGTAAAATTTCAGCGGAAAATAAATTTATGAGTTATTTTTTATTAAAAGGAGCTTTAAAAAAGATAGGCTTCATTATTAATAAATAGCTGTCAATATGATTAGATAATGACTAAATTTTTTTCCGTAATTATTCCCACCTATAACCGTGCTGCCGGAGTTAAAAGAGCTTTAGACTCTTTAACAAGGCAAACCTTTACGGATTTTGAAGTTTTAGTTTGCGACGATGGTTCAACAGATGAGACAGCGACTGTTGTAAAAGGCTATTCCGATGTATTAGACATAACGTATCTTTGGGCCGAAAATTGGGGAGGGCCTGCCAGGCCACGGAATTTAGGGATTGAAAAAAGTGTTGGTAAATGGATATGCTTTTTGGATTCTGATGACTGGTGGTATCCGTCGAAACTGGAAGAGTGTTTTAAATTTACGCAGGAATTTGACTTTATATATCATTACTTAGATATAATTGACGAAAAAGATAAAGGGCGAAATCCGAAAAGAGTTAGCCGCCCGTTAAATAATAATGTTTTGAAGGAGTTGACAGTTAATGGCAACTGCATTGCCAATTCCAGTGTTTTAATACGAGCATCGATAGTTAAACAAGCGGGCAAGATTGCCGAAGATAGGGACCTGATAGCTGTTGAAGATTATGATTACTGGTTAAGGGTGGCAGAAATTACAGGAAAATTTAAATTTATAGCCCAATCTTTGGGGGCTTACAACTGGGGAGAGCCGTCAAATATTTCACATATATCGCTTAACAGAATCGAAAAAGAAAGAAACATATTTAACAAGTATGTCAAACAATTGGGGGAAAGTGATATTGCTGAAGCCGAAAGCGTGTTTAGTTATAAAATAGGGAGGTATTATGGCATGCTGGGAGATTTTCAGGAAGCCAGGCGACTACTTAAAATTGCATTACTGAGCAAATCTTTGGAAGTAAAAATTAAGGCTTTTATCTATTTAATGTATTTTCGTTTTCCTGTTCTTAAAAAGCATAGTAAATGAATGAAGATAGCCAGTTGTCAAAAATTGCTACGACATGCCTTTTCCTGTCTTTTTTTAGTGCATACGTCGGTATAATTTCTCTTGTATATGCCGTAATGCTCCCGATGCTTATTGTGAAGGTTGACAAGAATTATAAAATTACTTTTTATGATTTTTTTCACATCATAGTATTGCTCGTTTTTGCCTGTCTCAAGTTTTTCCAGGTCGGTTTTTTTACAGCAGACTCGATTTTAAGGTATTACCTGGGTGTTGTATTGGTATATCAGTTCAGTAAAACTTATGCAGTAAAGTTAGATATACAAAAAATCCTTTTTGTATTCTGTATATGCGTAATTGCTGAGGGTGTGATTATCAACATATTTTTCGATCCTTTTCAATATCTTCCAAACTACCCTCACGCTGCATTTGAAGAGCAGATGATAGGCCATTACACCAAATTTATGGGCTTTTACCAACGGCCTTATAGTGTAGGGATGAACTCCAGCACATCGTCGACGATACTTTGCGCAATGATGATCTTCAGGGATATCCTGATAAAAAACAAAGCTATTGTAGCAGATAAAAAGATTGAAATATTAGGTGCTGTTTCAATATTAATGTTAGCCTCGGGCGTAGGTTTGGCTCTTTACTTTTTCTACCTGCTCCATAAGTTTCAATTACTTACATTAAAACGATTTTTAATATTACTGGCGATAGTGGTATTAATGTTAAATTATTATGCGCAAGTTTCTGAATTTATATCACCCGACAGTATCTTCCAAAAGGTATCATCGGGATACGTCAATTTTTTAGAAGATTATAAAACTGAACAGGTAACAAGTGTTTTCAGCGAGCTTAAAGAACCCGGTAATTCACTTTGGATAGGTAAAGCCTTTGAAACTAAAAGCGAAATAATAACGCAAAGTGATTTTGCCTGGAATGACTTGTTTATATGTTTAGGCTTTGGCGGTTTGATACTTTTAATATCCTTCCTTGTTAATAAAGTGAATAAATTTACATTATTTCCGATTTTGATATTTATCATTGGGGCGTTTCATTATGGAGGTATGTTTACGTTGGCCGGGCAAATTATTCTTGCTCAAATTTTATGCGCCGATTATCAGCCAGTCCATATTGATAAAAATACCGCCGCAGAAATAGCGGCACAAGTTTAATATGTTAAGTATAATTATTCCAACAGTTGGAAATAGAATAATCGAGATTGAAAGATTGCTTGAAAGCCTGGAGAAACAGTCCAGCCCTGATTTCGAGATCATACTGGTTATTCAGGAAAATCACGCTGCTATCGAAAAAATTGCCGGAAACTATAAGCCAAATATTAAAATCTGCAATATTTTCAGGAAAGGTTTATCGCATGCCCGCAATGAGGGTATTAAGCTGATTAATAAACAAGCGACCCTGGTAACGTTTTCTGATGATGACTGCTGGTATCCGCCAAACACTGTAGCGTTGGTGCTTGATAACTTCAGGAAGTTTAATTGTAGCATATGTTATCAAATATTCGATCCTACTATTAACGAACCATATAAAGCCTATCCAACACACGAAAAGCAAAAACTGAGCTTACGGGAATCGTTAAAAGTTTCATCTATAGAAATTTTTGTTCCAAAACTTATCGTAGATGCGGGTTTGAGATTTAATGAAAAGTTTGGTTTAGGTACTGCTTATCCATCCGGCGAAGAAAATATATTTTTGTTTGATGTTATAAGGCAAGGCTATGCCATACGTTATTTGCCGGTAAGCGTGGTGTTCCACCTGAAACCCATTTGGGCCAACAAAGAGTACATATTTAAAGGTAAAGGCGCCCTTTTTGCAAAATTGTATGACAGGTATACAGCGAAATTATTGATTATTATTTATGCGGCCAGGAAATATAAACACTCTTCAAATATTTTTTCGGACCTGACTAAAATGTTTAAAGAAACACTTTCTTAAATGCTGGTTTCAATTATAACACCTTCATATAATTCGTCCAAACATATAGCTGCAACTATAGAGTCGATACTTGATCAGAGCTATACAGATTGGGAACATATTATTATAGATGACGCGTCGGGTGATGACTCATTAGAAATTGTGAAGCAATATTCAGCAAAAGATGCAAGGATAAAATATATAGGCTTGAGCGAAAATAGGGGGGTTGCAAACGCACGTAACCAGGGCTTGAAATTTGCTACGGGCAAATTTATTACCTTTCTTGATAGCGACGATTTGTGGGATAGCTCAAAACTTGAGAAGCAAATCAACTTCATGCTGAAGAATAATTTTCGGTTTACGCATACGGCTTATCGTAAAATAAATTCTGAGGGCGCTGTCGTAGCAAATAAAATCGGAGTTTCACCGGCTGTAAACTATAATAAGCTTTTAAAGCATAATGAAATAGGATGTCTAACGGTAATGTGCGATGCCGAAGTAATTGGTAAACATTCATTTTCTAAAATAGGGCATGAAGACTTTGCGCTATGGTTGAAGATTTTAAAAGATGGACATTTGAGCCATGGCCTGGACGAAGTTTTGGCATCTTATAGAGTTCACGGAAATACATTATCATCAAATAAATTAAAATCAAGCACATTCACCTGGAATATACTTAGAAACGAGGAGAAGCTGCCTTTACATAGAGCTGTATATAACTTTTTGTTTTATGCAACAAATTCTATGTGGAAATATTTAAAAAAATGAGTTTGTTGAGGGATTGTTGTATAATAAAAGATCATGCTGAAATTTAAGGGAATAAACAGTTTAAGACGTATTACGAGCAAAGGAGATTTTACCCCGGAAATTGACGGCTTGCGTTTCCTTGCAATACTCCCTGTTGTGTTAATGCATATAAACACAAATTTCATCAGAGTTTTCGGCGCTCCGGATTCTTACTTAAATTCAGAAGTTAACCGATTCGTCCATTTTGGAGAATTAGGCGTGAGATTTTTTTTTGCAATAAGCGGGTTTGTCCTCGCTAACGCCTTTGCGAAATTTTTTAAATCAAACAAGAGTTTTCGCTCATTCGATTTAAAGGGATATTATTACCGGCGGTTAACACGGTTGGAGCCGCCTTTTTTTATATCAACAATAACCCTGTTTTTCTTTACAGGATTGGTTGTAGTGGGTAATTTAAAATCAATAATTCCTAACCTGATAGCCACTTTAACCTACACACATTATTTATGGTATGGAAAGTGGTCGGTTATTAACCCGGTTACATGGTCCTTAGAAGTTGAAGTGCAATTTTACCTGTTGGCGCCATTTTTAGGATGGCTTTTTTTCTCTTTTTTTAAACAAAGAATTACGAATATTTTATTGGTCGCCTTAATCGTTGCGGTTCCAATCATTTTCGTGAGGCCGCATAGTATTTTTGTTGATAACCCTCATCTTACTAAAGGTCTGGTAGTCTATTTTAGCCATTTCGCAGTTGGTATTTTAATGTCGTCAATTTATAATAGCGTGCATTGGATAAAAGTTAAGCAGGCTTACTTTTTTGACATTGTTTGCATAGCTGCTATCGTTGGATTATTTGCATTTTATCCGCCTAATATTGGATTTAGCTATATTTTTGATTTATGCATCTTGTTGATCATGGTATGCAGCTTTAAAGCAAAATTATTCAATCGCTTTTTTTCGAATATTTATATAAGCACCATTGGCGGAATGTGTTATTCGATATACCTTATCCATTACAGCGTTGTTTTCGGCCTGATGAAGGTGACCAAATCCATTAGATTCGATAATTTTTACGTCAATATATGTTTTCATACGGCTTTATCCCTTTTAGTAATTATAGCTATCTCAACACTTTTTTATAAATGGTTTGAGCGGCCGTTCATGGATAAAAAGTGGCCCCAAAAGCTGAAAAATTTTGTCGTGGTAAAATACAGGCAACGTTTCAATCAGAGTATTTGACGAGGCGAGAATTTATATCAAGTGGTTCTTGTCAACGCTATCAGCAGAAAAAATTAAAAGCTATAATATATCTTGTAGATCGCGAAATGAAATAAAGTGTTGACATGTAAATTCGATTTGCAATTTTTCAGGTTTTATTCGGCCAGGGAACATGATTATTTTGGCGATAATGTTCTTTAGAAAAATTGATGAAATCGGTTGTGCTAAATAAACACGAACATAGTTCGACCTCAATCCGCAGATGTGAAAATAATAATTTTACATTAACTGTTACTATTCACATGGTTTTCTCGTTTTGTAGATAAAGTAGACGGTAGCTTTAATACTTAGCGGTGTATTTTACATATAAATATAATAAATGTGGTTTTAAGTTATTAGTTTTGCAAAGAAGCCAGTCTTATTGCAGAAACAAAAATAATATTCACTATATTGAAAACTAATTATTAAGTTGGCAGTTTCTAAAGAAAATCCGGAAAACTTTAATTGCGGAAAAATGTTTTAAGGTAAAACTGGATTGACTTTTATAATGGATAAACATCTATATGGAATTGATTGAAGAACGGATAGTACAGAATTATAGTAGAAACCTAGACAACAATAAAACTTCTTTTTTCGAATTCGAAATTGGGTTTAACAAGATTGAGGTGTTTTGCCCCGAAGAAGAGCACGAACGTATTCAAAGGTTGTTGCAATCGGTAGCGAAAGCTAAATCTTCCAAACTGAAGAAGATGTTTTCGCCGAATAAAAAGATAATTCTTTACTATCAAACCCACCTGATTAATTATCTGGACAAACTTCACCTGATTAATTACATTGAAAATGGTTTTACGGCCTATTCAATAATTGATTTTTTGGAAGAAATAAACGGGTTTACTGAAATATCGTTGCTGGATTGGGATTACTTTATAGGGAAAGAGGATTTTTCGGTATTGAGAAACACCAGAAAAGTTGCGCTGAAGCGGATAGCTGATTATTTCCATGCTATTATCCTGATGATAATAACACTTCCTATCTCAATAATAACCGCTATTTGCATCAAATTAGAATCTCCGGGGCCAATTTTCTACCTGCAAACAAGGGTTGGGCAATTTAACGAAGAGTTTAAGGTTATTAAGTTTCGTTCGATGAGGCAGGACGCCGAAAGTAAAGGTGCACAGTGGGCTCAAAAGAACGACCCGCGGTTGACACGGGTAGGTGGATTTATAAGAAAGACACGTATTGACGAAATTCCGCAGTTAATAAACGTATTGAAGGGTGAAATGTCATTAATCGGCCCGCGCCCTGAAAGAAAGGTTTTTATAGATATGCTGGTGAATGAAATCCCTTTTTACGAATTCAGGCATAGCGTTCGTCCGGGCATAACCGGGCTTGCACAGGTGAAATACCCGTACGGTGCTTCGGTAGAAGACGGTGTTTGGAAACATAAATACGATTTATATTACATTAGGAATCAAAGTTCATTTTTAGACCTTAAAATTATATTGCTCACTATTGGAACTGTAGTGGGGGGATTTGGAAGATAAGTTATCTTACAATTCCTGGTGAAAAGATATGGCTGCCGGTAAATTAACTACCGGCAGTTTTTTTTGCAGGTATGCTATCACCCAAAATCTTTACGATATTTAAACATCTTTATGGGGAGTAGTCAACCACAGGGCGAAGCCTTTATCGAAACACAACGCCTTATTTTGCGTGATTGGCGGCTATCTGACTATGAGCCCTTCGTAGCGCTTAATGCCGATCCGGATGTGATGGAGTTTTTTCCATCAATACAAACGCCGGAGGTAACATTGGCTCAAATTGAAAGGTTAACAGCGCATATAGCCATCAATGGCTTTGGTTTTTTTGCAGTTGAAAGGAAAGATAACGGAGCGTTTATAGGTTTTACAGGTCTGGCATATCCCCGCTTCGAAGCGCACTTTACACCATGTGTAGAAATTGGCTGGCGATTGAATAAGGCTAACTGGAACCGGGATTTTGCTGCCGAAGCTGCTAAAGCCTGCCTTGAATTTGGATTTGACGAGTTGAAAATGGAAAGGATTTATTCATTTACTTCAGTACATAATCAACGATCGGAAAATGTGATGAAGAAGATTGGTATGACGCAGGATGGCTTTTTTGAGCATCCTTCGATTGAGGTTGGAAATTGGTTGAGAAAACATGTTTTATATAAAATAACTAAATAGTATGAACACTATTCATGAAATATCTTCCCGGCTGGCATCGCTGTGCGAAGAGCGTAAGTTTGTAGAAGCTTATAGTGAACTTTTTGCGGAGGATGCGGTAAGCATTGACCCGATATATAATAATGAGCCCTTAATCGGCTTGCATAACCTTATTGAGCGGGAGCGCCAATTCCTCTCGAGGACCGAAATTCATGATATCAAGGTATCTGACGCCAATTTTGCCGGTAACTATTTCAGCGTAATTATTTCCATGCATTTTACGCCTAATGGACAGGAAAGCAGGGCGATTGAAGAATTATGCGTTTATAAGGTTGATAAGGGTAAAATTGTTAGTCAGCAGTTTTTTATTGGTTAAGCATATGAAATGTACGACTGTTATATTAACGTTGATATTGCTTACTACCGTCTCCTGCTACAGGTCGTCGGCCCAGGATGTAAATAGTTTTACGCAGTTTCATATCTATTCGTCGCATACCTCGTTCCCGGACACGGGCCGGAGAGCCGGTCATGTTTACGATAAGAAACTGTACTCCTTTAAAGCGCATTATAATGACAGTACTGTATTAATTATAGTACCTAAAAACCTGAACGCATCGAAGAAAGTCGACCTTGTTTTCTGGTTTCATGGCTGGGGAAATAATGTAGATAGTGCCGCTGTAAGATATGAGTTGACCAGGCAGTTCATTGCGTCCAAATGCAATGCCGTACTGGTTTTAGCGGAGACGGCCCGCAATGCCCCGGATAGTTACGGCGGCAAGTTGGAAAACCCGGGTATTTTTAAATTATTGGTTGCAGATGTGTTAAGCGGCTTGGCAGAAAAAAAGTTGGTACGGCAAAATTGCGCTGCTGGGCATGTTATTTTGGCGGGGCATAGTGGCGCCTATCGGGTAATGGCCCGCATTCTTAAAAACGGGCAAATACCAGTGGATGAGGTAATGCTGTTTGATGCTTTGTATGCAGAAACCAATATTTACATGGACTGGATAAAAGCCGACAGGCAGCACCGCTTTGCAGATATTTATACCGATCATGGTGGAACGCTGGATGAAAGCAAAAAAATGGCAGGCATGATTGATGATGCCGACCTGAGCAATTTTGAAACTGAAGAAACCAAACTGGTTCCTGCACAATTAGATGCTCATCCACTTATTTTTATCCATAGCCTGAAAGAACACAACGATGTAGTGAGCCCGGATAATTTCAGACTGATGCTGGAGCATGAGCCGTTTTTGAAGGCGTTGAAGTAACAGATATCACAATTTTACTCTTACGGCAACAGTGGGATAAACCTGGAACACATTTTCGGTTGTGGTTACATGGTAATATAATAATTGTTTGGAACCTACCGCGAAATTTTTGGTGAGATTAAACCAAGCCTGCGGCTCCCCAAAAAATGAAACGGTTTTGCCTTTTAAATCCCTGGTAAAATCGTCACCCTGGTTTTTATTGAGCGTATATAGCTCGAAATCGCCTGCGAATTCAATTTTATAATTAAAAACGCCTTTCCACCAATAGAATGACAGCATTATATCGTTGCTGGGTTTGTTGAGAAAGTTGTGGGTATAATAAAGTATGGCAGTAAAATAAGCGCCAATCGCCCCGAACGAATAGCTAGGCCCCACGCCCAGGCTATTGCCAATGTAGTAGCTGTATTGCTTTGGCTCGGTTACACCCAGGCCACCGCTGTATTGCGCGCTTAGGAAAACTTTTGGCTTCCAGAAACGGAATGACTGCGAGGTCTGCACATAAGCTTTGCCAATGTTATTTTTGTTTCCCTGCATATCTGCTTCTGCTTTAAACAGGAATGCGCCCGGCTTAATAAATGAGGCGGTGTCGGTCTGCGACTTGAAATATTCGAAAAATAAGGCTGGGAAATTTTGCGGGTTATGCTTTGGGGCAACCGTATGCCGCAAATCGTAATGCAGCTGCAGGCTTTGCGGGAAAGCACGCAACGTAAACAGGCAAAGGATTAGAAAGATTATCTGCTTCATTTTTATATTTTTAATGGATATTTAAACCGTATTGAAGCAAAGGTGGCGAGAGCGATTTTTAAAGTGCGGAAATGCAGCGTAAACCTTGCGTAAATCTGCTGGGTTGATTTTAAATTGTTGTTTTATAGTGTTTTATGAGCGATAGTGATTTTATAATATTTGCCGGGTTATTTAAAGAAGTATACCAGAAATGTTTTGGTCATGCTATTACTGCGCCGCTCGCCGAGACAGAAAGCAAACTTTTATGCAATAATATCCTCGACGAAACCGGCCTGTCAATAGGGTGGAAGAGTGTAAAAAACTATTCTATTTTTATTGCGGACGCGGCGGCCGGCAAAAAAGAGAATCCTTCTGTAGCTACACTGGATACATTGGCGCGCTATGTTTTACAGGCGCCCTACACTAACGAAATAAAACGTAAAGATGAGGAAGGGCATCATCCCTATTGGTTTGAGTACCGGGGAAAATATGCTAATACGCAATCTGGAAAAGGCAATAGGCGAGGAGCGAGAACAGTTATTTTCGGTTTTATTATTTTGTTTCTGCCATTGGCGACGATAATATTTTTTAAGGTTATTATGCAGCCCGCCGGCCAAAGCTTTACCGATGATTTTGCCCATACGGATGATACCGCTTTACAAAACAACGGCTGGTTTGTAAAAGCCAAAGATGTAGGATGGTGGAATAAAAGGAATGCCTTGACCAACGGATTAACCCTTTATACCTTAAAAGGCGATAGCTGGCCCGATACAGTCTCCAAACCGGCAATACGTAACCTGCTGCTGCGTGAAATACCGGCTGAATGTTTTACGGCCGAAGTGCATTTGGAAAACTTTATTCCCCAGGCGGAATGGCAGCAAGCGGGAATTTTGTTAATGGAAGATACCACATTTACCGGTAAGAGTATCAGGCTTTCCCTGGCTTATAATGATTACTTCGGCGGAATGAAACGCCCTAAAGAAATTCTGATACAGGCTATTTCTTCGCTGGGTAACGGTTTCGGCAAACCCGAAGAAATTGCTCATAAAGTGCTGTTTTATCCTGACAGCATAGCTAATCATGATGTTCTTGTACAAAACTTTCAAAACTCAGCCTTGAGGATAGAGAAACATGGCAGGAAATTCAGGTTCCTGTATGCAGGAGGTGTAAAAAAAAATGGTGCATTTAAGGAAATTGCCAGCCAGGAAGCCAACATCAAGCCAAAATACATCGGACTATTTGCCATCAGGGGTTTTACCGATTCGCCTTCGATACCGGTAAAGTTTAAATTCTTCAAGCTAACGGGGGAGAGTTGCGGACTGTAATGGGCGTTTAATGCTCAATGCAAATTTCGTTTAGTCAACCTCACATCGAAAGTGTAAACGTTTTTTAGGACTGCACAATGCAAAAAAAAGGAACACTTTGCTGAATGTATGGCTAAATAATACTCAATAAACCAGTCCCAATTTTTCATTTCACCACATAATTCCGGGGTTTGGCCTCATTTATTTTATCAAACCGGGAAATCGTCTTTCATTTGAATAAGAAAAAGGAAAATGGAAGAAACGACTGTAAAATACAATTTGTACAATTTTATAAAAAGATTTTTAGTGCATGCTTTTGTGCTGTGGTTATTGATAAACACCTGGGGGTGGATCGAATACATTTACAAAGTACGTTTCGACCTTGCTTACACCGTTAATAAAGATGGCAGTACATTAACTTTTACCGACAATTTTATCAATCACAATGTTAACCAACCTTTAATTTTATGGGTGTTGCTAATAGCATTTTTAGGGGAGGCGAACTGGCTATTTATCCTCCAGCGGAAAAGCCTGGTTTGGTTTGCGACGGGCATAATTTGCCTGGGACTGGTCGGCGGAGCTACAAGCCTGTTGTTGACAAAGCATTTTGCCTTTTATCCTATAGCCGCTCAATTTATCGAGGCTTCGGTATTTATCATGGCCTATATAGTTGGTTACGCCATATTGTATAACTTCTTTTACGAACGTTATCAGCGTATTAAGTTTTATAAACAAAAATCGGAGGCGGAGCTACATTTGCTGAAAGCGCAGATAAACCCCCATTTCTTTTTCAATACGCTGAATAACATTTATGGGATGGCCTTAAGCGAGAATGCAACCAGAACTGCCGGCGCATTGGAACTATTGTCGGATATGATGCGGTATAATATGGATGGTGTACGTGAGGATTTTATACCGCTTAAAACCGAGCTAAAATTTATTGAAGACTATCTGGCCTTACAACAATTGCGTATATCAGCTGATTCCAAAATCATTATTAAAAATACCATCGAATACCCAAAAATCGACTATAAGATAGCGCCTATGCTGCTAATACCTTTTATAGAAAACGCCTGGAAATACGGTATCAGCACGGATAAGCCTGGTAATATCAGCCTGCATATCCGCGTTGAAAAACATCAGCTTATCATGATTTTAGAAAACCCTGTTTTCGCGAACATCAGCACCGAAAAAGGCTCCGGACTGGGCATACCTAATGTTAAGCAGCGGCTGCAAATGATTTACCCGGGACTGCATCAACTGCAAATCGAAAGTGACGAAAATAAATATCGGATAAACCTTACTATTGTAATCTAAGCCAAAACCAAAATCAGCATGAAAAAAATAATATTGCTAATTACCGCCCTGTCATTGCATTTTAGCGGGAAACTAATGGCGCAGCACAACATTTTCCCATTTACCATAACCGGCGCTATAGCTCAAAATACGAACGCTTCAAAAGTTTACCTTGCTTACCAGTATGAAGGCGTGAGGTATATCGACTCCACCGTGGTTATCAACCGGCAATTCAAAATTACGGGGAAAGTAGACAACATTTTGTTTGCAACCCTGGTGTTGGACCATAAAGGTATTGGCTTTAAAAGACTGATTAAGAGCCCGGTTGACGAAGCAGACGCCTTACAGTTTTACCTGCATGGCGGGAACATTAACCTGAAATTGAAAGACTCTATATCGACGGCTGTGTTTGCAAATTCCAATATTAACCAGGATTACAGCAGGCTAAAAACATTGCTGGGTGTGAATTCCGAGCATAAGCTGTATCATTTATCGGCCCAAATGTTAAAAGCTCAAACACCAGCCGCCGGAACGGCTTATGAAATTTATTATGACAGCCTTAAAAAGGCACGGTGGCCCTTGCTCAGAAAATTTTTGCTGGAAAACCCCAAAAGCTACATTGCTCTCACCGCACTAATGGACTATGCCGGTGATTTCAGCGATACTGCAGAACTGAAGCCGCTATTTAAGAGGATAGACCAGGGTTTGCGAAATAATCTGTTGGGCCAAAAAATCAACATGTTGCTAAATAGCAAAATTGCTATAGGCGCTATGGCTCCGGATTTTATCCAGTACGATGTCCAGGGCAAACCAGTTAAGTTTTTATCCTTCCGCGGGAAATATGTGCTGATCGACTTTTGGGCATCCTGGTGTGCCCCTTGCCGCGAGGATAACCCAAAATGGGTTAAGGTATATAATCAATTAAAGGATAAAAACTTTACTATCTTAGGTGTATCACTGGATGGGCACGACACCAAAGCAGGCTGGCTGAAGGCTATTAAGGACGACGGCTTAATCTGGCCGCAGGTATCGGATCTGAAACATTGGGATAATGACGTAGCAAGTCTTTACGGGGTAAGGGTCATCCCGCAAAATGTGCTGGTTGACGCACAAGGAAAAGTAATGGGCCGGAATATGGAGCCGCAAGAGGTATTATCCGTGATTGAAAGATTGTAAAAGGAAAAATGATAAGCGCAATAGCCATTGACGACGAGCCGATTGCACTGGATGTGATAAGAACACATGCAGCCAATATTCCGTTTGTGGATTTAAAAGCTACATTTTTAAGCGCTACGGCGGCACTAGCCTGGGTCCAGGTAAACAAAATTGATTTAGTGTTTCTTGATATCAGGATGCCGGATTTAACAGGAATAGAATTTGCATCGCTGGTACCGAAATCCGTTCACATTGTATTCACAACCGCCTATCCTGAATATGCTGTTAAAGGCTTCGATCTCGCGGCGACTGACTACCTGCTGAAGCCGGTAAGCCTTAGTCGCTTGCTGCAAGCCTGTACCTTAGTTAATGAACGCATACAGATTGAAAACAAACAGCCAGACGGCAGTCAAAATATGTTTGTTAAGGATGGCTATAACCTGGTTAAGATTAACGTCCCCGAAATTACGTACATAGAGGCGGGCGATAATTACCTGAGTATTTATGAAGGCGAAAAACGTACGCTGTCGCGGATGACCCTGACCGAAATGCTGGATAAGTTGCCCCCGGGTGCCTTTCAAAAGGTGCATAAATCATACATCGTGGCGATAAACAAAATCGAAAAAATTGAACGGGGGCGCCTGTTAATTGGCGGCGTTAAAATACCAGTGTCGGCTAATTTAAAGGGTGGCCTGATGCGAAAAGTTAACCTATAAAACAAAGAGGACCCGCGGTAACCCGCGGCGTCCCCCATTATTCGCCCAATTAAAACTATTCCAATTAATTTGTTACTACCACTGTTGCGCTTGTCATCATCGAATGAATCAGGCAATGGTAGGTATAAGTGCCTGCTGTGTGAAAGGTAAAGCTAAAACTCTGGTTAGTTGCAATGCTGCCGCTGTCGAATAAGCCGCCCAGGTCGGTGGCGGTGTGGGGAGCACTGTCCTTATTAGTCCACATTACGGATTGACCGGCCTTGATATTCACAGTAGCAGGCGAGAAAGCAAAGCCTTGAATGGAGACTGTGGCCGACGGTGTAGTCGGGTCGGGTGCCACCTTGGCTTTATTTGATGAACAGCCGGTAAAAGTAAAAGCCGCCAGTATGATAACCGATAGATAAATGAGTGTCTTTTTCATGAAATGGAGAATTAATAAATACAAGTTTGTTTATAATCATCACGGGGGGAAACGAAGAAAGGTTGCCTTGAAATATAATTTATTTCCAAAGAATTAACCAACAGGTGTTTCCGGCAGCACGATACGTAGTTTTACGCAGAAAATTGGGTAGCAGCACGGTTTATGCATCGAAGTCATAGCTTTAATTTTACAGTACCTGTTTAATTAACTACTACTGATATGGCTGTACGAATAATTTGTATTAAAAAGGAAGAAGGGGCAAGCGATAACCCTTACCTGGCAATCGATTATTTTGAATGGATCAACGAACGAATAAACGTAAACGGCATTACCGACAGAACCCAAATATACGATTGGATAAAAGAAGGAAACGGTGAGGCTTATATTACAGATGACAACGGCAATAAAGTTTATCTCATCCCGGCAACCTGCCCGAAAGGGAACAAATACGTGAAAACAGTAGAAGATGAATCGATACCCGACAGCCTGCTGCTCTTACCACAATGCGAGGTTTAAACCGTCCAGTTAGTATGGGGATTTACTGATAAGTTAGCGTTGTAATAGCGTGTATCAAAGCTCACTTCGACAGATAGCCAGCCGGGGAGATTGAAGGCTTCATTTTCAGTTTGCAATTCTATCTCGGCGAGGATTAGGCCGGCATTTGCACCTTTAAATTCGTCTACTTCCCACAATTTGTTTTCGTGATAAACGCGATACCTTATTTTTTCAACTTCGGATAGTGCGAAATTGTCGAGCATCTCGATAGCTTCAGCAACAGGTATTTCATATTCAAACTCCTTCCGGGCAATTCCCTCATTGCGCCCTTTTAAGGTGATATAGGCTTTCGCGCCGGCTACACGTACCCTTATGGTAGGGTGGTTGCCAGTGGATAAATAACCTTGCCGGTAAAGCATTCCTTCCGGCTTTTCGGTTTTCTGCCATTCCTCTTTATCGACCAAAAATTTACGCTCAATTTCAGTTGCCATTGTTATTTGAATAATAATTGCGAAATTAACCAAATAATGAAGCCAATTATATACCCCTGTTTGGCCGGTTAGGTAAAAAAATTCTGAATCACGATTTTGCTATTCATTCTGATACATTTAATTAAACTAAAAACCTAAAACAATGGACTTTTCACACATTAACTGGCTGGCTATCGTGGTAGCAGCCTTGTCGGCATTTATGGTAGGCGGTATCTGGTATTCCAAACCATTATTCGGCAACGCCTGGATGGTTGACAGTAACCTGAACATGGAGCAAATACAGGCCGGCAACAAAGGCAAGATTTTTGGCCTTACGGCTGTTTTCTCTTTAATTATGGCGGCCAACCTCGGTATGTTTCTTGCCGATGCAAAAACCGACGTAAGCTGGGGCGCTACAGCCGGTTTCCTGGCCGGGATATGGACCTTCAGTGCAATTGCCATTCACAGTCTTTTCGAGCTCAAAAGCTGGCGGTATATCTTTATCAACGGCGGGTACAGCCTGGTATCGCTTACCCTAATGGGAACGATAATAGGAGCATGGCGATAGCGGAGATTAATTAAGTTGAATTAGGTTGAATGAGTTGATTAAGTTTGCGACATATTAACTTTACAACATTTCAACTTTGCAACGTTACAACAACAATCAACTAAAACAATATTAACCAACACCATTAAACTTATTTATTTCTACCTCGTCATATGTATATAAAAAATATTATATATTTATATAGGGGGTACTTGCCATGAAAAAGATACTTTACTTTATACCGGTAGCAGCGCTCTTAAGCTCATGTTCGCCGATAGTTTATACCAGTACTAATCCACAGCCTGTTTATGATAACCAGCAGCAATACGCCGACCAACCGGTTAACGACCAGTCGTTTTATGACGAGCTTAGTCCGTACGGCCAATGGATAGACTACCCGGACTACGGTTACGTTTGGCAGCCTTATGTTGATGAGGATTTTCGCCCTTATGATACTAATGGTAGCTGGGTTTATACCGACGAGGGTTGGACCTGGGCATCAAATTATAGCTGGGGATGGGCTCCGTTCCATTACGGCCGCTGGTTTTATGATGGCGGCTATGGCTGGATGTGGAGGCCTGGTAACGAGTGGGCCCCTGCCTGGGTAACCTGGGGCCAAAGCGGCGACTATTACGGTTGGGCTCCGCTGCCTCCAAATGTTGGTTATGGCCGCAACTGGAGACCGCGTAACGAGGACTGGAGCTATGTGCGTGCCGGATACATGACACAGGGTAACGTAAATCGTTATGTAGTAAGAAATAACGTAACTGTTATCAATAATACTACCATAATTAATAATATTTATACAAACAATAACAATTATAACCGGGGCAACGGTCACCGTGGCTTTAGTTATAACCGTGGTCCGCAGGTTACTGATGTGGAAACCAGGGGGCATTACACTGTGAGGCCGGTTAGAATAAATACCAGCCAAAGGCCGGGACAGCCAACTGTTTCGGGCGGACAGATTAACGTTTACAGGCCGGTGATTAATCAGCAGGCTGATCGTGATGGAAGGAGACCGGCTCCGCAACAGGCAGCCCAATATGACAATAAGGGGAATCACCGGAGCGCCGGCAGACTTGATCCTTTCAATCCCAAGGCTGAACAGTTAAAGCCGAACCCGCAGCAGGGACAGCAAAACAATGCCCCTCAACAGGGTCAGCAGGCTCCTGCACAAGGTAACGGACAAGGTAACCAGTTCCCGCGCAGGGGTAACGGGCAGGGCCAGCAAAACCCTAACAATCTGCAGCAGGGGCAGCAAAATCAGGGGCAAGGAAATGGTCAGGGCCAGCAGAACCTGCAAAAGGGTAATGGACAAGGCAGCCAATTCCCAAGAAGAGGTGACGGACAGGGCAACCAAAATACAAACAATCCGCAACAGGGCCAATCAAACCAGGGCCAGGGCAACGGACAAGGCAGCCAATTTCCGAGAAGAGGTAACGGACAGGATAATCAAAATCCAAACTACCCACAGCAGGGCAATCAAAACCCAAGGCCAGGTAGCGGGCAGGGCCAACAAAACACCAACCCGGCCCAGCAAAACCCACTGCAGGGAAACGGACAAGGCAACCAGTTCCCAAGGAGAGGTAATGGCCAGGATAACCAGAACCCCAATAATCCGCAGCAAGCACAACCCCGCCCTGTTCAGGAACAGCCAAGACCGGTGATACAGCAACCGCAGCCTCGCCCCGCTCAGCAGCAACAGCCTGTTCAACAGCAGCCGCAGCCTCGCCCGGTTCAGGAACAACCCAGGCCAGTGCAGCAACAGCCTCAGCCAAGGCCAGTACAACAGCAGCCTGCTCAGCCACAGCCACGACCGGTTTTTACCCCCCGGCCAAAGACTGTAGAAACCAAAAAGCCTGAGCCCATACAACCGCAGCCGGCGCCGCGTCCGCAGGTTAACCAATAACATGCCGAAATAACATAAGGCGGAAGCCCTGAAAGTTTAGATAATAATTGTCAAAACTTTTAGGGCTTTTGCTTTTAATGGTTTTGTAAGAGGGAAGAAAAGCCGGCGTGAGGATGTTTCGATGGGATGGGGCTATTATGTAAACACTAATTCCCACAATTTTTTCGAATTACACGAATTGATTTATTTCTAATTCGTGTTTATTATTTTTCAACCGTCAATACTATTCGCTATAGAACCGAAAAATCTAAATGATGCATTCCATTATCTTTGTAAATAAATAATCTATCTATAAATGAAATCCAGGGAACTCGGCAAAACAGGACAGCAGCTTTCGGCCATTGGCCTGGGTTGTATGGGTATGAACCACGGCTACGGCACTTTTGATGATAATGAATCTATAGCTACGCTTAGCCTGGCGATAGAGTTGGGTATAAACTTTTGGGATACAGCGAATATTTATGCCAATGGTAAAAATGAAGAGCTGATATCTAAGGTGTTGACGAAAAACAGGGATAAGGTATTTATAGCCACCAAGTTTGGTTTCAGGCAACGTGAGAGAAGTGATGCCTATCCGGGTTCGTCAGGCTCTTATGTAGATTGTTCGCCGGCATATTTGAAACAGGCTTGCGAGGAAAGCTTGAAACGTTTGAAAATTGATACCATCGACCTTTACTATGCGCATAGGGTTGACCCCAATATACCTATAGAAGAAACAGTAGAGGGCATGGCTGAATTGGTTAAAGAAGGAAAAGTTCGTTTCCTGGGCTTGTCGGAAGCATCGGCAACATCATTGCGAAAAGCATGTGCTGTGCATCCCATAGCTGCTTTGCAAAGTGAATATTCGTTGCTTACACGCGATCTGGAGTCTGAAATATTGCCGGTTTGCCGCGAACTGGGTGTATCATTGGTGCCATTTAGTCCGCTTTCTCGCGGATTGATAACCAACACGCTGAACCTGGATGAATTAGGCAGTAATGATTTCAGGAAAACGCTGCCCCGTTTCAATGAAGAAAATAAGGATAATAATCAACAGCTCGCCGCCGCCTTTGCCGAACTGGCTGCACAGAAAAGTTGCACCCCCGCGCAACTGGCACTAGCCTGGGTGCTGGCACAAGGCGAAGATATTATCCCTATCCCCGGAACCAAGAAAACCAGGTACCTGCGCGAAAATGCCGCGGCCGTGGATATTGAATTATCGGCTGATGATTTGAAGGATATACAGGCGGTGATGAATAAATACCCAAATACCGGCTCGCGATATGCAGAGGGGGCGATGAAGTTGGTGGACAGGTAGAACCGGGGTTAAGCGGATTTTTGGATTTTCCGGATTGTGACTAAAATTCTTGGATTATTCCGAATCAGACAAATCCCTTAATCTGTTTAATCCCGGTTCAGAAATTGCGTTAGGGATTGCAGCGGATACCGGCCGCTTCGGGGGCCTCAGCGCAGGCCGCGACTAAGGCTTGTGCAGTATGAGCGGAAAGCCCGGGCCGCAGGTAACGCCCTCTTAAACTGATTGACAGTTTAGAGTTGGCAGGAGGGAACTAGTGAGTCTCTTCGCGCAACATCCTTACATTCTTTAGGCCTGAGCATCCCGGTTCAGGCAATAGCGGCATCTGTCAAAATCCTTAGAATTTGCTTAATCCATGTTCCGGGTTGCCCCGCTAAAACACCTTGAACCACCCCGTTAAAACACCCCCTCAAAATTGGGTTATAATACCCCCCGCCAAAATTTGTATCGAATTAGCTGTCCGCTTAGATTTGTTTATATCAAAACCATGAGCGCAATAGAAGTAATAGTAAGAGACCAAACGTTCAGAATTATCCGCAATAGCGCAGATAATTTCACCTTCAGCGTTTTTAATTATGCAACCTGCCATATCATCGCTAAAAACGACTTTGGTATATGGAAACGGGTGCAACATCTTTTTGGCACAGAAATTATCCCGATTGACGAAATCGGCAAAATTATAGATAACCAGCTTACACCCTGGCCCGCCACCGAACCGGATATGGCATCGGGCGCAAGATACCGGAACTGACCAGGCTGGCATTTGAAATTGTTCCCGCTTCGATAACGACGGAGCCCCCTGATTCAGAATGGATTTACCTGCGAAAATCCCCTCCAGTGAGAGGGAGTGGACTTCGCATGCAAATATGCTGAGTGTTTGTTTTTGGCCCCTTTCTTAAGTGAAAGGGGTTTTTTGAACCAGGGACACATAAATTGATTAATGAAGCTCGCTGCGATAACCTAAATCCGTTCTTTTTAACCTAAATCAGAAGCCCTGCCCGTTCCCCCGGTGCGGGCTTTTTTTTTGCCTTAAAATGAGCTTCCTGAAAAGAAATCATCCACCTTTTTGTTAAAGTCGCCAGCATGTTCAATCAAAGTTCCGTGGCCTGAATGCGGGACAACCCAAAGGTATCCTTGTTTGATGCTTTGGAAGATTTGATTAGTATGTTCTACGGGAATCAGGTCGCGGTCGCCACAGATGATGAGCGAGGGGCATTGGATGGCGCTGAGTTCTGATAGTTTGATGTTGGGCTGCAGCCAATCGAGCATGAAAATTTTCCAGTCGTTTTTCTCTTTAGCGGTTGTGCGCGGTTTATCCTTGTCTTTGGCGTAGGTGTCGCGCATGTCTTTCCATGTGGCCGGGGTAAGGGCGGTTGAATCAGGCCAGAGATTAGCGCCGGTTGATGCGAACTTAATTACCTTATCGGGGTGGCGCATAGCCATTACTATGGCATTGATACCGCCATCGCTCCAGCCGATAACATAGCTTTTCCTGATATGCATGGCATCGAGCAGCGCAGATAAGTCATCAGCCATCATCTCAAAACTCAGGGAATCCCGGCCATCGGTCGATTTTCCATGTGCGCGGCTATCAACCGCAATCACCTTATATTTTTTGGCGAAGTAGGGGATAGTTTTGCTGAATGCCGAAATGCTGCCGCCATTGCCATGGGTGAGCAATACCGGCTGTCCCTCGCCATAAACCTCGCAGTATATTTTTATTCCGCGGACATTGTAATATTTGCCGGCTGCCGGATTGTTGCCGTAGGGGATTTTAGGAGATTGATTTTTCTGCTGGGCATAGCTGTACATAAATGTGCATACCAATGCTGCGAGGATTGTGATTTTTTTCATTTGGATATTTTTGTAGAGACACGATACCTTGTGTCCCTGGTGAATTTTCAGGTTCGCGTTTCGGGCATCATTCAGGGACACAAGTATTGTGTCTCTGCGGTTTGAATTATTTCCTGTACCCTGCAATAAATATATATCTTTAAAGGCACTTAATAAATTTTATGCAAAACAAAGCTATTGCGGCACCGCAAACCACCAGCGAAAGAATAAAATCAATCATCGGCGGTTCGTTGGGTAACCTGGTTGAGTGGTATGATTGGTACGCTTATGCTGCATTTACACTGTATTTTTCTGACGCTTTTTTCCCGGTATCAAACGCAATCTCCAAACCGGAAAGAGAAACCATACAACTGCTAAATTCAGCAGGCATTTTTGCGATAGGTTTTTTGATGCGACCAATTGGCGGCTGGCTGATGGGAACTTACGCTGATAGAAAAGGACGCAAAGCAGCGCTAACGTTTTCGGTATTGCTGATGAGCGCCGGTTCGTTGCTTATCGCCATTTCACCCGGTTATAAACAAATTGGCGTAGCGGCGCCGCTTTTGCTGGTTTTAGCCCGCATTATCCAGGGAATAAGCGTTGGCGGCGAGTACGGTACCAGCGCGACCTACCTGAGCGAGATGGCCACCAGGAAGCACCGCGGCTTTTATTCCAGCTTTCAATATGTAACACTGATTATGGGGCAGCTTCTTGCGTTAGGTGTACTGGTGTTGCTGCAACAGGCATTCCTTTCTGAAAAACAGCTGCACGATTGGGGCTGGCGTATACCATTCTTTATTGGCGCAGTGCTGGCCATTACGGTAATGTATTTAAGGCGCAGCCTCCATGAATCGGTTAATATCGACCAGGATGCAGATTCCCGCTCAAAACGCGGCACTTTCAAAGCCCTGGCGGCTCATCCAAGGGCTGTAATGATAGTTATAGGTTTGACGGTAGGTGGTACGGTGGCCTTTTATACGTTTACAACTTATATGCAGAAGTTTTTGGTAAATACTTCCGGCTTTTCCAAAAGCAGCGCTACGTTAATTTCAACTTTAACACTGGTGGGTTTTATGCTGTTACAACCGGTTCTGGGTTTATTGTCCGACAAAATTGGCCGCAAGCCTATCCTTATCGGCTTTGGCATTTTAGGAACTTTAACCACCGTACCAATATTGACGGCACTGGAACATACTAAAGATGTTTGGATAGCATTTGCCCTGATTATGTGTGCATTGGTTATTGTAAGCGGCTATACCTCCATCAATGCAGTAGTGAAAGCGGAACTTTTCCCGGCCAATGTGCGGGCGCTGGGCGTAGGCTTTCCGTATGCAATTGCTGTTTCCTTATTTGGCGGTACGGCAGAATATATTGCTTTGTGGTTTAAAAAAGGACACCATGCAGAATGGTTTTACTGGTATGTAACTATCTGTATTGTGCTGTCGCTGATTTTGTATGCTACGATGAACGATACGAGGAAGTATTCCAAAATAGAAGACTAGTCTGAACCAGGATTTTTCACAAGTTGCCTGTTTTCAAAAGCGTTCAAGAGGACTTCCTCGTTAAGCGGATTTTGGAATTTTTCAGATTCGGGTTGCGTTGGATATTGTCGCCGCCGGTATCTACAATCCCGTCAATCCAAAAATCTGTTTAATCCCGGTTCAGAAATCAAATAGCCGGGTTCGCGGCATATTCCTTCCACAACTCGTCAACGGTTTTGCCGGTTAGCTGTTTCCAGGCGTTGTCGGTGTAAGTATGCTTGCGCATTTGGCTGTCTAATTCTTTTACTATGCCGGGCTTTTTCTTTTCCTCAATCCAATACAAAAAACGGGCGGTTACGCGGTAAGCATTGTCGTAATTTTGGTTCGGCTTAAATTCGGGCAGGCTCCATTTAGCGGCAGGATTGTTTACACCAAATTTGTTACGGGCGTAATCGGCAATGCCTTCGGTTAGCCAGCCTGGTCCAACGCTTTCGCCGTAATCCTGAACGATATGCATTACCTCGTGGGTTACCACATCGATATCTTCCGGGCGCTTGTGCAGCCAGCTTGAAGCGATGGTAACTTTGCCATCAGCAGTGGCGGCAACACCTTTGTAAGCGGTATCAACAGCCATTTTAACTTCTTTCAATGTGCCTGGGTTGTATTCAGCTGCCAGCTTAGGGTACACGATAAAGAAAGTTTTAACCAAACGGGTAAGCTCCGCCGTATCCAGTGTGGCATCGTTATTGGTTAAAGTGAGCTTATAACCGTCTTTTGCATAAACTTTTTCTGTTTGCGCGTTTGCGATCATTACTGCGGACAGCAGCAGTATGGAGAGGACTATTTTTTTCATTGATAAAAGTATTTTTCAGCCGCAATAATAGGGATTTATGAGATTACCAGCTTGTAAAAATATCGTAACCATAGCATTAAATAATTACCCAACTCGCTGTGCGATGCAAAATGTTGCCGCCTGCTGTTATAAAAACATTAATTTTGCCCTGCATTTATGACCGATATAAAAACACTACATGAGCAGGCTGTAAACCTGCTACAACAATTGATAGCAATTCCTTCATTCAGTAAGGAAGAAAGCGATACGGCCGATTTAATAGAACGCTTTTTGCAGGAAAAGGGGGTACAAACCCACCGCAAAATGAACAATATATGGGCGTGGAATAAGCACTTTGATGAATCCAAACCCACCATACTGCTAAACTCGCACCACGATACGGTAAAACCTAACTCCGGTTATACCCGCAACCCTTTTGAGCCTAAAATTGAGGATGGCAAATTGTATGGACTTGGCAGTAACGACGCCGGCGGATGCCTGGTGTCGCTGATAAACGTATTCCTTTATTTTTATGATAGGGATGATCTGAACTATAACTTCTGCCTCGCTACAACCGCCGAAGAAGAAATTTCCGGCGTTAATGGTCTCGAGTTGATTATTCCTGAACTTGGCCACCTTGATTTCGGAATAGTTGGAGAGCCTACGTTGATGCAGCTGGCAATTGCCGAACGCGGCCTGATGGTACTGGACTGTGTTGCCCACGGCAAAGCCGGTCACGCCGCACGCGAAGAAGGAGAAAATGCAATTTATAAAGCGCTGAAAGATATCGAGTGGTTCCGCACCTATCGTTTCCCGGAAGAATCTGAAGTTTTTGGGCCGATAAAAATGTCGGTTACTATCATCAATGCAGGCTCACAGCATAACGTAGTGCCGGCAAGTTGTACTTTTACGGTTGACGTAAGGGTAACCGATGCTTACCGTAATGAAGAAGTACTGGAAATTATCCGTCAGCATGTAAGCTGTGACGTTACACCGCGTTCAATCCGACTGAAACCATCAAAAATCGATAAAGAACACCCGATAGTGCAGGCTGGAATAGCGTTGGGGCGAACCACTTATGGCTCACCTACTACTTCAGACCAGTCTTTACTAGATATACCATCGTTAAAAATTGGCCCCGGTGATTCGGCAAGGTCACATACTGCGGATGAATTTGTTTATGTTGATGAGATAAGAGAAGGGATTGAGCTGTATATAAAGATGCTGGAAAGCATTAATTAATTTGCGGGTTCCTTTGGTTTATGTGCCGGCTTTGAAATTCTTTTTAAAATTCCGCCTGAAAGATTGAACACGAAGGCCAATTGACCGAATATAAATGCGGTCAAAAGCACTAAATATACGATCGTTTCCTTGTACCATGGCTTCTCCAATCTTTTAAATTCTGTGAAGGCATAATATCGTCGTGGTGTTCCGTCCATAGAATTAATTGAAAACCACGCAATAAATAAAATTACGGTCGGTAAAATGGTCAGAATAACATGTGCCCAGGTTAGTTTTCTAGAAAGTAGCACGTGGTTGAAGCAAAAATAAAGCAGCCATAAAAACCAAAATATCACCGCAAACAACCAGTAAACATGGTGTCCGCTTACTACTATGTAGGTATCGTGGAAATTAAGATCGACAGACGCTGGCATCGCTGTAAAAGAAAGTACTAATATCAAAAGCGCTGCTAACCCGAACAACTCATAGGGTTTAGATTTAATTTTCATAGCGTGCCGCTGTTATCTTTTGCACCACAAATTACAACTATTGCGGCACAATAAGTTCAATTTATAGCATATTTGCACCATGGCAAAAATTTGGCAAAAATCGGTTACAGTGAATGAACTGGTTGAAAGTTTTACCGTTGGCCGTGATCGGGAATTCGACCTCGAAATGGCGGCATTTGACGTATTAGGTTCACTCGCTCATACACAGATGCTGGAATGCATCGGCCTAATGAGCGCGGAAGATTTGCACCTGGTGCAGAAAGAACTTAAAAATATTTATAAAGATATCGAAAAAGGAGCCTTTACGATTCAGCCGCAAGTTGAAGACGTTCACTCCCAGGTTGAAATGTTACTTACCCAGCGCATTGGCGATGCTGGTAAGAAAATCCACAGCGGCCGCTCGCGAAACGACCAGGTATTGGTCGATTTGAAATTATTCTTCCGCCACCAATTGCAGGAAGTTGTTGAAGAAACAGAAAAGCTGTTTCGTTTACTAATTGAACTCAGCGAAAAACATAAAGATATATTGCTGCCGGGTTATACCCATTTGCAGGTAGCCATGCCCTCGTCGTTCGGTTTATGGTTTGGGGCTTATGCTGAGAGCCTTGCCGACGATTTGGAGTTGGTTTTAGCGGCTTACAAAATCACCAATAAAAATCCATTGGGATCTGCGGCTGGTTATGGTTCGTCATTCCCATTGAATCGGACGCTTACCACCAATTTGTTGGGTTTTGACAGCCTCAATTATAACGTGGTTTACGCGCAGATGGGCCGTGGAAAAACGGAACGGATAATTGCCCAGGCGTTATCGTCAATTGCTGCTACTCTCGCTAAAATGGCTATGGATCAGGCCATGTATCTGAGCCAGAATTTTGCTTTTGTGAGTTATCCTGACACCCTCACTACGGGCAGCAGTATTATGCCGCATAAAAAGAATCCGGATGTTTGGGAAATTATGCGCGGCAAATGTAACCGCCTGCAAGCCCTGCCAACCGATGTGGCCATGATGACCACTAACCTGCCATCGGGCTATCACCGCGAATTGCAGTTGCTTAAAGAATTGCTGTTCCCTGCTTTTGCCGACATTAAAGACTGCCTGCACATGGCAACCTTTATGCTGCAGAACATCAGCGTAAATACCGATATACTAAACGACCCTAAATATGCGTACCTTTTTAGCGTCGAGGAGGTAAACCGTATGGTATTAAACGGTACCCCTTTCCGCGATGCGTACAAACAAGTAGGCCTGGCCATCGAGCAAGGCCAATTCAATCCGGAAAAACAGTTAAGCCATACTCACGAAGGCAGTATCGGCAATTTAATGAACGCCGAAATAACCGCTGCATTCGATAAGTTGATTGGAAGCTTTGATTTTGATAAGGTGGAGAAGGCTATCAATCAACTTGTAGCTTAATCGGTGAAATCATTCTCAAATTGGTGAAACGGCGTAGCCCTCTTGAGCGCTTTTGAAAACAAACAAACGCGAAAAATCATAGTTGAAAATATGAACGGACAAAATCGCAGCGACATTTACCCCGGCCTCGAAGTGGATATCATTCTGAAAAAGGACCAGCGATCCGGCAGGCGTACGCGCGGTATTGTTAAAGATTTGCTTACCAGTGCAACCTATCACTCCCGTGGTATAAAGGTGAGGCTTGAAGATGGCCAGGTAGGGCGTGTTACTGAAATTTACGAGGAATAAAAAAGTTCATGATTGATGGTTCCTGGCAACGAAATGTCATAAAAAAATGCTAACTATGACTTTTGAACCCTTAACTATGAACCCCGCATGGCTAAATCGCTTAAACCAGACAAACGAGTTTTTTACCGTCTTGATGCCCATTACCGCCTGCTGATTGCGCTTGCAGTGGCGATTATTACATTTTTCTGTTTTCGCAGCAATGCGCATTTGCCATCGCTTGTGTTATTTACATGGGTAAGCTTTGCACTAACCGTTATCCTGCTCGACTGGGCAATTATTATAACCTCTCACCCAAGGGAGGTGCGGGCTATAGCGCAATTGGAAGACTCCAGCCGTACCATCATCTTTTTATTCGTGCTGGCTGCTGCAATTGCCAGCCTGGGTGCAATTGTTTCGTTGCTTAAGTCGGCAAAGGGGCATGCCGCAAATGTGAATCAGCATATATTGCTGGCCATATTTTCGGTGGTGGTGTCCTGGTGGTTGGTGCACACAATTTTTACGCTGCTGTATGCTCATTTATATTATGACACCGTTAACGATGACGGCACAAAAAAGCAGGTTGGCGGCCTCGATTTCCCCGGCAAAGATGAGCCAGACTACCTGGACTTTGTTTATTTCTCGTTCGTAATCGGAATGACATTCCAGACCTCGGATGTATGTATCAGCTCGCGCAAAATACGCCGTTTTAACCTGGTACATTCGTTGCTGGCATTTGCTTTTAACACAGCAATTTTAGCTTTGAGTATTAATGTGATATCCGGGTTGGTATCCCAATAATTGGGGATTTTTCGGTTTGTTGATTTTTTTAATGGCACTCAAGAGGGCTACGCTGTTTCACCGATTTGAGAAATAATCCTGTAAAGCTTAACAATCCATTAATCGTGTTAAAGGGCGAGCGATGTTTGCGGGGCATCCATCGGCGAATCGCGGTCTATAAAAGTTGGCCTTAGTAAATTTAAGCCCAATTTTTTATTCAATTTTTCAACTACATAATCCGATAGTTCCGGCGAGTAGCGTTCATCGTGCTGGTGCATAAAAAACCAAACCGACTGCAGGCCCATTTGCTGCCATTGGGCTATGCGTTCAACCCATTCGTCGCAACGCTGATAATCAGTAGGGTGGAGGCTGTTGCCTACAAATCGGATAAAGGCATGTGGTGTTGGCAGTTCCATGTGCACCACGTCGCGGCGGCCGCTGGCATCGGTAATTACGGAGCCGATATTTAGCTCGTGCAGCATATTAAACAAGGCCGCGCGAGTTTCGGGTACAGCGTACCATTCTTTGTGCCGCATTTCTAAAAACACAGGAACATCTTTTGGCAGACTTTCCAGGTAAACTCTTAGGTCGGGCAGGCTTTTTGGCGCGTAATTATCCGCCAGCTGCAAAAACATTGGTCCGAGTTTTTCGCCGAAGGCCATTACGCCTTTGTAGTATTCTGTGGTTATGTCGTCGGCATTTTTTAGCCTGCGGATATGGCTGATACTTTGGGAAAACTTTGGGCAAAACTTAAAATTGGGATTTGAGTCGGTTTTCTCTTTCCATCTGCCTATAATTTCCGGCGGATAAACATTGTAAAAAGTAGCGTTAAGCTCAATGCTGTCGAAATGCTTAACATATTCGTCCAGGAAGCTGGCCTCTTTAGTTTTAGGCGGATATATTTTACCGAGCCACTCTTTGCGGCCCCATTTGGCGCAGCCCACATGCACTTGCAATGGCTGGTCGTTTTTAGCCGCCGCCAAAGTTGTTTTAGTAAGTTCAGTATCAGGAGGAAGCGTGAAATCCACTTCCATTAGTTCATTTTCGGTTACGCGGCCAAATTCCATATTAGTTCATAGTTGATGGTTCATAGTTCATAGCCGGAGCGAGTTGCCGGCCAGTGGTAAAAGTAATGAAATACTTTTTATTGTCTGGGTGAATTACTAAGCTTGCTCCCAACTTATTCAATCCAATCAACCTATTTAACATCATAAACTTATTCAACCACCGCCTTAAACCCCGGCTTCACCCTCTTTTTACTCGCCTGTTCGTAAGCATAAGCCAGCTTGATGATATCACCTTCTTTGTATGCTGTGCTCACAAATGATATACCCACCGGCAAACCATGCGCATAGCCCATTGGCACAGTAACATGCGGATAACCGGCCATGGCGGCAGGACCTGAAAACCCATAGCCGTTATCATAGTCGCCATTAACGAGGTCAATACAAACGGCGAAGCCGTTGGTAGGTGCTACTATTGCATCCAGCTTATTATCTCTCAGCAGGCCGTCAATAGCATTGCGGGTTATGGTGGTGGTAGCCTTTACCGCGTCGAGGTATTCTTTTGCATCCAGCCCGCCTTTCTTATCGGCAAGTTCCAAAGTTTCCTGTTTGAAGAATGGCATGGCTTTGGCCTCATTCGCTTTGTTAAAGGCAATTACATCCGCCAGTGATTTCATTTTTGAATTACCCTCAGCCAGATATTTATTTACGCCATCCTTAAACTCGTATAACAACACGGTAAACTCATTCTTGCCGGCTTCTTTTAGTTGCTTATAAAGCTCAACCTCAACTATGGTGGCGCCCTTAGCTTTCAATAAATCAATAGCCTGCTGAAAAATGACATCCATAGCCGGGCTGACCTTCAGACCGTCTTTTTCAACACCAATACGTTTGCCTCTCAATCCGTCAGCATCTAAAAACTTGGTGTAGTCTGCTTCAACTTTGCCTTTGCTGGCTAAGGTGTAAGTGTCCTGTGAGTCTTCGCCGGCAAGTGCGCCTAACAAAATAGCAGCGTCACGTACGGTACGCGCCATTGGGCCGGCGGTATCCTGCGTTTTTGAAATTGGGATGATGCCGGAGCGGCTCCACAAGCCAACGGTCGGCTTTATGCCCACCAGTCCATTTACTGATGACGGCGAAACGATAGAGCCATCGGTTTCTGTCCCGATACCTATAGCGCATAAATTCGCCGATACAGCCGATCCCGTTCCCGAGCTTGACCCACTGGGGTTACGATCGAGCACGTAAGGACACTTGGTTTGCCCGCCGCGACTGCTCCATGCGCTGGTGGAATGTGTGCTGCGGAAATTTGCCCACTCGCTTAAGTTGGTCTTGCCCAGCAATACAGCCCCGGCTTCCCGTAATTTATGGGCGATAAATGCATCCTGCTTGGCAAAGTTATCTGCTATTGCCAGCGCCCCGGCAGTGGTATGCATATTATCGCCGGTGCTGATGTTGTCCTTTATTAAAATCGGGATACCATGCAACGGGCCGCGTACCTTTCCGGCAGCGCGCTCTTTATCCATGGCATCGGCCATGTTCAACGCATCTTTATTCAGCTCGATAACGGCATTCAACTTCGGGCCGTTTTTATCAATCTCATCTATGCGTTTCAGGTACATTTCGGTAATTGAGCGCGAGGTATATTCCTTGCTCTTCATTTTTGCCTGCAAAACATCAATGGTCACTTCGTTTAGGGCGAAGTCGTCTGGTTTTTCTGCGGATGAACCGTTTGCTGAATCTTTTGATGATGGCGCGCACGAGGCAGCACCCAGGGTAGCCAGTGTTAAACCAGCCATCGAGCCGGTTTTCAGGAAGTTTCTGCGTTGCATGATAGTGTTCTGATTGGTAGCTGTAAGTAACGAAATTTTGGAGAGATTATATGGATGGTAACAAAAAAATCATTGATTCAGTACAGGCCTGCGGCCTGTGCTGGCGTGTGTCGGCACTTTGGGCCTTTTAGAATTGGTCAAGCACGGATTTTAACTTTATTATTGCCTTCTCCATTTCCTCAAACATAAAACCACTAAAGCCTAAAATCAAGCCGTTTTCATACTTAAATTCAATGCCAAAGTTACTGATAGCGCTCACAATCACTCCCTGTTTAAGTGCCTCATCTGCAACAGCCTTTGCATTGATGCCCGCGGAAAGCCAGGCGACGAGGTGCATGCCTGCCTCTACAGGTACAGGCATTAGCTTACTCTTTAAGTGTATATTGATAAGGTCAACCAGGTCGTCCTGGTTCTTTTTATACAACAGGCGCATCCGCCGGATATGCCTGTTAAAATGCCCCTGGATAATAAATTCGCAGGCCGTAGCCTGATTAATGATGTTGCTTTGCCCCTCAATAGCAGATTTGGCTACAGCAAATTGCCGCGCCATCGCCGCAGTAGGGAGTACCATATAACCAAGCCGCAAGGCCGGCAGTAGCACTTTGCTCAAATTGCCGATATAAATAACATTGCCATTTACATCCATACCCTGTAATGCTGGGATGGGGCGGCTGTTGTAACGAAACTCGCTGTCGTAGTCATCTTCAATAACCCACATGCTGTTATCGCGGGCGTAATTCAGCAATTTGATGCGTTCGCTTAGCGCCAGGGTATTGCCCATCGGGAACTGATGCGAGGGCGTAACATAAGCCAGCCTGGCTTTTGGATAATGTTTAATGGCAAAATCAATATTCATCCCGGTTTCAGCAATTGGGATAGGGCATATCTGTCCGCCAAACCGTTTAATGGCCGAGGTTGCGCCGGCGTAGCCAGGGTCTTCCATCCAGCATTGATCGCCTTTATTCAAGAGGATTTCGGTTGCAAGATGTAGCGCCTGGCGCGAGCCGTTTACGATAACCATTTGTTCCGGCATGCAATTTATGGAGCGGGAGATGCGCAGGTGGTCGCACAGGGCTTTGCGTAAAGGCAGGTAACCCTGGGCATCGTCATAACCCAGGTGCAACAAGTGCATGTTTTTATGTACCGCCGCGCTTATGCGTGCCCATATTTGAAACGGGAATTCAGCTATTAGCGGCACCGACTGCTGGAAAGGAACCATCGATTCCTGTACGCTGGAATGCCCTTCGAATGCGTTGTTTTGCCCGAGCGGGTTCGCGGTGCCGTGATTCGGTTTTTCGGCCGGCTGGGTGATTTTTCTTTTTGAATAGGCAAACTTATCGGTGCCTTTGCTGATAAATGTTCCCGAGCCGGTTTGCGATTCAAAGAAGCCTTCCATAGTCAGCTGTTCAAAAACCTGCGACACTGCATTGCGCGACACTTTAAGCTGCATACCCATTTCGCGGGTGGAAGGCAGCCTGTCGCCGGGGCGGAGCATGCCTTCATATATACCGTTTTTGAGCTGCGTGTATAGCTGGTTATGTATGGTATCGCCGTTTTTTTTGCTGATGCTGATAAAGGTCATTAATATCTGCGGCGTAATCTTTCCCATAATTGGCTCTTTTTAGATTGTTATAATGGCTCTTTTTGCTGGACCAATTTACCGATAGTTTTGGTAAAAAATTATCATGACTACCATTTACAGGATAATAGTAATCGCCGTTATATTCGTAGTGTATGGACTTACTTACCCGGCGGCCGCATCGGCACGTCAGCATGCCGACACTGCAAAACGGGATGGTAGCCGCGATTTCGATTTTGAGATAGGTAATTGGAAAACACATCTTAAACGATTAAAAAGCCCCTTAAGCGGCACAACGGAATGGATTGAATATGATGGCACTACTGTAGTCCATAAAATTTGGGGCGGCAAGGCCAATATGGTTGAACTGGAAGTTGATGGCCCATCAGGTCATTTCCAGGGCCTTAACTTACGGCTTTATAATCCCGAAGCGCGGCAATGGAGTCTCAATTTCGCCGGCAGCAGGGGAGGTGTTATTACGCAGCCGACTATCGGGGAATTTAAAAACGGCCGGGGCGAGTTTTACGATCAGGAAGCCTTTAACGGGCGTACCATTTTTGTAAAGTTTATTATAACGAAGGTTAGCGCCAACCTTGTCCATTTTGAGCAATCATTTTCTGATGACGGTGGCAAAACATGGGAGGTAAACTGGATAGCAGATGATACTAGGGTGAGGGAATAAGAGCGCTGTATAACTTTACTGTTCCGCGGAACAGTGTGTACAGGTGGAACACTTGTGTACAATGGTGAATTTTATTAAGATGAGGTTAAGAAGCTATTATATGGCTATTATAGTAAAATTCGGCGTACTGTTCCGCGGAACGCGTGTGTACAGATGGAACAGTGTGTTTCAGTTTTTAGATGGATTAGCTTTAAATGAATTAATAAAATAATACTTATGAAAAATCTTAAACACGCTTTCACAGCACTTATCTTAACCTTGGTTGTTTCTGCCGCGCAAGCCCAACTCGCCAAAACCGGCTGGCCTACCGGCTTGATGAAAAATGTTACAGTTCTTCCCAATGGCGATTTAAAAATAATGCCGTCCAAAACCTCGTCGCCGCATGATTTTGACTACCTGCCTGGTAAATGGACTATGCATAACAAGAAACTTAAAGAGCGCCTTAAAAACTCGCATGAGTGGGTGGATTTTGAATCGACCGACGAAAACCACAATATTTTAAACGGCGTGGGTAATATGGATATTTTTAAGACTAAATCGCCTGATGGTAAGGCCTACGAAGGATTAACGGTAAGGCTGTTTAATCCCAAAACCCGGCTTTGGAGCCTCTATTGGGCCGCCAGCGATCAGGGCACCATGGATCCGCCCGTGGTTGGCTCGTTTGAAGGTAACATCGGCAAATTTTATGGGCGCGATGTGTACGAAGGCACACCGGTGCTGTTTGTATTTGTATGGGATAAAACTGACAAAGATAACCCGGTATGGGCGCAGGCATTCTCAACCGATAAGGGCAAAACCTGGGAATGGAATTTTACGAATATTTCTCATAGGGTAAAATAGTTCGATCGTAACGGGTGCAAATCAAATTGTCGCTTCGCTGGCTGCTAACGCCGGGTT
>Ga0105237_10000572_pt1 | contig 51470 bp, 39 predicted proteins | sample KBSC24metaG_FD_81520 | JGI IMG/M metagenome (GOLD analysis project Ga0105237, IMG submission 81520) | Corn rhizosphere microbial communities from Kellogg Biological Station, Michigan, USA - KBS C2-4 metaG | ecosystem: Host-associated > Plants > Roots > Rhizosphere > Soil | place: Michigan, USA... | reverse complement strand
GATGCTCAAAGCAAATTTTTTGTACCGGAACTCATTGGTCAGACCCATGGTATAGGGTGCAACGCTGTTACCCAGCTGCCGATCAGCCGTTGTCATAACGGGAATATGTTTTGACCGGTCAAAAACGACCTGCCCTGATTTGGCGTCCCGGGTCATGCGGGTGCCGACGATGGTGCCGAAGGGCTGGCCTTCGATGTGATCGAGCGTGGCCCAGCTGTTGACCGAGGCGGCTATTTGGATAGAAGGCAGGCCGGGAGCCAGCTTGACTACGGTATTCTTATTATATCCCAGATTGTAGCTGACGTTCCAGCCGAAGTCCTTTGACTGGATGGGCTTACCGGTGAGCAATAATTCCACGCCACGATTCCTTACTTCGCCGATATTAAGCAGCACGCGGGTGTAGCCGGAGGTTCCTGAAACGGCCGCCTGCACGATATCATTGGTCGTCTGACGGTTGTAGTAGGTAACGTCGAAGCCCAGCCTGTTCTGCAACATTTGTACTTCTGTGCCCACTTCAAATGTGGTGGATGTATAAGGTTTCAGGCTGGGATTGGAGATCAGGTTGTCGCCTGTTACAGGGTCCGGTGTTACATTTTGCAGGGGGGCGCCTGAACTTGCGACGTTGCTGTAGGTGAGGTTGAGCTGGTAGGGGTCCGGTGCTCCGCCGCCTACCTGTGCCCATGAACTTCTCAGTTTGGCATAGGAGAACACTTTTGGCAGAGTGACCGCGTCCGAGAGGATAAAGCTGCCCCCGACGCTGGGATAGAAGATATGGTTATTCTTCGGGCTCAGGGTGGAGAACCAGTCCTGGCGGCCGCTGACGGTGAGGAACAGCAGGCTTTTGTAGTCCAGGTCGACAGAGCCGAAGACCGAGCTGGTAGAGATCCGGGGTCTGTACGGCGTGGTGGTCAGCGCCGACAGGTTGGACATGCTATAAAAATAGGGTATGGTAAAATTATTGCCGGTGAAGGTGAGCCTGTTCTCCTGGTTGCGGCGATCGTTGAAACCAGCCAGTGCGGAAATATTGAGGTCCTTTGTAATCGCCGTCCGGTAATTACCGGTGATGAGGCTGTTGGTTTCCGACAGATCCGTCTTCAGACCGGCATACTGTCCGTTGAAGACATATAAGGTCCCCGTGGGTAAGATATTATAGTAATTGTAATTGTATTGATCCCTGCTGATAGTGCCTTTGAACACCAGGTTTTTCAGCAGTTCATACGACACCGACGCCTGACCGATGAAACGGTTCTTGACGTCATTTTCCTGGTATTTATTGATCACGAAATAGCCGTTGGAGGCAATATCTGCGTCATTCCATTTCATTTCGTTGCCGTTGGAGTCATAGCCGGGTTTCAGCCAGCGGACGTCGGCCGTATTGGCTATTTCCAGGGGTGTCCAGTTGGGGTTGCCCAATGCGTCGCCGGCGCCGGTGCGATTGTGGCCTGTTTCCAGGTTGTACTGCGCCATAGCCTCGATGGCCAGCTTATCGCTGAGCTTGCTATTGACGGCTACGTTCAGTGTTTTACGATCGTAGGTGGTGTTGGGCAGAATGCCTTTGCTGTTGAGGTCAGCCGCTGAGAACCGGTAGGTGGTTTTCTCGTTGCCGCCGGCAAAGGCTATGCTGTTGGTATAGGTCTGACCTGTCTGGTAAAAATTCTTTAAGTTATCCTTTTTAGGGGTGTAGGAATGATGCAGACCGTCAACGCCCACATAGTTTGTATTGCCGTCGATGAGGGCGCCCCAGGATTTTCTGCCGGAGGTTTGCGAGCTTTGCAGGTCGGTAGGCATGACCCCATCCAATCCCTGGCCGTACTGGTATTGGAAATCGGGATTGACGGCTACATTATCAAATGTAGCGGTGGAATTATAGTCGACGCCAATGCCTCTCTGGGCGCGGCCTTTTTTAGTCGTGATCAGGATGACCCCGTTGGCGGCGCGGGAGCCGTACAAGGCTGCGGCGGTGCCGCCTTTTAGCACGCTGATAGATTCGATGTCGTCGGGGTTGATACCGGCTATGCCGTCGCCCTTGTCCACATTACTGGTGATGCCATTCACTGTGGGAGGGCCGCCTGGCACGGAGTTGTCGATGGGCATCCCGTTGACCACATACAGCGGTTGGTTGTCACCGTTGAGTGAGCCGTTACCGCGGATGGTGACGCGGCTGCTGCCGCCGGGACCTGTAGAAAGGCCTGCGGCGTTAACACCGGCGACTTTGCCGGAAAGGGCATTGGCGATATTGTTCTCCCGGGCCTGAGTGAATTCCGAGCCTTTTACTTCCGTGACGGAGTAACCAAGGGATTTTTTTTGCCGGTTGATACCCAGTGCCGTTACGACCACTTCGTTGAGGCCCCGGGTGTTGTCCAGTGTCACGGCGATATCGGATCGTCCGGGTTGGGCAGCGACGTGTTTGGTTTCAAAACCTACGAAACTTATCTCCAGATCGACACTTCTTTCTCCAGTGCCCTCAGGCAGCGCAAGATCAAAGGCGCCGCTGCCGTCTGTAACGGTAGCAATCTTTTTATTCGATGTCAGGGTAATTGTGACGCCGGTGAGCGGAGATCCGTCGGGACCTTTTACGATGCCTTTCAGGTGGGGCCGGCCGGCGCCTTGCTGGGCCTGGCCAATGTTGAAAAGGAGGAGACAGCCGACGAGAAGGCTGCTCCAGGCAGTCAATTGGAATTTTGTCATGAGCGGTAGTTTTTGTTTTGGTGTCCGGGATGCAGTTTTTGCAAAATCCTAACCGAATGTATCATAAAAATTTGTAAAGGCGAAAAATATTTGCAAATAATTTGCAGAAACTGGTATTATTTTGATAACTAGTGCGAATGCAATAACAATGGATAGCAAAATTTGCAAAAAATGCAAATTTCCCCTGTCAGACGCCATAGATATATTATCTTTATCAATTGCAAACAAGACCGCTCAGTGCATGACTAAACTTAAAACCAATAGTATCCCAGTCGCTTTACCCAAAAAGGAGCGAAAAAATCTTATCCTGAAGCAGGTGAGTATCCACACCCGGCTCATGTACAACGACCTGGTCAATCTGATCGATGTTTCCGAAGACACGATCCGGCGGGACGTGAACGAACTGGCGGAGGAAGGACAGCTGATCCGGATAAAAGGCGGGGCCATGTCAGCGGCTTACCACATCGGGCATGACGCGCAAACCTATGCGCAATCCAATAAACATATCATTGCTGAAAAAACACTGACCTTACTGCGTGAGGATATCATCGTACTTATAGGAGGCGGGACGACGGCGCGGGAATTCATCAAGAAGATCCCCAATACGCTTCGCGCCACCTTTATTACCGTGAATGTACTGACTGCAGTAGAGTTACTGGACAAACCGATGATCAAAACGATCATGATAGGGGGGCAGATATCTGCTTACAGTCAGATGACGGTCAGTGGAGAAGTTTTCGAATACCTGGCCGGCATCAAAGCAGATCTTTGTATCCTGGGTACGAATGCCATCGACCCCACCAATGGGCTGACGGATTCGGACTGGGAAACGATCCAGGTGAAAAAAGCCATGATCAAGGCGGCAGAAAAGGTGGCAGTGATTGCTATCGCCGAGAAATTGAACTCCAATATGCAGATGAAAATAGCCGACATTGAAGAGATTGATTATCTCATTACCGAACTGGCGCCGGATAGCCCCGAGTTACAGGCTTACCGGTCGAAGAACCTAACGATTTTATGACAAAAAAGACCTTTAGTCTTCCCTTCTTATTCTTTGCTTGCCTGTCCACTTCCGCCCAATTGTCCGTAACTCAGCTCCGGACAGAGCATCTTGTTGATCCGCTGAATATCGACAGCCGGCAGCCGCGACTTGACTGGCAGTTGCAAAGTCCGGACCGGGGAATATTGCAAACCGCGTACGAGATAAATGTCAGCGACCGCAATGACGGCAAGGGCGATAGCTGGAATTCCGGCAAGATATTATCCGACCAGTCACAGCAGGTCGTCTATGCAGGTGCGGCACTTTTATCGGGTAAGAAATATTACTGGCGGGTGCGGGTATGGGATAATAAGGGCAGGGTTTCGCCCTGGAGTGAAGGGGCCTGGTGGCAGATGGCGTTATTGGATACGGCAGAATGGAAAGCCCAATGGATAGAGCCGGGGCTGAAGGATGATGGGAGTAACCGCAGTCCTTTGTTGCGAACGACATTTGCCACACGCGGGAAAGTTGCTTCTGCTACCGTATACATCACTGCACACGGGCTATACGAAGCGCAACTGAACGGGCAGCGCATCGGGAATGCCTGTCTCACACCGGGATGGACCTCTTATCACAAACGGCTGCAATATCAGGCTTATGACGTCACCCAACTGATCCGCCCGGGGAAGAATGCTATCGGCGCCATGCTGGGCAGCGGATGGTACCGGGGTTATATCGGTTTCGAACGACAACACAATTATTATGGTAACGATATAGCGCTGTTGCTACAGCTGGTCATTCGCTATACGGACGGTCATACGGAGACGGTGGTCTCGGGGCCGGGCTGGAAGTCGGCTTATGGAGAAGTGATGCATTCGGAAATCTACCATGGAGAGACCATCGATCACCGGGAAGATAAACCGGGGTGGTCTCTGGCTGGGTATGACGATGCCAGTTGGGCCGCTGTACAGACGGCGTCTTTTTCAAAAAGCCTCCTGGTGCCTGCGATCAATGAGCCGGTGAGAGAACATGTGGTCTATAAGCCGGTGAGGTCCTTTAAAACTCCCAAAGGTGAAAACGTCATTGACTTTGGCGTAGAAATCACCGGATGGGTCCGGGTACGTGCGAGGGGCAAGGCCGGTGACAGCATCCGGATATCGCATGCCGAAGTGCTGGACAAAGCAGGTAATTTCTACACCGAAAATCTGCGAAGGGCAAAGGCCGAAGATGTGTTCATTTTCAAAGGGGGTGATTCGGCTGAAGAATTTCAGCCGCGTTTTACCTTTCATGGTTTCCGCTATATCCGCATCGAAGGAACATCAAGCATCGATCCCAATGACTATACTGCTGTCGACCTGTATTCGGATATCCAATCTACCGGCTCTTTTGACTGTTCGAATAAAATGATCAACCAGTTGCAGGAAAATATCCAACGGGGGCAGCGGGGAAATTTTCTGGATGTACCGACCGATTGTCCGCAACGGGACGAGCGGTTGGGCTGGACAGGCGATGCCCAGGTGTTTTCGCGTACAGCCGCATTCAATTATGGAGTGGAGCCTTTCTTTACGAAGTGGTTGAGGGACGTGGCGGCGGATCAGTTGCCAACGGGGGCCGTGCCTTTTGTCATTCCGAATGTATTGGGGAAAGGGTCGAGTGCAAGCGCGGGCTGGTCCGACGTAGCAACCATCATTCCATGGAATCTCTATCTGGCATATGGCGACCGCCGGGTGCTGGAAGAGCAATATCCAAGTATGAAGGCCTGGGTGGATTATATGAAGGGGCAAGCCAAAAACGATCTTTGGAATACCGGTTTTCATTTTGGGGACTGGCTTTTTTACCGGCCTTTTGACGACAACGATGGCCGGAGTGCCGTTACCGACAAATATCTTATTGCCCAGTGTTTCTATGCACAATCCATTCAACTGCTGATCAAGGCGGCTACCGTTATTGGTAAAAAAGAGGACGTAGCCACCTACAGTATACTGCTACAGCGAATAAAAGATGCTTTCCTGAAAGAATACGTAACTCCCAGTGGCCGGCTCGTCTCCAGCACACAAACGGCCTATGTGCTGGCCCTGCAGTTCGATATGCTGCCGGAAGCCTTGCGCAAACAGGCAGCCGAGCGGTTGGTACAGAATGTCAAAGACTACGATTATCACCTGACGACAGGTTTTCTGGGCACGCCTTATCTGTGTCATGTCCTGAGCCGGTATGGTCAAACGGCGGTAGCGTATCAGTTGCTGTTGCAGGATACCTATCCTTCCTGGTTATATCCGGTGAAAATGGGCGCCACGACCATCTGGGAGCGATGGGATGGTATCCGTCCCGATAGCAGCTTCCAGACGCCGGGGATGAATTCCTTTAACCACTATGCGTATGGGGCCATCGGAGACTGGATGTACCGGACGGTAGCCGGGATCGATACATATGAGGACGGACCGGGTTATCACCATAGCCGTATCGCTCCGCATCCCGGGGGAGATCTTACCCATGCCGGCGCCGATCTGAAAACGGGGTATGGTCTGCTGAGCAGCCGCTGGCGTGTGGAAAATGACTCACTGCTGTTGGATGTGATTATTCCTGCCAATACGACATCCACCTGTTATATTCCTGCCCCGGAAGGAGGATTGATCACCGAAGGGGGAATACCCCTGGCATCGGCAAAGGGTGTGAGCGTGGAAGGTGTGGAGAGGGGATATCTGATCGTCAGGCTGGGGTCCGGGCAGTATCATTTTAAAGTATCGCAATAGGCGCAACAATTGTTTATTTTGTTTGTACTGGCGGTAATAGGCAGGATATGGGACGATTTGTACAATTCACCATCTTTATCGTATGTCTGACCGGCGGCAGCCGGCTCTATGCCCAGGCGGATACGCCTACGCATATGATCCGCGTTTATGAGGACGATGATTGTATCAACATGCTGGGGCAGGTGACTGATAATGCTTATACCAACGGCACGAGGATTGATTATTTTTATATGCCCCGGCGGCCTTCCCGGTTCTTTCTGGACAGAGTGTTGCCGCGGGCGGGGGATAACAGCCGCAATGTCTTCGGCTGGGGGATCATGCAAGTTATGTACACGCCCGATGATCTCACGTCTAAAGATTATCAGCCCGATGATTATCCTTACTCGGGTGCTCTTTTTGCGACACATACGCTGTACTCCTACAATGCTGTCCGAAAATATGCTTTTCAGACGGAGATCCTGGCGGGGGTTATCGGTCCTTCCGCCCTCGCTAAGGAGACACAAAGGCTCGTGCACCGCTGGGAAGGGTTTGATATCCCGGAAGGCTGGGACCACCAATTCCGCAACGACCTTCTGTTCAATATCAATTTCACGGCCGAAAAACAACTTGCCCAGGCAGGGCATGCCCTCGAGATCATCGGAGGCAGCCAGGCCTTTTTAGGGACCATGCAGAATGGAATAGGGATATATCCTTTGATCCGTACCGGGAATATGCAACCTTATTTCAATGGGTTTTTCAGCCAGTATACAGGGACGAAGAAAAAAGGGCAATTTTATTTCTTTACAAAACCTGAAGTTCAACTGGTCTTTTCAAATGCGCTGGTCCAGGGCGGCTTGTTCACACACAATCCTAATCTTCCTAACGGAGGCGCCAACTCGAAGCCTTCGGATCGAACGCCGACTATCAGTGCCGCCGCACAATCTGTAACACCAGATCCACTCCCCTACCCCGGGATCAATCATATGTATTGGTCGCTCACCTATGGTGCTGTATTCAGCACAGGGAATTTTAGCTTGTCCTTTTCACAGATAAATTCTTCTGCTCAACTAAGAGGCTTGTATTGTCATACCACCGGGAATGTTTCTGTCTACGTCAGTTGGTAAATAATTCGTTAAAGGCTGAACCTTTTTTCACCTGCTGCGTTCTTTATAGCAATAGGAAATAAAACAGGATCAACAGCGCGTAATTATTCGATAATATAAAACCAACAGAAATGAAAACGACACGTAAGATCGGCGTAGTGACAGCCCTATTAGTAAGTTTAGCCATTGCCTCTCAGGCGCAGACCACCACCTCTCAAAGCACTCCTCCTTCAACCGGATCTCATGACAATAGGGAATTCCGGCTCAGTGTAGGACCGGAAGCGGGTATTCCCATCGGACAGTTCCATGACGGCTACAACTGGTTCCTGGGAGGTTCTGTTCAGGGAGAATTGCCTATCGCTAAGAATTTCTATGTAATAGCCAATGCCGGTTACAATAACTTCTTCGTTAAAGACGGCGTGCTTCCGCACCAGGACATACGCACGATACCGGTGAAGGCTGGTTTGAAGTACTTCTTCATCCCGGACTTCCTGTATGTATCGGCTGAAGCGGGCGCGTCTTTCCTTTTGGACAAGTCCGATCTGCTCGCAGACAAATCCACTAATTTTGTCTATGCGCCATCGGTGGGAGTATTGCTGAGACTGGCTCCGAAGAATTACCTGGACATCGGTGTCCGTTTCCAGGGGAATGGTTCCTTTTATGATAACGGATCGTACGGGAACTTCCTGGGTTTACGGGTAGCGTATACTTTTGGACTTTAATCCACAGCAAGGTGATACTAAACTTATAATAGCTAAAAGCCGTTCCGAGGGGGACGGCTTTTAGCTATATTGGGGTAATTGGGGCAAATCTCACAAAGTCTTAATATAGGTTAATGGGCGGGCACGCTCTTTGCCGGTAATTTTGTCCTGCAATTAATCAAATTATTGTTCAAACATTAAAATTTTACTTTATGGCTACAAACTGGATACTCGATCCCAACCACTCGGAAGTGGAATTCAAGGTGAAACATATGATGATCTCCAATGTCAGCGGAGAATTCACAAAGTTCAGCGCCACCGTAGAAACGGAAGGAGACGATTTCACGACGGCAAAAGTGGCCTTTTCGGTAGATGTCGACTCTATCGACACCGGCAACGAACAAAGGGATGGCCACCTGAAATCTCCCGAATTCTTCGATGCGGCGACATTTCCCCAACTGAGCTTCGTCGCTACGAAATACGAGAACGTGGATAATGACGGTTCTTATGAAGTGTATGGCGATCTGACCATCCACGGCGTAACAAAGAATACTAAGTTCGACGCAGAATTCGGCGGTGTGATCAAAGATCCATGGGGCAGCACCCGTGCCGGTATTACGATCTCCGGAAAGATCAATCGTAAAGATTTCGGTCTCTCCTGGAGCGGTGTTACCGAAGCCGGCAGTCTGATCGTCAGCGAGGACGTTCGCATCCATGTAGCCCTTGAGTTCGTAAAAGCATAAATGTGGTCGCAGGCTGGCTGTCTTTGGCGGCCGGCCTGCCCATAATTGCCTATATTTGCGGCATGCATTATGTCTCTGTAGAAGGTTTAAGTAAATCTTACGGCGTCAAGCCGCTGTTCACGAATATCACTTTCCATATTGAAGAAGGCGATAAGATCGCCCTGGTCGCACGAAACGGCAGTGGTAAGTCAACCCTGCTGAAAATACTCGCGGGTAAAGACACCGCAGAAGGCGGCACGGTTTGGATACACAAAGATGTTACCGTCGCCTTGTTTGAGCAGGAACCCGTTTTTGCCGAGGAAAAATCCATTCTGGACAATATCTTTCACCACAATCATCCTGTCATCAACGCCATCAAGGCCTACGAAGCGGCCAGCGACGAAGAGGATGTCGATAAGATCACCGATGCTATCGTAAGACTTGATGAGCTGAACGCCTGGGATTTCGATACCAAGGTGAAACAAATATTGGGGAAGCTCAATATCCATCACCTGCAACAGGCTGCGGGCACCTTGTCAGGCGGCCAGCGCAAACGGGTCGCCCTGGCTAAGACCTTGATCGACATCGGTTTCGAACACAAACATGTTCTTCTCATCATGGATGAACCGACCAACCACCTGGACGTAGAGATGGTCGAATGGCTGGAACATTATCTCAATCAGGAAAAAGTTACGCTGTTGCTGGTGACCCACGACCGATATTTTCTGGATAATGTATCCGAAGAAATATGGGAAATGGACGGCAGCAATCTTTATGTTTACAAAGGCGATTATGAGAATTACCTGGAGAAAAAAACAGCCCGTATCGAGAACGATACTGCTTCCATAGATAAGGCCCGCAATACCTATCGGAAGGAATTGGAATGGATGCGCAAGCAGCCCAAGGCGCGTACGACCAAGAGCAAGAGCCGCCAGGATAATTTCTATGTGGTCGAGGCCAAGGCCAAACAGCGCATCGAGGACCAGCAGGTCGAGTTACAGATGAAAATGAATCGCCTGGGAGGGAAGATCGCCGAGCTGAAAAAGGTGTATAAGAGCTTTGGTGAAAAGGTCATTCTGAAAGGGTTCGACTATACTTTCAAAAAGGGCGAGCGTCTTGGCGTCATCGGAAAGAACGGTGTCGGCAAATCTACGTTCATCAACATGCTGCAGGGTCTTGAAGAGCCGGATAGCGGCAAGATCAATATCGGGGAGACCATTATTTTTGGCAACTATTCCCAGTCGGGTCTGGTGATCAAGGAAGACATGCGTGTGATCGAATACGTGAAAAATATTGCCGAGCATTTTCCGCTGGCTGGCGGGGGTTCGTTAAGTGCGGCTCAATTCCTCCAACTTTTCTTATTTCCTCCCGAACAACAATATACCTATATCTCCAAACTCAGCGGTGGCGAAAAAAGAAGACTGCATCTGTTGTCCATCCTTTTTCGCAATCCCAATTTCCTGGTACTGGACGAGCCTACCAACGATCTGGATCTGCCGACCCTTGGCATCCTGGAAAACTTCCTCAGCGAATATCAGGGTTGTCTGCTCATCGTCAGCCATGACCGCTATTTCATGGACCGGCTGGTAGATCATCTGCTGGTGTTGGAAGGGAATGGCGTGGTGCGGGATTTCCCGGGTAACTATTCGCAATACCGGGAATGGCAGAAACTGGATGATGAACGGGCCGAATTCCGGCCGCCAGGCGATGGATACCAGGCGTCCCCCTCCCCTGCTCCTGCAGCGAAACCGGTGGAAGCGTCCGTTGCCCCGGCCGTGGTTAAAAAACAATTGACCTATAAGGAAAAAAGGGAGCTCGAAGACCTGGAAAAAGAAATGGCCCGGTTGAACCAGGAAAAAAAGGACATCACAGAGAAGTTAAACAGCGGTATGGCCCCTTTTGACCAGTTACAGCAGCTATCCATCCGTATCGGAGAGATCAGTCAATTACTGGATGACAAGGAATTGCGCTGGCTCGAACTGAGCGAAATGGGGATATGAGAAAAGACTCTATATTTGCCCTCCTTAACCATATTTAATGAAAAGACTCCTCTTACTACTATCAGTATGTGCCACCGGAGCGGTGCAGGCACAAAAGATAGCTGATCCCAGACCTTTTGCAAAGACCATCACGGCGGACGATCTGAAAAAACATCTGTATATCGTTGCCGGCAAGGATTTTGAAGGACGTGAAACGACTACGGAAGGCCAGCGGAAGGCGGCAGCCTATATCGAGAACGATTTTCGCAGCCTGGGTCTCAAACCAGGTAATGGGGACAGTTATCAATTGTATTATCCTGTATTCCAGGATTCGCTGGAAAAAGCCGAATTAACGATCAATGACCAGACTTTTACCCTCGACAAAGATTTTTTCGCCAGCGTAAGCGCCAACTATAATGCAGAATTGCTGGGTAGTGAGATTGTTTTCGCGGGGTATGGCATCAGCGACAGCACCCGGAACGACTATAAGGGGCTCGACGTGAAAGGCAAGATCGTCCTGGTATTGGGCGGTCAGCCGGCAGGCGCTCCTCAGCCGACGGGAAGAAGAGGTTTTAGTTTCTACGCCAAACAGGAAGCGGCTCAGAAGAATGGCGCTGCCGGGGTGCTGATCCTCCAGCCAAACGTTCCACGTATGCTGGTTGCTCCCAAAGGGAGTATGTATCTGAATGAATACAAAAAAGTGATCTATCCCAATAGTTTTTATATTACTGCGGCAGTTGCGCAGCAAATTCTGGGAGAAGACTACAAAGCTGCTGCGGCAGGTCAGGCACAGGGAAAGACCTATACCGTCAATGTGAAAATGGCTTTCCGCAAGAACACCCTTCAACTAAAAAGCAGCGATGTCTTGGGTTTCCTGGAAGGCGGCGATCTCAAAGACCAGATCGTGGTTCTGTCTGCGCATTATGACCACCTGGGCAAACGGGATACCGTCATTTATTATGGCGCCGACGATGACGGCAGCGGGACGGTGAGCATCCTCGAACTCGCGGAAGCGTTTGTCAAAGCCAAGGCTGCAGGTAAGGGCCCGCGCCGCAGCATCCTGTTCTTAGCCAATTCCGGGGAGGAAAAAGGGCTGTTCGGCTCCCAATATTACTCCGAGCATCCCACGTACCCGTTGGATCATACCACGGTGGATCTGAACATCGACATGATCGGTCGTATCGACCCCAATCGCAAGATAGGAGACTCGACGAATTATGTGTATGTCGTAGGTGACGACAAGCTCAGTACAGACCTCAAACCCATCAGCGAAGAGGTCAATAAAAAATATACCAGGCTGGAACTGGACTATAAGTTCAATGATCCGGCCGATCCCGAACGTATCTACTATCGCAGCGACCACTACAATTTCGCGCGCAAGGGCGTTCCGATCATTTTCTATTTTGATGGCATCCACAAAGACTATCATCGTCCAACGGACACTCCGGATAAGATCAATTATGATATCATGGAGAAGAGGGCGCGACTCGTGTTTTTCACAGCCTGGGAGATGGCCAATCGCAACGATATGCTGAAGCGGGATATACCCCTGAATTAATTGCGACCATTATTAAGAAAAAGGCCACCGTTGTGTGGCCTTTTTTTATGGCAGCAATAGTTTTGTTTTTATCGTCTCGTAATAGCTGTAGGCACTTTTTATCTTCGAGCTCTTGGCGTCATCCATCACCAGTATGAATGTGCCTTTGAAGTATTTATGAATTTCCCTGATCTTTAGTTTGTTGACGATGTAACTGCGGTGTATCCGAATAAATTCAGCGGGCAGACGCTCCTGAAGCCAGGACAGGGAATATTCGATCAACTTTTCTTCATCGCGGGTGTGAACGCTCACATATTTATCCGTTGCGGCAAGAAAGCAGATGTCCTTCACTTGAACCAACTGGATCTTACTACCGGTCTTTACGGGTATGGTGCTGATACTATCTTCTCCTTTATAATCCCTGATCAATTGTTGTATCTTCTGTAACATGGCTGTTTCGCTGGTTCTGTTCTTTCCAATCCTTTCCATGGTCAGGGCCAGTCTTTCATATTCTACCGGTTTCAGCAGATAATCCAGCGAGTTCTTTTCAAAAGCCTTCACCGCATACTCTTCATAGGCTGTCACAAAAACGATCATTGGGGTATATTCCAGTCGATCGAGCACTTCGAACCCATTGAGTTCCGGCATTTGGATATCCAGAAAAACAAGGTCTGGCCGCTGGTTGTTAATGCCGGCAACGGCAGACCGGCCGTCTTTTGCCTCACCGATGATCGTTAGTTCCGGATATTGCTGCAGCGCTGTTCTCAGCCGTCCGATGGCCATTTCTTCATCATCGACCAAAAAGACCCTAATGGGTTGCAGGGATAGTAAGCCGGACATATTTATGGGGAGGGTTGTTTAATTCTATTTTAAAATCATTTGCGTAGAGCAGCCTGAGTTTGTCCATAACGATCCGCAGCCCCATTCCGGAGCGGGGGTGCTCCGGGAATGCGGGACCGGAATCAGCGACGGTGATCAGCATGGTATTGGGCTGTAGTGCTATTTCTATGCTGACGAAGCCGTTGGCGCTGCTGACTTCTATTCCATGTTTAAAGGCGTTTTCGACAATGGGCTGCAAAACGAAGGAAGGTACCTGCAACCGCAAGGCGTCGGGGTCGGTATGGATGGTATATCTCATCCGGTTGCCATAGCGGATCTGTTGCATGTCCAGGTAGGTCCGGGTAATTTCCAGTTCATCGGTGAGAGGATGAACCGTAACGCTGTCCTTGTCCAAGGTGCTCCGGAAAAACTTTGACAAGAGCAGGAGCAGTTTTTCTGCCTTCCCCGGGTCGATAGGGATGAGCGCTGCAATGGTGTTGTGCATATTATAGAGAAAATGGGGATTAACCTGGGTGCGCAAAAGTTCGAGTTCGGCAACTGTCTGTTGCTGTTCAAGTTGCAGTACCCTGTATTTCTGCTCTATGATCCGGGAATGAAGCAGGCCTTTCCCTTCTTCGCTGACATAGATGGGTATGCCTACGACCAGTACAATCAGGATGTTCAATATATATACGCTCCCGCCCTGCAATGGCTTATAGCGTTCACCGGGTGACAGCAGGGCCTGCCCTATGAATGTCAGCTCAGAACCCAGCAAAGCGGCCATCACCAACAGACCGATCATGATAATCATCTTTACAGATTGTTGCCTGGCGTGCATGGTAAAATACCAGCGGAACCAGATGGTTGTCATCATCAGTGAGCCGATACAAACGGAGGATAATACGGAGATCAGCAGGCGCACGGGCCGGTGATCGTAGGTGAAATATAAATACCCGCCGAATGCGCCTCCGATGCCAATGCAGATCAGTAAAGTTTTTACAGCCGGATGTGTTGCCATTTTCTCAATTGTATAAATATAATGATAATGCCGGCTAAACCCAGCATGGATGGTAATAGTTGACTATAGGGCTTGTATTGCGGGAAGACCGTTCCGGCAAAGGCGGAGGCCAGTCCGCTAAGCGAGCTGGTCATTTTGTAAACGTGTTCATATACTGCCGCTTTTCTGAGAAAGGGGGTAGAAAAAAGCCCTTTGGCAAGATCATATGTCGTCACCAGGAATAATGCCCCTATCGTCGAAAACGTTACGGCAGGGGCCCAATACATTCCGGCGGTGCTGCCATAACAGATGGCCAGCGTCATTACCGATATCGTTGCTCCATAATCCAGGGGGCGGGGGGCTTTGCCTTTCAGCCGTATTGCGCGGATGCCGCTGAAACAGGTATAACCGCTGAGCAGCGTGATGATGAGTAAAAAGCTATGCCTTTTGAAGACCAATACGCCGAGCAGGGCAGTTGTGATGACGGGGATCATCGCCCACATAAAATACCGGCCGAACCGGGTGTGGTATTTTTTTCTTTTCCAGGTAAAAATGGCGATCAATCCGGTGACGAGGGCAGCGGTACCTATCGCGACGTGCGTGAAGATATTAAGGTGGTGCAGGGTTTCCATGGGCCCAAAATAAGGGCGCTTTTGTGCGGGTGGCAAGGGAATTCCGGCGAATGAGGATATTCGGGGAGCGAAAGAGACGAGGGGGCGGGCGCCAGGCCAGGGGCAATGCCTGGGCGGGAGCTGTCCGGGCGCCGGCGCCGGAGGAGGGGGGGCGCCGGCTTTTATTTCAGGATGCGATAGCACCAGCGGAATAATTTCCCCTGGAAGTCGAAGGGTGTGGTGGCGTTGGTGATGTCCTTGATGGAGGGGGTATCGATCTTGTCCGTTTGTATCTGGAATTTGCGGTAATTGGTACTGAAATACAGGGTGCCGCCGGGGCGCATGATCCGCAGGACCTGGTTGATCAGTTCGGCGTGGTCGCGCTGAATGTCGAGGAAGTCCTTCATGCGTTTGCTGTTGCTGAAGGTGGGCGGGTCCATGACGACAAGGTCGTAGAAGTTGGCGGGGGCCTCGTCGAGCCATTGTTTGACGTCGGCGTGGATAAAGCGCGTGTCGGGCGCGGGGGGAGGAGCCGCGGGGCCAGGCGCGGGTGCGGGGGGGGCGGTGGACGCGGGAGGGGTGCCGGGCGCGGGGAGGTTTAGTTTCATGTTTTCTTCGGCCCAGGCCAGATAGGTTTTTGACAGGTCGACAGAGTCGACGCGTGATGCCCCGCCTGCTGCCGCATAGACGGAGAAGGAACCGGTATAACAGAACAGATTGAGCATACGTTTATCCATTGCTTCTTCGCGTACCATCCCCCGGGTGATGCGATGGTCCAGGAACAGACCGGTATCGAGATAATCCGTGAGGTTGATCCGGAAGGAGAGACCGGCTTCCCGTGCGATGAAGAATTCCTGTTCGCTGGCGAGTTTTTCATATTGTCCGTGCCGGCCGGCTTTGCGGCGGCGCTCCCGGAAATAGATACGTTCGTCGGGTATGCTTAGGATCTCGCTGATGGTGGGGATACAGGATTCCAGCCAGGCTTCGTGTTCTTCTTCAGTCATACCATGACGACGCTGGTATTCGGCCAAATATACCTTGTCCTCATAGAGTTCGATGCAAAAAGGAAATTCCGGCAGGTCATGGTCGTAGACGCGATAACAGCTGACGTTCTGCCGGCGGGCCAGTTTGGACAGGTGGCGATACATTTTTGTAAGCCGGTTTCGAAACATTGCCAATTTTTCTTCACTCATACGGTTGAAGGTTTGTTTTGCGGCTGAGGGGGCTGGGGTTTGTTTTTTCGTAAATACCAGAATCCTGTCGCGGCCAGCAGACAGACCAGACCGACGAGCCACCACAACATGGAAAAACTAACGTGTTCCGCGATCTGAGCGCCTCCTACCGGTCCGATCACCTGAGCGACAGACCAGGCGACAGTATAGAGCCCTGCATATTGCCCCCGGTTGGTCGGCGATGTTCGCGCTATCCAGAACGAGTTCATAAAAGGCATCGATGTGATCTCCCCCATCGTGGTCAGGAACATGCAGAAAAAAGCAGTGTAAACAGACAGCGGTAGGATATTCAGCAGGGCATAAGAAAGTCCTACCAGGATGACGCCGTAAAAAATATAATATAAATTTTCCTTCTTCCCCTCCATCTTGAAGACCAGCACCATTTCGAGTACCGTGATCAGCAGACCGTTCAAAGTCATCAACAGTCCGATCATGTATTCGGGCATGTGCAGGGCCTTTTTATAATACACAGGCAGCGTGGAGAACAATTGAAAAAAACCACACCCGAACACAATGACAAAAGCGACGAAACGCAGATAGGTGGTATCCCTGTATGCAGACAGGGCAGGTGTTTTTGCGGCAGTGGAGTGATGAACGCGAACTGTCGTAGCTTCCCGGGGAAGAAATTGGCGCAATAGCAACACTGCTAACAGATTCGTACCTCCGTCTACCCAAAACAACAAGTGGTAATTAATAGAAGCCAGTATCCCGCCGATGGCGCCGCCGACGGCCCAACCCAGGTTGACGGCCAGCCGGTTCAGCGAATAAGAACGTGTCCTGTTCTCCTCTTTGCAGTAATGGGCGATGGCAGTGGAATTGGCAGGCCGGAAAGCGTCGTTGACCAGGCTTAACAGGAACGAGCAAATGCAGATCAGCGGGTAACTCTTCATCTGTCCCAGGACCATGAACAGGAGTCCGCCACCGGCGAGGGTGATCCACTGTATACGCTGGAAGCCGAAACGGTCGGTCAACCGGCCGCCGATGAAGCCTCCGCATACCGCGCCAAAACCAAAGATACCCATTACCAGCCCTGCCTGACCGATACTATAGCCCATGGACGGCTGGGTAAGGTAAATGGTCATAAAAGGAAGGACCATCGTGCCGCTACGGTTCACGAGCATTACGAGAGACAGCAGCCAGGTACTTCGGGACAAGCCACTGTAAGCATTTTGATATAGCGAAATAGTGCGGGTCAGCATAGAATATCGCAAAAATAAAAAAGCCACCCCAAGGGGCGGCTTTTTTTTGATGTAAGGTAATTATTTCGAGCCGCCGAATACTTTTTTCAACAGATCGGAGACCTGTGCGGCGGGGTTTGCGCGAATATTTTTTTCTTCCTGCGCCACATAATAGAACACGCCATCCAGCGCTTTCTGTGTGGCATAACCGGAAAGATCGCTGTTGACTTTCTGCGTCAGGGGAATTTTGTTATAGGTATCAAAAAGGATCTTCCAGTATTTGGTAGCACCGGTCTTTTGCAGCGAAGAGTCGATCACGGGATGGAAGGCCGCCGTCAACTGGGTCGAGGTGCTTTTCCGCAGGTAACCAGTGGCGGCTGTATCGGCGCCTTTCAGGATGCCGAGGCCGTCCTGTACGCTCATGCCCTTGATGGCGCTCCAGAAGATGGGAGCCGCAGACTTAGCAGCGTCTTCGGCGGCGCGATTAAGGCTCAGAATGGCGTCATCACATTGTTTTCCAAAGCCAGCGCTGCGCAGGGTCTTTTCCACTTTCGCCGCTTCGGGAGGCAGGAGAATTTTCACGGCCGCGTCTTTGAAGAAACCATCAGCAGCCGAGAGTTTATCAGTACTTTTTTGGGTGCCGCGGGAAAGGGCTTCTTTAAGACCAGCAACGATATCGTCCGAGCTCAATCCTTTACCACCGCCTTTAAGGGAGTTTAGGGCATTTTTCGCGCCGCCGAGCAAACCACCCTGTGCATGGGCCATCATGGCGAAAAAGAGCAAAACGATCAGGGCATAGGAAATTTTTCTCATTCAAGGATATTTTGTGTTTACAAATAGGGATTAAAAGTAAGAGCAAATCATGATAAAGTTATGTTAAGTAACGTTCTCAGGTCTTATTTATTGCATATCAACATATTAAGAAGAATCTACAAAAGTAGTGCTTTCGGTATAAAGACCTTATTTTTGCGCGACAAATAATCACCATGAACGTAAACAAAAAAATTATCCTCTCCGCTATTTACGTATCCGCCGGGCTGTCCGTTCTGGCGCAAACCAAATCGCCTGCTCAGGCTACTCAAAAGCCCCAGGCGGCTAAAACAGCGGTTGCAGGTGTTGTGTTGAAGACTCCCCAGGATTCTTTGAGTTATGCCATTGGTCTCAGTGTAGCCAATTTTTACAAACAGATGAATATCACCAATATCAATTCTGCATTAGTGACGCGCGCCATCAATGACGTCAATAAAGGTGGCAAGCCGCTGATGGACGACCAGCAAGCTAATGCCTGTATGAGTAACTTCATTCAAAAGACGAAGGCGGAAAAAGCCAGCGGTAATAAAAAGATCGGTCTGGATTTCCTGGCTGCCAACAAGAAAAAACCCGGTGTGGTGAGCCTGGCCAGTGGTCTGCAATATACCGTAGTTAAGGAAGGCACCGGGCCTAAACCGGCCCTGACGGATATGGTGCGGGTACATTATCATGGTACGCTCATCGACGGAAAGGTATTCGACAGCAGTGTTGAAAGAGGCCAGCCTATTGAACTGGCTGTCAATGGCGTTATTCCCGGCTGGACAGAGGCGCTGCAGCTGATGCCGGTGGGAAGCAAATGGAAACTGTTCATCCCTTCCAATCTGGCCTATGGCGATCAGCAGGCCGGTCCGATGATTGCGCCGGGCTCTACGCTCATCTTTGATGTGGAGTTATTGGATATAGTAAAGAAGCCGGCCGCGACCAACGCACCTGACAGCACTTCTCATTAATGCAGTTTTTCTGCCCGGAAAAGGTTATCCGCGGCTTGTAATATCTTTGCTTTCAATTTAGGATTATAGTCCGGATGTTTCTCCAGGAAATTCCGGACTATTTTCTTTTCAGCCGGTGTCCGGCACCAGCCAAAACTGGCCTGCAGCCAGCTTTGCGGGAAGAATACGTCACCGGTGCGCTGGATGTCTTCGAGCCAGTCCAGGGAAGGCTGCAGGTATTTTACCGCCGATTCCGCGCGCAGCGGATGATGCAGGTATCCCAGCGCCGTGAGCACCCAGGCTTCTTTGCGACGGGCTTCGGGAGTTTGCAGTCCATTAAAAAAACGATCTCTTTCTGCTTCATCATTGGACAGCGAAGGCAGCAGATACTGTAAACGCTGGCGGCGATCGGTATTGGAGATACGCGACAATTGCTCTTCCAAAATAGCTTTGCTGCCGGGGAATTCCCGGCTGCCGGGATAATTGCGCAGGGCGAGCGCCGCTGCCAGATTGGTATAATCATCCTCTGATAAAATGACACCGGCAGGTGGCTGTCTGTGCTGCCAGATGGTATATAGCGTGTCCAATCCTTTTCGCGTCAGGGCAATATTGACATAAGTGCGGAACAGTTGTTTCCGTTGATTGTTGGAGGATACGGTCTTCAGCGCGGCCCAGCAGTCCTGTTCGAGAAGGGCCGCCAGAGAATCCCGTCCCGCCGGCGGCAGAAAGCGCCAGAAGATGGATTGCACCTGGTCTAACAGGATATTTAAGTTCAGCTCTTCGGGTTCACTGGTCAGAAGCATACGATCAAAATCAAGCAGAAATTGGGGGCTGATCGTGGCGCCGTCGAGCATGTTCTCATAATTGTTGATGTATGCAGCAGCGCGCAAAAGGGAACCAGAGTTAGCATCCATGCCGAACAGCCAGGTCAGCATACCGGTCTCGATGGGAAAAACGCCATACCCCTGGCCATTGGAATTGAACAGGATATGTTTAGGGGCTTCCTTACCGACGGCTTGCGTCAGGTGGACGGCAGATGCATTACTGTTCACGGTGAGCTCTTCTACCCTGTTGTCATCATATATCAGGGCCAGGTTGAATTGTTGCGGCCAGACACGCTGCGAGCCGTCTTCGCCGCGCTGGCGAATGGCTAGGTCGCTGATCCTGCCCCGCCGGATCTTCAGGTCATAAGAAAATTTCGGTCTGCCGGCACCGTTAACCCAGACTTCATTCCAGGCGGAGAGGTCAAGATTTGTATGCGGCTGCAGGGCGTGGATAAGATCGGGCCAGGAGGCATTGCCGCCGGCAAATTGTTTGAGATAGTCGCGAAGTCCGTCACGGAAGGCTTCGGCGCCCATCAATTGTTCGAGCTGCCGCATGACGATGGGGGCCTTGTGGTAAATGATATTTCCGTAAAGAGAGCCTGCTTCATTGAGATTGGTCAGGGTCTGGCGGATAGGGTGCGTTCCGCCGGTGCGATCGATGTTATAGGCTGCGGGGTAATGATCCGTCAGGAATTTCAGGTCATAATTGTTGTCCGGCAAGGTGAGGTTGCTGAGCTTGTCGGCCATAAAATTGGCAAAAACTTCTTTCATCCATACGTCGTTGAACCAGGACATCGTCACCAGGTCGCCGAACCACATATGGGCCGTTTCATGGGAGAGCAGGTTCGACCGGCTGATATATTGTTCACGGGTGGCGCCGGAGTCGAGGAAGAGGGTGCTGGCCTTGTATTGAATGGCACCTACATGTTCCATGCCGCCGAATTGAAAATCCGGGATGGCGACAAAATCGAATTTCTGAAAAGGATAAGTGATGCCGGTGTACCCTTGCAGGAATTGCAGGGTCTGTCCTTCGATGCGGAAGATGGAGTCAAGGCTGAGCCGGAGTTTAGTGGGGTCGGTCTCACGATAAAGAAAAGTCATGGGCCGGCCGTCGATGACACGCGTTGTGTCGCTGAACTTTCCGGCGGCAAATGAAAAAAGATAGGTGCTGATCCTGTCGGAAGGAAGAAAATGCAGCGCGGAGACAGGGGCCGGGTCCTGTAATGGGGCATTGGCTATTGCTTTCCAGCCGGCGGGCAGGGTCAGCGACAAGGTAAAGACCGCTTTGAGATCGGGCTGGTCAAAACAAGGGAAAAGTGTGCGGGCCCTGTCGGGCACCAACAGCGTATATAAAAAATCTGCGTTGCGGTTCAGCGGCGCATCCGAGGATGTGAAGAGCAGTTGAACGGTGTTGGCGCCTGGTCGCAGGAGGCTGGCCGGGAGTAGGAGGTGTTCGTTGGTTGTCTGCGCCGTTGTTTCCGTTCCATTGACGAGCAATGTCCCGACCGGTGCGCCTTTGAAATCGAGCAGGATGGGAAGACCGGCAGAGCGGGCGGGGTCCAGCTGGAAAGACAAGGTTTCCTCGCCCGACACCGGACGTTCTTTTTCAGCGGGGATATGAAAATGCAGGTCGTAGCGAATATCCTTTAGACAGGCGCTTCGGTAAGACGCCAGGGCGAATGGGACGCCGGGTTGGGCGAGGCTGTCGGTGCCGGTGTCCCGATGGGGCATATGGGCTTTGTTGTCCGGTGCTCCCTGCCCAAGGGCGGCGCCCCCCAGGGACAAAAGCAATAACAAGGGGAGATAACGTGCGATAGGCATGCGGGAAAATTGAAAAAGTAAATTAGTTATTTCCCTTTACAATTTCGAGGTGGGGTGGTAAATTGGGGTATGATTAAACCCCTCCTTCTGCTGGCAGCCCTTACCCTGTTGCGCCTTCAGCAAGACGTCAGAGTGGTCACCTATTCGAGCGGCAATCCCGATTCGGCCAGGTATGAAAGTCTTTCCTTTTGGATAAAAACCAATCAACGGGCCTATATCCGTTATGTGCATGGCAAAGACGCGGAAGATATAGAGCTCAGCTGGGCCGGGCAGGATACACTGGATGGCAGGAAGGGGTTCCGAATTCATCTCCCTTCGCCGGATACGCTCAATTGGATCGTTGTCCCCATGGGAAATGCGATATTGGTGGGAGACCGGAAGGGTAAATACCGGAAGGAATATCACTGGGAGAATGAAAATGGAGCCGGCTCTGCCGACTCCACTTGTAGTATTTGTGCGAAAGATGAAAAGCAGGCGATGGGGTGGTTAAAGAAATATTTCTTTTAAAGCTGCCCTGCGGGCAGCTTTTATTTTGCCCGAGATTTAAGCTGTTCCAACAATTGCAGGCCCAATAACCCGCTGATGGGGCTGCCGGCGCCGTCATTGCTTCCGATGAGGATATCGGGCATGATCTTGATGTGTTGCTCACCGATGGCCTCCATTACTTTCAATTGAGTGAAGTTGTCGCCGCCCATGGCTTCGACAGCCAGTTTATAGGATTCGGCAGAAGACTTACCGATAGCGAGTATCTTTTCGGCCTCAGCGTTACCGGTGAGCGATATCTTTTCGGCTTCGGCTTTTGCCAGCCATTCGATCTTTTCCGCATCGGCTTTGGCAAGCAGCCTGGTCTTTTCGGCCTCACCGCTGGCCAATAGTTTAAGCCGGTCGGCTTCGGCATTGGCTTGCAGACGGACGCTATTGGCGTCACCGGTGGCCTTTTTCACAGAGGCGTCGGCGATACGTTCGGCGATGAGCACGCCCTGGTCGGCCTTGACGATCTCTTTCTGGATCTCGGCAATAGCCGTTTCCTTTTCGAGACTCTGGCGTGTTTCCTGTGCCTTCATCTGGGTGTCATACGTTACCTTCTGCTCTTCGGCGAGTTTACGATCTGTCAGCGTTTTCATCAGACTTTCCGGCGGAACGATATCTCCGATAAGGGTATCCACGCCATGAACATTGTATTGTTCTAACACGTTACCGATGTGATCTTTTGCCGACTGTTGTCTTTCCTTACGGGCGCCAAGAAAAGAAATGACATCGCTGTCCTGGGCCGAGTTACGGAAATAGTTACCGATGGTCGGCTCCAGCACCTGGCTGACCAGGTTGACCATATTCCCGAAACGTGCGATCACCTTAGGCGCTTCCGTGTTAGGGATATGGATGATCTGGGCAACGTCGAGGTTGAAAGGGAAACCATCCTTACTACGAACGGTGATCGTCGACAAATTCTTATCCAGCTGATGCGCTTCGCTACGCGCGCTGGCCCAGTTGAGCACGAGGTTGGTGGTCGGAACCAGCTCTACCTTCAGTATATAGGGGTTGATGGGGTATTTACCGGGGCCAAGCGGCTCCGCCCAAACTCCTTTGCTGCCACGGGCTACGATGTTGCCATGTTTGAATTCCACGCCGCTGAGATCCACCCCTTCGCTGCCGACATACGAGATGACCACGCCCACGTAACCGATGGGTATCTCTGTCATCTTTACCATGTCCACTTTGACGAACCAGGGATTGAGGAAATAGGAGCCCGCAAGGATAACCTGTTCCTGCAAACCCTTATAGCCGCCATTGTTGAGGAAGAGGTCGGCGTCCTGGAACTTGTTGTGTTCGCCGATGATCCTGCCGGCTATCTGACCATCTTCGAGCGGTTTACCTTCGAGGGTAGTAACGATACCTACAGCATTGTCGGGGATGCTGATCATATCGGTCATTTCCACATCGAACAGGAAAGTGTTGATGCGGTATGATCCGGGTGTCATGATACCCGTTTGCCGGCCTTTCTGGCCGCCATTCCTAAGAAAAGCCTCGGAATCCTGGTAAGTGTCGCAGGGCACTTTCCGGCCGAGGATCGTCCCTGTCCCCAGCTCTGCACCGTCGCGGGCCAGCACAAGACCGATCTTACCGGTAGGGATAATGGTAAAGGGCTGGAAAGTGATATCGTATTGCCAGAACCATCTTCCGAAGTAAACGCCGGGAGCGAGGGTCTGCGCCTGATAACCGGCCTCGCCGCTGGTGGCGATGATACGGCCTTCGGGCAGGGATTGTTTACCGACAAGCACGAACTTTTTGGTGACGAGACCTATCCGGTCCTCCGGTACGATGATCACACCGAAAAAAACGCGCAGGATCAGGCGGTAAAGGATAATACATAACAGGGGGATACCAATGATCAATCCCCATTTGATCAGCATAGAAGAGTCCATCGTTATTGAAGTTTAGATTTAGCTGGTGAAGTTCATCGTTATGCGCAGCAAAGCTTTTGAGCCTGTTGGTAACACAAAGTTTATACACCGGCAGGTCTGCCGCAATGAAAATCGGGATGAGCGGTAAAAGAAGTGGCCGCGCGGCTTTGCCGGGCGACCACAAAAATATGACCGGGAGGGTAGAACCGGGAGGGTCAGCTGACTACCAAAACTCTCACCGGTGTCGGATATACTATGCTGCCGTCATCCAGGGTGACCCTGAAATAAAAACGATTGACGAGCTCCGTATTCAACTTAAGTGTCTCCTTGGGATAAACGCTGCGATAAACACCCAGTGATGTTTTGAATGTAACGGACGACCCGGTGCCCGGGATGACGGGCACGGGAAAAAAACCTGTAGCGCCGGTGCTTTGGATAGCAGTATAGCTGGAGGAAGTCGCAACCCTGGTGATCTCCCTGATGGTATGTGTGCTGGTAGAAGGAAGGCCCATGATAATGGTGATACTGCTATCGCCGCCTACGGAAGCGGTCACCGTTGGATCGGGCCGGTTGGCTACGGAATTCTGTATGCTCACCGGTACGTCACCGCCGTTGTATGCCGAATAGTTGGGTCCGAATCCGTGTTGTTTGGAACACGCGGATAATAGAGTCCCCAGTAATAGAAGACGCGAGTATTTTTGAATAGTGTGGATCATATGATTTCTCATTTATGAAAACGTTTAATAAATTTTATTTGGCCCACCAGAGCTTGACGTCCACCAGGGGTCTGGGGTTCGGCGCATTGGGGTTGGTCGACAGTTCGGTATTCGTATATGGCAGCCGGGTAGGAATTACGGTCGGGTCATCGCCGCCGGGGTTATTCGGTAAGGCAAGTACGGGGTAACCGGTACGGCGGTAGTCGTCGAACACTTCGATGCCATTGCCTATCCAGGCAATGTATTTTTGGGTGATGATCTGTTTGCGCATGTCTTCGGGAGAGCCGGCGAGAGTGACGACGGATGGGTTGGCGGCGAAGTAATTATTGATCGTAGCCGTGTCAATTCCCACTTTTGTCATGGAAGCTTTAATACCTGCCTGATAGTAACTATTGGCATTCCCCGGGGTGCCCAGTATCAGGGCGGCTTCGGCAAGGATGAAATTCACCTGGAAATTGGTCAGCAGACGGATGGGGGCGTTTCCCGTGATGCCGATAAGATATGTGCCGTATTGGGACCGGCCTGCAACCGTTGGTGCTACTGAATTGGCCCCGTTATCAAAACCTACAAAGGCCCCGTTTGGTTTGGTAAAGAATTTTGACAGCCGCAGGGTATCGTTCAGGCTTTTTGCCAGGTTCAACAGCCGCTGGCTCAGCATCTGATCGCCTGTCCGGTTGACGTAATTGAAATTATAAATTGGATTCTGATTGCCGGTTTGTGAACCAAAGGGAACTTCGAAATCCAGGCTATTATCGTTGATATAGTTATTGCCGGCGAGAACATTGGTAATAACAGATCTGGCCAGTACAGGGTTGGTATTGGTGAGCATTATGGCAAACTTCAGCAGCAGGGTATTGCCCATTCTTTTCCATTTGGTAAGGTCTCCGCCGTAGACGATATCATCGGCCTTGGGCTTGAAAAAGCTGGTTTTGTCCAGATCGGCCATACCGCTGTTCACCAGGTCGAAGAGACTGGTTATGCCGAGGCTTGTATTGCCCTGGTAAATATCCTGTACTTTGTCAAAGCGCGGATAGAGAAGTTTGTCCGACAGTCCTGCCTGGGAATAGGGAACATCACCCCAGATGTCGGTTGCGAGAGAAAGGGCGTATGCCATTTCCAGTTTGGCAATACCCGAGTATGCGGGACTGGTGGCCGAATCAAGATTGATGAGGGCCATGCAGTTGCCGACGCAGCCGCCGTATATCTCGCCATTCCACTGATTGTCGAAGGCGCCGCTGAAATTATAGACGTCATAGCCCTGGGTCTGGTTCGCAACACCGGCAATATGCTGCATGACAGCGGAAGAAGCCCGGTCCAGGTCATTGCTATTTGCAAACGCAATGCCGATGGTCGTAGTCGGCAGCAGCACCGTTGAGGGAACTGTCGCGGGGTTATTCGGGCTGGTGTTAACGTCCAGGTATTTTTTACAGGAGCCCAGCAGGAAACCCGCTGAAAGCAGCAACAGGGATATTTTTTTAAAAGATGGTATATAGCGCATGATTGAAAATTTAAAATTTATTACAGGGATACTTTCAGGTTAGCGCCCACCGTCCTGGCATTAGGAGCGCCCTGGAGATCGAGTCCACGGATATTACCTGCACCCTGGGTATTAATTTCGGGATCGAAAAAAGTATTGGGAGCGACATGGAATACGTTATTGGCAAAGACGGAAACCCGGAGATAGTTGATATGCCATCCCTTGGTAATGCGGGCCGGCAGGTCATAACCCAGCGATATTTCCCGCATACGGAACACCGTTGCATCATACACGTTGAATTCGCTTTGCAGCCCTCCCATCACACCCCAGTAGGTCTGCGCCGGTATCTGGATATTATTCCTGCTATATTTTCCACCCGAGAGTATTTCTCCGGGTAATATCCAGGGTTGTTCACGATCCTTAGCCGTCTCTATCCAGGCGCCGCGGGCCTTGTAAGTAGCAGCGGTAAAAGAAAGTATTTGTCCGCCCTTTGTAAAGTCGAACGTGAAGCCTAAAGCAAGATTTTTGTATTTAAAGGTATTGGTCACGCCAAGGGTATAGTCCGGGTTGGGGTTGGACAGCACCTGGTTGGCGATGGTAGTGGCATACACGCCGGTGCCAGGGTTGATCAGCCGGGCGCCGGTGGCGCTATCCCTGGGTATCAGGCCGCCGATGATAACCCCATAGGGCTGTCCGACTTTGATAGAAGGGATAGAACCGATGAAGGCGCTGCCCGGAATGCTAAAGCTGGTGATGCCAGGGGCTATGGAAGTGACCTTATTTACAATCTTGGTGAAGTTGCCGGAGACATCCCATTTAAAACTATTGGTTGCTATCGGGGTGACCGTAACCAGGAGTTCTATACCTTTATTCGTCATCCTGCCGGCGTTAACCGTTTTTGTTTGACGACCGGTGGAAGGGGGGATACCGACGTTAAAGATCTGGCTTGTGCTCACCGTGTTGAACCAGGCCGCATCGATAGATGCCCTGTTCTTCCAAAAACCCAGATTGGCCCCCACCTCATACGAAGTGGTGAATTCCGGAGCCAGCGCAGGTTGTGCAATATTGTTGTTCTGGGTAAAACCGGCGACAGCCCCGAAGGGGAAATTAAAGTTGGCTACGTTGTTGCCATATGTGGTCTTGACATATGTATTCTGCAGCAAATAAGGGTTTGCATCCGAGCCGACCCTGGCTATGCTGGCCCGTATCTTGCCATAACTGAGGATGTCAGAAGTGATCTTAAAGGCATCCGTAAATACAAAACCCGCATTGGCGGAAGGATAAAAGAAAGTGTTCTTATTGAGGGGCAGAGTGGAAGTCTGGTCTACCCTACCGGTCAGTTCCAGGTATAGATAACTATCATAGGCAAAAGACAACTGGCCATAATATCCAAGAAGACGTTGCAGATTGGTCGTCTCCGTGGAGCCGATATTAAAGTTGGCGCCGGTGGATGCATTGTAGAAACCGGGGATTGCCAGTTGATCGGCCTGGACCGTCACGACCTGGTTGCGCCGCTGGTTGATATTCTGACCTGCCAGTACCGTGACGTTGAGGTCTTTAACAAAGAGGTCGTTCTTATGCGCGGTGATGATCAGGTCGCCGTTGAGCTCGCTGCGGAAAATGGTGCTTTCAAGATCCTGTCCGGCAGGTACGCGGGCGGCGGTAGGGGCAAATACCTGTTTTCTGCGATCGGTATAAGCGTCCATTCCTAACCGGTAGTTTATATTGAGCCAGGGCGTCAGATCATAACCAACGTTCACGCTGCCGAGGAAACGGGTCAGATTGCTTGTAAGGGGGGCGTTAAAAGCATCGAACCAGGGATTATCCTGAGCGGTAATAGACCAGTTATTGGAGCCGTCGGCATTCTGGTAAGTACCTTTTGTCCGGAATCCCGTCAGATCGATGCTCCGGGCCAGTCCGAGTACAACGGCAAGGGCGCTGGAGCCATTACCACCAAGGATCCCATCCTGCAGGGTATTCGTAAAAGTGATAGAACCGCCGAGTTTGATCTTGTTGCGGAAAACTGTGTTACCGCCAAATCTTACGTTGGCTCTTTTAAGAGAGGTATTGGGCAGGATACCGTTCTGCGACAGATACCCGCCTGAAAGCGTGAAATTTTGTTTGGCATCGCCTCCATTGATGAGGAGGCTGTTATCCGAGATAGTGCCTGTCTGCCAGAATTCGTTGATGTTATTGGGGTAAGCCTGGTATGGAACTGCGGCGCCGCTGACGATGAGGCCGTTGGCTACCGTTGGGGCGGAACCGAATCTGGGTCCCCAGGAATTAGCGGAAATTGGATTATACACCCCATTCGTTCCCTGGCCGTATTGGTCCTGTGTTTTTGGCATGCCTTCGACATTCTGACGACTATAGGAAGAGCTGGCGATGATCTCGCTTCTGCCGCCGGCGCCTCCTTTCTTAGTAGTAATGATAATAGCTCCGGCGGCGGCACGCGATCCGTAGAGAACGGCAGCGGCTGGTCCTTTAAGGATGTTCACAGACTCGACGTTATTGAGGTCGATATCCAGGGCCCGGTTGGCCGGCTGGTTATCACCCAGGGTACCGTTGGGGCCGCCATTGGTGCGGTCCACGTCATTGCTGACAGGAATGCCGTCCACAACGAAAAGGGGCTGGTTGCTACGGGTGAAGGAAGTGATGCCGCGGATGTTGATGTTGACAGATGCCCCGGCGCTTCCGCTGGCCCCGGTGATATTGACGCCGGATACTTTACCTTCCAGGGCGTTGAGGAGATTGACGGAGCCTTTATCGGCGAGCTGGTCACCGCCCAGTTTCTGTGTAGCATAACCCAGCGAGCGTTTGTCGCGAACGATACCGAGGGAAGTCACCACCACTTCCGAAAGTGTTTTGTCGCTGAGGGCAAGAGAAATGGTAACAGAAGACTTTCCCAGGATGTCCACTTCCTGTCCCGTCCAGCCGATGGCAGAGATGACAAGTGTTTTGGCATTGACAGGAACGTTGAGAGAAAATGACCCGTCTGGTTGTGAGCTGGTACCGGTGCGGGAGCTCCTGATCAGGATGGAAGCATTGGCTATAGGCTTGCCTTCAGGGTCGACGATTTTTCCGGTGACAGTGCGGGTTTGGGCAAAGAGAATGAAGGGTAGTAATAGCATACTACCCCATAGCATAAGGAGTCTCATGTGCAGTTGGTGTTTTGGTTAACTATTAAGATTCGTCATAACCAATTTAACCTATTAGCGACAATAATGTACCTTCTATGGTCACTATGAATTTACAGAGTGGATGGTATAAAAAGCAAACCGCAGATCCGTTGCAGGGAAATGCGGTTTTATTCTATAAAGGAGCTAATGTTTATTTATATAGCAGCTCATAATATTCATGCGCCATACGTCCGGCATCGAACTGATAGCGAACGTCCCGCATGCCATTCTTGGCTATCTGCCGCCATGTGTCATAATTGTCATAATAGGCGGGCAGTATTTCTTTCTGAAGTATTTCGTAGAGCTTGTTAAAATCATAATCGTCTTGTTCTTCGACGTGCATATTATGATAATCGGCCTTGGGCACCACGAAACCGTTGTTGCCATGATTGACGAATTCGGGTATCCAGCCATCGTCAGTGGAGAAATTGACGGCGCCGTTCATGGCGGCTGTCATGCCGCTGGTGCCGGAAGCCTCGCGGGGTACGCGGGGGTTGTTAAGCCAGCAGTCGGCAGCCTGTTTCAGGCGTTTGGACAGAGACAGTTCATATCCGATGACTACAGCTACATTTTTATAGTTCTTACTCAGGTGAACGAGGTAATTGAACTCGTTGATCGCCGGGTAGTCCATCGGATAAGGCTTTCCGGCCCAGATGATCTGGATGGGGTATTTGGTGCTGGCGAGTAATTCGGAAAAGCGGTCCATGTCGCGGGCGAGGAACCCGGCCCGTTTGTACCCGGCGAACCGGCGGGCCCAGACGATGGTAAACACGTTCGGGTCGAAGACCTTGCCTGTCTGGTCGGCAATGATCTCAAAACTTCTTTTCTTCATGTATTTCTTGCGATCGTCCCACCAATAGTCGTTGCCTTCCTCCATTTTCCGGTAGAGCTCTTTATCGGCCCAGTAACGCCAGTTCTGCGCATTGGTGATGGAAATGATGGGGCAGATGTTTTTGTATTTGCTCCACATCGTTTGCGAGACATGGCCATGCAACTGGGACACACCGTTGGCCAGGTGTGCAAAACGCAGGGCGACGAGCGAATGGTTAAAGGCATCGTCATCGAGGCCGGCGAGTTTTTTTACTTCTTCTACAGAGAGTCCGCAGAAGTAGCTCATTTTATGACACAGAAAGATATCGTGTTTCTCATTGCCGGCCTCTTCAGGCGTATGCGTGGTGAAGACCAGCCGTTTGCGGACCTCTTCGATGTTCTTATTATATTTCTGATAGAGATAAAAAGAGGCGCTGATACCATGGGCTTCGTTGAGGTGATAGCGGTCTGGGTTGAAACCTAACTCGTCTACCAGCTGGGCCCCTCCTACTCCCAGCAGAATGAATTGCGCTACCTTGGTCGCCACGTTGGCATCATAGAGCCGGTGTGTAATTGTCTGCGAGACATAATCGTTCTCGGGGACATCGGTGCTCAGTAAAAATAAGGGGGCGCTTTTGAATGTTTCCGGGTTGAGGTACCAGACTTTAACCCATACCGGGTGATCGTGGATAGTCACCTGGAATTTGAGGCCCGTGTCTTCCAGAAAGCTATATTGTTTTTCCATCCAGGTGACCTGCAGGGTCTGGTCCTGGTTGCGGGCCTGGTCATAGTAACCGTATTTCCACAAGATGCCGATATTGATCATGTTCTGGCGCAATTCGTACGCGCTCCGCAGGTGTGAGCCTGCCAAAAAACCAAGGCCGCCGCTGTAGATCTTCAAGGGTTGATGTACGGCAAACTCCATCGAGAAATAGGCTACTTTCTTCGAATACCGCTCGTCCACAACGTAAGGCACAACATAATTTTTAAAGCTCATAACAGATCCACATTATTTTAAGAGTACGCAATATAACGGATTATCCTGATTTGAATTGTCTATCAGACGTTTTTACCGGCTGCGGGTTTAGGCTTGGGTTTAGGGCTGGGTTTAGCTTTTGTCTCTTTGGAGCGCCGCTCGAAATACCCTTCAAAAAAACACTTGATATCCCGGTGAACGCCGCAACCACCCTGCTCCTTTAGTGTAACACCACCGGCACTGAATGAGAATTCTATGGCGCAGGGGTCGGAATAGGATTTATAACGGGCAATGCCTGCGGCTCCGAATTTCGCTTCGCCTTTCAATTCTCCATTACAGGTGCCGTCGTCCTTTTCAAAATGGACAAAGAAAAGAAAACGCGAAGGGTCTTTTCCGTCCCGGATGGAAACGATATTTCGTCGATCCTGTGCATAGTCGCCCGAGAACTTATGTTTACGGGGTAAGGTATCGATGGGGTTAAAGACGGGCGGGATCTTCGACCTGGTTTCATTGGATTCGGTGAGAATGAGGACAAATCCGCTTTCCTCGCTGAAAATATAGGCATCCTTTTTATACAACACCTGCCCATCGGAGCCTTTTCGCTGATGGGAGACAGTAAGTGTATACTTGCTGTCCATGCTGGCCTGGCCGGTGATCCCGGGTTCATTGTCGGAGTAAAGAATGGGGCGGGCTGCCGTAAACCGGTTCTTTTTATCAAAACAAATGATATAGAGTATCCGCCTGTCCTTAGTTGTGCCTTTTACGAAAAGATAAGTCTCCTGTTTGGGAACTTTTATTTTCCCGACCGCATAGAGATGGGGTTTGCCTTCCTTTCCGAACCAGCGCGTCAATATGGTATCAGGTACGAGGCGGGTAAACAGTTTTGTGTTGATAACTGCCGTTTCAGGTTCCTTATGCCGGAAGATCGTATCGGTGACCAGATAGGGTAATTTCAGGGGTCGAACCAATTCCAAAAACCCGGGAATGTCTACCTCTTCATCATTCTCCGCCAGTGACACCTTTTTATTTTTACACGAAAATAATAGCAGAGCGAATACGATCACCAACAGGTATTTATTCATAACTGTGTTTACAGGCTCTAAAAGTAAACATTCAAGGCAAAGATCGGGCCGCGTCTGCCATTTTTTTTCAAAATTTAACCCGGGAGCGGAAGAATGGAATATTTTTTTTAGATTTGTCTAAATTAAATTTTTGACCGGCCTGAATATGAAAGTTTCCGCCAGCAAAGAAAACCATCTCAAAGCCATTTTTCATCTGCAACAGGAGCAGGGCATCGTTACGACCAGTGTCCTCGCGGCTGTCCTGAAGACCCGGCCCGCATCGGTGACGGATATGCTAAAGAAATTGAAGGAGCAGAAGTTGCTGATCTATGAGCGTTATAAGGGTTTCAAGCTAAGCGCCGAAGGAAAAAAGGCGGCGGTGCAGGTGATCCGGAAGCACAGGTTGTGGGAATATTTTTTAGTAAAAAAACTACAATTCGGCTGGGAAGAAGTGCATGAAATTGCCGAAGAGCTGGAACATATCAGCAGCAAAAAGCTGGTAGACCGGCTTGACTCCTTTTTGGGCTATCCGGATACCGATCCGCACGGTGACCCCATCCCCGACGGCCAGGGCCGGTTTCACACCCGGCGGCAGGTATGTCTGTCCGAATTGCCGTTGAACAAGGAAGTACAGGTATCTGCTATTGCCAGTCAGACGGCAGAGATGCTTGAAGTATTAGAACACAATCATATCCGGCTGGGAACCCGGCTGGAGATACGAAAAAAATTTCCTTTTGATGCCTCCCTGGAAGTGAAAGTCCGCAACCGGCCACCGGTGACCATCAGCGCCCAGGTCGCTAAAAATGTACTTGTAAAAGATGATGAATCATTGGCAGAAAAACGTTAGTCTCAGCGAAGTGCATGGCACTATCGATACGACCACCCGGAAAGGTCCGTGGTGGAAACAGTTGTTTGTGTTTTTTGGACCAGCCTATCTGGTGAGTGTGGGGTACATGGATCCGGGCAACTGGGCAACGGACCTGGCTGGTGGCAGCCGTTTTGGTTATTCGCTCATCTGGGTGCTGCTGATGAGCAATGGTATTGCCATTTTGCTGCAAAACCTGGCGGCGCGGCTGGGCATTGTTCGCGGCCGTGATCTGGCTCAGGCCAACCGGGAAGTATATCCTTCCTATATCAATATTCCCTTATACATTCTGGCGGAGATCGCCATTGCGGCTTGTGACCTGGCGGAAGTATTGGGCATGGCCATCGGGCTTCAGCTGCTGACCGGGCTGCCCCTCGTGTATGGCGTATGTATCACGGTCCTGGACACTTTCCTGCTGCTGTTTCTGCAGCGGCTGGGGATGCGCCGGCTGGAAGCCTTTGTCATAGGGCTGATCGCCGTGGTCGGGGGAGCGTTCCTGGTGGAGATCATTTTAGCCAAACCTTCCCTAAAAGATGTAGCCTCTGGTTTTTCCCCGGTGTTGCAAGGTAAGGAAGCATTATACATCGCCATCGGTATCATCGGCGCCACGGTGATGCCCCATAATCTCTATCTGCATTCCGCGCTGGTGCAGACGCGAAAGATCAAGCCGGGCGAAGAACATATCCGCAAGGCCTTAAAAATCAATTTTTTGGATAGCGCTGTCGCCCTCAATCTCGCCTTCCTGGTGAATGCGGCAATTCTGATACTGGCCGCAACGGTCTTTTTCAAGACAGGCAACACCAATGTCGCCAGCATCAAGGAGGCATACCAGCTGCTGCCCATGCTGGGCACACAACTGGCGCCCAAACTATTTGCGATCGCCCTGATAGCCGCAGGTCAGAGCTCGACGCTCACCGGCACCCTGGCGGGGCAGATCGTCATGGAAGGATATCTGCAACTGCGGATCAATCCCATGCTCAGAAGGCTTCTAACACGTCTGCTCGCCATTGTTCCGGCGGTAGTGGTCATCCTGATCTTCGGGGAGGACAAGATCGACGACCTGCTGGTCCTGAGTCAGGTAGTTCTTAGTGTCCAGTTGGGTTTTGCCGTCATTCCCCTGATCCATTTTGTGAGCGATAAAACCACGATGGGCCATTTTACTATAAGTCCTGTCATTAAACTGCTGGCCTGGGCCGCTGCCGCCTTGCTGGTTTATTTGAATGTACGGCTGGTAGTGGAACAAGCCACACCCTTCCTGATCGCGCCGGGGCATTTGGGCTGGAAGGTACTGATCGGGGCAGCGGTACTGGCAGGCATCCTGTTGCTGGCCTATGTAAGTTTTCATCCGTGGATCGCCCGCAGGGTCCGGCGAGCCAATCTGCAGGTCCATCCGCTGCCGGACAGTCTGAAAGACTGGACAACGCCGGTCTTCCATCATATCGCCATCGCCCTGGATTTCAGCGAGCACGATCAAAAACTGCTGGCTTATGCGGTTGGTCAGGGTGGAAAGGACGCGAGGTACCTGCTGATACATGTTGTAGAGAGTGCCAATGCCAGGCTGCTGGGCAAGGAAAGCGACGATTATGAGACCCGCAAGGACCAGGAGCGTCTTGACCAGTATCACCTGCTGTTAAGCGAAAGAGGTATTCAAAGCCATACGGCGCTGGGTTTCCAATACCGGAGCCGGGAGATAGCCCGCATTGTAAAAGAGCAGCAGGCCGAGATGCTTGTCATCGGTTCGCACGGGCACAGCGGGCTAAAAGATTTTATTTATGGGGAGACGGTGAATGCAGTGCGGCATGAGTTAAAGGTACCGGTACTGGTAGTTAGTTTGTAGGGGCTATTTTTTCAGCCGGACAAGATGTTTCAACCGGCTAAAAGTCTCCGGCTTGATATTAAGATAAGACGCTATATATTTCTGTGGGACACGCTGCACCATTTGAGGATGGTTGCGCATATATTCCAAAAACCGCTCGCGGGTACTCTTGTTCAACTGATCGAAATACCGGCTGTCCTTTTTGATAAAAAGCTCCGATATCAGCAGCCGGCCCAGGCGTTCGATCTTAGGGGATTGTTCATACAATTGCTCCAGGCTATCATAAGATATCGAAAAGAACACCGTAGGTTCGATGGTTTCAACGATGGCGCCCGAAGGTATCCGGTTGTGAAAAGACAATTCCGAATGAATGAGATGTCCTTCGGAAGCCAGCTGGATGGTAATTTCTTTATTCTTCAGGGGCAGGTATTTGCGGGCCAGCCCCTGTGCGATAATGTTCAGGTATCTTTCCACCTCTCCCTCGCGTATTACCTTTACTTTCTTATCAAATTCCCGTATCTCGATATAAGGCAACAGGAGCGTGAATTCCTGTTTGGTGATTGGGGCAAACGCGCCCAGATAGTGGTGCAATTTGTCGAGAGCGGCCCTGTATCTATGGAGAATACTGGTTTGGGTCATCGGTGAAGGGTTTTGGTAACCGGCGTCTTTTTTCGTAGCAGGTGTTTCAACCGGCTAAAAGTTTCCGGTTTCATATTCAGATAGGAAGCCAGGTATTTCTGCGGCACCCGCTGCAACAGATCGGAATTGTTCTCCACAAAACGAAGGAAGCGGTCGCGCGTATCCAGCCGGATACATTCCAGTTCCCATTCTTCTTTTTGCAATACGACATGGGTGGTCAGCAACCTGCCTAATTTTTCGATCCGGGGGCTTTGCAGATAGGCCCGGTCCAGATCTTCCCGGCTAATAGAAAGCAAAAGGGAAGGTTCCAGTGTTTCGATGTAATAACAGGAAGGCATTCCCGACAGGAAGGAGGCCGAAGAACTGACCAGTTCTCCTTCTTTGGCGATGGTGGTGATCACTTCCGTCGTACCCTTGTAAAAATACATCCGGACGAGTCCCTTCACCACGAAGTTCATGTAACGCTCCACCTCACCGGCCTGCACCAATTGATGTTTTCTGTCGAAACGCCGGACTACAACCTTTTCTGCCAAAAAAGTGAATTCTTCATTGGTCAATGCTACGTACCCTGAAACATATTGGCGTAACATGTCTAACATAGGCAGATAGTTAATGCACGGGGAACGGTTATCCCTACGCAAACATACTAAAAAAATTATCCCAGGGGGGCATCAATTATGCTGATTATCCTGTAGGTTTGCTATCCTTCGAACGTAAAAAGCAGAAAATATGGCTAAAAAAATCAAAGTTGCAAATCCGGTGGTAGAACTGGATGGGGATGAAATGACCCGAATAATCTGGAAATTTATTAAAGACAAATTGATCTTACCTTATCTGGATGTCGACATCAAATATTATGATCTGGGTGTCGAATATCGTGATCAGACGGATGACCAGGTGACCATTGACGCGGCCAATGCCATCAAACAATATGGCGTAGGTATCAAATGCGCCACCATCACACCCGACGAAGCGCGGGTAAAGGAGTTCAAGCTGAAACAAATGTGGAAAAGCCCCAACGGGACGATCCGCAATATCCTGGACGGAACGGTATTTCGCGAGCCCATCGTAATGAGCAATGTACCCCGGCTGGTTACCAACTGGACGGCGCCCATCATCGTCGGCCGTCATGCCTTTGGCGACCAGTATCGCGCTACGGATACCGTAATTAAAGGGAAGGGCAAGCTGACTATGACCTTCACACCCGAAGATGGCGGCGCCCCACAAACGTTTGAAGTATTCAATTTCAAGGGGGACGGGGTTGCGTTATCCATGTATAATACGGACGAGTCGATCAAGGGTTTTGCCAGAAGCTGTTTCAACATGGCTCTTAGCAAGAAATGGCCGCTTTATCTGTCGACAAAAAATACTATCCTGAAGAAATACGACGGTCGTTTCAAAGACATCTTCGAAGACATCTACCAGGCAGAATTCAAGCAAAAGTTCCAGGATGCCGGCATCGTCTATGAACATCGTCTCATCGATGACATGGTAGCCAGCGCGCTGAAATGGAATGGCAACTTTGTCTGGGCCTGTAAAAATTATGACGGCGATGTCCAGAGCGATTCCGTTGCACAGGGTTTCGGTTCGCTGGGTCTGATGACTTCGGTGCTGATAACCCCTGATGGAAAGATCATGGAGGCGGAAGCGGCCCACGGTACGGTAACGCGTCACTACAGGGATCACCAGGCCGGTAAACCTACTTCAACGAATCCTATCGCTTCTATTTTCGCATGGACCCGCGGTCTGGCTTTCCGGGGCAAGCTGGATAGCAACCAGGAGCTGATCGACTTTGCCAATGCACTGGAAGCCGTTTGTGTCGAGACGGTGGAAAGCGGCAAGATGACCAAGGATCTGGCGATCTGTGTTCATGGAAATAAGGTGGAGCACGGCAAACACTTTTTGTATACGGAAGAGTTCCTGGATGCGATAGATCAGAATCTGCAGAAAAAGCTCAAATAAGATCAATAGATATACTATCAAGGGAAGGCTATCTTAGGGTAGCCTTCTTTTTTTAAAGGGAGTTGTAGTTGGCGAATGCCGTTGGATGGGTTATCGGCAGGCTTTGCGTCCTGCCGCTGCGCAAAATGGACTGAAGGCTTTTATCACGGCCGGTATCTACCCTATCGAGACCCCGCGCCGTATAAATGCAACAAAAGGGCTGCCAAAGCCGGGCATCGCCATAGGCAAAAAGGTCCATACTTTCATCGGACACCTGCCAGGAGGATAACAAACCTTCAATCGTCTTTTCATCCAGATCGAGCATATCACAGGCCAACAACAGGATATCTGCATCGGGCATACGCTGATGCACACTGAACAGACCGTTGAGAGGGCCGGGCAGGTCAAGGGCATCGGGGATGAGTTGTCCTGCCGGCAGGATTGCGCTATAGGCTGTCAACTGCCGGGGATGAATGGAGTAGACTACGGGGATGTTCCAGCTGCTTAATTTGCGCGCCATGAATAGAGCCCAGGGGACATTCCCGTTTAGCAACAGTCCTTTGTCCCGGCCCATCCGGCGGCTTTCGCCGCCGCAGAGTACAACGCCGAGCAGGCTAGCCATCTATTTGTTTTTTCTCCGAATGTCCAAGACTTTTTTGGGGGTTGACCTTGTCCCTTACCAATTGCTTCAACTCTTTTATCTCGGGAAAACGGCCTTCGCGGCGGCGGTCGAAAAGCAATTCGCCGTCGACGGAAATGGTATAGGTGCCGGCGAGCGTAGCCGGTTGAAGACTTACGGCGTGGATATCCCCGGTGAAGGTGGTGAGCAGTTCCTGCGCCATATAGGCGGCCCGGAGCATCCAGCCGCATTGCGGGCAATATTCTATTGTTATGACGGGTTTCATTCGTAAATATGTTTGGTCGCATCACCCGTTACGGAATGGCAATTACAGTTATTTCCCCATTCCCTCGATCCATCCGTGTAGTATTCACATTTCCAGATGGGGGCCTCATGTTTGATACGGTCGATGATATAGCGGTTGGCCGCATAGGCTTCGCTGCGATGGGCTGAAGCCGTGATCACGACAACGGCCGTTTCCCCGACGGCTACTTTGCCGGTGCGATGCTGGGCTATCGCCGTGTGCAGCTGCCATTTCCGGCGTGCCTCCGCGAGTATCTCTTCGATGAGTTTTGTCGCGAGGGGCGCATAGGCCTCGTATTCAAGAAATTCGACGGTCTGGCCTTTGTTGCTGTTACGTACTTCTCCACTGAAGAGGACGACGGCGCCAGCGCCCGGGTGATGGGCGCGGGACAACAGCCCGACGATGTCCAGGGGTTCGGCAGAGAGGCCGGGAGGCGGGGCAGCGGTCCCGGTCTGCGGCGCGGCGGGTGGCGCAGCGACGTGGCTAACCTCCGCTACTGGGGGGTATGATGACGACGGTGTCATTCGAATTCAATTTAAAATCCTTATCAATAAATCCTTCTTCTACGGCGAAACGGCAAGCAGAAAGCAATTCGTCGGCGCTGTCATTCATCTTCACCAGCACCGCTTTTAACTCGTCCGTATTAGCAATCGTTTCCAGAAGTTCAAACTCCGGTTGAAAATAATCTTTCAATCGGGCGTAGACGTGAATTTTCATGCTTAAATTTATTTTAATGCCTATCCTCCTATGTGTAACATGCTCAGTTCGCTGCCTGTAAACCGAAGCGTTTGTTTTTGCTCCAGCGCCTTCTGCAGCTTTCTCCCCCACTCTTCCTCATTTTCTTCCAGGCCCAGCGGGATCGGATGATTGCTGCTAAGACAGCCATAGACATTTCCATTGCTGTCCAGCCGGAGCCGGTCGCAGTCGCGGCAAAATGGTTCGCTCTCGTTGGCAATGATCCCGAAAACAAACCCCTCCCCTGTCCTCCAGTACCTGGCTGTGGCAGCCTGGGTCCGGTCAAGAGGTGTCACTGTATAGCGACTGGCTATGATGTCCAGTATCTCGTCCTGGGTGAACAGATAACGGTCCGCCTGATCGTGTAAGTGTCCCATCGCCATCACTTCAAGAAAACGGATCTTAAGTCCACGGGAAGAGGCAAATTCCAGCAGGGGCAGTATTTGGGAATCGTTGATCCCCTTCATGACCACCGTATTGATCTTAACGGCAAGTCCTGCCGCCAGTGCTGCGTCGATGCCACGAACGATGCGGTCGGCCGAATGACGTCTGCTCATGCGGAAAAAGACTTCTTCGCTGAGGGCATCGAGTGACACATTTATGGATTGCATACCGGCTTCCTTTAAAGAATGCGCCAGTCGTTCCAGCAAAAACCCGTTGGTTGTCATTTTGACCTGCGGAATGCCGATGGCCCTTATTCCCCGCACCAGTTCACTAAGTCCCGGATACAACAAGGGCTCCCCGCCTGTCAGTCGCACCGTGTCGAGACGGAGCTGAGCATGCAGCCGGCCTATTGTTTCCAGCAACTGCGATGCGGATAGTTTCGCGGTGTGGTCAGGAGCATTAGCCTGCCGCAACTCGTCATCTCCTGCGACGCAATAGACGCAACCCAGGTTACAGTGATGTAACAGACTCACCCGCAACGTTTTAAATCGCCGCCCATATTTATCTTCTATCATCTGCATAAACTGCCATAAAGGTACGATAGTTCACGGGGATTTTCTGAGGACGGTAAAATCGGCCTTGGGCCCTTCACATAAGGGACAGGTATATTCCGACGGAGTCAGTTCAAAGCTTGTGCCGGGAGGTATGCTGCTGCCAGGGTCTCCGTATTGTTCATCGTAGAGTGTCAGACAATGCCTGCACTGGAATAATATCTTTTCTTCCCGGAGAATAGGTTCGGGGGGCTGGGAATTCGGGACCTTTTCATTTTGCAGCTGATAAAACTCTTTACAGAGTGCAACCAGGTAGGGATACAGGTTTTCCTTCTCCAGATCTTTCCGGAAAAGAACGTACTCTTTGGAATGGGGATTAAACCCTGTAGTATACCATAGCTCATAGCGGTCCAATAGCTTCAACTGGCCCGGCCGGATGCCTTCCTGTTTGCGGATAATGACAGACCCCGACAGACCGGACCCGCGTCGTGTTTTGATGGAAAAGGTCAATCCTTCCGTTCGGATATCGTCCTGGTCCAATAGCCGCACGAGGTAACGTTTGAGCCGAAGTCCTTCCGGGCAAAAATCTTCCATCTGCCAGTTGAGTTCGTTGGAAGCGTGACGGACGTTGATCCGGAATTTACCAAGGACAAATTCCCAGAGCGGCAGATCCTGTTCCTCAATTCCTTTGATGAGCAAGGATTTCCAGGGAGTAGTATACAGTTGTCCTATTTTTGTTTGCAGACAAAGCTGACAAATGGCCTTAAGGAAGGGCAGCGGAAATAATTCTTCGCGCCGGTAAATGCCGAGCCAGTGTTTATTGCCATAGCGGTTGAACCCTTCATAATAAGGAACATTGAAAGCAGGAAGCTGCAAGGGCGGCGGGACAGGTTCGGTAGGGAATGCCCCGCGGGACTGTACCGTGGCGTAAAGCAGATCGCCCCAGGCGGGGTCGGGCGCCGATCCGGCGGGCGAGGCCGGCGCGGGCGAGGATGAGGCTGGCCCCAATAAATATTCTTCGATGAGCCGGCTAAGGCGGGGAATATCCGGCGAATAGATGCCCGCTTTCCAGCGGTACAGGTCATTGCTGCCCGGCCGGCGGATATAACAGAACCAATGATTATTAATAGCCGAACTGATAAAATTGATATGGCCCGTGAAAAAGGGGATAAGGGACTGGCTGTTGTCCACGAGGTTGATCTTTAGCCTTGGCCGGAAATCGAATCCGGCCAGGATGTCTTTGTACAAGCCTTCGCTCACCCATTGGGCTTTTCCAAAAACAGTTTCCGTCACATAGGAGCTGATGATATTGGGATAACGCTCTTCGCCTGTCTCGAAAAAGATCCCTGCCTGTTCCAACTCGCGGAAAAAGGTTTCGCCATATTTATCTGCTACCTTACAATACAATTGCTGACGGGCGCCGAATTGCATGTCGCTGACTTTTGCCCGGCCGGCAGCCTCTACAATCGTATAGAGGTCTCCGGCGCCGACGATGCCGCCAGGCAGATTGATCTTTACGATATAATTTTTACGGAACATTCTTCGAGTATTTTTTTCATTTCCGGCCGGCAGGATCCGCAGCCGGTGCCGGCGCCGGTGGCCGCGCTCAATGCCGCCAGATCGGCACACCCTTCGGATATCTTCTTTTTCAGATTACCGCTGCCCACATTGTTGCAACTGCAAACCAGTCTTCCCTGCACGGGTTCGGCTCTTGACCCGCTGCGCAGCAGGCTGAGACGGTTGTCGCTGAGTTCGATGCCGGCGGTGATCCATTCCCGGAACTGGCGGAACTCCTCCTTGTCCCCTACCAGGATGGCGCCGACCAGGCGATCCTGATGGATAATACATTTCTTATAATACCGCCGGGCTTTGTCGATAAAAACGATCTCTTCGTACTCCCGCGTATTGGGGCATTCGGGCAGCCCGATGCTGCAAAGATCGAAGCCATGGATCTTAATGATATTCATGGGAACAGAGCCGGTGTAATGGCTGGCGATGTCGCCATTGAGATAACGGGCCAGTACATCTGCCTGTTGTTCGGCGGCGGCAGTAAAGCCATAGAGATTACCGTTGAATTCGGCGATCTCTCCTATCGCATGCACTGAAGGGTCGCTGGTTTGCAAACAGCCGTTGACCACTACTCCCCGGCGGTGTTCGAGCCCGGCCTCTTTAGCCAGCTCGATATTCGGCACCGTACCTATCGCAAAGACCAGCACATCACAATCCAGCACGCGGCCGCTGCGGAGGCGTATGCCGCTGAGCTTTGACTGTCCATAGAAAAGTTGTACTTCATCGGAATAATACACGTCGCAGCCCAGATCGACGATCTCTTCATGCAACAACTGGCTGCCCAGCGCATCCAGCTGACGATCGAGAAACCGGGAACTGCGGTGGATCACCGAAACGCGGATATCCATTTCCCGCAGAGAAGCGGCCAGTTCCAGCCCCAGCAGACCTCCGCCTACCACGACTACGTGTCCTTCGGGAGGCGTATGTTGTTTGAACCGGTCGGCATCCATCCGGCTGCGCAGCGTAAAGATCCCTTCCAGCCGGGGTATATTTTTGGGCAGGGCGGCGCGGCTGCCTGTTGCAAGGATCAGCCGGTCATAGGGAGTTATGGCCCCGGTAGAATCCACTACATATTTGTTAATACGATCGATGTGTTCGACGCTGATGCCCCGGCGCAGATCGATAGCATTGTCTTCTTCTTCGTCATCGGTCATACGTACCAGATCGTTCCAATGCTGGGTGCCGCTGATATAATCCGGCAATTGAACGCGATTGTAGAAAGGGAGGTCTTCCTTACTGAAAATGGTGATCCCGTCTTCCTGGTTGAGTGCCCGGTAGCTGCGGACAAAACCATGTGCGCCTGCACCTGCACCGATGATGACAATGCGTTCTTTTTGCTTTTTATATTTCTCAACGGCGACGGCGCAAAATTTAAAATCCGGTTCCTTGGAAATGGGGTCAATATGGTTGTTGGTGATGTTATTCACCCTATTCAGATCGTTACCTAATATTTTGCCCCAGTGCATGGGTAAAAAAACCGTTCCTTTTTTGATGGCATCGGTAATTTTTACCGGCACCCTCACTTCTCCGCGCCGGCTGCGGACCATGACGATATCATCGGCAGCCAATCCGAGCGACCGGGCATTGGCGGGATGCATCTCCAGAAAGGATTGGGGAATATGTTGTTTTAGCTTATTGACCTTTCCTGTCTTGGTCATGGTATGCCATTGATCGCGGATACGGCCGGTGGTGAGTATGAGGGGATAGTCAGGGTCCGGCAATTCGCTGCGAAGATCGTCGGGGGCGCCATAAAAGACGGCCTTGCCGGAGGGCGTAAGGAATTTTCTGTCCGTGAACAAACGGGGTGTGCCGGCGCCGTTGTAGCCAGCGGGATAAGGCCATTGTACCGACCGTCGCTGCCGCAATATTCCGTAATCGAGACCGCTGTAGTCTATAGAGGTGCCGGCGGTGAGAAGCGCATGTTCCCGGAAAATGTCGGCCGGGCTGTTGTAGTCGAAACCGGGAAAGCCCATCTTTTGTGCCAGCCGGGAAAGGATCGTCGCATCGGGCAGGGCTTCACCGGGCGGATCCAGCACTTTGTCCAGCAGGCTGATGCGTCGTTCAGAATTGGTCATCGTCCCCTCCTTTTCCGCCCAGGCGGCGGCCGGCAGGATCAGGTCGGCATAGGCGAGTGTTTCCGGTTTGTTACTCACCTCCTGCACTACGACAAATCTGGCCTTTGCCAGGGCAGCTTCTGCCTTACGGATATCGGGCAGGCTAACCAGGGGGTTAGTACCCATGATCCAGATGGCTTTCAGCCGTCCTTCGTCCAGGGCTTCGAACATTTCGGTGGCGGTGAGCCCTGGTTTTGGGGAGAGTGGTCCACAGCCCCAGTATTCCTGCACCTGTCGCCGGTGTTCAGGATTGGAAAGATCGCGATGTGCTGGCAGCAGGTTGGCCAGGCCGCCCGTCTCCCTGCCGCCCATGGCGTTGGGCTGACCGGTAAGCGAAAAAGGTCCTGCGCCGGGACGTCCGATCTGCCCCGTCAGCAGGTGCAGGTCGATAAGGGAAAGCACCTTGTGCACGCCTGAGACGCTCTGATTCAGCCCCATCGTCCAGAAGCTGATGTATGCGCGGGCGTCGCCGATCCAGGCGGCAGCCTGCCGGATATCGTCTTCCGGCAGACCGCAGACGAGGGCGGCTTCCGATATCGTTCGGGCGAATACCCGTTCGCGGTAGTCGTCGAATTTTTCCGTATGATTGTTTATAAATTCCGGGTTGAATCTTCCCTCTTCGATAAGGATGCGGCCAATGGCATAGTGCAGGGTCATGTCCGTGCCCGGGTTGAGCGGCAGGTGCAGATCGGCAACGGCGCAACTGTCCGTACGGCGGGGATCGGCCACGATGATCCGTACTTCGGGATGGGCTGCCTTGTGGGCTTCCACGCGCCGCCAAAGAATGGGATGACACCAGGCGGGGTTGGCTCCTGTTACGAAAAAGCAATCGGCCAGCTCGATGTCTTCATAACCCAGGGGGACGCTGTCTTCGCCAAGCGCCATTTTATAGGCTGCGACCGCGCTGCTCATGCATAACCGTGAATTACTGTCGACATTGTTCGTGCCGACGAACCCCTTCATCAGCTTGTTAACCACATAATATTCTTCCGTCAGACATTGACCCGATATATAGAAGGCAACGGAGTCGGGTCCATATTTGCCGATCAACGTTTTAAATACCGCTGCGGCGCGATCCAGCGCCTCGTCCCAACCCACCCGCTGTAAAGGCATGTGCCTGGCTTGCCGCATCTGCGGATAGAGCAGTCTGTCGCTACGGTCGTTGGCCGTATAGTGCAGATTGAGCCCTTTGCTACACAACATTCCTTTGTTCACCGGGTAATCCGCGCTGCCTTCTACGGATATCCGGCCTTTTTTATCCTTGTGTACGGACACTCCACAGCCTACGCCGCAATAACAGCAGGTGGAGGAGAAACGTTCGGTATGACGAGGGTTGGATGACATAATTTGTTTTTAAACCTTGGCGTGCCGGCGTGCGGGCCGGACGTGCTAAACCGTGACCGGCACTGGCCTTCCCGGTGCGGGAACGGCCGATCCCTTTCGGAAGCGCGTTACCGAGACCACCGCGGCGATGATCAGGACCGTTATCCCGATATAGGTAAAGGCTTCACCATAGGTGATGGTAGTCGATTTAAAGAGGAAACCGAATAACATCCCGCCCAGGTTGCCGCCAGCTCCTACAACTCCGCTGATAAGACCGACATTTTTTTCGTTGATAAAAGGGACGATACCATATACAGCGCCATTGGCCATTTTTAAGAACAGGGCAAAAGACAACATAAAGGCGATAGCGATGGGAAAACTGGGCGCATGCGCAAAGGCAATAAGTCCCAGTCCTTCCAGCAGCAGGGCTCCCGCGAGCAGGCTCCCTTTTCCGCGCATGCCCCAGCGGAGACCAGCCTTGTCGGAGAGGATACCGCCCAGGGCGCGGGCAAAGATGTTCATAAAGCCGAACAGGCCGGCCCAGAATCCCGCGCTGTGCTGCGACAGATGGAAGGTATCCACGAAATGCAGCGACGCCACGTTGTCAAAGGTGATCTCCATACCAAAACACATCGCGTAAGCCAGGGTCAGGGAGAGTACCCGCCAGTCCGCGAGAACCGACCAGTCCGTGGGAGTCTTCGTGGCGGAGCGGTTGATCTCCGAAAAGTTACCGTTGGGAGTATCCTTGGTATAGCGATGATATAAGAAAGCCACTATCCACATCATAACGGCCGGCACGATCATGGCGTAACGCCAGGCCATATGCGGGGCATAGCCGAAACCAACAATAGCCGAAAAGATGATCGGCATGACCATATTCGTCACCCCGCCGCCCAGGTTGCCCCAGCCGCCGGTGACGGCATTGGCAGTACCTTTTATCTTTGCGGCAAACATCAGCGAGGTATGAAACTGCGTGACGACAAAAGAAGCGCCTATAACGCCAATAGCCAGGCGAAACAGGAGAAAGGTGGTATAGTTCGTCGCCAGCCCAGCGAGCAGGACGGGAATAGAGCCGATCAGCAAGAGTCGGACGGCTGTCTTCCGGGGGCCATATTTGTCGCAGAGTTTACCTATGATGAGACGGGCGATGATGGTAGAAGATACAGAAGCGATGATCGTATTGCCTATCTGCGACTTAGTCAGACCGAGATCGGCGCGGATGGCCGGCATCAGGGGCGCCAGACCGAACCAGCCAAAAAAGCAGACGAAGAACATCAGCCAGGTGATGTGGAAGCTGCGCATCTGGATCGTGTCTAATGAGAAAAGACGGATGCGGTCGAGGGGCTGGGCCGCGGATGCGTTGTGAACGGTGGTAGTGGATGGATTCTTGCTCATGTCAGTTAGTTTATTTGGTCAGAAAATCGGGTCTGATGTTTAGTTGCAGATAGGCCCAGGTGGCGTTGGTCCTTGCCGTACCTGCCGTTATTCCTTTGGCATATTCCATGCTGTGCGAGGCGGCCATACCGCAGAGGCCGGTCTGCAACGTGGTTACCTTGTTCAGCTGGTAGTCGACGATGAGGTCCACTTCGCTGCCCAGGTATTTGGAGACAGAGGCTCCTTTTGTATCCTTTTGGGCGGCTGCCAGTCCAAAATAATGATAGGCCAGTTCCATCGTGAGGCGGTTGTTTTGGGAAGTGTATTTCGCTTTAGCGAAAGGATTGTTCAGACCGCCGGTGGGTGAACCGGTGCCGGCATAGAAATAATCCATATATCCCCAGAATTTATGCGGTGTTCCGTACAGCGGGTCGAAGCGGTGGTTGGTCGTAGAGGAGGAGAATGCATCATTCCCCGACAAATAATCCCAGCCCAGCGTCGTCGAGAACAATTTCTGGTTATACGACACCGCCAATGTCGACGTATAAGCGGACAGATCCAGCCCATCCCTGTCTTTGCCCGCCTGGTAATAGACGCCGGCTTGCAGACGCCAGATATTGTGATGATCGAGAGGGGTATTCAGGAGCAGGCCGCCGGTGATGCGGGCGTTCACACCGGTCTGGTTAAACCGGCGTCCGTAGACATATCCCGTATCGGCGCCGGCGATATTACGGATCGAGTCCGTCTTGTATTTGCTAAACTCGTCGGCGAACACCAGGGCTGAAAGGCGGGCGCGGCGGATAGAGCGGGCCGCGTACAAGTACTGCATGGACTTATAATCCTGTGTGGCGCCATTGGTGCCGGGAGCGATAGCAAAGGAAGGAGTCCCATTGCGGGCGCTGACACCTGTGGCGTTGGCGAGGGGGATAAATGCAGCAGGCACCGGTGTGAGATTGCCTTTGCTGTCTTTGACATATGGGGGCAGATTGGCTGGGGTATAATAGGTACCGTTGTAATTGAATGCATCGGTATTCTGATTAAAAGCCAGACCGAGGTCGGCCTGCCAGCCATTATGCTGAAGTCGGAAGACGATGGCGTCATGCCGGCGGCCTTGTTGCAGCCAGTCCAGGTTGCCTATCAGACGCTGGTCGTCATAGGATATTTCCTGGCGGCCGATGCGAACGCTGAAATATTGAACGGCCGAATGAGAGAACGAGCTGTCGGCCTTGTTAGCCAGTATGATCTCGGCCCAGGCCTCATGCAGGCCGAGCCGGTTGCCATCGGCGTTGCTGATGGTGGAAGCGTCGGCGCCCCATACGCGGACGTCCTGGACAGCCGTCTGAAAGATCACCCTTGACGAATTGTAACTGAAAGTGAGACGGGCGCGTTGGGAGGTGAGGAAAGCGGGTTTGGAGCCAACGGTTTCCAGCGTACCATAGCCATCCCGCAGTTCGGTACGGGTGCGGAGCTGTCCTGTCAGCGAAAGCTGAGCGCTGGAGGACAGGTAAAAATGGGAAAGGACGAGAATACTCATTCCGGTGATGAATTTGCGCATTAGATTTGTTGTTTTGATTACGAAAAGTTCCAAATGGAAGCAACCGGAATGGATGGCAATCGAAGACGTCAAGCAGTTAAAAGTAATATATTAAAAATAATTAAATCTAATACCATGTAACCAATCTATAGCAATAATCCGATCCAAATATTACTTATGCAATAAAAATAAGACATTAAGGCGGTTTTTTTATCACATATACTCAATATTATCATATATTTATTTTATTAATATAACACATGAAGAAAAAAAATCATGACTGCGATCTCAAAAGTTGTTTTCTCTGCCAGCGTTGTTTACCCGAGTGGTTACCTGCGATAGAGGCACATCGCAGGAACCTCCATTTTAAGAAAGGGGAGTTGATCTTCCAGGAGGGAGAGGGAGTCAATGGTATCTATTTTGTATATAGTGGTACGGTGAAGGTGCATAAGAAATGGGGAACGGAAAAAGAACTGATCATCCGGTTTGCACAAAAGGGAGATATTTTCGGACATCGGGGTTTGGGGCATGAACATCATTATCCTATCTCGGCAACGGCGATCGAGCCGGTGAACGCCTGTTATATCGATCTGGAGTTTTTCCAGACCTCGCTCAAGGTGAACCAGGAGTTCATGTATGGCCTGTTGCTCTTTTTTGCCGACGAATTACAGGAGTCCGAACGCAAGATGCGCAATCTGGCGCATATGCAGGTAAAGGGAAGGGTTGCCCAGGCCTTGCTTGCCCTGCAGGAGAAATTCGGGCTTTCGCCGGAAGGGTTTATCGGTCTTACGCTGAGCCGTCAGGATCTGGCTTCCCTGGTAGGCGCCACTTATGAAACGGTGTTTCGTATTATTAATGAGCTGGAGGAGGAGCGGCTGATCCGGCTGGACGGGAAAAACATCTCCATTGCCGATGCCATTAAATTAAAGGATTATACGAAAGAATAACAAAGGACTTCGTCTCCGGCCGAAAGATCGTTCATGCCGGCAGGATGCAGGGCGAGACCATTGGCCTGTCTGCCCAGACGAATATCTCCTGAACCGTTGAGGTCAACGGGTGTGAGACGGGCCGGCATTCCATGCAGGTGTACAGGAAAGAATTCGTCCAGCGGGGATCTTTTTTTCCGGGGGACTTCCATAGGCAGCCCGATAGGTTCGGTGGCCGGGAGCCCAAAACAGGCATTTAAAAAAGGCCGGATGAGCAGGATGGTGTTCACCAGGCAGGAGAAAGGGTTACCGGGTAATGCGAAAACCATAGTCCCCTGGGGCGAAGATCCGCACCAGGTGGGTTTGCCGGGCCGGATAGCCATTTTATGGAATAACTTTTTTACGCCCAGGGTTTCGAGCACAGCCGGCACATAATCTGCGTCACCGGCCGATACGCCGCCGCAAAGGATGACGATATCACTGGCCAGCGCTTTGCTTATCTCTTGTTGCAGCAATTGCGGATCGTCAGGTACATGGGAGTGAGCGGCCAGGGGGATGCCTTCTTTTTTTAACGCCGCTTCCAGCAGCCAGCGGTTGCTGTTGCGTATCTGTACCGGGTTTACCGGTATTCCTACGGGGACGACCTCATTCCCGGTGGTCAGCAGGCTGATACGGGGCAGCCGTTCGACTTTTACTGTCGCCCTGCCAAGGGTGGCCAGCAGTCCCATGACGGCAGGTTCGCAGCGGCAATTGCGGTCGATAACAAGGGTCTCTTTTTGCAGATCTTCCCCGCGGCGGGCAATATTCTGATAGGGGCGCCAGGGGAATACGGGGTTGGGAGCGGGTAATACGCCTGTGGGCAGCGGATCTGCCAGTTTATCACGAATGGACATGTTCTCCTGGCCTTCCGAGACGTCTTCACGGCGGATGAGAATATCGGCGGAGGCCGGTACAGCCGCGCCGGTCATGATCTTGTAGCACTCGCCTTCCCGGATGGTCGTTGCCGGCGTCTCACCGGCAAGCAGTGTTTCTGTAATGATATATTGACGGATGCCCTTCTCCAGGTCGGAGTACCGCAGCGCATATCCATCCATGGTAGCCCTGGGAAAGGGCGGATAATCGCGGTCTGCCCGGACCTGTTCTGCCAGCACACGGCCGAACGCCTGTCCTAACGGCAATTCTTCGTGTCCAAAGGAATGGGCTTGTGCTAAAATGAGTTGTTGTGCCTCGCGGTAGTTGATCATATGCATCGTTTGCATTGGCGGGTCAATGCCCACCGCCCTTCATCATTTTACGTGCGTGGAATACGGCGGGCAGTATGGCTTCGAGCGATTCTCTTGCCCCATCGCTGCTGCCCGGCAGGGTCACGACCAGGGTGTGGCCGATAGAGCCGGCTACTCCCCTGCTCATCATTGCCATGGGTGTCCGTTGTTGTCCATACGCCCGTATGGCTTCGGATATGCCGTCGGCATCCCGCTGGAGCAGTTCCTTTACGGCGCCGACGGTATTATCCCGGGGTCCCAGCCCGGTGCCGCCTGTGGTAAAAATGAACTGAACGTCTTCTTTTACCCATTCGGTGATCTGGTGTTGGATCATGGCTTTGTCGTCCGGGACAATAACGTAATGTTTCACCCAGGCGTTGACCGCCTCCAGCATTTCGGTTATCACCTTTCCACTTTTGTCTTCGCGCTGACCGGCGGCTGTGGAATCCGAACATACCAATACGGCACAGGAAGGCGGTGTGGCAAAGTATTTTTCCCTGTCGCTCTTGCCGCCTTTTTTTTCCAGCAAACGGATATGTCCAATTTCCAATATTTTGTCTACGGGCTTTAACATATCGTATATTTCCAATGCCGCCACGGACACACCTGTCAGTATCTCCATCTCGATGCCGGTGCGGCCAATGGAACGGGCCTCGCCTTTTATCACGATGCCTGTTCTGCCTGTTACAGCCTCGTCGAAAAGACCAGTATGTATTTCTTTATCCAGGAATTCAAATTCGAACTCCATGCCATCGATGGTGACGGGATGACAGTGCGGCAGCAATTGCGGGGTAGCTTTGGCGCCAAGAAAACCTGCCGCCCGGGCTACATCGAAAAGATTGCCTTTGGGCAGCTGCTCCGTGCGGATGAGTTCGATCGTTGCGGCTGAGCAGAAGAGGATGCCTACTGCCCGGGCCGTACGTAAAGTGACTGGTTTATGGGAGATGTCGCGCATGCGTAATTATTCTGCCGAAAGTTAGGCAGAAATACCGACATACACTTTATCCCCTTTCACCTTCACAGGATAGGTTTGTATCTGGTAGTCGTCGCCGCTGAGGCATTCGCCGGTCACAAGGGAAAAGGTCTTTTTGTGAAAAGGGCAGGCCACCTTGGGTTCGCAGGCTTCTCCGGTGCTGCCGATCATCCCGCGTGAAAGGGCCATTTGTTGTTTATGCGGGCAGCGGTTCTGGGTGGCGAACCACTGGTCAGGGTGGGAGAAATGAAAAATGGCGAT
>Ga0105237_10000570_pt1 | contig 51568 bp, 49 predicted proteins | sample KBSC24metaG_FD_81520 | JGI IMG/M metagenome (GOLD analysis project Ga0105237, IMG submission 81520) | Corn rhizosphere microbial communities from Kellogg Biological Station, Michigan, USA - KBS C2-4 metaG | ecosystem: Host-associated > Plants > Roots > Rhizosphere > Soil | place: Michigan, USA... | reverse complement strand
TGCGCGAGCACCGCCTGACCGACCGTGCCTTGGCCCTTGGCGACCTGCTTTTTGGTCTGCGTCTGCAGCGGCTTGTTGAGGATGTGCAGCAGCTCGTGGTTCTGCCACAGGCAGAAGCCGAAGACGACCGCGAGCACCACCGCGCTGATGATCAGACGGGTGCGCAGCTCTTCGAGATGCTCCACGAGGCTGAGCCGGTCCTCGTGGCCGATCGGACGAATGGCGGTCGCCATGGGCATCTGAACCTACCACCGCGCGATTGGCGCCCGGCGCGGCGCAACGGCGCCCCGCCCACGGCGCTGCGCGGCCCGTTGGCGGCGCAAGCGCGGCGCTAAAGCAGTTGCGCCTTGGCGTCGATGAAGCGCGTGAGCAGCGATGAAGCCGAATGAGAGCCCCGACATCCACCCCCGCTCGCCCAAGCCCCCAACGACGGACGCCAAGGCCCGCCCGCAGAGCGCCGAGCGCAAGGCCGGCGCCTGCACGCCAGAGCAGCTGCACGTCTGCTTCAACTGCGCCGGCGAGCTGGTCTACCCGCTGGACTGGTGCGAGGAAGGCGTTCGGCACTGGCGCATCGTCCTGCGCTGTCCCGATTGCGAGTCAAGGCGCGAGGGAGTGTTCGAGCAGTCGGCCGTCGAACTGCTCGACGACGAGCTCGACCGCGCCGCAGGCGCGCTGCTCGGCGATCTGCGACGCATGACCCACGCGAACATGTCCGAGGAAGTCGACTTCTTCGTTCGCGCGCTGGATGCGGATTTGATTACGCCGTCGGATTTTTGAGCGCACCGAGCCCGGCCGCCGGCTACGCCGGGTAGCGCCTGGCGCTCGGCACGGACCTGTGACCGGCGTCCGGACGGCCGCACGGCAACCCCGAGCCGGGGGCGGGGCGCACCCGGTGACCGGCGTCCGGCCTTCTAGTCGAGCCGGCCTCCGCTCCTGGCTACAACTTGTGAACGCTCCGGCCGCCACGACGGTTACATGGCCGGCCGTCCTGGCCGGCTTGCGCTCGTCCGAGCCGCCTAGTGCTGATCCCGAGCCACTACCTGTAGCGCTCCACCACCGCGTCGGCGACCAGGTCGAGCAGCGCCGCACGGCCTTCGGGGAGAATCGCCGGGAGCGCCGCCTTGGCCTCGGCGACGACCGCCAGGGCTCGCTCGCGCGCCTCGTCGAGCGCGCCCGTCGCGGCGATGCGCTCGCACAGCTGCTCGGCCTGCTCGGGCCCTGACAGCGAGGCGAGATCGAAGTCGGCCAGCTGCGCGTCGCGCTCGCGCGCGAGGATCAACGGGAGCGTGACGGTGCCGTCGAGCAGGTCGGTGCCGCGCGACTTGCCCGTGCGCTCGACCGGGCCGGACACGTCGAGCACGTCGTCGAGCATCTGAAAGGCCAGGCCGATGCGTCGCGCGAACGCGCCGAGCGCGTCTGCGAGCTCGGCCGAGCCCTCTGCCGCCGTCAGCGCTCCCAGGCGGCAGGCCGCCTCGAACAGCGCGGCGGTCTTCAGCTCGCAGCGGCGCAGGTAGCGCTCGACCGCCACGTGCGCGGCGTAGGCGTCCTCGCGCTGCAGGAGCTCACCGGCGGCGAGCGCCGAGCTCGCGTCAGACAGCGCCCGCAGCTGCGTCGCGCTCTCGTTGCGCGCCAGCTCGGCGAAGGCGAGAGAGAACAGCAGGTCGCCGGTGGCGATCGCCAGCTCGCGCCCGGCGACGGCGGCCACGGTCGGGCGCCCGCGTCGCAGCTGCGCGCCGTCGATCAGATCGTCGTGGACGAGCGTCGCCGAGTGCACGAGCTCGACCGCGACCGCCGCGCGCAGCAGCCGCTCCTCGCCGTCCTGCGTCGGCGGTGGGCCGCCCGCGGACTCCGACGCGAGCACGACCAGCAGCGGGCGCAGGCGCTTGCCGCCCGCGCGAATCGTCGCGCTCGCCGGCGCGGCCAGCGGAGCGCCGGCCTGCGCGGTGACGTTCTCCAGATGCAGCTCGGCGCGGATCATGCGCCTGCGCAGGCCCTCGCCGCCGCGCTGCATGATCGCGTCGACGCCCTCGATGCCGTCCTCCGCGCCGTCGGCCGGCGTGCTTCCGACCGCGCTCATCGGCGGCTCTCGCCGACGGTGCCGGAGTGGATCGCGACGATGCCGCCGGCGAGCAGCACGTAGCGGATCTCCTGCAGGCCCGCGCGCTGCAGCTCGCCCGCCAGCTCGATTGGCGACGGGAAGCGCTTGACCGAGCTCGGCAGGTATGCGTAGGCGTCGGCGATCGTTGCGCCGTCGCGCGTCCCGGCGCGTCGCGATCGCCGCAGAAGCGCCAGCGCACGCCCGGTGAGCTGCGTCATGCGCCCCAGCACCGGGACGATGCGGTCGAACCACACTGCATAGAAGACCGACAGCGGAAGCCTCGTCGGCGTGGTGATCTCCAGCACGACCACCCTGCCTCCGGGGCGCACTACGCGGACCATCTCCGCCAGGCCGCCCGCGAGATCTGAGAAGTTGCGCGCACCGAAGCCGACCGTCGCCGCGTCGAACGTGTCGTCGTCATAGGGAAGCGCCAGCGCGTCGGCCCACTCGAAGCGCAGGCCTGCGCCGCCGCCGCGCGAGGTCGCCTTGCGGCGAGCGTGCGCCAGCATGCCCTCCGAGAAGTCGCTGCCGACGACATCGCCGCCCGGCGAGACGCGACCGGCCAGCTCGATCGCCAGGTCGCCCGTCCCGGTGGCCACGTCGAGCGCATGCGAGCCCGGGCCGACACGTGCCAGATCCGCCGCACGCGCGCGCCAGCGGTGGTGCAGCCCGGCGGTCATGGCCGTGTTCAGCAGGTCGTATACACCGGCGATGCCGTCGAACATCGCACGAACCTGAACGGCCTCCAGACGGCCCGATTGCGCGGCGTGCGCCGACGGCTCGCCCGCGGCGTCGGTGACGTGTCGCGCCCCGTCTTCGCCGCTCGGTCCGGTTGCAGCGCCGGCGCCTTGCTGGGCGGGCATGACGCGACGCTACTTCAGTTGCGTCAGGAAGGCGACCACCGCATTGAACTTCTTCGGCGGCAGGTTCTTGAACGACGGCATCGGCGCGGTCGGGTTGACGAGCGTGCGTGCGATTCCCTGGCGCGCCAAGCGTCCGCCGATCTTCGTCAACTGCGGGCCCGGACCGTCGTTGCCGTTGTCGCCGATCTTGTGACAGGCCAGGCAGCCCGATTGCGCGACCACCTTCTTGCCGGCTTCGTATTCGGCGAGCTGCTGCCCGCCGGCGTTGAGCACCGACTGCGGCGTCTTCAGTTCGATCGCCGTCGGCGAGCCTGCGTTTGCGCCCGAGTACGTCAGGAAGGCCATCGCGCCGATCACGGCGATTCCCGTCAGCGTGGCGATCGGGCGGCGCTCCGGACGACGCTCGGGGCTGCGGTCGTAGAACGGCAGCAGGAACAGCAGGATCATGCCGAGCGTTGGCACGCCGATCGTCGCCAGCGGCACGAGGCTCGGCGGCTTGACCACGCGCAGGACCTCGAAGAGGAAGAAGAAGTACCACTCCGGGCGCGGCACGTACGTGGTCGTCGTCGGGTTCGCCTTGGAGCCGAGCTCGGCGCCGAGCACCAGCGACATGGCGATGATCACCGCCATCACCACGCACGCCATCGCTCCGTCCTTGGCCACGGCGTAGGGGAAGAACGGCTTGCCCTGCGCCTTCAGGATCGAGTAGTCGCGGAGGTACTGCTCCTTCTCGCGCTGGTTCATCGCGCGCTAGACCTCCGCCTCGAGCAGCTCTTGGCGCTCTTTGGCCTTCGACCACGGCGGCGCGGTCGTGCCGAGCTTGGCAACGAGGTACAGGTGAAAGCCGATAAGCGCGGCCAGCAGCCCGGGTATCAGCAGCATGTGGATCGCATAGAAGCGCGACAGCGTCGTCGCGCCGAATTCCCCGCCGCCGCGCAGGAAGTCGCTCAGGTACGGGCCGATCAGCGGCCCCGTGCCGTTGATGTTCACGCCCACGATCGTCGCCCAGTAGGCGCGCTGGTCGAACGGCAGCAGGTAGCCGGTGAACGACATGACCATCGTCAGGATCAGCAGCACCACGCCGATCACCCAGTTGAGCTCGCGCGGGTACTTGTAGGCGCCGAAGAAGAACGTTCGGCCCATGTGCAGGAAGATCAGGATCACCATCACGCTCGAGCCCCACTTGTGCATGCCGCGCACGAACTGCCCGAGGAAGACTTCGTTGGTCACGTGGCGGATCGACTCGTAGGCCCCGCCGGCCGGGTCCGGGCGGTAGTACATCGCCAGGAAGACGCCCGTGACGGCTTGCGAGAGAAACGCGAACATCGTCGCCGAGCCCAGCGTGTAGAACCAGTTGGTGCCCTTGGGCACCTTGCGGAACAGCAGCCAGCGCCCGGCGCTGCTCAGCGACGTGCGTTCGTCGACCCAGTCGACGACCGTGATCCCCGCCTCCTTGCCCAGATCCAGCGGGCCGGCCTTGCCGTTGCCCTCGCCCGGGCGTGGCGGCGGAGCCTGCAGGGCGGCCGGCAGCGGTGGCGCGGGGAGCTTTGGCAGCTTGGGCACGCGTTCCTCTCCGGCCTACAGTTTGCGCTCGGTCGGGCGCGAGGGATAGAGGTACTGGCCGATGCCGTCCAGCGGCTCGCCGGGGTCTCGCGGGGAGAAGCGGTGCAGCTCGGAGTTGACGCTGAAACGCGGTCCGATCTGCACGTTTTCACCCTCCACGCGCGTGTAGAAGCGATCGAGCGGGCGCACCGGCGGACCGCCGACGCGCCTGCCGAGCAGGTCGTACACGCCGCCGTGGCAAGGGCAGATGAAGCGCTCGGCCGCGTCCACCCAACGCACGGGACAGCCCAGGTGCGCGCAGCGGCTGGAGATGGCGATGTACTTGGAGTCGCGGTCGGCCGCGTCGGTGTCGATCTTCGGGTTGAACTTGCGCACATAGGCCGTCGAAGTGCCCGCCTCGCCGATGCCCGGCGTCAACGTGACGACGACCGGCATGTAGTTGTCTTCGCTGAACTGGCTGGCGACGCCGACCGTCTGCCAGGTGTGCGGCGTTTTTTTGAAGATCGGCCCGATCGCGAAGCCCAGCGCCGGAAGCGTGAACGCGCCCGCGGCGATCGCCCCGGCCGTGTGCGCGCTGCCAGTCATGAAACGCCGGCGCGTCACCGTCTCGCCCTCGAAGGCGCCCGGGATCATGCGGTCGGCGGTGTATTTGGACTTGTGCTTGGAGTGCTTGTCGGACACCGACAGCGAACAATATCGAGGCGCGATTCAGGGCGTGCTCGGCGCGGCGAGCCCGCTTGTGCGCATCGCCTCGATCGCCTCCGCGGACCCTGCCGCCACGAGCTCCTTCGCCCGCCGGTGCTGCTCGCTGGCTCCCCAGCCCACAGCGCGCGCGCCGGCCGTCCAGATCGCGTCCGCGAGCTCCACGTCTCCGGCGCCCTGCGCGAGCGCGCTCAGCGTGATCGTGTCGGCCAGCTCGGCGACCGCCGGCGTGTCGCCCAGCGCCACCAGGCGCGCCAGCCCGATCGCATACAGGCGATCGCCGGCCAGCACACGCAAGTCGGCCTCGGGCGTGCGCACCACGCGAGGCGAGCCGTAATGCAGCAGGTAGCCCTCGTAGATCGCCTCGACCAGCAGCTCGTACTCCTCGCGAGCGCCCTCCGCGCGCGGCCCGCGCGCAGCGACGCGTGCGGGGCTCTCGCCGCCCGCCTGCGCGCTGGAGCCAGCGATGCCGTCGCCGCCGTCCACCAGCGAGGCGATCAAACCGCCCTCCTGACGCAGCAGCGCGCAGAGGCGGGCGAGCACCGGCGTGTCGCCGGCTAGCACGGTGGTCTCCAAAACCGCGACGTAGGTGGTCTCACGCGCTCGCTCCGACGCCGTGCAGGCTGGCGAACGCCGCCCTGGCCGCTTCCACGGTGCGCTCGACGTGCTCGGCCGTGTGCGCCAGCGAGGGAAACCACGCCTCGAACTGCGACGGCGGCGGGTACACGCCGCGCGACAGCAGCTCGCGACACCAGCGCGCGTACGCGTCCAGATCGCAGGCCTGCGCGCCGGCGAAGTCCGCCGGCGCCTGCTCGCTGAAGAACACCGTCAGCAGGCCCGGCGCCGAGACGACCTGCACGGGGTGGTCGCCGGCCGCCTCGCGCAGCCCCGCCGCCAAGCGCTCGGTCGTCGCCGCCAGGCGCGCGTAGGCCGGTTCGTCGAGCAGCTCGAGCGTCGCCAGGCCGGCGGCGACGGCCAGCGGGTTGCCCGAGAGCGTGCCCGCCTGATAAACGTCGCCCGCCGGCGCGAGCTCGCGCATCAGCTCGGCTCTGCCGCCCAGCGCAGCCGCCGGCAGCCCACCTCCGATCACCTTGCCCATGATCGTCAAATCGGCGCCCACGCCCGTCAGCTCCTGCGCGCCGCCGCGCGCGACGCGAAAGCCGCTGATCACCTCGTCGAGCACCAGCAGCGCTCCGCTCGCGTCGGCGCGCTCGCGCAACAGCTCCAGAAAGCCCTCGCGCGCCGGCACCAGGCCCATGTTCGCCGGCAGCGGCTCGGCGAGGATCGCCGCCAGCTCATGGCGCTCGGTCGCCGCGACCAGTGCGTCGGCGTCGTTCCACGGCACGACGACCGTGCCCGCGGCGGCGCCCTGCGCCACGCCCGGGCTGGACGGCAGCGCCTGCGTCGCCAGGCCCGAGCCCGCCTGCGCCAGCAGCCCGTCGACGTGGCCGTGGTAGGCGCCGGCGAACTTCAGCACGTGCTCGCGGCCGGTCGCCGCGCGCGCCAGGCGGATCGCCGTCATCGCCGCCTCGGTGCCCGAGGAGGTCATGCGCAGCATCTCCACGCGCTCCATCCGCGCCACCACCGCGGCCGCCAGCTCGACCTCGCCTGCGGTCGCCGCGCCGAAGCTCGTGCCCAGCGCGGCGGCTTGCTCGATCGCCGCGACCAGGAGCGGATGCGCGTGCCCGTGGATCAGCGGCCCCCACGAGCACACGTAGTCGATGAAGCGGTTGCCGTCGACGTCGACCAGCTCCGCGCCCTCGCCGCGCGCGACGAAGATCGGGTCGCGCCCGATCGAGCGCATCGCGCGCACGGGCGAGTTCACCCCGCCGGGCAGCAGCTCCACGGCGCGTCGGTACAGCTCGGCCGAGCGACTGTCACGCAGCGATGCCATCAGCCGATCAGCAGATCGCCCGGCACGCTCGCGAGGAGCGCCTCAACGGCACTCCTCATCCATATTTCCTCTCCCAGTCCTTGAAGTCGTCCGTGAAATACAGCAGGCGGACCTTCTTGAACTCCGTGGACGAGTACAGCGTCGCGCGCTCTGAGATGCCGGTTTTCTCGGCGATCGCGTCGAGCACCGCGTCGCACTCCTCCTTGGAGCGCCCGTGCGCCATCGTGAAGACCGAATAGGGCCAGTCGGCGTACGTCGGGCGCTGATAGCAGTGAGAGACCCCGCGCACGGCGGCCATGCGCCGGCCGATGTCCGCAATCTGCTCGTCGGGCACCTTCCACACGCCCATGCCGTTGGCCGAGAAGCCGGCGCGGCGGTGATAGAGGATCGCCGCCACGCGGCGCAGCAGCCCGCGCTCCTGCATCGCGGAGAGGTGGTCGAGGAGCGCCTGCTGGGACATCCCCAAGGCCGCCGCGGCGGGCGCGTAGGGCTCTGAGACGACCGGCATGTCGCCCTGCAGCGCGCGGATGACGGCGATGTCGCGCTCGTCGTAGGGCCGCGGGTCCAGCTCGATCGGCTCTTTGGCCTCGACGGCGCTGGCCAGCGCCTGCGTGTCGCCCTCCATCTCCAGGTCCATGCGGATCTTGAACAGCTTCAGCGTCGGCAGCTGGCGCACCGACTCCGCGCCCGCCCTGCGCGCCAGCACCTCGAGCGTTCCCTCCAGGCCGAGCCTGGAGTCGGGCTCGGTGGCGATCGTGAACCACAGGTTGAAGTCGTGGTTGCGCAGGTAGTTGTGCGAGACGCCCGGGTGCTCGTTGATCACCTGCGCGGCGCGGTGCGGATGCTCGGCGTCGACCTTCGCCGCGACGAGCATCGAGGAGTATCCGAGCGCGCGCGTGTCGAAGATCGGCGTGACCTGGCGGATGATCCGCTTGTCCAGCAGGCGCTGCACGCGGCGCATGACCTCGCCCTCTGAGACCTCCGCCAGCGACGCCACGTGCTCGTAGGGTCGAGCCGCGAGCGGGAAGCTGCCCTGCATCAGGTTCAGCAGCTTGCGATCGAGATCGTCCAGCGGGATCGCCGCGCCGTCCTTGCGGCTGCGCAGCTTGGGGATCGCCGTCGTCGCGCGCGTGTCGTCGGCCACGTCGGCGAGCGGCGTGTCGGGCGTCGGCGTCTCGGCGATCGTCGGCTCGGGCTCGGTCATGCCCGCTGCGCCAGCCATCGGGCCGCGTCCTTGGCGTGGTAGGTCACGATCGTGTCCGCGCCGGCGCGACGCAGCGAGGTGAGGATCTCCAGCACCGCCACGCGCTCGTCCAGATAGCCCGCCGCGGCGGCCGCCTTGACCATCGCGTACTCGCCGCTGACGTTGTACACCGCCACCGGCAGGCGCGTCTCGCGCTTGACCGACGCGATCACGTCGCCGTATGCGAGCGCGGGCTTGACCATCACCATGTCCGCCCCCTCCTGCACGTCCAGGAGCGCCTCGCGCACCGCCTCCTCGCCGTTGGCCGGGTCCATCTGATAGCCGCGGCGGTCGCCGAACGAAGGCGTCGAGCCGGCCGCGTCGCGAAACGGCCCGTAGAAGGCCGATGCGAACTTCGCCGAATAGGCGAGGATCGGCGTGTCGGCGAAGCCCTCGCCGTCGAGCTCGCCGCGGATCTCGCGCACGCGCCCGTCCATCATGTCCGACGGCGCGACCAGGTCGGCGCCCGCGCGGGCCTGGCTGACGGCCGTGCGCGCGAGCAGCTCCACGCTCGCGTCGTTGTCCACGGCGCCGTCCTCGCGCAGCACGCCGCAGTGGCCGTGGTCGGTGTACTCGCACAGGCACACGTCGGTGATCACGAGCAGGTCGGGCTGCGCCTGCTTGATCGCCGCCGTCGCAAGCTGCACTGCGCCCTCCTCGTCCCATGCCCCCGACCCCTGCTCGTCCTTCTCCGCCGGCACCCCGAACAGCATCACCGCCGAGATGCCCAGCGCCGCCGCCTCGCGCGCCTCCTCGACAGCCGCGGAGACCGACAGGCGCTCGACGCCGGGCATCGTCGCGATCGGCTCCCGCTGGGCCGCGCCAGGTCGCCCGGCGGCCTCGGCGACGAACATCGGCAGCACGAAGCGGTCGGCCGTCAGCTCGGTCTCGCGAACGAGCCCGCGCAGCGAAGCCGACGCGCGCAACCTGCGCATGCGCGTCTGTGGAAACGCCATAGACGTCTCAGGTTAGAGAGTTCTCGACGCGCGGCGCGCGACCGGCGGCACCGCCAAGCTCGCGTCGGCTAGCGGTGGGCCTGTCGCAGGCCCACACGCGCGAGCGCGCCGAAGACGAGCATGAGCACGGCCAGGTGGACGAGCGGAAGGCCGATCGACGGCGACGCGTCGTTGACGGCGGCGTCGAGCGCCTGCAGCGCGGCCTTGAACGGGAACACGAACGAGACCACGTCGATCGCGTCGCTCAGCCCGGAGCTGACCGCGCCGCCGGGCACGAGCGCAAGGAAGGCAAGTGGCAGCGACAGCAGGAACGCCAGCAGCGACGCGGCGCGAACCTCGCGCGCTAGCGCGCCGATGGCGACTCCCAGCGCGGCGAAGGCAGCCGCACCGACGGCAAGCGCCGCAAGCCATAGCCCCACCCGACTCCAGTCAAGCGAGACGAACGCGCCGATCCCGGCCAGCATGGCGAAGGCCAGCGCAAACGAGCAGCCCGCCGCCAGCAGCGCCTTCTCGGCGAGCAGCGCCGAGCGCGACGCCAGCCCCCGCACGAGCCGCTCCAGCGTGTGCTCCTCGCGCTCCAGGGCGACGCCGCCCGACGCCAGCAGCACGCACACGAACATCAGCGACACGCTTACCGCCACGACCACGGCAAACGTGTTCAGCGGCGTGCGCCGGCCGCTTATCAGCGTCGTCTTGACCTGGATCGGCTGGCCGATCGTCGACAAGACGTTCTTGGCCAGGTTGAGGTTCTGCGCGGCAAAGCGCGCGAACGATTCGATCCGCTGAAGCGCTTCGCGATCGGCGCCCGGCGCCATGCGCGCGATGACGCCGTGCAACTCCTCGGGGATCTTGCCCAGTCCGATCAGGTCCGGCGCGCCGAGCACGCCCAGGTTGCGACCGCTCAGCAGCGCCGCGATCGCCTGCGACGCCGCGCGCTGGATCTGTTCGGAGAAGCCGATGTTCGCCTGCGCGAGAGCCGCGTCGATCTGCGACTGCACGAGCGACTGCTCCAGCGCATTGCCGTTGTAGAGCACTTCCAGCTGCGCCTGTTTCAATCCCGACCGCAGCCGCGCCGCGACATTCGCAGGGATCACCACGGCCGCCAGCACCTTGCCCGACTTGACCTCTCGCACGGCCTGCGAGCGCGACGCCGCCGGCACCGACTGCACCTGCGTGAAGAGCTCTTGCGCGTAGCGGCTCACCGGCACGCGCTCTGAGCCCACCTGCACCGTCTGACCCGGCGGCGTCTCGTCCACGATCGCCACCTTCGCCTTCCCCGGCGACCGCGAGATCGCCAGCCCGATCAGCAGCGCAATCGCAATCGGGTACACCACCAGCACCCCCACCAGCAGCCGCGAGCGGCGCAAAATCAGCAGGTCCTTGACGAGCAGCGCTTTCACGACGCACCCCACCCCGCGCTGGGCTCCGCACAGCCGGCCCGGACGGCCGGCCAAGTAACGGCCCTGGCGGCCGGAGCGGTCACAAGTTGTACCCAGAAGCGGAGGCCGGCTCGGCAAGAAGGCCGGATGCCGGTCAGAAGGCACGCCGCGCGCCGTGGAGAGGCAGACCGGAGGCCGGCTCGGCCAGAAGGCCGGATGCCGGTCACATGGTTGACCGCGCGCAATGCACAAGCCCTCACGAGTGCCCCCGCTCGCGCAGCAGCGCAAGGAACGCCGCCTCGAGATCGTCAGCCGCTGCGCCGCCGCCCGCCGCCCCCAGCAGCTCCCCCGGCCCCCCATCGAACAGCACCTCCCCGTCGGCCAGCACGATCACTCGGCTGGCGTAGCGGCGCACCTCGCCCAGATGGTGCGTGGAGAACAGCACGCTCGTCCCCTGGCGGGCGAGCAGGCCGACGAACTCCCACACGCGGGCGCGCTGGCCGGGGTCCAGCGCCGAGGTGGGCTCGTCGAGCGCCAACAGCTGCGGGTCGGCGAGCAGGCCGAGCGCGACGTTCACGCGCTGGCGATTGCCGCCGGAGAGCCGCTGGACGCGCTCGTCGGCGCGCGGGCCCAGGCCGGTCTGCTCGAGCATCCGCGCGACCGCCGCCTGCGCGTCTGCGACGCCCTCCAGGCGGGCGAACAGGCTCAGGTTCTCGCGCACTGTGAGCTTGGAGTAGAGGGCCGCCTGCTGCGGCGCCCAGCCGATGCGCCGCGCGCCGTTGCCGAGCGCGGGGCCGCCGACCGTCCCCGAGGTGGACCGCTGCGCGCCGGCGATGATCGACAGCAGCGTCGTCTTGCCGGCGCCGTTTGGGCCGACCACCGCGACGAGCTCGCCCGCGTGCACGTCGAAGCTCACGTCGCGCAGGGCCTGGCGCTCGCCGTAGCGCTTGGCCAGGGCGCGCACGCTCAGGATCGGGCCGGTGACTCGCTCTGCGCGCGCTGCCTCCACGGCGGCTAGAGCAGGCTCTCGCGCGAGCGATCCCAGGATTCGAGCGCCAGATGCCTGCTCAGATACAGCACCGTCTCGCGCGCAACCGAGAGAATCGGCAGCGCCACCAGCGCACCGACGATCCCATCGACGTGCAGGCCGAGCAGCAGTGCGAAGATCACGAGGATCGGATTGATCCGCAGAGTGTGGCCGAACACCTGCGGGGCTACCACGTGGCCCTCGAGTTGCTGCAGGCCGATGAACAGCAGCACGAGCCACACGGCGGATATCGGCTTGGTGAACAGGGCGACGAGCACCGGCGGGGCAGCGCCGAGAATCGGCCCGATGTAGGGGACGAGCTCCATCACGCCGTAGAACACTGCGAACGCGATCGCATACTTCTCCCCGTCGGGAAAGATCCCCAGCACGCCGAACAGGTACAGGGCGACGCCCGTCGAGACGCCCATGATCAGGCTGAACAGAAGTTGGCCGCCGACGTAGCGCGAGACGGCGCGCTGAACGAGGTGGGGGTAGTCGTCGGCGGGCGTGCCGTCGCCGTCGGGCAGCAGCTTGCGGATGAGCTTGCCGATGTGCTCGCCGTAGAGCAGCATGTAGACCGACAGCACGAAGACGAGCACGAGATCGAACACCGCGCTGGCCGCTTCGGTGAGCAGGCCGCCGCCGAAGGAGGCGAGTTTGCTCGCGCTCTTGGCGATTTTGTCCTGGAAGGTCTGCAGCGCCGTTTTGCCCTGCTTGACGAGGTGCACGTGGATGCCGTGCTCGTTGAGTTCTTCCTGCAGCGAGGCGATCCGTTCGTTGGCTTCGTCGACGATGTGCGGCAGGTTGTTCGAGAACGTCTTCACCTGATTGGAGATAGGGTTGGCCACCAGGAAGCCGATCCCGGCGAGCGCCAGAAAGAAACCGAGAAAGACCGCCAGCACCGCAAGCCCGCGGGGAAGGTGACGGCGCTGGAGGAAGGCGACGGCCGGATTGAGGATCAGAGCGATGAGGCCCGCGACGATGAACAGCGACAACACCTGGCCAGCCGCCTTTGCGAGCGCCCACAGGGCCAGCACGACGAGCGGCAGCGCGACGAGCTGTATCCAGCGCGGCACGACCGTGCGCGGGGGCTCCTCGCGCGTCGCCGTGGAAACGTCGTCCGGCGACTCGGCCGAGAGCCTCTTCTCCTCCTCCGTCGGAGGGGTCGCTTCGGGGCCCTTGCCGGCGCCCTCTGTCACTCGCCTCCCACCATCGCCAGAGTATGGCTGAGGCTCAGGCGGCGTCTGCGAGCGCGCCGAGCTCCCGGCCCGCGGGCGCCGGACAGGGCGCCGACGGCGCCCGGACGAGCATTCTGTTCGTCGGCGACGTCGTCGGCGGGATCGGTCGGCGCACGCTGCTGGAGTGCCTGCCGATGCTGCGCGAGCGCCACGCGCCGACGTTCACCGTCGTCAACGCCGAGAACATCGCGGGCGGCCTCGGCATCACCCCGAAGATCGCCGACGAGCTGCTTGCCCGCGGCGTCGATGCGATCACGCTGGGCAACCACACCTACCACCGTCGCGAGATCTATCCGTATCTGGACTCGCAGCCGCGCATCGTGCGTCCGGCCAACTTCCTGCGCAACCAACCCGGCCACGGCACCTGCGTGGTCGAGCGCGACGGCCTGCGCCTGGGCGTGGTCAACCTCAGCGGCAACCTCTACCTGCGCGCCGGGCGCTCGGCGTTCACCGAGATCGAGCCCGCGCTGGGCGAGCTCGGCGACGCCGACCACGTGCTGGTCGACATGCACGCCGAGGCGACCTCCGAGAAGGTCGCCATGGGCTGGCATCTGGACGGCCGCGTGACCGCGGTCGTGGGCACCCACACGCACGTGCCCACGGCCGACGCGCGCGTGCTCCCCGGGGGGACCGCCTACGTCACCGACGTCGGCATGACCGGCCCGCGCGGCGGCGTCATCGGCGTCAAGCGCGAGCAGGCGATCCAGTCGCTGCTCACGCAGATGCCGGTGCGCTTCGAAACCTCAGACGAGGACCCCTGGCTGATGGGCGTGCTGATCAGCTGCTCACGGCCACGGCGGGCGGATTCGATCGAGCAGATTCTGATGGCACGTCCAGGCGGCGCCTGACCGGCGGGCCGAAGCGCCCGAGCAGAGCGATCATCACGAGCGGGAAGAACCACGGGATGTACAGGTAGAACCAGTGGTCGATGCCCAGCTGCGCCGCGACGATCACCGCGGCGCACGCTGCCGCCAGGCCGGCAACGTCGGCGCGGCGCGGGACGACCGCCAGGGCGACCGCGAGCAGAACCGCCGCGATCTGCACAGCCTCCTGCCAGCCGCCCAGCCCGCCGTACAGACCCCACACCGAGAACGGCGAGCCGCGGTTGGCCTGATAGGCGAACGTCCGCTCGTAGATCGTGTGCAGCGAGGCGTGCGTGAACGCCGGAATGCTCGCCAGCGCGCCCGCGGCGACGAACGCGAGCGCGAAGCTCGCCAGCGCGCCCGCGCGAGCGCGCGCGCGTCGCTCGCCGCCGAGCTCGCACAGGCCGTGGGTGGCCAGCACCGGCGCGAGCGCCAGCGGCGCGAACTTCGTCAGGCCCGCCAGCGCCGCGAACGCGCCGCGAGCCGGCGAAGCGAGCTTCGATCGATAGGTCGCCGCGAGTATGGCCGCCAGCACCATGACGGCGACGAGCGTGTCGTTGGAGTTGCTCTCCAGCGCGAACAGCGTGAACGGGAAGGCCGCCCAGGCATACGCCAGCGCCACTCCCAGGCTGGGCCCGCGCACGCGACGCCCGATCAGAAACAGGAGCGCCATCGCCATCAGGTCGAAGGCGATCGCCGCGGCGTGCGCGGCGGGCAGGTCGTCCCACTTGCCGCTCCAGCCGAAGATCTGCTCGAAGGGCAGATACGCCTCGTAGTTGACCGGACCGTACGTGTCGCCGTGTTCGTTGTCGGACGGGTAGTGGCCGTACAGCGGCTTGCCGTGCGCCAGGCGCTGCGCGCCGATCACGCCTGCGTAGCCCACGTCGATGACGTTCGAGTCGGTCACGTTCAGAGCGACGCGAAAGCCGATCAGAAAGACGACGCCCAGCGCCAGCCACGGCGCGGGCACGAGCAGGCGCAGAGGGCCGGCATCGCGCCTGCTGGCGCGATGCCGGCCCGGGCGGGCCAGCGCGAGCATTCGCGCGAGCAGGTACAGCAGCGGTGGGTAGACGAGCGGCACCGATTGGTAGATGCGCCCGTGGTTGAAGAACGCCAGCGACAGCGACAGCGACAGGAGCACCAGCAGGTCCAGGTGCAGCAGCGAGAGCGGCCTGCGGAAGTTCAGAAACGGCAGCAGAAACAACGCGCACATCGGCAGCCAGATGTACAGCGCGTTGACGTGGCGCCCGAACGCCCCGGGGTAGCCTCGGGCCATCGTCCACGCGACCTGAAAGCCGGTCCACTGTTCGAGCACGCGCCCGGAGAGGTCGTCGATGATGACCTGGCCGATCTCCTGCTTGCCGTTCTTGGAGAAATAGCTGACCTGCCAGTGAAACGGCATCTTCAGATACGCGCCGCCATAGGAGCCCGGGTATTTGGCGCGCACGGCTCTCATCTTCGGCAGGCGCGCGGCTTTCGCCAGGACCTCGTTGGCCGACAGCCGCCGGCCGGTCGGCGGCGTGTCCGACGGCGGCACGGGGATCGGCGCGTCAGAGCTCGTCGACTGCGTGGACTTGGAGCTCGATGCGGTCGCCGTGCCCGAGGACGTCGCCAAGGGCTTGGCGCTCGTTTGCGACACAACGCCGAGCGCTCCGGACGCAAGCTGCGAGGGCTGCGGCGCGCTGCCGAGCGCACCCGAAGCCGCGCGAGCGGACCCGGCGAGCGCCAGCGCGGCGCAGCACGCGATGCAGCAGGCGAAGCTGATAGGCGGGCGCGGCATCACGCGAGCGTAACGCCAGCGCTCGCGCGTTCGAGCCGGCGTGACCCCTGCCGAAGCGCGCTGTGGATGTGGCTTGCGCCGCGTCAGGCGGCGGCGTCGCCGGCGGCGGCGTCTGCGTCGGGCAAACCGAAGTGGCCGAGGACGAGCTGTGCGACGTCGCGGATCGCCCATTGGCCCGGCTCGCGCGCGGGCAGGTCGACGCCATAGGCGATCAGCGCGCCGAGCGAGTCAGACGCGTGCAATGAGCCGTGGCTGCCGCCGCCGACGTGCGCCTGACGGCCCCAGTCGACGAACTCGTATCCCGGCGCGGCCGACAGCAGAACCTCACCCGAGGACGGGCAGGTCAGCGCGGCCCATACACGCGCGAGCACGTCCGGATAGTCCGGCGTCAGCAGGCTTCCGTCGGCGACCGAGCCGCCGATCACCGCGAGCGGGCCTTCGACGCTCCAGCGCACGCCGCGCGCGTCGCGCACGGTGTCGCCCTGCGGGGTCGCCTGATCGTTCGCCGGGGCCGGCCTGAAGCGCAGCTCGCCGTGAACGCCGCTGGCGAGGATTCCCTCGTGCGGCACGTCGTGCGCGTCGCGCGCGAGCCACATGACGTGCTCGACGCCCGCGATCGACAGCGCGCGCGTGACGACCGACGCGCGCATCGCATCGCGCTCGGGCTCGTGCAGGGCGTAGACCATCGCCGCGCGCTGGGAGGGACACACGGCGATCCGCGGTTCCTCCTCGCCGGAGGAGCGCGACGGGCCGAGCACGCCGAGGTCGGCGAGCTGGTCCTGCAGGACGATCGTGTCTGTCACGGGCGCCTGCGAGTGATCGGCCATCGCGATCACCGCGTGCTCGGACAGGAACTCGTCGACGCCGCCGGCCGCCTCGCACACGCGCGCGAGCTGCAGGTCGGCCTGCGCCAGCGACTGCAGCTGGGCCTCGGGCCCGCGCTTGTGCGAGTACCAGTCGTTGTCGGGCAGCGACAGCAGCAGGAAGTCGAACAGCTCGTGCTCGACCATGTAGCTGGACACACAGCCCGAGTGGCGGTCGCGCACGCCGGGCATGCCGAGCCCCGAGCGACAGCCCGTCCGGCGTGAGGCGAAGATGTCTGCGTAGAACAGCTCGCGCGGGCCCATCACGGCGTGGCGCATGAGCGTCGAGGCGACGCGCGTCAGCGCGGTGTCGCGCTGTGGCTCGTGGCGGTAACGCCCCCGGTACATCAGGTACGTCGTGCCCGCCGTGCGCACGTCGGCGTCGTCCAGCCTCTCGAACACCGTCGGCGTGTCCTGTGAGAGGTGCGCGCGGTTCATGTTGTAGACGGTGTCGGTGAGCTGGCGTGCGATGCCGAAGCGCTGCGCCGAGCGGAAGCTCGAGCCGTATTCGACGTAGCGCCGTTCGCCGCGGTGATACCAGTTCATCGCGGGCACGCGATGTCGGTCCTGCGCGACGCCGGTCGCGATGGACGCCGCGCAGACGGGTGTCACGGAGGGAAACGCCGCGACGCAGTCCGGCACGTAGCGGCCGCGCTGCATCAGCGTCGCAAGCACCGGCGCGGCGCCCGAGGCCACGGCGCGCTCGAGCATCTCCGGCGCCATCGCGTCGATCACGCAGAGGACCAGCTTGGGCGGTCGCCCGCCGGCCCCCGCCATCAGCGACGCAGGATGCGCAGTCCGGCGTACTTTTCCTCGCCGCGCGCGCGTCCGCGCAGCGCGAGCCACACGAGCAGCGCGAGCACGACGTAGCCGAGCGGGTGAAGCAGCGCGACGAGCACGGCCAGCAGCAGCGCGACGGCGTCCAGATATACGGTCAGCGCCTGTTTGGCCGCTCCGTCGGCGAGCCTCGCGCGCGCTCGCGCGAAGATCGGCAAGACGGCGCGTTGCGCGAGCGCGACGGTCGCCAGCCCGCCGAGCAAGCCCGGCCACCATGCGTCGTCGTGCGCCGCGAGCGTGCCGGCAAAAAGCACCGCGCCGGCTCCGTAGCCCAGACCGGCGATCGCCGCCGCGAGGGGCTGCGGGCGAGCCCGCTCGGCATCCGCCTCGGCGAGCGCCGGCAGTCCCACCAGCAGCTGCAGCACGTAGGCGACGGCGAGCGCGACGGCGACCGCCAGCAGCCACCAGTCCGACTGCGCGAAGCGGAACGGATCGTGCGCGAAGCTCACGCCGAGCGCCTTGCCGGATGCGAGCGCGCCGGCCAGCAGCACGGGCAAAAACGGCCGCAGGCCGCAGGCTGCAGCCAGACCGGCGCCGAGACCTATGTAGAAGAAGATGCCGTTCACGCGATCAGCTTGCGAGGTGTGCGCTACCGTGCCTGCAGCAGCGAGCGGTCAAGGACGATAGACGACGCGCACTGCGTTTCGTCCTGGCCGGGGCGAGGTTCGCAGGGCGCGGCGGCGAATAGAGGCGACAGCGATGACCCGATCGATCAGCGGAGCCGGCGGCGGCCGCAGGGCCCGTCCGACGGCGCACGAGCTCGCTCGCTACGAGGCGCTGTTCGCCGCGCGCACGCGCGGCATGAAAAGCTCTGCGATGCGCGAGATGATGGCGCTGACCGAGCGCCCCGACGTGATCTCGCTGGCCGGCGGGCTGCCCGACACGAGCACGTTCGCGCCGGAGCTGTACGCCAAGCTGATGTCGCAGGTCGCCGCCGAGCAGACGGCGCGCGCGCTGCAGTACGGCCCGACCGAAGGCATGGCCGGCGCCGTCGAGTGCATCGTCGAGGTGATGGCCGCGGAGGGCACGCTGGTCGACCCCGACGAGGTGATCGTCACGACGGGCGGCCAGCAGGTGATCGACCTCGTGTGCAAGACGCTGATCGACCCCGGCGACGTGATCGTCGCCGAGGCGCCCACGTACCCGGGCGCCGTGCCGACGTTCAGCGCCTACCAGGCCGAGGTCGAGCAGATCGACATGGACGCCGACGGCATGCCGATCGACGAGCTGGAGAGCGTTCTCGACCGCCTGCAGGCGCAGGGCCGGCGGCCCAAGTTCATCTACACGATTCCCAACTTTCAGAACCCGGGCGGCGTGACCATGTCGCTGGCTCGCCGGCGCCGGCTGGTCGAGGTCGCGCACGAGCGCGAGCTGTTGATCCTCGAGGACAACCCCTACGGCCTGCTTCGCTACGAGGGCGAGCCGCTGCCGACGCTCTACTCGCTCGACGCGCAGGTCGGCCGCACGCGCGCCGCGGCGGACCTGGTCATCTACCTGGGGACGTTCTCAAAGATCCTCTCGCCGGGCCTGCGCCTGGGCTGGGCGGTCGCCCCGCGACCGGTGCTGGAGAAGCTCAACCTCGGCAAGCAGGGCGCCGACCTGTGCTCGTCGTCGGTGACTCAGCTGTTCGTCGCCGAGTACTTCAAGGAGCAGCAGGGTCGCGGCGAGCCGCGCTGGCTGGGCTACCTGGAGCAGCTCAAGGAGCTCTACAGGCGCCGGCGCGACGTGATGCTGGCGGCGCTCGACGAGCACTTCGGCGAGCAGGCGCGCTGGACCAAGCCCGAGGGCGGACTGTTCGTCTGGGCGACGCTCGACGATCGCATCGACACGACGGACCTGCTCGCGCAGGCGCGGGAGAGCGAGGGCGTCGCGTTCGTGCCCGGCCGCGCCGCCTACGTGGACGGACAGCGCGGCTCCTGCTCGATGCGACTGAACTTCGCCGGCGTCCCCGACGACGACATCCGCGAGGGCATCCGGCGAATCGGCAGGGTCGTGCACGAGCAGCTTGGGCTCTACGGCACGCTCAGCGGCTCCTCGCCGGCCGCCAAGCCGCTCGTCGCGACCGAGCCGGCCGGCGGCGGACCGAAGCAGACCTCGCCCGGGCTCGCCGACGTCGTCGCGCTGCCCCGCCGCGATCGCGAGAGCGCGACCCGCCGGCAAAAGGACCGATGACCGACGCTCGCAAGGTGGCGGTGCTCAAGGGCGGGCGCTCGCTGGAGCGAAACGTGTCGTTGCGCTCGGGCGCCCACGCGCAGGAGGCGCTCGCGCGCCTTGGCCACGAGGTGATCGCGATCGACGTCGACGCGCAGCTGGTGACGCGGCTGCGCGAGGTCGAGCCCGACGTGGCGCTGATCGCCCTGCACGGACCGGACGGCGAGGACGGCACGATGCAGACGCTGCTGGAGGCGGTCGGCGTGCCCTACACGGGCTCCGGTCCCGCGGCGTGCATGTGCTGCACCGACAAGGTTCTGGCCAAGCACCTGATGCGCAACGCCGGCATCCCGACGCCGAGCTTTCACTCGCTGCGCGAGGCGTCGATCAAAGAGCTCGGCGCGGCCGACGCCCTGCCGGCGGTCGAGTCCGCGCTGGGCTTTCCGCTGGTCGTCAAGCCGGCCAGTCAGGGCTCGGCGCTGGGAGTCAAGTTCGCGCGCAACGAGGACGAGCTTCCGGGCGCGCTCGTCGGCGCGTTCTCCTACGACCGCAAGGTGCTGATCGAGCGCTACGTCAGGGGCCGCGATCTGGCCGTGTCGGTGATCGACGGCCCCAGCGGACCACAGCCGCTGCCCGTTGTCGAGGCTGTTCCGCGCGAGGAGGACTTCTACGACTACGAATCGCGTTACGAGATCGGCATGACGACGTTCGTGTGCCCGGCGGAGCTGCCCGACGACGCGACGGCGCGCGCGCAGGAGCTCGCGCTGGACGTCTACCGGCTGCTGGGATGTCGCGGCGTCGCGCGCGTCGACCTGATGCTCGAGGACGCCAGCGACGAGCTGTGGGTGCTGGAGGCCAACGTGATTCCCGGCATGACCGAGACGAGCCTGCTGCCGCAGGCCGCCGACGCCGCGGGGGTGAGCTTCGACGAGCTGATCGCGCGGTTGCTGGACAGCGCGTTTACGCGCTAGGAGTCGCCCGCTGCGAAGTCCTCGGGGCTGACCTCATCGAGGAACTCCTTGAACTTCTCGACTACGTCCTCGGACTCCTCGACGTCGTGCTCGAACTCGATCGCCGACTCGGCGATGACCTCCTCGGCGGCGTAGATCGGCGCGCCGCTGCGCACTGCCAGCGCGATCGCGTCGCTGGGGCGCGAGTCGATCTCCAGCTCACGGCCGCCGATGCTCAGCGTGATCGAGGCGAAGAACGTGTTCTCGCGCAGCTCGGTCACGGACACCTGCGTGCATTTGACCTCGAGCTCGCCGAGGATGTCGCAGAGCAGGTCGTGCGTCATCGGCCGCGGCGTGCCGGCGCCCTGCAGCTTCATCAAGATCGAGGCTGCCTCCGGATGACCGATCCAGATGGGCAGGAACTTGTTGCCCTCGACGGTCTTCAAGAGCACGATCGGCTGCTTGCCAACCATGTCGAAGCTGACGCCGTAGATGACCATCTCCTGCACGAAAAATCCTCCGAGAGGGGGAAAGGCCAGAGTATAGGTACCAGTCAGGGCCGGCCAGCGGGCCCGGAAGGCGCGCTCAGCGCCCCGGCTCGCCAAGCGCTGCGGACTCCGAGGCAAAGCTCCAGAGCTTGTTGCCGATGAAGTTGAAGGGCATCGCCGCGGCGACGGCGAGCGCCTGGGCGGGAACCTTGGCGACGCCGGCGACCTCGACGAACAGGGTGAGCAGCAGCAGGCTGACGCCGAACGCGGCGAGGCTGACGACGATGAAGCGCATCGCCTGCGCGTGGGCCTGGCCGCCGCGCGCGTCGAACGTCCAGTGGCGGTTGAGCACGAAGTTGTTCAAGACGGCAACGATCCAGGCTGCGACGGCTGCGACGTGATAGTCGACGCCGAGCGGATGGACGAACAGCGCGTAGACGGCGAGGTTGACAACGAAGCCGACGCCGCCGACGATGCCGAAGCGTACGAGCTGCAGCCAGTTGGCCGGCTTGCGCATTCCGTGCACGAGGCGCATGTGCGGCTGCACCTCGACGGAGGCGCCGATGTTGCGGGCGTGTATGTCCACGGCGGTGGCGTCGTCGCGCATCGGTGCAGGTTATCTGAGCGCGGTCTTGCGCCCTGCTGGCTTGGCGGGGTTCGTGCGGGCGTCGTCCTCAGACCGCTCGATGCTGTAAGGGTAGCGGGCGCGTCGGGTAGCGGGCGCGTCGCACGGGAGCGCTCGCTAGCCTTGCATGGATGTCCGACTCCGGCCAGGCTCACGCGGCTCGGCTGCTTGCAGGCAAGCTCGTCCGCCCCTGGCCGATCGCGGCGGCGGCGCTGGTGGCCGTGGTGGCGGCGCTGGCGCTCGTGCTGGCGCTCAAAGGCAGCGACTCGCGCGTCGCCGCGGCAAACCTCGGCGCGAAGACGACGGCTGCCGTCCACGATGCAGCGGGGTCCGCGCAGCGTCCCGGCGCCGCCGTCGGGGCCGGCGCGGCGACGGCTATTGGCGGCGCGGCGGCGCAGGGCGCGGACGGCGCGACTGCAGGCCGGCGCGCGAGCGTCTCTGAGGTGGCCGACCCAGAGGAAGCCAACAGCTTCCCCTCGCCGGCCTCGGTTCGACACAGGCCGGCGTCGACGCCGGCCAGGGCCAGCGAACAGGTCGTCGCGGCGGGCGCGCCGTCAGATGCCGAAGTCAAGCGCGAGCTGGCGCAGATGCAGGCCGTCGAACGCAGCGCCAAGCAGCAGCAGCGCCAGCGGCTCACGCCGGTCGAGGGCGGCAACTCGGTCGGCGGCAACGGGACGATCCCGATTCCCGCCAACGTCCCGGAAGTCGTCCAGCGGGTGATCGCGGGAGCGAACGCGATCACCAACTTCCCCTACGTGTTCGGCGGCGGGCACGGCTCGTTCGTGGACAACGCGTATGACTGCTCGGGGTCGGTCAGCTACGCGCTCGCCGCAGGCGGTCTGCTCGGCGCTCCGGAGACCTCGGGCGAACTGGAGAGCTGGGGCGTGCCCGGGCCGGGCCGCTACATCTCCGTGTACGCGGCAGCGGGGCACACCTACATGTACGTCGACGGCGTGCTCTACGACACCGCCGGGCGCAGCGGCCCCTATGCCTCGCGCTGGCAGGTCAGCCCGACCGACAACAGCGGCTACGTCGTGCGCCACTGGCCGGGGCTGTGAAGCCCGCTTCACGCCAACGCCCGCCGTCACACGCGCCCATGCGCGAGGCACGATGATCGCCGCGCTGGGCGTGCTCGGCGCAAAGCTCTTGCCGCTCGCGCTGGACGGCGAAGCGATCGCCGAAACGGGCGGAAACGGCACGGCGATCGCCGTGATCTCGGCCGTGTCGCTGGTCGCCGGCTATCTGCTGCTGTTCGCGCTGTGGCGCTACGTCTTCAGCAACAAGGCCAAAGCCAAGCGCGGCGAACCGCCCGAACGCTGATCAGCGCGACAGGCTGACGGTGTTCAGCACGGTCGTCACGCCGGGGCTGGTCGCGTTGTGCACGACCATGCGGATCATCAAAGAAACCTTGCGCAGCTTGCGCAGGCGCGCGGCGGTCTTCTTGCTGAGCTTGAGCTTGTAGGTGTTGTGCCCGCCCTTGGTCGTCACGAGGATCGCTTTGGCGATGATCGTCTGCGGCGGCGTTCCCTTGGCCAGCCCGCCCGCGGCGGGGCCGTGGATGCCGAGCTTGCGAGCGATCGAGCTCGCCAGCAGGACCTCGAAGCGACCGGCTACCTGTTCGTTGACCGAGTAGCGGATCACCAGGCCGTTCTTGAGCACGCTGGAAAGGCTTTGGGAGGCGATTGCCTGAGTGGCGGCCGGCGGCGTGGGGCCGGCCGACCCGGCGCCGGCCGCGCCGCCGGACGTTTTCGTGTCGCTGGGAGTCGCTGCGGCTGAGCTGGCGCTCGACGTGGACGTGGACGTGCCAGGGGTCGACGGCGCCGGCGGCGCCGGGCCGGTGACGGTGACGTCGTGCGAGATCGTCGCCGTGTTGCCGCCGTAGTCGGCGATCGTCAGGCTGACGGTGTAGGTGCCGCCGTAGGTGTAGACGTGCTGGGTGCTGGCGACCGGATTCGTGAGATTCGTGCCCGAGGTGCCGGCGCATTCCTGCGGAGCGAAGCCGTTGGTGGGCACGCGGCCTTCGCAGTTGACTTCGGTGCCGGTGCCGTCGCCGAAGCTCCAGTTGTATTTCTGCACGCCCAGCGTGATGTTCGACTCGGTCGTATTGAAGGTCGCGACGTCGCCAGAGCGGATCGGATTCTGCGCCGTGAACTTGGGGAGGATGTTCACGCCGTTGATGCAGGGCACACCGGGGTAGGGCGCGAACGCGGCCGCCTGGTCGAACACGTCGTCGAGGTAGTAGTGGACTCCGCCGAGCGACTGGTTGTGCGCCTTGCCGGCGTTCGTTTTCGGGTCAACCGCCGCGCCGGGCGGTTCGAGCAGTTCGCCGCCGAGGAAATCGTTGCGGCACTTGTCGACCACTTCGTCGGCGTCGACGCCGGCGTCGTGCCATCCCGTGAAGAGCGGATTGGTGGCGGTCGAGAGCGCCTGATGCGCCACGTTGTTGATGATCAGGTCGGCCAGGCCAGCGCCGTATTCGCCTTCGCCGCCCAGGCCTATCTGGTTGGGCTCCTGAATCGTCCCGGTGCCGTCCTGGCAATTGCTGCCTGACACCTGCGGCGAGCCGTTGGTGCCGAAGTTCCCGGCGGTCCACGGCTCCACCGCGTACAGCACGGTCGATGAGAGCTGCCCGCCGGCGGGGATGAACGAGTGGTAGCTGCAGAGGGGATGCGCCGAAGCCTGTGAGGAGCAGTGACCGCCTTCGCCGCTGCCCTCCAAGCAGACCGTCACGCCGGGGGGAGTGAACACATAGTAGATCGGCGTGGGCCCGGAGCTTGGGTTCAGGCCCGTGGGAAGGCCGATGTCCGCGATGTATTTGGTGAGCTCCGTGCGGATCTGTGCATCGGTCAGGCAGGGTGCGCCTTCATTGCAGTTTTCCGAGGAGGGATAGGCATCGGTGTCGGTGTAGGCGCCGCGGAAGGTCTGTTCGTAGGCGGCCTTGGCGCCGGTGGTGTCGTGGTACTGCGTGATCACCGCGAAGTCGTTGTTCAGGGCGCCGCTGCTGGCGGCGGTGTTCTCCAGGAAGTTGGAGATGAGCGTCTGCCACTCACCCGTGTATTCGCCGCTTGGGTGGTCCCAGTAGAGCGCGTAGGAGGCGCTGTCGTGCACGACCGGGCCGTTGCCGTAGGACAGCGGTTCTGAGATTTCGGTCAGTTCCCCTTCGACTTCCGGCTGCACTCCGTACTGCTTGCCGCCCACCGTCGTGGTCACAGCGCCGGCGCTCTGAGCGAGACAGAGCCAGACGATCGCGAGCGCCAGGAGCATGCCCGCCAGCGCGAACGCCTTCGGGCGAATGTGTGTGTTTGGACATACGCGAGGCCCGTGGCTGGCCGCTTCAGCGAGTGTGGACACGATCCGTTCATCGGCAGCCTGGCGAAAACCCTTAGCCCCATAGACGTGGGTCGTACCGCGGCGGGCGGGCGCGCCTGTCGCGCAACTAGAGTCTGGCTTTCGTGCTGCTGGACGTCCACTTCGAAATCTCCCAGCACTTCCTCGACGACCGCGGGCAGCGATCGGGCTTCATCCTGCTGGGCGCGTTCCTCGGCGCGTTCCTGTTCATCCGCACGAGCGCGAGGCTGATTCGCAGCCCCAAGGTCACCTGGTGGCCGGGCAGCGTGAAGACGAAGAGCGGCCTGCACCTGCATCACCTCGTGTGGGGCATCTGTTTGATGATGAGCAGCGGCTTTCTCAACTTCGCGCTCAAGCCCGGAAGTCCGTGGACGGAGGTGCTCGCCGCGGCCTTCGGCATAGGCGCCGGGTTGACGCTCGACGAGTTCGCGCTGTGGGTGCGCCTGGAAGACGTCTACTGGTCGCAGGAGGGCCGGATATCGCTGGACGCGGTCGTCGTGGCGACGCTGCTCGGGGGGATGGTCATGCTCGGCCTCGCGCCGTTTGACCTGGCCAACCAGCAGGGCTCGATCGGCTCGCTCGTCGTGGCGATCCTGATCGACATCGCGCTCTCTGCGCTGGCGATTTTCAAGGGCAAGCCGCTGCTGGGCCTGATCGGCGTCTTCGTCCCGCCCGTTTCGCTGGTCGGCGCCGTGCGGCTCGCCTCGCCGACGTCGCCGTGGGCGCGACGCCGCTACGCGCCCGACGGGCGCAAGATGCGCGAGGCGCAGAAACGTTTTGCACGTGTGCGCAAGCGCCGCAGATGGCTCAGCGACGCGATCGGTGGAACGCCCTCGGCGCAGTAGATTGCGCTCCATGGAGCGCACGGCACAGCTCGACTCGACGCTGCTGGCGGGCTCTCGCGCGCTGCTGCGCGCGCACGCGCGCGAACTGCCCCAGCGCGACGACCTGTGCGGCGCGTTCTGCGCCTCGCTGGCGCTGCACGCCGCGGGCATCGAAAGCTGGCAGGGCCAGCCCGTCGACCAGGACGCGATGGCGCAAGCGGCCGGGACGGTCGTCTCGCGCGTTGCGGACCCGGCCGCGCTGCCGGCGGGAGAGCGCGGGCGGCGCGACTACCGCATCGCGCCGCCGTTGGTCGACGACGCCGCCGTCTCCGGGACCAACTGCGCCGGCGTGATCGCCGCCGTCGGCGAGCTCTCCGGCGAACGACTCGCGGCGATCCCCCTGCGCGGGCCGTGGACCGCGCAGGCGATCGACGGCGTGTTCGACGCCGTGGCCACGCTGGACCGTCCGGCGGCGCTGATCGCAAACGTGGCGACAAAGCACCTGTGGGGCGGGGCGGCCAGCACCGGCCAGCTGCTGGACTACCTGCTGGACGGAACCGACGAGGGACCGGCGCCCGATTGGGACGTCGGCCACTTCGTGTGCGTGGTGGCGCGCGCACGTGGGCGCGGCGGCTGCGCGTACGCGATCGCCGACACGTACCCATCGCTCGGCCGCGGCGGCGTGCACGTGCAGCCGCGTGAGCGCCTCGCTCGCGCGCTGCAGCGTCCGGGCATGGCGCCCGGCGGCGTCATCGCGGTCGTCGCCGACGCGGACGCGGCGGCCGTGCGCGGCGCCGCCGAGCAGCTGGCGCTGCAGCAGGGCGTCTGGGACAACGGCTCGCTGGCGGCCCGGGCGGCGCCGTGAGCGCGAGCGAGCTGGTCGCGTTCGTCTGCTGTGACCTTGGCGCGATCGTGCGCGGGCGATCGCTGCCCGCCTCCGAGCTGGCCGGACATGTGGAGCACGGGGTCGGATGGGTGCCGGCCAACCACGCGCTGACGCCCATCGGCACGCTGGCCGAGCCCAATCCATTCGGCTCGACCGGCGACCTGCGGCTGCTGCCCGACCTCGACACGCACGTGCGCGTGCAGGCGATCGCCGGCGAGGGCTCAGAGACCGCCACGCTGGAGTTCGTGCTCTGCGACATGGCCGAGACGGACGGCAGCCCGTGGGAGTGCTGCCCGCGGACGTTCTTGCGCCGCGCGCTGGAGGACCTGCGAGCGCAGACCGGGCTGCGCGTGCTGGCCAGCTTCGAGCACGAGTTCCAGCTGCTCAGCGACGCGCCTGCTGCGCTGGCGTTCTCGCTGGAGGCGCAGCGTCGCGCCGAGCCTTTCCCGTCGCAGGTCGTGGCGGCGCTGCGCGAAGCGGGCGTCGCGCCGGAGCGCTTCATGGCGGAGTACGCCGCGCACCAGTTCGAGATTCCCGTCTCGCCCGCCGAGGGCGTCGCGGCGGCCGACCGTGCGGTCGCGTTGCGCGAGGTCGTGCGCGAGGTCGCTCGCCAGGGAGGCGTGCGCGCGACGTTCGCGCCGCTGCTCGATCCGGCGCAGGCTGGCAACGGCGTGCACATCCACGTCAGCCTGCTCGACGAGGACGGGCGCGCGGCGCTGTACGACGAGGAGCGCGCGGCCTGCCTGAGCGAGCTTGGAGCGAGCTTCGCCGCCGGGGTGCTTGCCCACGCCGACGCGCTCAGCGCGATCTGCGCGCCGAGCCCCGTATCCGCCACGCGGCTGTCGCCGCACCGCTGGAGCGCAGGCGCGGCGTGCCTGGGCCTGCGCAACCGCGAGACGCTGCTGCGCATCCCGCCGCTGGTCGCATCGCTGGGCGAGCAGGCATCGCAGATGCGCCTGGAGTACCGCGGCGCGGACGCGACGGCCAACCCTTATCTGGCGCTCGGCTCGATCGTGCGCGCCGGCCTGCAGGGCGTGCGCGACGAGCTCGCGGCGCCGCCCGTGCTCGAGCGCGACCCGGCGCAGCTCGACGAGGCCGAGGCGGACCGCTTTGGCGTCGGCGGGCTGCCGAGCTCGCTGCCGGACGCGCTTGCGGCGCTGGAGCGCGACGAAACCGCGCGGGCCTGGATGACGCCGCTGATGTACGACGCGTACGTGGCGGTCAAGCACGCGGAGACCGCGGCGGCGGACGGCGAGGAGTTGCACGAGCTGTGCAGGCGCTATGGCGAGATCTACTGACACGCTGCTGGCCCGGCTGCTGGAGCTCGTCGAGGGGGAGCTCGCCGAGGCGGTGCGACTGCGCCACCGCCTGCACGAGCAGCCGGAGCTGGCGCACGAGGAGCTGCGCACGGCGACGATCGTCGCGCAGGCGCTGCCGGTGGCGTCGACGACCGTGGCCGGCACCGGACGGCTGGCAAGGATCGGAGGGTCACAACGCACGACGCTGGCGATCCGCGCCGAGCTCGACGGCCTGCCGATCAGCGAGCGCACGAACGCGCCGTTCAGCGCCGCAGGTGAGACGATGCACGCCTGCGGCCACGACGTGCACATGGCCGCGCTCGTCGCGCTGGCGCGCGCGGCGCATATGCTCGGCGACACGCTTCCGGCGGCGCTGCTGGCCGTCTTCCAGCCCAGCGAGGAGGCTTTCCCGTCGGGCGCCGAGCAGCTCGCCCGGGGCGAGGCGTTGGCGGCGCACGCGCCGGCGGCGGTGCTCGCGGCGCACGTCCATCCGGAGCTGCCGTGGGGTGCGGTCGCGCTCGACGCGGGCGCCGTCAACGCATCGAGCGACTCGTTCGAGATCGTCATCGAGGGCGAGCCGTCGCATGGCGCCTATCCGCACCACGGGCGCGACCCGGTGCTGGCGATCGCGCAGGTGGTCGTCTCGCTGCACGCCCTGGCGACTCGACGGATCGACCCGCTGGGGGCGACGGCGCTGAACGTCGGCGTGCTGGAAGGCGGCTTCGCGGAGAACGTGATCCCAGCCCGCGCGCGGGCGCGTGCGACGATCCGCGCGCTGGGCGCGCAGGATCGCCTGACGCTGCGTGAGCTCGTCGCCGAGGTGGTCGCCGGCGTGGCGGCGGCGCACGGCTGCCGCGGCAGCGCGGAGCTCGTGCCGGGCGAGCCGGCGCTGGTGAACGATGCGCAGATCGTCGACCACACGCGCCGGCTGCTGTCGCAGGCGGGCTTTGCGACGGCGCCGGAGTGGCGCTCTTGCGGATCCGACGACTTCTCCTTCTACGGCGAGATCGCGCCCGTGGCGATGGCGTTCGTCGGACTCGACGGCGCCCCGGGCTTCGTCGCGCGCCCGCTGCACCACCCCGAGCTGCTGCCGCCCGACGAGGCGGTCGGCGCGGTCGCGCGCGCGCTGGCGGCGCTCTACGCGGGCGCGGCGGCGACGCTCGCGAGCGCTTAGGCCGGGTGGACGGCACAGCGCGCGGTGTGTACCATGGCGCGTCAGTCTCACGGGGCGCTGAGGGTGAGCTCTGCTGAGAGGGCCGGGGCTGAGGGGAGCGAGATGGACGAGAACCGCGTAGCGGGATTGCGCAGCGCAGGGATGCGTCGGCGGCGTGCATGGCCGCTGCTGGCTGCGCTCGCGGCCACCCTGGCGGTCGTCCAGGCGGCGCCGGCGGCCGCTGCGCCCACCGGAGCCGCGGCGTGGGGCTACAACGCCTCGGGGCAGCTGGGCAACGGCTCGACGGCGATCAGCCGCGTGCCCGTGGCGGTGTCAACCCTCAGCGGCGTGAGCGCGGTCGCGGCCGGTGGCGAACACAGCCTGGCGCTGCTGTCAAACGGCACGGTCATGGCGTGGGGCAGCAACCGCGAAGGACAGCTTGGCAACGGCACCACGACGAGCAGCAAAACGCCGATCGCCATCTCCACGCTGAGCGGCGTCGTCGCCGTCGCGGCGGGCAAAACGAGCAGCATGGCGCTGCTGTCAAACGGCACGGTGATGACCTGGGGCAGCAACGAAGAAGGCCAGCTGGGCAACGCCAGCAAAGCGACCAAAAGCACGAGCCCGGTGCTCGTCAAAGGACTCAGCGGCGTGACGGCGATCTCGGCGGGCGGGCAGTTCGACCTGGCGCGTCTGAGCAACGGCACGGTGATGGCCTGGGGCGCGGGGCTCGAAGGGCAGCTCGGCAACGGCAAAAAGGCCAAAAGCGGCGTGCCGGTGGCGGTAAAAGGCCTGACCGGCGTCACGGCCGTCGCAGCCGGGCGCGAACACGCGCTGGCGCTGCTGTCCGACGGCACCGCGATGTCCTGGGGCAGCAACATCTCGCGACAGCTGGGCATGGCGCCGAAAATCAAAGTCGTCAAAGAAGAAGGCGAAGAATTCTTCGAAGAAGAAGAAGAACCCGAAAACAGCGCCGTGCCGATCCCCGTGCAGGCGCTCAGCGGAGCCACGGCGGTGGCGGCCGGCGGCGAACACAGCCTGGCGCTGCTGGGCGACGGTGAAGTGCTGGCATGGGGGGGCAACATCGTCGACCAGCTCGGCAACGGCGCCTCCGGGGGGTCCAGCGGCAAACCGACGGCCGTCGTCGGGCTGGGCGGCGTCACGTCGATCGCCGCCGGCGAACATCACAGCCTGGCGCTGCTCAGCGGCGGCACGATCGTCGCCTGGGGCTATAACCCGGACGGCCAGCTCGGCGACAACTCCAACCAGGACAGCCCGGTGCCAGTCGCCGTGACGGGGCTGGGCGGCGTCGCGGGAATCGCCGGCGGCGGCTCGCACAGCCTGTCCTTCGGCGCCGCGCTGGCGACCGTCGCGAGCGTGGCCCCCAGCTCCGGGCCCCAGCCCGGCGGCACGACGGTGACGATCACGGGCGCCAACTTCTCCGAAGCGACCGCCGTGAACTTCGGCGCGACGCCGGCTGCGGGCTTCACGGTCAACTCGACAAACTCGATCACCGCGGTGTCGCCTGCCGGAACAGGTGTGGTGGACGTGACGGTGACGACGCCGGCAACGACGAGCACGGCGAACGCGGGCGACAGGTTCACCTACATCCCGCCGCCGGCGATCACCAAAATCACGCCCACCAAAGGACCGGCCGCGGGGGCAACGAGCGTCACTATCACCGGCACGAGCTTCACCGGCGCGAGCTCGGTCAGCTTCGGGGCGACGCCGGCCGCCGGTTTCACCGTCAACTCGGCGAGCTCGATCACCGCGGTGTCGCCGGCCGCGACGTCGGGCCCGGTGGACATCGTCGTGAGCACGCCCAGCGGCGAAAGCGCGAAGACCTACCACGACGTGTTCAAGTTCGCCGCGCCGACGATCGCCAGCCTCACTCCCAACGCGGGACCGCGCGCCGGCGGCACGAGCGTGACGGTCAGCGGCAGCGGCTTTGCGCCGGGCGTCGGCGCGACGGTGTTCAAGTTCCGCAAAACACCGGCGACGTCTGTCGAATGCCAGTCGACGACGAGCTGCACGCTGCTGACGCCGCCGGGCAAACCGGGCACGTTCGACGTGAAAGCGATGGTCGGTGAAATGAACAGCGTCAAAACGCCGCCGGCCGACTACTTCACCTACGAATAGCCGCGTCGCTCAGCCGGACGCAGCCGCGCTAGCCGCCGAGCGGCGAGGGCGGGATGCGCGGTTCGCCGCGCACCTCGGGGATGCGCATCGTCAGCTCGTCTGCAAAGCACCACGACCAGTCTTCGCGCGGCTCGATCGAACGGATGATCGGGTGGCCGCTGGCGTCGCTGTGCGCGCTGGCGTGACGGTTGGGCGAGTCGTCGCAGCAGCCGACGTGCCCGCACTCCAGGCAGATGCGCAGGTGCAGCCAGGCGTCGCCGGTGCGCAGGCAGTCCTCACAACCGTCGACGGACTCGGGCAGCTCGGTGACGAGGACGTGGTCGAGGTGCGTGCAGCCGGACATGGCCCTCTCCTTTCGTTTCAGTCCTGCGTGAAGGGCAGGCGCACGCGGAAGGTCGTGCGCCCGGGAAGCGGGTCGAGCGTGAGCGAGCCGTCGTGGCGATCGACGACTATGCGCCGTGCGGTGGCCAGGCCGATGCCGGTGCCCTGCCCGACGTCCTTGGTCGTAAAGAACGGGTCGAAGACGCGCGCGGCGACGTCCTCGGGCACGCCGGGACCGTCGTCGGAGATCTCCACGACGGCACACGGCCCGTCGGCGTGCGTGGCGATCGTGATCGTGCCGCGCTCTCCCAGCGCGTCGATCGCGTTGTCGAGCAGGTTCGTCCACACCTGGTTGAGCTCGGAGCCGCGCACGGTCAGCTTGGGCAGCGTGCGGTCGTACTCGCGCACGATCTCGATCTCGGTGTGCTTGAGCTTGTAGCCGAGCACGGCGAGCGTCGTCTCCAGGCCCTCGTGCAGGTCGACCTCGACGAGCTCGCCCCGGTCCATGTAGGCGTATGACTTGACCGACTTGACGAGGCTGGACATGCGCTCGGTCGACTCCTCCAGCTCGGCCGCGAGACGGATGCCGCTCAGCGACGCGGCGACCCAGCGCAGTGCGGCGTCGGTCGCCGGCCCGGCCGCCGCGGCGACCTGGTCCAGCCAGGCCTGATCGACGCCGGCGGCGGCGAGCGGCTCGGCCAGGCGCCACGGCTCCTCGACGCCCAGCGCTTGCAGGCGAGCGAACAGCTCGTCCTCGGCGTCTGAGGCGTCGAGCACGTCCAGCGCCGTGCAGGCCGAGGCGCGGGCGAGCGCCTGGCGCTGCAGCTCGACCAGCTGCTCGGCCTGCTCGCGCTCGACGCCTGCCTCGACGAAGCGCGCGATGGACGAGCCGATCACGTCGAGCGCTTCGGTCATCTGCGCAGCCGCACGGCGGGCGGCGGAGGCGGGGTTGTTGAGCTCGTGCGCAAGGCCCGCGGCCATCGTGCCGAGCGAGGTGAGCCGCTCGCGGCTCTGCTCGATGCTGGTGACGCGGCTCATCACCGGCGCGACCTGCTGCATCACGCGACGGTGGATCGCCGGCTGTGCGAAGGCCAGGCGGCGAAAGTCGTCGGGCTCGATCAAAGCGATGCGACAGTCGGTCTCGGCCGTCATGCGCACGCCGAGCGTGCCGCCGGTGAGCGTGGCGATCGCGCCCATCCACGTCGGCGCCTTGTGCCGGCCGACGGGCTCTGAGCCGCCCTGGTCGACGATCGTCGCCTGGGCGTCGCCTTCCAGCAGCAGCTGCAGGCCGCGGTTCTCTTCGCCCTGCTCGGCGACGATGCCGCCAGCCGGCACGCGATAGGTGCGCGCGACTGCCACCCATTCGGCGAGCTGCTCGTCTGAGAGGTCTTCCAACAGGTCCACCGTGCGCAGCTCCTGCACGGTGACGGGCGGCTCTGAGACGACCGCGCCGCTCATGCCTCGAGCAGGTACTCGTGGATCAGCGACACGGCCATCGAGCCCTCGCCGACGGCGCTGGCGACGCGCTTGATCGAGCGCGCGCGCACGTCGCCGGCGACGAACACGCCCGGCACGGTCGTCTCGAGCATCGCCGGCTCGCGCTCCAGCGGCCAGCCGTCGGCCTGCGCGTCGCGCCCGGCGAGGATGAAGCCGCGCTCGTCGCGAGCGACGACGCCGTCCAGCCAATCGGTGCGCGGCGAGGCGCCGATGAACACGAAGCAGGCGTCGGCGTCGAGCGCCTCCTCTCCGCCGGGCCCGGCGACGCGCACGCGGCGCAGCCTTCCGTCCTGCTGCTCGGCGGCCGTGGCCGAGGTGCCGGTGCGCACCTCGACGTTGCCCAGCGCGGCGATCTGCTCGATCAGATAGTGCGACATCGACGCCTCCAGCGACGGGCCGCGCACGAGCATCGTCACCGAGGCGGCGTAGCCGCTGAAGTAGACCGCGGCCTGGCCGGCGGAGTTGGCGCCGCCGATCACGACGATGCGCTGCTCGGCGCAGGCGCGCGCCTCGGTCATGGCCGCGCCGTAGTAGACGCCGGCGCCGGTCAGCTCGGGAAAGCCGGGCGTGTCGAGCTGGCGGTAGGAGACGCCGGAGGCGACGAGCACGCAGCTCGCGCTCAGCAGCTCGCCGCCGCTGAGCTCGACCAGACGGGCGGAGCCCTCGACGCGGAGGCCGACGGCCTCCTGCACGGCCAGCAGCTCGGCGCCCAGGCGCCGCGCCTGGTCGGTCGCGCGGCGCGCGAGGTCAGAGCCGCTGAGACCGGCGGGAAAGCCGAGGTAGTTCTCGATGCGACTGGACTGGCCGGCCTGCCCGCCGGGCGCCTCGCGCTCGACCATGATCGTCTTCAGGCCCTCCGAGGCTCCGTAGACGGCCGCCGCCAGGCCGGCGGGCCCACCGCCGACGACGACCAGGTCGTAGTGATCCTGCGCCGGCGCGACGGCCACGCCAAGGCGCTCGGCGAGCTCGAGCACCGTAGGGCGCTCCAGCACGGCGCCGTCCTCGAGCAGCACGACGGGCAGGCGGTCGGCGTCGACGCCGGCGACCTGCAGCAGCTCCCGCGCCTCGCCGTCGCGTTCGACGTCCAGCCAGCGCGCGGGCACGCGGTTGCGCACGAGGAAGTCGCGCAGGTCGTGCGACTCCTTGGAGAAGCGATGGCCGACGACGCGCACGCCGCCGGCCTCCAGCGTCGCGCCGGCCTCCCATGTCGTGAGGAGGTCTTCGACGACGGGGAACAGCTGCTCCTCGGGCGGGTCCCATGGCTTGAGCAGGTAGTAGTCCAGCGCGACTTCGTTGATCGCCGCGATCGCCGCCTCGGTATCGGCGTATGCGGTCAGCAGGACGCGCTTGGCGTCGGGGGCGAGCTTGCGCGCCTCGACCAGGTACTGCGTGCCGGGCATGCCGGGCATGCGCTGGTCGGCGATCAGCATCGCGATCTGCTCGCCGCGCGCGCGCAGCTCGCGCACGATCTCGAGCGCCTCGTCGCCGGAGGCCGCGCGCAGGATGCGAAAGCGCTCGCCGAAGCCGCGGCGCAGGTCGCGTGCGACGGCCGCAAGCACCGCCGGCTCGTCATCCACGGCGACGATCGCCGGGCGGCGCTGAGACGAGCTCGGCTCGGTCGCGGCGACGGCTGCGAGATCGGCTTGAGCGGACATCGCGCTAATGACAGTAGTGGGTCGCGCAAGGACCGCGGAAGTCGCCGCGGAAGGCTCTGAGCGCTTGGCATTCACCCGGATACGCGGCGGGCGTGCGGAAGGGCCGCGTTCGCGCAACTGGCGTAAGGTGGCGCGATGCCGGAGCGAACGATTGCGACGAACGGCATCGAGCTGAACGTGCTCGACGAGGGCGCCGGCCCGCCCGTCGTCCTCTGCCACGGCTTCCCCGAGCTGGCGTTCTCCTGGCGCCACCAGGTGCCGGCGCTGACCGGCGCGGGCTACCGCGTGCTGGCGCCGGACATGCGCGGCTACGGGCACAGCTCCACGCCGCCGGAGGTCGACGCCTACGACGTGGTGAAGCTGTGCGGCGACATGTGCGGCCTGCTCGACGCGGTCGGCGAGCAGGCGGCGATCTTCGTCGGTCACGACTGGGGCGCGAGCGTGACGTGGCAGCTCGCGGTGCTTGCGCCCGAGCGAGTGCGCGCGGTGGCCGGGCTGAGCGTGCCGTTCGTGCCGCGCGCGCCCGCGCCGCCGATCCCGATCATGCGGCGGCATCTCGGCGAGGACTTCTACATCGTGTGGTTCCAGCAGCCCGGCGTCGCCGACGCGGCGCTTGCCAGCGACGTGCGGCGGACGCTGACGACCAGCCGCCAGTGGACCGCGCAGTGGGCGCAGGAGGACGGCTCGGCGCACGAGCCGCCGCCTTGGCTGTCAGAGGACGAGCTGGCGGTCTACGTCGAGGCCTTCCAGCGCACGGGCTTTACGGGCGGCTTGAACTGGTATCGCAACATCGACCGCAACTGGGAGCTGACCGCCGACGTCGCCGAGCGGCGCGTCGAGCAGCCGGCGCTGTTTCTGACCGGCGAGCTCGATCCCGTGCGGCGCTTCATGCCCGCCGAGGCGATGAGCGGCTGGGTGACCGACCTGCGCGCGGAGATCGTCGTGCCCGGCGCCGGGCACTGGGTGCAGCAGCAGCAGCCCGAGGCCGTGAACGCCGCGCTGCTGGACTTCCTGCGCGGGCTCTGAAGCAGACAGTCGCGACGGTTCACCTCCGCAGGATGCCGGCGGCGGCATCCGCTGCGCTGACTACCGTGGTCGGCAATGCGGTCGAGCGGGCGTGACCTGACGGACCTGTCGCGCAGCGTCGGTGGTGTTCTGCTCGCCGTCGGAGCGGTCGTTGTGCTGACGCGCAAGTCGGGCGAGGGCCAGTTGAGCGATCTCGCGCGCGTGCTCATCACCGGAGCGCCCGCGGTCCTGCTCTACACGCTCGCCGTCGGCGCGATCGAGCGCGATCGGATCGACGAGGGTCAGCCGTCGCGAGCGATCCTGCTCGTTGTATCGATCCTGCTCGCAACGGTCGCGCTGTTCGAGCTGCTGCGCTGGATCGGGGCAGATACCGCCAACGCGCTTTGGAGCGCGGGCGTGTTCGCGGTGTCAGGTCTGCTCGCGGGCTATGGCGCCCAACGAGCGACGGTCCCCTACGGGGCGTTGCTGGCGGGGCTCGCCGCATTGTCGGCGTGGCTGCTGACGTGCGCAAAGATCCTCGGCGACCCCTCCACCGACACGATCCGGTGGCTGCTAGTCGCCGGTGGCGGTCTCTTGTTCCTGGCGGCAGGCGCGATCGCCCGACGAGATGCCCTCGGCGCCCCGGAGGTCGCGATCGCCGGCGGCATCGCGGCGGTCGCGGCGGGTGTGCTGGGGGTTTTCGTGGGCTACTTCGTAGGCATCTTCCGTGGCCTCGTCGGTTCCGATCGAGCACTGTCGTACTCCGGTCCTTCGCACCGCGCGTTCGAATTTCCTGGCTTCGCGCACCCGAGCGGCCTGCAGAGCTTCGGCTGGGACCTCTACCTGCTGCTCGTCTCGCTGGGGCTCGTCTGGGTCGGCTCGCACGTGCGCGCGCGCGGCCTTGGCTACGTCGGAGCCGCTGGGCTGCTCGGGTTCGCGATCAGCGTCGGCGCTCAGATCACGCGAATCGAGTCCGGTCATGCCCCGAGCAGCTCGCTGGCCGGCTGGCCGCTTGCGCTCGTCGGGATCGGGGCGGTCGCGCTCATCGCACCGGCCGTGTTCCGGCGAGCCCGGTGAGCGCCGGTCGACTGACACCGGCGACGCAAGCCGGGGCGGGCGCGGTCACACCGCGCGATTCTTCCTACGCACGATGGCATCGCGTTCGCATAAGGTTAAAGGTGACGATGCATCCATTCGGACAGCGATATTCGAGCCGCGCTGACGTGTTTGAAAGGCATAGGGACATGAGATCGATACGGCACAGCAACACGAGATCGGCGCGCACGACCTGTCTGGCGCTGCTTGGCTTGGTCCTCCTCGGCGCGCCCGCGCCGGCCTCGGCGGAAGAAATCCCTGCGCCGACGGTCAGGGTCAAAGCGGCGGCGGTCCCGATCCCCGGGTTCCCCGGCACGGGCAACTTCTACGGCAAGGGCGCCGACGTGGAAGCCACGCTGGAAATCGAAGGATCTGGGTACGGCGCGTCGCCGCAGAACCCGAAGGGAAGCCCGCCACCGATCTCCGCCGTCAACATCTACCTGCCCAGGGGCGTCAAGCTCCATCCCTCCGGCTTCGCCTCCTGCGCCGAAGCGACGCTCACGAACATCGGCCCGAGCGGCTGTCCGAAGAAGTCGATCGCCAGCCCGCTCGGCAGCGTGCTCGGCGAAGTGACGTTCGGCGCCGAACGTGTGCCCGAGCTGGCGACGCTTCAGGCCTTCTTCGCCCCCGGCGGCGGCCTGCTGTTCTACACCCAGGGCTCCAGCCCGGTGAGCCTCGAAGTTGTCTCGCGCGGGAAATACGTGCGGAGCTCTGGCAAATACTCCTGGGAGCTGGAGACACTCGTGCCGGCGGTCGCGACGGTTCCCGGCGCGCCGCTGGCGTCGGTGAGCAAAATCCACCTGAAGGCGGGCGCGGCATACCGATCGCACGGCAAGGTGATCCCCTACGGCACCGTGCCCAAAAAGGGCGAATGCCCGAAGGGCGGCTTCTTCGGCAAGACCGAAATCACCTTCGGCGGCATGTTCGGCGGAGATCGCGAATTCGGCATCGCGCCGAAAACCGTCACGCAGGTGATTCGCGTTCCCTGCCCACGCAGATAAGCACTGCCGAGGCGCGGCTTAGCGGCACCGACGGACCAATCGGGTGGCAGGCGGAACTGATCAGCGCGCAGACCTTGCGCTGATACGGGCGGCCATCGTCGCGTCAACTAAGAGTTGCGCTGGACGCTCAGTTGGTAGGGCGGCGTATAGGCACATCGCGCAACGCCCGTACAGTCAGATGCCGGCAGCGAATTCTGGCGTCAAGCCAGGCGCTGGTCGCTGGATGACTTAGTGCAGCGAGCAACTTCTCGCAAGAGAATGTCTGCTCGTCGATTGGCCGGCAAACCAACAGGCGGTTCTCTACAAGGACCGGCTCCATGCCAGTAACCACGACGCCGAGTGCCCGCGGTTGGGTTTGACCAGGGCGAGATGTCCGACGCACAGCAACGAACGGTGGCTGGACGCGCTTTCCCACGTGACGGCGGCGACGGGCTCCATCGGCATTGAAGTGGGCCACCCAGCGGAAGGTCGTGCGCTTCGATGTACGGCGACCAAGAGCCTCTACGCGGATCCCGGTGACGTCCGTCCATGCGTCGAACTCGCCGTGTGGCTCCGCCGTCTCGTAGCCCCTCGAGCTCACGCGGGCAGGAGCGGTTCAATCTCATCGAGGGTCGAACCGAGTCGATCCCGTTCCACTTCAATGTCGTAGCGATCCTGGAGGTTCAACCAGAAGCGCTCGCTGGTCCCGAAGTATCGTGCGAGCCTCAGAGCCGTGTCGGTAGTGATGCGACGCTTGCCGTGAACGATCTCGTTGATTCGTCGCGGTGGAACGTTTATGGCCACCGCCAGCCGGTGCTGGGTGACCTCAAGCGGCTGCAAGTACTCAAGCATCAGCACCTCGCCTGGGTGGATAGGGGCCATGACGGCGTCAGTTGTCATGATGGGCTCCTTGCCTGTGTTCAGTGGTAGTCGACGATCTCGACATCCTCCGGTCCAGCACCCGTCCACCTGAAGCACACACGCCATTGCTGGTTGATGCGGACGCTGTGGGAACCAGCCCGGTTCCCCTTGAGCTTCTCGAGCCTGTTCCCGGGCGGCACCCGCAGATCATCGAGTGTCTCGGCCGCATCGAGGACGAGCAGCTTCCGCAACGCGGCACGCTGAATGGCTGGGTCGAGCTTGCGCACCCGCCGTCGCTGCCAGACCCGCTCGGTCTCCTTATCCGCGAACGACCGCAACACACGACACAAGCATAACGCAGAGCGTTATGAACGGCAAGCGTTATCTGCGCAGCCCGCCGTTCAGCCGGATAACTCCGATGGGCGATCCTGGACTCGAACCAGGGACCTCTTCCTTATCAGAGAAGCGCTCTAACCAGCTGAGCTAATCGCCCCAAGCACGACGCGAAACGACCGCCTCAGGCGCGACCATCTTATCGACGGGGAGCCCGGCCGAGCCCACTGGCGCCGCGTATCGCGCCTGTTGACGCGCGAGTAGCTAACTACAGTTAGCGAGACGGTCCCATTATCTGGAATGCTCCAGCAGGCCCGGAATCGCGCGCGGGCGCACGCGCCGCGCCAGCTCGATCGCCTCCTGCGCGTCGGAGAACGCGATCTCCGCGCGATAGCCGCCGTCGCTCGTCGCGCTGACCAGCACCTCCGCGCCGAGCGCCGCGGTCAGCGCATCGGCGATCTCGCTCACCGCCTGTTCCTGGTCGGGGTGCAGCTCAGCGCCCGCGCGAGCGCCCCTGGCGACCCGCCGGCGCGGGGCTGCGCCCGCGTCGTTGGCCTTGCGCGCGCGCGCTTCAACCGTGCGCACAGACCAGCCCTCATGCACCGCCGTGCGCGCCAGGCTGGCGCGTGCGCCGTGGTCTTCGGCGAGCAGCAGCCCGCGGCCGTGGCCCTCGCTCAACGCTCCTCGCTCCAGCAGCTCGATCACCTCGTCGGGCAGGTCCAGCAGGCGCATCAGGTTGCTCACCGCGACTCGGCTGCGCCCGACGCGGCGGCCGACCTCTTCGCGCGTCAGGCCCAGCTCCTCGACCAATGCCGCGCACGCGCGCGCCTCCTCGATCGGGTTGAGGTCCTCGCGCGCCATGTTCTCGATCAGCGCCAGCTCGATCGCTTCCGCGTCGTCGCGCGGGCGCACCAGCGCCGGGATGCTCGCCATGCCCGCGATCTGCGCCGCGCGCCAGCGCCGCTCGCCGGCGACCAGCTCGTACGTGCCGCCCGGCTTCGGGCGCACCAGCACCGGCTGCAGCACCCCGCGCTCGCCCAGCGAGCCCGCCAGGGCGTTCAGCGCGTCCTCGTCGAAATGGCGCCGCGGCTGCTTGGCGTTGGGCGAGATCAGCTCCAGCGGCAGGTCGCGCAGCTCCTCGGCCCGGTCCGCGTCGGCGTCCGCCGACACCGACAGGATCGCCTGCAGGCCCCTGCCCATTCCCGGCTTTGGCTTAGCCACGTGCCGCCACCTCCTTTGCCAGCTCGAAGTACGCCTCCGCTCCCGCGCTGTGCGGGTCGTGATGCGTCACCGGAAGCCCATAGCTCGGCGCCTCGCCCACGCGCACGTTGCGCGGGATCACCGTCGAGAACACCAGATCGGGGAAGTGCTCGCGCACCTCGCGCTCCACGTCGCGGCCCAGGCGCGTGCGGTTGTCGTGCATCGTCAACAGCATGCCCGCGATCGTCAGCCGCGGGTTCAGCTCGCGCCGGATCAGCGCCAGCGTGTCCAGCAGGCCCGCCAGGCCCTCCAGCGCGAAGTACTCCGTCTGCACCGGCACGATCACGCGGTCGGCCGCCACCAGCGCGCCGACCGTCAGCGGCCCCAGCGACGGCGGGCAGTCCAGCAATATGTACTCGAAGCTCTCGCGCAGCGGCGCCAGGCACTCGCGCACGCGCCGCTCGAACCCCTCCACGCGCGGAAGCTCCACGTTCGCGCCCGCCAGGCCCGCGCCCGCCGGAATCACCTGCAGGCCCGGCACGCTGGAGTCCGTCACCGCCTCCGCCGCCGCCGCCTGGCCCGACAGCACCTCGTACAGCCCCGGCGAGCGCGTGCGCGAGATCCCCAGTCCGACCGTCGCATTGGCCTGCGGGTCGACGTCCACGAGCAGCGTTCGGTAGCCGGCCTCCGCGATGCACGCGCTCACGTTCAGCGCCGTCGTCGTCTTGCCCACGCCCCCCTTCTGGTTGGCGATCGCGTAAACCGTGGCCATTCCCTGCAAGCTAGCGACGATCGCGGTCAGAGACTCCCGCGATACGCCCAACCAGCGTGCGAAACAGGCGACCCGGCGGCCCGCCAGCGCATCGGCGGTCGGCGTCTGCATCGCACGGCGCCGCCAAGCTCAGCCGCCGAGCGGGCGCTTTCGCGCCATGCCCGCCCGCCGGGGAAACCGCGCCGGCGTCTGCGCCGTCTTCACGAACACGTGCACGTGGCGGTCGCGCGCCTGCGCAAAGGGCTTCACGCGGCGTATCTCGCGCAGGCGCATGCCCAGCTCCTCGCCGGCCGCCACGGCCGCCTCCTCCTCGGCCTCGTTGCGCCTGCCTCGCCAGTCCACCAGCGCCCCGCCCAGCTTCAGCAGCGGCGCCGCGTACTCCAGCACCACCGGCTGCGGCGCCAGAGCGCGCGCGACCACCGCGTCGTTGGCCTCTCGGCCCTCGCGCCAGTCCTCCACGCGCGCGCACACCACCGCCGCGTTCGCGATCCCCGCCCGCGCGCACAGGTCGCTCAGGAAGTCGCACTTACGCCGCTGGCTCTCGATCAGCCTGACGTTCGTCCGCGGCAATGCGACCGCCAGCGCGGTGCCCGGGAATCCGGCGCCAGAGCCCAGGTCCGCAACCTCGCACGCCGATCTGATCTCATAAAAATCCAGACCCACCAGCGAATCGGCGAGATGCGCGTCGGCCGCCTCGCGCATCTCGCGCACGGTCGTAGGCGCGTGCTGCGAGCTCTCCAGCTCCCGCAGAATCGCGCCGAACTGCTCCAGCTGCCCGCCGTCGAAGTCGTGGCTCGCGAGCGCCTGGCGCCAGTCATTTCGCCCGCCGTGCATCGCCGCCGGCCTCTAGGAGCGTTTCCCGTGAAACACCCGCCGGCCGGTCAGCCGTTCGCGGGCGATATGACCAGGTAGCGCTTGGGCTCCTCGCCCTCGCTGTGCGTCTCCACCCCGCCGCGCTCGCGCAGGTACTCGTGCACGATGCGCCGCTCCGACGGCGGCATCGGGTCGAGCTCGACCGGGCGCCCCTCGCGCAGCGCCTCGTCGGCCGCGTCGTCGGCGTCCTCGCGCAGCAGCTCGGCACGGCGCTCGCGATACCCGTCGGCGTCGATTTCCACGCGCGTCGACGAAGGGCCCTCGGGAAACACGATCCGCTGGGCGAGATGCTGAACGGCGTCGATCGTCTGGCCGCGGCGGCCGATGAACAGCCCCACGTCCTCCCCCACGATGCGCCCGCGCAGCACACCCTCTCCTTCCTCAACCTCAACCTCAACGTCAAGGCTGAGGCCGGCCGTGATTTCCTCCAGCAGCTCCTGCAGCAGCTCCGCCGGCTCCAGCTCTTCCTCATCCGCTCCCACGGCTTGCGCATCCGGCTCGTCGGTCATCGACGCCTCCCCGAGCGTTTCTTCTTCTTACGCGGCGGGCGCGGCGGCGGCGAGGCGGCTTTGCCGTTGCCAGCGCCCTCGCCGTCGGACTTCTCCCTCGCGCCTTTGCGCCGCGAGCTCTTCGCGCGAGCCGGCGGCGTCGAGCTCGAAGGCGCGCCCCCCGACGCCACGGCCCCCGCGCCCGCCAGCGCGGGCTTGAGCGATCGCGAGGGTTTCCCGTTCGTCGCGCCCTTCGTCTCAGCCGGCGCCGGCGGCGGCCCGATCTGGCGTTTGATCAGATACTGCTGCACGATCGTCCACAGGTTCGTCGTGATCCAGTAGACCAGCAGCCCGGCCGGGTAGCGGTAGAGGATCACCACGAAGACCACCGGCAGCAGCAGCATCAGGCGCCGCTGGTTGGGATCGGCCGTCGCCGTCGCCACCAGCGTGGAAACGACCTGCGAGCCGACGTACAGCACGATCAGCACAATCAGCGCCACGCCCGTCGCCTTTTCGGTGATGTCCGGTAGGAACAGGAACTTCGCCGAGTGCGGCGCCACCGCGTTGCAGCTGATTTCCGAAAGGCCTTTGATGTGCGCGCCCGCGTGCGTGATCGCGCCCGACGGGATTTCGCTGTTGTGCGTGATCGTCTTGCCCAGCGCCTGCGAGAAGTGCTCGCGCAGCTGCGTGCCGCAGATATCGAGCTTCAGGTCCGTGCGCAGCATGTAGAACAGCGAGATGAACACCGGCAGCTGCAGCAGCAGCGGCAGGCACGACGCCAGCGGGTTGATTTTGTTCTCCCGGTAGAACGCCATGATCTCCTGCTGCTGGCGCTGTTTGTCGTCCTTGTACTTCTCTTTCAGCGCCGCGATCTGCGGAGACAGGCGCTGCATCTCCTGCATCGACTTCAGCTGCCGGTACGTAAGCGGGACGAGCACGGCGCGGATCAGCACCGTCAGTCCCACGATCGCCAGGCCCCAGCTCCCGCCCACGACGTTGTCGTGGATGAACACCATGATCGACTCGAACGCGCTGATCAGCGGCGAGAACGCGTCCTCGATGACGTTGGCGATGATTGGCATGCGCTCTGGGGGCTCTCGGCAGTCTCTTTACGCGGGCAGCTCGTGGACCGAACGTGCGCCGCCAGCCGCTCGGCGGCTGCTCGCCACCGGTCGCCCGCTCAGACGCCCGTGCGGTGGCCGGTCGCGAACACTCGCTGGGCCTCCACGGGATCGTATCCGCCGTAACTCCATGGATTGCACCTCAGCAAGCGCCACGCCGCGAGCACCGCGCCCCTAAGTATGCCGTACTCGCGGATCGCCTCGACCGCATAGCGCGAGCACGTGGGCTCGTACTTGCAGCGCCTGGGAATCGCCGGTGAGACCACCCGCTGGTACACCGTGATCGGCGCCACCGCCAGCGCGCGAACGAAGCGCGTCAGCCGCGTCGCGCGCGGCGCGCTGCGCTCAGGCCCCCGCTCGGCGCGCGCTGTCCGGGCGGCCGGCGCCATCATGCTTGCGGCGTCTCGATCTCGCGCTGCTCGCCCTGCGCGTCCGCCTCGCGCATTCCCGCCTTGGCGATCAGCTCGCCGAGCGCCGCGTCGACTCCCGCCAGCCCCTCGCGCTCGACCAGCTCCGCCGCCGACGGTCGCGCCACGACGACCACGTCCTGGTCGCTTCGCAGCTCGCCCTCCACCCGCGCGAACGCCTCGCGCAGCATCCGCTTGACGCGGTTTCGCTGCACCGCGCCGCCGACCTTTCGCGACACCGACAGCCCCAGGCGAGGTCGCTGCGCCGAGGCGTTGGGGAACGTGTACAGAACCAGATGGCGGTTCGCAGTCGAGCGTCCCTGCCTGTAGACCCGCTCGAACTCCGCGCTGCGCGACAAGCGACCGCGACTGGACGACCGCGGGTTCATCGCGCAACCATCACCCTCAGGTAGAGAGTCGCTTGCGCCCCTTGTCGCGGCGACGCTTCAGCGTCAGCCGCCCCGCGCGCGACTGCATGCGGGAGCGGAACCCGTGCGCGCGGGCTCGCTTGCGCTTCTTTGGCTGGTAGGTGCGCTTCATCGTCTCTTCGCTGTCGTGCGCCCGTTCCCTTCCCTTCATCACGGGCCACAAGCGGCTCCTGGGGCGGGCGTCGGCGGACAAGTATAGGGAGCCAATCGCCTCCGGCGTAATTTTCTCGGCAGTTGCGACCAGCGCCGCGAACGCTCTCGGCGCGTCGGTTATAGTCGCCCGACCGGGGCCCCGGCCCCTCTCTGAATACGTCGTCAACTCTTTGGGAGAGAGCCGATTCACGCTGCCGTGAGCGCCGAGCTCGAGCACATATGGTCGCGCGTGCAAGCCGAGCTTGCCCTCTCCGTCGACGACGCCGCCTATCGCATCTGGCTGGCGCCGCTGCAGCCCCTGCAGCTCGCCGACGGCCGCCTCACGCTGCAGGCCCCGCGCCACGGCCGCGGCTGGATCAGCGATCGCTTCGGGCGGGTGCTCGAGTCCTGCGCAGCGCAGGTCATCGGCGCGGGCGCCGTCGTGGAGCTCGTCGAGCCCGTCCCCGACGACGAGCGCGGCCATCGGCGCGCGAGCGGGAGCGCGCGCCGACAGGACGCCGCTGCGGGGGCGAGACGTCTCGCCCAGCAACCCGCAAGCCCGCACGACGCCCGTCCGGCGCGCGACGCGCCGGCGAGCCATGCGCACGGCACCGGCCCGCTCGGCAACCCCAAGCTGACCTTCGAGCAGTTCGTCATCGGCGACTGCAACCGCCTCGCTCACGCCGCCGCGCTGACCGTCGCCGAGATGCCGGCACAGGCCTACAACCCGCTGTTCATCTGCGGGCCGCCCGGCGTCGGAAAGACCCATCTGCTGAGCGCCATCGCCAGGCTGCTGCTCGCCCACAGCCCCGGCTTGACCGTGCGCTGCACGACCGGCGAGGCCTTCACCAACGACTTCCTCGACTCGCTCGGCGGCGGGCGCACCGACGCCTTCAAGGCGCGCTTTCGCGACGTCGACGTGCTGCTGCTCGACGACGTGCAGTTCCTCGAGCGCAAGACCAAGACCGAGGAGGAGTTCTTCCACACGTTCAACGCACTGCACGACGGCGGGCGCCAGATCGTCGTCACCTCCGACCGCCCGCCGCACGACCTGCAGGCGCTGGAGGACCGCCTGCGCGAGCGCTTCGAGGCGGGCCTCGTCGCCGAGGTGCAGCCGCCGGACATCGCCACGCGCCTGGCCATCCTGCGCAAGCGAGCCCATCACGACGGAGTGCAGCTCGCCGACGAGCTGGCCCTGCAGGTCATCGCCGAGCGCATCCACAACAACGTTCGCGCCCTCGAGGGCGCGCTGATCCGCGTCGTCGCCTTCAGCTCGCTCACCGGCCGGCCGCTCACCGGCGAGCTCGCCGACGAGGTGCTCGCGACGCTCTACCCCCGTGCGGCGTCGCGCGCGTGCGCCCAGCCGAGCTCCATCGCCGACATCCAGGCCGCCGTCGGCCAGCACTTCGGCGTCACCGCACAGGAGCTCCTTTCGAGCACGCGCACAGCGCGCGTGGCCTGGCCTCGCCAGGTGGCCATGTACCTCGCGCGCGAGCTCACCGGCGAATCGCTGCCGGCCATCGGCAGGCAGTTCGGCGGGCGCGACCACACGACCGTCCTTCACGCCTGGCGGCGAACCGCCGCACGAATCGCCGGCGACGACAGTGCGCGTCAGGCTGTGGAGAAGCTGTGCGCCGGCCTGACGCCGCGCACAGCGCCGCCCTCTTCCCCGCCGGCCGACCGCGTGGCCTGAGAGACTGCCCGTACCTATGCACAGCCCACTTCACCGCCCCGCTGCGCCGCAGGCCTGCCAACACGACCAATCCACATATCCACAATCCCTACTGACTACTTTCCTCCCCCACCACGTCATATGAAGCTTTCCCTTTCCACCTCAGAGCTGTTGAACCAGTTGCAGACCGTCACGCGCGTCGCTTCTACGCGCAGTGCCGTGCAGGCGCTGTCCGGCGTGATGATCTCCGCCACCGAGGGCTCCACGCCGGAGCTGCGCGCCACCGACATGGAGATCGGACTCCGCGTGCCGCTGCAGGCCGAGGCCAGCCGGCCCGGCAGCGCCGTGCTCCCCGCCCGCCTGCTGCTCGACGTCGCCCGCTCGCTTCCCGCCGCCGAGGTCTCGCTGGAGCTGCGCGGCGCAGAGCAGGACGTCGAGCTGATCTCCGGACCGGCCACGTTTCACCTGCGCACCTTGCGCGCGGAGGACTTCCCGACGCTGCCCGAGCCCTCGCCCGAGACTCGCGTCGCGCTTCCCTTGGAGGCGTTCGTCGCGACCATCTCGCGTGTGGCGCGCTCGGCCTCGCGCGACGAGACACGCCCGGTGCTCACCGGCATCCTCATGTCGGCCTCCGCTCAGGAGCTGCGCATGGTCGCTACCGACTCCTACCGCCTCAGCGTCAAGGAGACCGCGCTCGATGCGCCGCTGCAGGGCAGCCTCGAGGCCAACGTGCCCGCGCGCGCCCTGCAGGAGCTCGCGCGCATCGCCCAAGGCGCGCCGGCCGATTCGCTGGCCGTGAGCGTCGGGCAGAACCAGGTCGTCTTCGAGCTCGGCGACATCGTCCTCTCCTCGCGGCTGATCGACGGTCAGTTCCCCAACTACCGCCAGCTCTTGCCCGAGTCCGTCGAGCACGAGCTGCGCCTCGCCAGCGCCGAGTTGACCGACGTCGTGCGGCGCATCAGCCTGCTCGCGCAGAAGAACGCGCCGCTGCGCCTGAGCTTCAGCGAGGGCACGCTGACCGTCTCCGCGCAGACGCCCGACGTCGGCGAGGCCAGCGAGGCCGTGCCCGTGCCCTTTCACGGCGAGGCCTTCGAGATCGGCTTCAACCCCGACTTCCTGCGCGACGGCCTGGAGAGCATCGAGTCCGACGAGCTGATCCTCAAGCTCATCAGCCCGCTGCGTCCCGGCCTGATCGAATCGCCCGACTCCGGCGATTTCGTGTACCTGATCATGCCCATACGACTGAACGTCTAGGGCATGACGTGCGCGTGCTCAGCGTGCAGCTGCGCGACTTTCGCACCTACGCGCGCGCAGAGGCCGCGCTCGGCCCCGGCCTGACGGTCGTTCACGGGCCCAACGGCGCCGGCAAGTCCAACCTGCTGGAGGCGCTGTACTTCGGCTGCACCGGGCGCTCGCCGCGCACGCGCAACGAGCGCGAGCTGGTGCGCTTCGGCGCGCAGGCCGCCAGAGTGGTCGTGCGCGGCAGCGACGACGCGCAGGAGCACGAGCTCAGCGTCGCCTACGGCGCCGGGCCGGACGGCGAGCGCGCCGTCAAGCGTATGACCGCCGACGGCGCCACCGTGGAGCGCCTGCTCGACGTCGACTTCAGGCCGCTGCTCGGCGTGTTCGAGCCCGACCGCCTGGAGCTGTTGAAGGGCGGGCCCTCGGCGCGGCGCGCGCACCTCGACCAGGTCGTCGCGGCGATCTGGCCGCTGCGCGCCGGCGATCGCCGCGAGTACTCGCGCGTGCTCGCGCAGCGCAACGCGCTGCTTGCGCGCATCCGCGCCGGCCGCGCCTCCGACGCAACCCTCGCCACGTGGGATCGCGAGCTCGCGCTGGCTGCGCTTGCCGTGCGCGCGCACCGCGCGACCGCCGTCGAGCTGCTCGCGCAGCCATTCGCCGAGCGCGCCGCGCAGCTCGGCCTCAGCGGCGACGCCGTGCTCGCCTACCGCCCGCGCTCGCGTGCCGCCGACGCCGACGAGTTCGTCGCCGAGCTGCAGGCGCGCCTGGCGACGGATCTCGAACGCGGCTTCACCGGCCACGGGCCGCACCGCGACGAGCTCGCCATCCTGCGCGACGGCAGGGAGCTGCGCTCCTATGGCTCCCAGGGCGAGCAGCGCCTGGCGCTGCTGGCGCTGCTGCTGACCGAGCGCGCCGTGCTCGCGCGCGAGCGCCGGCGCACGCCGCTGATGCTGCTCGACGACGTGATGAGCGAGCTCGACCCCGAGCGCCGCCAGCTGCTCGCCGCCGAGCTGGCCAGCGACGGGCAGAGCGTCATCGCCACGACCGACCTCGCTCACGTGCCGGGCGCGTCCGATCCCCGGGTCGCGCGCCTGCGCGTGTCCCCCGGAGCGATCCTCCAGGAGGCGCTCGCCGCGTGAGAAGACCCGCCCCACGGCCGTTGACGGCTGCGCTCGACGGGCTCGCGCTCGCGCTCGCGCCGGCCACCACGTTGGCGCGCGTGCAGCAGGTGTGGGAGCCCACCGCAGGCCCCGCGATCGCCGCCGCCGCGCGACCGACCGCAGAGCGCGACGGGGTGCTCACCGTCACCTGCGACGCCGCCGTCTGGGCCCAGGAGCTGCACCTGATGGCCAGCGATCTCGTGCCGGCGCTCAACGCCGCGATCGGCGCTCAGGCGATCCGCGAGCTGCGCTGTCGAACGGCTTGAGCGCCAATCTGGGCGCGCCTTGTGCGCACGCCGTCGCCGACGCACCTCCAAGGCTGTGATTTCCCTGCAATTTGCAGGGGTTTAGGGCGCCTGGGAGAGGCCGGGGCGACCCCGCCGCGTGCTATGGTTATGTACACAGTTAACCCGCTCCGGTCCGCACCTCGAGCGCCGCGGATTCCGGGGCGTTCTCACGTAATCGGAGGCCGATTGGCTACAGGCGGCGACAGCTCTGCTCAGAGCTCAAAGAAAGCGAAGAAGGGCGGCGTCAACGACCCGTCCATGACCGACGGGTCGGGTACCTACGACGCCCAGGACATCACCGTCCTGGAAGGCCTCGAGGCGGTGCGCAAGCGCCCCGGCATGTACATCGGATCGACCGGCGTGATGGGCTTGCACCATCTCGTCTACGAGGTCGTCGACAACTCCGTCGACGAGGCGCTGGCCGGTTACTGCAGCAAGGTGTCGGTGACGGTGCACCCGGACAACTCCGTGACGGTGCAGGACGACGGGCGCGGCATACCCGTGGCGGTCATGGAGAAAGAGGGACTGCCGGCCGTCCAGGTCGTGCTCACGGTCCTGCACTCCGGCGGCAAGTTCGGCGACGGCGGCGGCTACAAGGTCTCCGGCGGCCTGCACGGAGTCGGCGTGTCGGTCGTCAACGCGCTGTCCGAGCAGCTGCACGTGGAGATCCGCCGCGACGGCCATGTCTACTCACAGGACTACGCCCGCGGAGCGCCCCAGGGCGAGCTGAGCGAGGGCGAGAAGCTGCCCGCGGGCGCGCCCACCGGCACGACCGTCACGTTCCTGCCCGACGCCGACGTCTTCGAGACGCTCGACTTCGACTTCCTCACGCTGGAAGAGCGCCTGCGCGAGACCGCTTTTCTCACGCGCGGCCTGGAGATCTCGATCGCCGACGAGCGCGCCGAGGGCCATTCGGCGACGTTCCGCTACGAGGGCGGCATCGAGGACTTCGTCTCCTATCTGAACGAGAACAAGGAAACCGTCCACCGCAAGGTCGTCTTCTTCGCCGGCGAGTCAGACGAGGGCGCCGCGGAGATCGCCATGCAGTGGAACTCCTCCTACCAGGACTCGATCCACTCCTTCGCCAACAACATCAACACGCGCGAGGGCGGCTCGCACATGAGCGGCTTTCGCTCCGCGCTCACGCGCACGCTGAACAAGTACGCGCGCGACCACGGCCTGCTCAAGGAGAAAGAGGACAACCTCTCCGGCGAGGACGTGCGCGAGGGCCTGACCGCGGTGATCTCCGTCAAGCTGCGCGACCCGCAGTTCGAGGGTCAGACCAAGACCAAGCTCGGCAACCCCGGCATGGCCGGCTTCGTCGAGTCGATCGTCAACACCGGCCTGGGCGAGTTCCTCGAGGAGAACCCCAGCGAGGCGCGCGCGGTGATCATGAAGTCCGTGCAGGCCCAGCGCGCCCGCGAGGCGGCGCGCAAGGCACGCGACCTGACCCGCCGCAAGTCGGCGCTGGAGAACTCCACGCTGCCCGGCAAGCTCGCCGACTGCTCGGTCAAGGACCCGTCGCTGGCCGAGCTGTTCGTCGTCGAGGGCGACTCCGCCGGCGGCTCGGCCAAGCAGGGCCGTGACCGCAACACCCAAGCGGTGCTGCCGCTGCGCGGCAAGATCCTCAACGTCGAGAAGTCGCGCATCGACAAGGTGCTGCAGAACACCGAGATCCAGGCGCTGATCACGGCGATCGGCACGGGCGTGCGCGACGAGTTCAACATCGACAACGCGCGCTACCACAAGGTCGTGCTGATGACCGACGCCGACGTCGACGGCGCGCATATCAGGACGCTCGTGCTGACGCTGCTGTTCCGCGAGATGCAGGAGCTGATCGAGGCCGGCTACGTCTACATCGCCAAGCCGCCGCTGTACAAGCTCAAGCAGGGCTCGCGCGAACGCTACATCGAGAAGGACTCAGAGCTCGAGGACATCCTGCTCGCCGACAAATGGGAGAAGATCGACGTCTTCGATCGTCACGGCACGCAGTTCAAGCTGACCGAGGCGCGCTGGCAGCGCTTCTCGCGGCTGCTCAAGCAGTACGAAGGCTGGTCGCTGTCGCTGCGCGGCCACTACGGTCACGGCGTCGTGCAGTTCCTCGAAGAATCGTCGCTGCTCGGCGAGCAGGTGATGAGCGGCGAGGCGGCGATCGAGCTGCTGGGTCGCGCGGGCCTGGTCGGCGAGACCTACGCCACCGAGCTGCTCGATCACGACGACGGCGAGATCCGCGTCAAGGCCGTCGAGGCCAAGACCGGCTTCGCGCTCACCCACCGCATCAAGCGCGCGCTGTTCGACTCGCAGGAGTATCGCCAGCTCGCGCGCGTGCACGCCCAGCTGATCGAGCTCGCCGGCACGCCCGCCTTCGACGTGCGCCTCGGCGACGCCAGCGAGACGGCGCCGTCGTTCGAGACGCTGCACGGCGCCGTCATGACCGTTGCGCAGAAGGGCATCAAACTGCAGCGCTTCAAGGGCCTCGGCGAGATGAACGCCGAACAGCTCGGCGAAACGACGATGGCCCCCGCCACGCGCACGCTCGCGCAGGTCACGCTCGAGGACGCCTTCGCCGCCGACCGCATCTTCTCGATGCTCATGGGCGACCAGGTCGAGCCTAGACGAGCCTTCATCGAGGACAACGCACGAGCGGTGGCAAACCTCGATGTCTAGGGAGGTGACACATGGCGGCCACTGACGTCATCGGCGGCGGGAACGTAGAACCGCGCGGCCTCGAGGAGGAGATGCGCACGGCGTATCTCGACTACGCCATGTCGGTCATCGTCGGCCGCGCGCTGCCGGACGTGCGCGATGGGCTCAAGCCGGTGCACCGCCGCGTGCTCTACGCGATGAACGAGCTCGGGCTCGGCCCGACCC
>Ga0105237_10000566_pt1 | contig 51699 bp, 51 predicted proteins | sample KBSC24metaG_FD_81520 | JGI IMG/M metagenome (GOLD analysis project Ga0105237, IMG submission 81520) | Corn rhizosphere microbial communities from Kellogg Biological Station, Michigan, USA - KBS C2-4 metaG | ecosystem: Host-associated > Plants > Roots > Rhizosphere > Soil | place: Michigan, USA... | reverse complement strand
CGCGAGCGGATGAGCTGACTTGCGAAAGTGCGCAGAGGCGCAAAGTCGGACATTTCGCCCGGCACGGTCGGCCGATCCGCCGGATCGACATTGAGGCTGGCGTTGCCGGCACCGGTGCCGCCGGCATTCTCGACCTTGGTCACGGTGTGGCAGAACAGGCACCCGGTGCCCTCGTCGACGGAATGGGCATAGCTCATGAGGTCGGCGATCGCCCCGGCACCATCCTTGTCAAAGAGCCGCGAAATACCGGCGGTGCGATTGTCGCCCGAGAGCAGCGCCTGCGGCGCGTGGCAACCCATGCACCAGGCGCGGAACGGCTCGCCGACATCTTTGGCGGCCATATCTTCCAGCACCGCATAGTAGGGATCGGACTGGCCCATGAAATGGTGCATCGAGTTCGACCACTGCTTGAAAATGGTGCTGTGGCAACTGGCGCAGAGCGCTGAGTTGGCCCAGGCATTGGGATCGACGCTCGCGCCGCCGTCCTTACCCCTCAGCCACGTCGCGAGCAGCGGCAGGTTGCCCGGCGAGGTCACGTAGGTGTGGAGATCTTTCATCATCGCCGTGACCGCCGGCGAGGGATGGTCAGGGTCCGTCTGCGGTGTCGAGAAACGCGTATCGGCACCCATGCCGCCCTGGGTATCGCGAACCATGCGGATGTAGTCGCCGACGAAATCACCCGCCACCAGCTTGGCAATGGTGCCGTGCCCGGTGAACGCCGAATGGAATTTGTCGACCGGCGTCGCCTGGAACAGCGCGCGATTGGTGAAGTTGAAGCCGTCCACGTGGCAGCTCGAACAGCTCATCCAGTTGTCGCCGGTGAGCGGCGCTTCGGGAAACTCAGCCGTATTGGCAAGCTCGAAGATGCGCTCGCCGCGCCGGAGTGCTGGCTCCACTGGATCCTTGCCAACAAGCTCGGCGAAACGCGGCGCAACGACACTGACCGATGCAAACTGGCCATCGCCGCCGGTGGCGAGCCTGGAAAGATCGAGGCCCATCGCGTTCTGAACGTAAATGTCGGTGCCGTCGACAACCAACCCACGCGGATTTTCACCCGGCAAATGCCGGAAAATCTGGACGGCCTGTGCCCCCTCGGTAGTAGCCGCCTTTTTCGAAGTGGAGTCGATCGGCAGGGCCCGCGACAGATCGAAGACCACGAGGTCTTCGCTGCCCGACATCGTGACATAGGCCTTGGAACCATCGCCGGAGAAAGCCACGTCCGCCGGGTTGGAGACGATGCGGGTCTGGTTGCCGTTCTCGATGATGTTGATCTGCTTGAACAGCTGCTTGCGCTGTGAGACCGCCTCACGTTCGGCACCCGGGGCAAGCGCCAGCACGGAGATCGCGGGAAAGACCGTCGACTGGAACTGGAACGGATGGTCGAAATTCCAGAGCATGTGCGGCAGCCAGGCCTGCTTGCCGTCCGGACTGACCTCGATGCGGTCGAGCCCGCGCGGCAAACCTTGCGACACCGTCTGGTCGGCGTTCTGCTCCACCGCGAGCTGGATGAATTTCGTCCGGACCAGCGGCAGCTTCGCCGTATCGTAGATCGATACTGCGCCCATCATGGCGTGGCTTACCAGCAGACGGCCGTCCGGCAGCAGCGCCAGTCCGCGCGGCGACTCCGCTACGGTCATATTGATCTTGATCGTGCCATCCGGCTGGACGCCGTAGAGCCGGTTGCCCTCCGTCGCTGCAATCCAGAACAGGCGGTTGCGCGCATCATAGACGACGCCGGCGGGACGATCCGGGATTTTGATCTGGTTGCGGAGGCCGAGGCTGTCCTGATCGAGAAAGAACACCTGATCGCCGGTAAAATCGGTCGCCGCGATCAGATGATCGTCCCGGTCGACGGAAATCGAGGTGATGTCTCCGCCCAATGCGACTTCTGCCAGTCGCTTGCCGGTGGCGCGATCGATGCGGCTCACCGAGCCGCCGTCGAAATTGGCGGCGAGCAGCGTCTTGCCGTCCGCCTCAAGGAGCAGTGAGCGGCTTTCGACGGCATGGAGCTGGACACTCGGTCCAACGCTGGGCGTGGTCATGCCCATCAACACCACGACCATGCTACCCATGCCGACGACGACCTTGATGACCGAACGCTTCCAGGCATGGACCACGACAAGGGTCACCAAAGGCACGGCAAGCAGCAGATGGAGCCAGTGGACCGCGATGCCGAAAGGCGCGCCGTTCTGCCCGATGAGCCAGAGATAGAGCCCGCTCAGGAGCAGAAGGCCAAGGCCAATTTCGAGCACACGGCCACTGAGGGCTCGCAAACGCCGCCGGCTGACTTTCAACAGATCGCGATGGCTGTACCAGAACGGCAAGAGGATCGCCGGCACCAGAACGATGCCCGCAACGACGTGCAGGATAAGGCCCCATCGCACAACCGACCAGGACAGCCCGAAAGAATCGAACATTATGAGGCCGCTGGCGAGGAGGACAAGCAGCGACAGCTCCGCCGGGCGCACCAGCCGCCGCCACAATCCCCACCGCCATCTTGGACGGGAAAGGCGGGAATTCTCCAGCCCGCCCGCCTGTCTTATACGCATCCGTCACGTCCACCCATCCGGTAGCGCCGCCCTTAGCAGATAGGCCGAGCTGGCGATACCGGACTTGTGCAGTCATGTTAAGGCGTCACTTCTACTTTCGACGCCATTACCTGGGCAGTGCCATATTTGCCGCCCGCGAAGGTGATGCTTTTGATCCCGTTCTGGTTCACGTCGCCTGTCGTATCGCCGGTCACCAGGTGCTCACCGGTATCTTCGAGCCATTCCGCCAGCTGCATGCCGCGCGCAACGGTGTGGAACCAAGTCGTATAGGTATCGGTCAACGCCTGCTTGGTGAGGACCGGGTCGGTCTCGCCTTCCTTGTTCGAGAGATTTTCGATCAGCTCGCGCAAGCCTCCCGAAACAGCGCCCGCCGTCCAGGGATCCACCGTAAAGGGTTTGCCCGGGGTCGGATCGAACAGACCGGAGGTCTTGTCGAGCATGTGCGCCTCGACAGCGTCGTAGATGCTGCGCGCGGCAGTGCGGTAGGTTTCGTCGCCCGTGGCCACGAAAGCGGCCGACATGGCGCGGATCACAGCAAACTGCGCGCCCGTCGAATAGCTCGCGGACGGCCCTTTGCCAATCGTATAGGAATCCGCGACGAGGCCATCCTTGCCGATCAGCTTGTGGACAATGAAGTCGGCCTGCGTCTTGAGCAGGTCGAGCGCCTGCTTGCCTTCCGGCGTGCCCAGCGGTTTGCCGCTCGAGGCAGAGGCGTAGCCGACCGGCAACGCGTCGAGTGCGCGCTGATAGATATCGAGCGCCGAGATCGTATAGGCGGCATCGAACGTGGTGACGGTGTCGCCCTGCTTGCCGTCCTTCCAGTCGTCAACGACGGTGCCGGCTTCCTTGTTGAAATGGAGCGCCAGCAGATTCTTCAACTCCAGCGACGAGAGCGTCTCGGCGAGCGAGAACGGATCGTCGGCCTTCACGTACTTGCTGGTATCGGTGCCGATATTGGCATCGGGCGCCTTCGGGAAGGGATCGCCATCGAACACCGCCTGGAAGAACTTGCTCTTGTTGCCATTGGCCGTGCGCTGATCGCTAAAACCGTAAAGCTCGCTCAGCGGCCAAAGCAGCATCCAGGTGGAGCGCAGCGATGAGCCGCCGTCCGTCACCTTGAGATCGCTGATGGCGTTGGCGTCGTTCTTCTGGACAAAGCTTACGGCGACTTTGTTGGGAAACCAGACAGGCTGCTTGGCGGGATCGTAATCGGGACCGATCGGCGCGCCGAGCGTCTTGCCGTCATAGCCAAACCGATCGCGCAGGGTCAGCAGCTTGTCCCAGGTGATGTTGGTCAGAACCACGCCGTTGAGACCGTCCGTGGAGCTGTCGCCCAGCGCCAGCTTGCCATCGCTGTCGGCTTCGGGATTGGGAATGTCGTCGACTTCCTTGTCGTCGGCGGTCTGGTGCATGGTGCCGAGGAAATCCTGCGACCACATCACGTCCTTGAGCATCTGCCCGCCCGCTGCGATGGGGCTGAAATTCATGTCCATGCCGTCCTGCCGCCAGGCCAGCGTCTTGAAGTCACGGAAATAGGCCGGCTTGATCGTCGAGAAGGTGCCGGTCTTGCCCTGATGGGTGGTGTAGGGCTTGCTGTCGGTGCCGACCTGCGAGACATCCACCGCCTGGCCGAACTCGGGGATGCCCTTATCCAACGGGAAGGTGATCGGATACCAGTTCTGGGGCAATTCGTCGGTGGCGATCCCCACGGACTTGGCGAGATGGATGAAGCGCTCGCCGAGGCTTTGGAACGTGCCGCCGGCCTTAGCGTTGACCGGGCCGTTCACAATGTGCGGGCCGAGGTGCGACTGGTAATTGACCGCGTACATCGCCTCTTCCGAGCTCTCGTAGGAGTCGATGCCCGCCGCAAAGTCGAACGCCGTCGGCTTATCCGCTTGGTCGGCATCGAGCACATCGAGATCGAGGCCCTGGCTCTCGGCCAAGGGCTCGCCGGAAAGCTCATATTCGGTATAGGCGAACATGCCGGCGCCAACGTCGAAGGTCTTATCCAGCACTTTGACCGAGGGCCCTGCGGCGTAAGCAGTGCCTACCATCGACAGCGCCGCGACACCCGAAAGCAGCATGCTCCGGTGCAGCCGCGCAGACGGGCTCCTCTTCACAACGACCATTCTTCAATCTCTCCACATTCCTGACTAACTGGATCAGGTTATGGAGCCATACAAAATGCGACAAACAGCCTCAAGTTTTTTCTGCGACTATTTTGCAAGGTGGAAATGCCCAAAAAATGACCCCTTGCGTGCGATATATATTTCGATATATCTGATAATTCGTTATATCGAAACCCAGTCGGACAATATGCGCGGACATCACAGCCATCATCACGGTCACTACGATCATCATGGACGCGGCCCGCACGGCGGAGACCGCGGTTATGGCGGACCTGGCGGCCGGTCGAACCTCGGCAGGTTCTTTGCCCACGGCGACCTCAGGCTCGTCATTCTCAATCTGATCGCCGAAAAGCCGCGGCACGGCTATGAGATCATCAAGGCGATCGAGGAAGCTGTCGGGGGCGCGTATAGCCCGAGCCCCGGCACGATCTATCCCACCCTCACTCTGCTCGAAGAACTCGGCTACGTCACCGTGACGCCATCGCCGGAGGGTGCCAAGAAACTGCACGAAATCACCGATCAGGGCCGCTCGTTCCTGGAGGCGAACAGACCGGCGCTGCAACTTCTTCTAGCGAAAATGAGCGAAGCCAACGTCATCCGAGGCGGCGGCCCTGCCCCACAGATCGTGCGCGCAATGGAAAACCTGAAATTGTCACTGAGACTTCGCCTCGACCGCGGCCCGCTTAGCCCGGAACAGATCGACGCCGTAGCAGCCGCCATCGACGCCGCCGCAACCGCCGTGGAGCGCACCTGATGGATACGCGAACTCTCCCTCTCTCTGCCGTGTCACGGGTGACGACAAAAGTTCCGCGCCGCTACCTCGGGCAGCTCTGCAAGCACTTTCAGCACAAGCTCCCTGTCACCTACGCCGAAACCTACGAGACCGGCCGCATCGAGTTTTCGGTCGGTGTTTGCGAACTGCAGGCCGACGAGGCACAGGGTATTCTGGAAATGCGGGCACGCGCGACAAACGAAGCCGATCTCGCCCGCCTCGAAGACGTCGTAGCGCGTCACCTGATCCGCTTTGCCTTCCGCGAGACGCTCGATCTCACCTGGTCGAAGGAACAGTGAGTTACGGCGCAGCGCCGCGGGCGTTGACCTTGCAGGAATAGATCGACGTGGAACCGGTGATCAGCAGCCGGTCGCGATTCTCGCCGCCGAAGGTCAGGTTGGACGCGCGTTCCGGCAGCGGGATTTTGCCGATCATCGTTCCGTCCGGCAGGTAGCAATGGATGCCGTCCTCGGCGCCCATCCACAACCGGCCCTCCGTATCGAGCCTGAACCCATCGAACTTTTCCGCCGCATTGGTGGCGATAACTTCACCGCCCGACAGCGCGTCGTTGTCCCCCACGCGAAAACGCCGAACGTGGTTCGGGCCGGCTTTGACATGCGTGCTGCCGGTGTCGACGATGTAGAGCAGGCTCTCGTCCGGTGAGAAGGCGAGCCCGTTCGGCATGACGAAATCGGTCGTCATCTGCCGGATTTCGCCAGTTGACGGATCGAGCCGGTAGACGTGGCAACCGTCGAGTTCGCGGACGCCCTCATAGGCGGGCGATTTGCCGTAGTCAGGATCGGTGAACCAGATCGATCCATCGGATTTGACCACGATATCGTTGGGCGCGTTGAAGCGCTTGCCCTCGAAGCGATCGATCAGCACGGTGATTGCACCGTGGGCCTCAGTCCGGGTGATGCGCCGCGTATATTGCTCGCAGGTGACGAGCCGACCCTGCCGGTCGACGGTGTTGCCATTGGCCCCGTTCGCCGGCTGGCGGAACACGGCGACTTCGCCGCTGGCCTCGCTCCACGACAGCATCCGAAGATTTGGAATGTCCGACCAGACCAGCATCCGGCGATCGGCCAGCCAGGCGGGCCCCTCGACCCATCTGCCGCCAGTCCATAATCGTTCGATGCGCGCAGTCGGCACGACACAAGCCTTGAACCGCGGATCGAGGATTTGAGCGGCCGGGCCGTCCAGCGGCCCGAGCGAAAAATCTACCAATTGGTCACCGAGCCATCGCGCCGCTTGAGCCGGGGGGCGCCCCAGAAGCGGAATTCCTCGGCCGTAAGCTTCGCCTCGTTCACCTCGATGCCGAGCCCCGGGCCATTCGGCACCGGGAAGGTCACGCCATCGAGACGTGGCTGTGTCGGAAACAGGTCGTCGCCCGGATTGCCTGCATAAAGATCGTTGGCATTGGCGCGTGTTTCGAGCCACGAGAAATTCGCGACCGCCGCCGAGAAGTGGATCGTTGCCGCCGTGCAGATCGGCCCCAGCGGATTATGCGGCATCATGTCGACATAGTGCGCTTCGCTCCAGCCGGCGACTTTCATCGCCTCTGTAAATCCGCCGACATTGCAAAGATCGAGCCGGTTGAACTGGTGGATGCCTCGCTCGATGTAGGGCAGGAACTGCCATTTCGAGGAGAACTCCTCGCCGATGGCAAACGGTACGTCGACCATGGTCCGCAGCGATTCATAGGCTTCCGGCGTCTCATCGCGGATCGGCTCTTCGAGGAAATCGAGCGTGCCCGATGGCATCTTCTGGCAGAAGCTCACTGTCTCGGCGACCGACAGGCGGTGGTGCCAATCGATGCCAAGCACGATTTCGTCGCCGAGCGTACGACGGGCCTCGGTCAGTGTCCTAGCCATCTTGCCGACATGCTCGCGCGGCTCGAATATTTCGGCATCGCTGAAGTCCGGGAAAAAGCGGACGCAGGTCCAGCCCCGCGCCACCAAAGCCTCGGCCTGCTCGATCATGGTTGCGGCTTCGCCGGAATTGGTCGAGGCGAAAGTGGGGATGCGGTCGCGCTGCTTACCCCCAAGCAGCTGGTAGACCGGCACGCCCAGCGCCTTGCCCTTGATATCGTGGAGCGCGATATCAATCGCCGAGATCGCCGCCTGGAGGACGCGGCCGCCCTCAAAATACTGGCTGCGATACATCTCCTGCCAGATGGCGCCGATATCGAACGCGTCCCGCCCGATCAGGAACTCGCGGTAGTGCTCGATCGCGCCCACCACGGCCTTTTCGCGGCCCGACAGGCCACTCTCGCCCCAGCCATAGATGCCCTCATCGGTCTCGACTTTGACGATAAGCTGGTTCCGATGGCCGACCCAGATCGGGTACGGCTTGATGGCGCTGATCTTCATGGCTGCTGGTTCCGTTCTTTGCGGCTTTTGATTGATGTGCAGGAAGCCGGCATTTTGCGCCCGAGTCCCAAAATCCGTTTACTCGCCCCACACTAACATGTCAGATGCGCCCGCCAAGACCGAGGACGTAAAAGATATGAGCACGACGCAGAAAATTGCCTTCGAAACCCGCCGGATCGGCGAGACCAGCCTCAATGTCACCACCCTCGGGCTCGGCGGCGCGACGCTCGCCGGCATGATGGTCGAAGTGCCGGAGGATCAGGCCCGCGCCACGGTTACGCGCGCCCTCGATGCCGGCATCACCTACTACGACACCGCCCCACAGTACGGTTTTGGCCGGTCCGAACACCTGATGGGCGAGGCGTTGCGCTGGCGCCGGCCGGGCACGGTGGTGTCAACCAAGGTCGGACGCTTGCTGCGGCCGGTCCGCACCGAAGCCGATCGGACCTATGGGCATTCTTGGGCAAAGCCCCTGCCCTTCGATCAGGTCTACGACTATTCCTACGACGGCATCATGCGTTCGTTCGAGGATAGCCTGCAGCGCCTCGGCCTGCCCGCCGTCGATATTCTCTTCGTCCACGACATCGGCAAGGCGACGCACGGCGAAAAGAACGCCGGTTACTGGAAACAGCTCGAAACCGGCGGCTACAAGGCGCTGACTGAGCTGAAGAAGGCCGGCGTCGTTTCGGCCATCGGCCTCGGCGTCAACGAGTGGGAAGTCCTGATGGACGCCCTCGATCTCGGCGACTGGGACGCGTTCCTTCTCGCCGGCCGCTACACGCTGCTGGAGCAAACCTCGCTCTCGCCGTTCTTGGAAGCCTGCGTCAAACGCAAGACCTCGATCGTCTGCGGCGGTCCGTTCAACGGCGGCGCGCTGATGGGGACGGGCATGTGGAACTACGCCAAGGCGCCACAGAACGTCATCGACCGGGTAAAGCAGCTCGAGGCCTTTTGCGCCGACCACAAGATTCCGATCGGCGCGGCAGCGCTACAATTCCCGCTCACCCATCCGGCGATCGCTACCGTCCTGCCCGGCCCGAAATCGCCGGCAGAATTGGAAGGCATCCTCGACTGGTGGCAGGTAAAAATTCCGGACAGCTTCTGGAACGACCTCGCGGCGCAGAAGCTCGTGGCGCCCGGCACGCCGCTGCCGAACGGCAAGACCGCCTGAGCTAGCGCACCTCGACGCCAAGGCGGCCGCTCAGGCCGCCTTGGGTTTCTTCACGACCGTGAGATTGATCCGACGGCGCTCGGCAAAGCCGAGCCGTTTATACGTGGCGATGGCCGCCTCGTTATGCGGATAGACGTGCAGGAACGGCAGTTCGCCGCGAGCGGCGATGCCGCTGGCTACACGCGACACCAGCGCTTTGGCATAGCCGCGTCCGCGATAATCGGGATGGGTACACACGGCGCTGACTTCCGTCGCGCCGGCGGGCCGAAGGCGCTCGCCAGCCATGGCGACTAATAGGCCACCATCGAAAATGCCAAAATAATCACCGAGTTCGTTGGTTCGAGCGGCGAATGGGCCGGGTTCGGTAAGGGCGACCAGTTCGCGCATGGCCGGGACATCGCCCGGGCTGAGCCTCACGATCTCGGTGGTGTCGTTGGCTGGGTGAAGTTCTGTCGCGACCATCTGCGAGAGGTCGCCGGCGAGCACGAGGTCGAGTCCTTGCGGCACGTCCACGGCCGTCGTCGTGAACAGCACCGCTACCGCCTCCTCTGGCAGTAGCGCCGCCATGGCCACCGTGTTCGCGCTCGACAATGTTTCCATCGCGGCGAAAGGCGCAAACTCGGACCTGAAGCGCAGGACGGGGCCTTCGCCAAGCGCCAGATGCGCCTGCGGCCCCGTCAGGGCATGCCACGGCGCATTGTCCAGCAAATCTTCGTTCATGATTGTCGCCCCGCAGATCAGTCCCGCGGAACATAGGGAGGCCGGTCCTCGAATCCTAGTCGAGCGAGGACAGCACTTCCTTGACCTTCGAGTTGATCTGGTCGAGCGAGTACGGCTTGGCCAGAAACTCGACGCTCCGATCGTCGGCGATATCCTTGCGAACGCTCTCTTCGGCGTAGCCCGAGACGAGGATCACCTTCACGTTGGGCAGCCGCTTCCGGACATGCGTCAACAAAGTCGGCCCATCCATCTCGGGCATCACCACGTCGGAAATGATGAGGTCCACCTTATTTTCGATCTCATCGAGGACTTCCAGTGCCTCATCGCCCGATCCAGCCTCGAAAACCTCGTAACCCGTGGTCTTGAGGGCCCGCGCCGAGAAGGCGCGCACGCTTTCCTCGTCTTCCACCAGCAGGATGCGCTCGTTGCCAGTCAAATCCTTGACCGGCGCCACCGCAGCCACCTGCGCAACCTCACCCTCGGCGGGGATATGGCGTGGCAGGAAAATCCGGAAGGTCGTGCCTTTGCCGACGACCGACTCTGGATAGATGAAACCGCCGGTTTGTTTGACGATGCCGTAGACCGTCGACAAGCCAAGACCCGTGCCTTTGCCGAGCTCTTTGGTGGAGAAGAATGGCTCGAAGATCTTCTCCATGATCTCAGGCGTCATGCCCGTGCCGGTGTCCTCGACATCGATCAGCACATAGTCCGCCGCTGGCATGCCGGTATAGGTGAAGCCCGCCGCCTCCGCCTCGGTGACGTTGCGCGTGCGGATCGAAATCGAGCCGCCATTCGGCATCGCATCGCGCGCATTGACGACGAGGTTGACCACCACCTGCTCAAGCTGCACGAGATCTGCCCGCACCGGCCAGACGTCGTCGGCGTGGCTGACGTTGAGGGTAATCGTCTCGCCGATCAGCCGTTTCAGCAGCACGGTCAAATCGTCAACGCTGCCGGTGATGTCGAGAATCTGCGGCCTGAGGGTCTGGCGGCGCGAGAACGCCAGCAACTGCCGTGTCAGGCCCGCCGCGCGATTGGCGCTCTGCTTGATCGACATGATGTCGCCGAACGAGGGATCGCCGGGCTTATGCTTCAGCAGCAGCAGGTCGGAAAAGCCGATGATCGCGGTCAGCACGTTGTTAAAATCGTGCGCGACGCCGCCGGCGAGTTGCCCCACGGCCTGCATCTTCTGGCCTTGCGCAAACTGCGCTTCCAGTTTGCGCTGCTCGGTCGTGTCGAGGGCATAGACGTTGGCGCGCTCCGGCGAGCCAGCACTTTCCTCGGACCCTGAAACGTAGAGCCGGACCGCATGGTCCGCCTGGGCGGCCAAAGTCGCATCGACCGGATCGATCTGCGAGCGATTGGCCGCCACCGCCGCCAACGCATCGGCCAATGCAGGCCGGTAGCTGTCCGTCAGCAGATCGGCCAACGGTCGCATCTCAACGCTCTTCTCGCCACCCGACCAGCCGAAAATCCGGCTGAACGGCGCGTTGGTGCGGATGATCCGCCCCCGCCCGTCGAGCGTCGCAATCGCGAACGGCGTGTCGTTGAAGAAGCGCGAGAAACGAACCTCGGCGGCGCGCAGCTCTTCTTCGGCGCCGGTGGCGCTCCGGCTGCGGTCGAGCACCAGCGTGCGGGTCTCGCCCAACTCGCCCTCGGCAAGCCGCGCCGCGCGATGGAGGAGCCGGACCGGCAGCGTCGTGCCGTCACGGCGGACGAGGTCGATGTCAATAATCTCGGTACGGATTTCACCGTCGCTGCGGCCGCCCATGAGCAGGCTGGCGCCGTCGCCCCGGACAAAATCCTCGACCTTGACCGCCCCCGATTGGAACGAGGCCAGGTCGTGCCCGAGCCAGTCGGCCAGCGTCGAGTTGAGATATTGGACGCGGCCCTGCGCGTCGGCCGAGAAGAAGCCGGCGGGCGCATGATCGAGATAATCGATCGCCCGCTGCAGCTCGAGGAACGTATTTTCCTGCCGCTCGCGGTCCCGCGTGATTTCCTCTACCGACCAGACGACCAGCGGCTTGCCCGTACCATCGACCTCCGGCAGCGCCCGCACACCGACGCGATACCAAAAGGGTGCGCCGTTCACATCGTCCTGCCGCCCGCCGAGACCGCCAATGAGCCGGATATCTTCGCTTGCCGGCCGTCCATCCCGCGCCGCCCGCGACAGCCGATAGATCGCTTCGCTGACTTCCGGCTGGCCGGCAAACAGGCGCGGCACACCGACCGGCACGCCGTTGCTCAGCGCCCCCGAAAACTGGCCATACTGCGCGTTGACATAGCTGATCTTGCCGTCGCGATCGGCGACGACTGCACCAAACGGCAGGCTGTCGACGACGGCTTTGGGCAGCGACCTGCCCTCTTCCGTTGGTGCGAAACGGAAGAGGCCCGCGGCGAGGGCGAAGAGACAGAACACGCCGACGACGGCCAACAGCCCGAGAAAGACCATGACGTAGTCGCCTGGGATGCGATCACCGAAAAACGAGACGGCTATGGCGGCGGCGATGAAAAATACGGCGAGAGCCGCTACGCGCCAGTAGCCGGTCGGGCCACGCGCGCCAGAAACCAGCGGGTGCGGATAGACATCTTCGTCCAGCGGCCTGCCTGCCATACGACCTTCCTGGCGCTCCCCCGCGACAACCGCCCCGCATCCAGAAAAGCAAACCCGCCTTCTGCACCCGTAGCTCGCGATGCCCCAATTCAGCCCATTGAAACGCGGCGCATTTGGGCCGAATCAGCTCGCTTAAGAAAGAACTATCAAATCGGTCGGCGGCTTGGGTAGCCCGCACGATGCAATCCCTGCATTCCGCGCAATTTTGCGGTCAGGCGGACGCCCGCCATCCGGCCCGCGACTTGAGCCGCATGACGTAGCCGATCACCTGCGCCACCGCCTTGAAGTGTTCGGCCGGAATGGTCTTGTCGATCTCGACGGCTGCGTGCAGCGCGCGGGCGAGCGGCGGGTTTTCGACGATCGGCACTTTGTGCTCCTCGGCCAGCGCACGGATGCGCAGCGCCAGATCGTCTATGCCTTTGGCGACGCACAGCGGCGCAGCCATCGAGCGATCGTATTTCAGCGCCACCGCATAGTGCGTCGGGTTGACGACGATCACCGTGGCCTTCGGCACGTTGGCCATCATGCGTTTGCGCGCCCGGGCGATGCGGATTTGGCGGATGCGGCCCTTGATCTTGGGGTCGCCCTCCATCTGCTTGAACTCGTCGCGGACTTCCTGCAGCGTCATCTTGTGCTTGTTCCACCAGCGATTGCGCTGGTAGGCGAAGTCGGCAATGGCGATCACCGTCATGATCGCAACGGCCGCCCAAAACACCTTGAGGATGAGATCGCCCGTGGTCCCGAGCAGCGTTGCCGGGTCGGAGGTGATCATCGCCTGCAGCCGGTTGCGCTCGGGCCAGAGCGCATAAGCCATCACCCCGCCGACGATGCCGAGCTTGATGACACCCTTGACGAGGTTGACCAGCGAATCCCGCGAGAACAGCCGCCCGAACCCGGTCAGCGGCGAGATCTTCGATAGCTTTGGGACGATCGGACTGAACGAGAACAGCGGCCGATGCTGGATGAGGTTGGCGGCGACAGCGATCAGCGTTAGCACCGCCATCGGAATGATTGCCACCCCGATGATGGCCTGCGCCAGCGCTGTAACGAACGTCCCAAAGGCGCCGCCGCCGACTTCGTATTTGTCAGCATTGGCCATGACGACGCGCAGCTGCTGCGTCAGGTTCATGGCCGTCCACGGGCCCATCAGCCCCAGGACCGCGGCGGTCCCGGCAAGCATGAACCAGGTCACCACCTCCGGGCTCTTGCTGACGTCGCCGCGTTTACGGGCGTCCTCGAGCCGTTTCGGGGATGGGTCTTCGGTTTTAGAGGAGTCGTCGGCGTCATCGCTCGCCATGCGCTATCGGCCCCCGAGCAGCGCGAACGAGGCCTGCACATGCGTCAGGTACCAGCCCATCATCATCGTCAGCAGCATGGCGAAGAGAATGAGGCCGATGCCGATCGTCGCGGGCGTAGCGAGGAAATAGACCTGCAGCGCCGGCATCAGCCGCGACAGGATGCCGACGCCAATGTTGAACACCAGGCCGAAAACGATGAACGGCGCAGCCATCTGTACGCCGATGGTGAAGGCGTCGACGACCGCCTTGAGCACCATCTGCATCGCATCGGCGATCATCAGCGGGTCGGTCGGCAGGATCATCTTGTAGCTTTCGACGATCGCCGACAGCGCGAGGTGATGGAGGTCGGTGGCGAAAATCAGCGTGATCCCCAACATCGACATGAAGTTGCCGATCACCGCGCCCTGAATGCCAGCCTCGGCCGGGTTGGCGGCCTGTGCGACGCTGAGGCCTGTCTGGAAAGCGATAATGGCACCCGCGACTTCCGTGGCCATCACGATGATGCGGGTAATGCCGCCAAGGATCAGCCCCACAGCGATCTCGTGCAGCAGGATGATGCCGATCGGCCCCAACTCAGTTGGCAGCGACGGTAGCGTCGTCGACAGCAGCGGCAACAGCACCAGTGTGAAGGCCAGCGCGAAGGTCAGGCGAAGCTGGGCCGGTATGCTCTGCTCGCCAAGTGCCGGAATCAGCATGAGAATCGTGCCGACCCGAGCGAAGATCAGCATGAACATGAAGGCAGTCTGCGGCAGCCAGTTTAGGCCGACAGTCACCCTCAGCCGCCCGAAATGATGAGGCCGGCGATCCGATTCATAAAGGCGTTCATGGTCGATCCGAGGAACGGCAGCGTCAGCAGCATAGTAATGAAGATCGCGAGGATTTTCGGAACAAAAACAAGCGTTTGTTCCTGAATCTGCGTCAACGCCTGGAACAGCGCCACGATCACGCCAACCACCAGCCCGGCGATCATCATCGGGGCAGAAATGACCACCAGCGTCCAGATCGCGTCGCGGCCGATATCGAGAACTTCAGGTCCGTTCACGCTGCCCCGCCTTAGCCTAAGTGCCGCTCAGATCGGCATCTGCATGATGCTCTGATAGGCCGAAATCACCCGGTCGCGGACGGCGACGAGGCCTTCCACCGCCACCTGCGTCTGCGCCACCGAGGTCACCACGTCAACGAGATTGCCCTTGCCGTTGACGAGATCAAGCGACTTCTGGTCGCTGGCCTTGCCGGTGTCGCTCACCCCTTGGATAGCTTGCGACAAAAGCTTTGCGAAATCAGGACCTTGCGAGCCACCGCTGGCCGGATCGGCGGCCGGCTTCAACCCCTGGCTGATAAGCTTGGAAGCGTTGTTGTAGGCGGCGGTGGCCGCGGTAAACGGGATCGACATGGCAGTGATTCTCCCTCGAGGCGGCCGTCAAAACTTGAAATTTGTGAAGCGAAACGGAAGCAATTGGCAGCAAAAGAGCAGACGCGCACTCATCCCTTGAGGATATTCAGCGTCTGCCCGAGCATCTGTCGCGTCGTCGTGATGACGTTGAGATTGGCCTCGTAGCTGCGCTGCGCTTCGCGCATGTCCATCGACTCGATCTCCGGATTGACGTTCGGATATTTGACGTAGCCCTTCGCATCGGCTGCCGGATGCCCCGGCTCGTATCGGCTCTGAAAGTCCGAACTGTCGAATGTCACCTTGCCGACCTCGACCTTCGTCGCGCCGAGCTCATTGTCATAGACCGCCTGGAAGGTCGGGATGCGCCGGCGATAGGGAACATCTGTCGGCTTCTGTCCGGCCGAGTCGGCGTTGGCGAGGTTTTCGGCGATCACGGTCATGCGCGCGCTTTGCGCGTGGAGACCGCTCGCGGCGATCGTGAGGGATGAGCTGAAGTCGGTCATGCTAGCGATGGCCTCTCATTGAAGTTCGCGCCTCAAGACGGGTTTCCGAGCGCAGTGCGGATCAGCGACAGCGATTTGGTGTAGAGCGTTGTGACCGCCTGATAGTCCATCTGGTTGGCCGTCACCTTCATCATCTCGTCTTCGAGCGTGACGCCGTTGCCCTCGGGGGTCACCTCAAAGCTCGACTGCTGCACGGTTTCGGCATCACCATCGCCGCCGTCTGCATCCGAGCCCGTGAGGTGCATCGGATCGGTCGCCGCCAGGGCAACTCGCGTCACGCCGTTGAGCTCGTCGCCGAAATCGATGGGTTTTAGCTCCTGCCCGCGGTAGTTTGGCGTGTCGGCATTGGCGACGTTTTGCGCCAGCACATCCTGACGCTGCTGCTGCCAGCGCATCTTCTGGGTCATGGCGTTGAGCAGCGACATGGCGTCCATCGGCGGAGCCTCCTCGTCCCAGGCACACGCTGGTCCTAGGCAAATCCTGCCCGGTTCATGGTTAACCGCCCGTTAACGCGCCGCGCCAATAGCCGCAAAACGCCTCGCAATTTGCACAATCCCGGCGCATGCTAGGCAAAATCTGCCATTGCCGTGTTTTCCCGCTTGCCCGACTTATCTGGAGCCCGTGTTCCCATGCAGTTTCTCACCAGCCTAATCGGTGGTTCCGGCAACATGATTCTCAACGCCGCGCTCGCCCTTGGCGTCGTGCTGGTGCTGATCGTTCTGGCGCTCTGGGGATTGAAGCTGGTGATGCGCGCCTCCAACAATGTGGTGCGCGCCGGCAGCAAAAAGCGGCTGGCAGTGGTCGATACCCTGCCTGTCGATGGCAAGCGGCAATTGCTCATCGTTCGTCGCGATAATGTCGAGCACCTCATCCTCACGGGCGGTCCGCAGGATCTCGTGGTCGAAGCTGGCATCATGGCCGAGACGCCGGCAAGCGCCCGCCCGACGCCGCCGGCCCGCCGCGCGCCACTGCCGCAAACCCCGCAGCGCGCTCCGGCGCCGCAACGCCCACCTGCCCCCGAGGCCGCAGCGCCGATCGCGAGCAATGACGAGGCGCCGGCTGTTTCGCCGCTCGAGCGCCTGCGCGACCTTGGCCGCCCCACCGGTGGCCGCCGCTCGCCATCGCTTCGTCACACCGGCCTGCTGCGGCCGGTGAGCCGCATGGAGCCGGGGCTTATCCCCAGCAATCCTGACAATTCCGCGCCGCACGACCCCGACTCAGCTACAACGGGCCGAGTCATGCCCTTCGGGGCCCCGCGCGACGGGAACGGGCAGGCATTTGGTCAAGACGACACTCCGGGCGGAAAGCGGGACGAAGGCTACTGAGGCCTCCGCACGCCGCTACTTTCGCGCCCGATACCTGCTGGGATTTACCGTCCTCCTCGGCTTCGCGCTGATCCCTAACCTGGCGTCCGCGCAGGATATCTCCGTCAATTTCGGCGACAACTCCACCCTGACGCAGCGGGCCATCCAGCTCATCGGCCTGCTGACTGTACTGTCGCTGGCGCCGTCGATCCTCGTGATGGTGACGAGCTTCACGCGCATCATTGTAGTGCTATCGCTGCTGCGCACGGCGATTGGCCTCCAGACGGCGCCACCGAACTCGGTGATGGTGTCGCTCGCGCTGTTTCTCACGGCCTTCATCATGGCCCCTACCCTGCAGCAGAGCTACGACCAAGGCATCGCGCCGCTGATGGCCGGACAGATCCAGATCACCGAGGCCTTCGACAAGAGCGCCGCGCCGATTCACAAATTCATGATGGCCAATGTCCGCGAGGACGACCTCAAGCTCTTCTACGACCTGAGCGGCAAGCCAGCGCCTGACGACGCGACGACCATTCCGCTGCAGCTTCTCGTCCCGGCATTCATGATTTCGGAGCTCCGCCGCGCCTTCGAGATCGGCTTCCTGCTGTTCGTGCCCTTCGTCGTCATCGACATGGTCGTCGCCTCGGTGCTGATGTCGATGGGCATGATGATGCTGCCGCCCGTCGTCATCTCGCTGCCGTTCAAGCTGATCTTCTTCGTCCTCGTCGACGGCTGGCACCTCGTCGCCGGCTCGCTCGTCCGAAGTTTCGTCAGCGGATAGACTTACCCCGCCGGTTGCGCCGGGGGAGCATCGTTGGCAGCGACCGGGGTGCTGCCGTCCGCCGGGGCGGCGGCATCGGGAGTCATTGCCGCCTCGTCGCCATAGACCTGCTTGTAACCGGCTAGGAAGGCATCGAGTGTGTCGCTACTGGCGACGGCCTTGGCGACCTTGCCGAATTCGTCGCTGGTCACCGGCTCGATCGAGCTTGTGACGTAGTTGAACATCGACCACTCCGGCCCTTTCGCCAGCGCGTCGGAGAATTTTGTCCTAAGCCGCAGCAGGCCATCCTTGTCATCGGCGAGGGCGAATGCCACCGCGGCGCGGACGATGTCCATGCGGCCGGTCTGGGTGAGGCCGGGACCGCTGCTGCCGGCGGCATCCGGCGCATACATCGCCTCGATGAGTCTGGCGGCGTCGGCGTAATTCTTGGCATCCCAATTGGCCTCGACGCGGAGCTGATCGGCGTCGCGGCCGGTGACAGGCGTCAAAATATCGAGGGCAAGATCAGTGCGGCTCGCGTCGATCAACGCCCGCGCCTGCAGGATACGCCTTTGCCGATCAAGACTCGGTGGCAGGTCGGCCAGCTGGGTGGAATTGAGCACCTGCAGCGCCTGATCGGGATGGCGGTTGGCGATCTGGATGACGGCCAGCTCGTTGGCGATCTGCGCCTGCGCCGCGCCCTTCAACCGGTTGTCGATCTGGTATTTGAGCAACTGGGCCGCTTGCGCCAGCAGGTCGACCTTGACCAGCCGCTGCGCCAGATTGCGGATCATCTGATCGCCCACCGGACCGGGCGGGGTCAGGTTGCGGAAATCGTAGTAGAGGCCCAGCGCCTCGACCGGCTTGAGCTGGTCGGCCTTGCCGTTGAGGTAGAGGTCGGAAAACTCGTTCTGCGCCATGGCGCCAAGCGAATCCATATCCGGGCTTTCGGGAAAATATTGCAGTGCCTGCTTGGCCGTCTCGAACCCATCGCGATACTGGCCGCTGCGGAAATAGAGCTCGGCGAGCAGCTTATCCATCGAGGCCTCGAGCGCGTCGCCGCGCCAAAGCAGTGCCTCGGCGGCGAGCGTCCTGGTTGCCTTGACCGGATCTACCTTGCCGGTCTGGTCGAGGATGAGGATGGTGCGATAGACCGCCTCGGCCCGCGTCGGGCGCACATCGGCAGCGATCACCTGACCATAGGTGTCGAGGGCCTCGTCGGTACGACCTTCGGCCTCGGCGATGCGGCCGGCAAGCAGCCGATAGAGCGTCGTCTGGTCATGGTCGAGCGAGGCAAATTCGATCCCGCCGTAAAGCTGCTCGGCGAGCTTGGTGTCGCCGGTCTCGACCGCGGCGCGGACGCCGGCAAGCAGGAATTTTGCACGGACCCAGCCTGGGTAGCTGGCGACCATCGGCAGCGCCGCGATCGCATCGCGGCGCGCCATGCCGAACTGGCCGGAATCGGCCTCTGCGAGGCTCCGCCACATCTTCGCATCGGCGTCGTCGGCAAAGGCCGCCGAGTTGAGGATCGGCAAAGCGTCAGCAGGACGTGCGGCGACGACATCGGCGGCGGCCAGCATCAGCCGCGTCTTGGTGCGCAGCGCATCGGTCTTGCCGTCGGACTGCAACACCCCGAGTACGCCGATCGCCTCGATGGCAAAGCGGTTGGCGAGATAGAAGCTTGCGAGCTGCATGCGTGCCTTGTCGAGGGCGGCGCCTTCAGCCGCCGCTGCGGCAGTCGCCAGCGCGTTGCCCTTGGTATTGAAGGCCGCCGGGTTGTCGACCTTGAGGCTGGCAAGATCGAGGAAGCCGGTGCGCGAGGCGGTGGGGATGCCGGGGTCGGTGACTACCGCAACGCTGTCGGGCGGCGAAACGGTCAATCCGCCGGCCGCAGCGATGATCGCCTGCGTGCCGTCGATCTTGACGGTGACGTCGTCGCGCTCCGGCTTGATGACGAGGCCATGAACAGAGCGCAGCGCATCGAAATCCACATAGCTCAGGTCGCGGACGATGCCGCGGGCCGGCGGGAACGCCGTGACGACCGTCAGGCTGTCGCCGACGATCGGATCGGTAAACTGATGCACGCGCCCCGGGCGCATTAGATCGGCATCGACCTGGTAAAGGCCGTTGGCGTCGTTTGTTTTGGTCAGAGCGATCGGCTCGGTCGGCGCCAGCATGGTGCTGCCGAGCGACAGCACCCACGCCTTGCCTTCCGAACCGAGCGTCGCCAGCCGATCGGCGGCGAGATCGAGCCGTACAACCTGGAGGTCGCCGGCCGGCATCACCGTCATGCCTTTGGCGAAGGCGTTGAGCGCCGGCGAAGGTCCGGGCGCGTTGATTCCGGTCACCGTGTCGAACAGCATCCAGACCACATCACCCCGGCGGAACACCGCGGCGGGCGTATCGCGGTCGAACGGGAAGGTGACGCGAATGGTCTGGGCCTGCGCCACGATCTGCGGCGTGATCGGCGGCTGCGGCAGCATGGCGATGATCGGCAGCGCCGCCTTGGCCCATGGCGAGACGTCGGCAGTCTTGGGCGCGGCATCGGCCATAGCGGCGGCGACGGCCTTGGCGGTGGCGGTCGCGACCGGATTGGGATTGGCCGGCACCGTACTCGCCGTGTCGATGTCGACGATAAAGTCGCGCGGCGTCACCGCGTAGAAACGCGGCACTACGTTGGGCGCGGTGTGGAGCAGGATGCGCGAGGCAGCGCCCGTCACCTGGTTGTCGACGCTGGGAAGTTCCGCAGGGAGATCGACCTTGAGCTGCGACAGGTCGACGGGCACTGGCCAATCGAACTCAAGATTACCTGTCTTGCCGTCGAAGCCGAACTTGCCGACCGTATCGGTGCTCCAGGTGAACTCGAGCCTGAGGAACGTCGGGTTGCGTCCCACGGCAAGGCTCGCGACCGGATGCAGCGCCTTCACTTCCTCGGCCTTGCGCGCTTCCTCAGCTTTGATGGCGGCCAGCTTCGCGCGCTCGGCGAGCTTGGCGATAATTTCGGGCGGCAGCGGCGGCGGAAGGCCCTGCCACGTCGACGGCATCAAGTCGATGTAAAGCTGCTCGCCGGCATCGGTGTGATTGACGGTAAAGGTCGTCCGGAGGCCGAAACGAATGCCGCGCCCGTCGGAATCGACACGCGCGATGGTCACATAATCCGGCGCGGCAGACTGGATGTCCGGCACCGTGAAATCGACGGGCTGGTCGAACTCGACCGCCAGCACGCCATTGGTCGACGTCATGTGATAGGCGGGCAGATCGTAGCGGTTCGGGAAATCGATGATGATCCGGGCAAAGCCCTTTTCGGTCGTCGCGAAAAGCTTGGCGCTGTCGCTGGCAAAAGCCGGGGCAAATGGCAGCAGCGCTGCCAGCAGCAGGGGCAAGAAGCATCGCCGCCCGAAGGCGACCGCGATCGCCCTTGCCAATGCTCGAAAATCCGCTGCCACTACCTGAGACCCATGCCGCCCGTTCTGGGCGTGGGAAAACTCTAGCGGCCGGCGCTTAACATCGCCTTACGCGCGCGATTGCAACGCAACGAGTTAATCTCAGTGCCCGACGATCTGCGGCAGTGCATTGGGATCGGCCGTCGCGACGGTGGTGGAAGCAGGCGGCGAGGTCGGATCGCCAGCGGCCAATTGCATCGTCAGTTCCTGCGCCCGCGCCGCCGTCATCTTGGCGAGGATGGGCGACATTTTGCGCGGGTCCATCGCCTTGGCGACGCGCAGCAGCACGGTCAGGTCGAGGCCGTCGAAGATCGTTGCGGCCTCCTGCGGCTTCATGTTCTCGTAGAGCTTTACGATGCCGGCGAACTGGTCGTCCTGCATCGCCTGCTTTTGCTGCGACAGCGCGGTGATCTGGGCTTCCAGCGCCTTGAGTGCATCGCCGCGCTCAGCCATCTGCTTTTCGGCGGCCGCGACGATTGCCTCGCGCATTTTGAGATCGGCTTCGCGCTTGTCGAGTTCAGCCCGCCGCTGCGCCAGCCGCTGCAAGATGATGTCGTCGGTCGACGCCGTACCGGTCGCATCCGCCAGCGTCTCCGGATGTCCTGCGCTGTCGGTGGTCATGACGGGAGCATCCGCGGGCGTGTTCGCCGGTGCTCCGGCAGGCGAAGGCACGGCGGGCGCCGAGCCGACCGAGTTGGCGGCCGCAACGGCGTTTACAGGTGGCGTTGCGGTTGCAGCTGGCCCAGCCGCGGCGTGGTCGGCGGCAGCGGGCGCAGCGGCCTCTCCTTCGCCGCCATGAGCGGCAGCCGCGGTTGCGGGGGACGCAACGGTGGGCGCGGTGTCGGCGATTGTCGGGCTTGAGTCCGACATGGTCGGCTCGGTGCGCGGCGCGGCGTTCTCAACGCTCGCCGTGCTGTCCTCGCCTTCGGCCGCATGCGCCACGGTTGCGCCGCCCAGCACATAACCGCCATTGGTGACGAGGCCGATGCCCTTGAAGGTCAGCAGCGCCGCCGCGGCGAAAATGACGACCGGCAGGAGTCGCGGTGATTTCACGCGGCGTCACTCCTCAGGCGTTCGCGTTCGGAAAGCTGCTTCAGCGCCGACTGCAGCTTCGTCGGCCCGGCGGGAACAACCACCGGCTCCGGCGCTGCCGGACGCGCCGATTGCGCCACGGCAGTGATCTTGGCGATGCGCTCCATCACCAACTGCCCAGCGGCCACATGGTTGGCGAGCTCGATACCGAACCGCTCGGCTTCCTCGATCCGCGCGCCGTGGGCGGCATCGGCCTCGACCGCCGTCGCTTTCAGCTCCTGGACCGCAGCGTTAGCGAGATCGGTCGCGCGCACCAGGTCGGTGACCATTTGCTGCAGTGCGCTGCGGTCGGCATGCAGCCGCTTCAAGCGCTCGTTCAGCACGACGCAATAGCCGATGGTGACCACCAGCAGCACCGATACCGCGCTCTCGACAAACACTCCGAACGGCAAACCGAACATCATCTTCCTTCCGCTGGTTGATCCAGCGCTTCAAATGCCGCCATCGTCACCTTGGGCGGGTTGAGTTTCTTGCTGACCCGCACTGAAACGTTCTTGCCGATGTGGCCCATGATGCCTTCGGTGAGGTCGACATCGCCGCATCTCAGTTTGACCGGATCGCTGGGCGAGCGATCGAACAGCACCGTGTCGCCGGTCTTCAGCGACAGGATGCGCGACAGCGGCAGCTCGACCTCGTGCATCACCGCTTCGACTTCGACATTGGCCGCGAAAATCTCGGTAGCGAGGTGCCCTTCCCAGATCGGGTCACGGCCGAATTTCTCGCCCATATACATCTGCAGCATCTGCTCGCGGATGGGCTCGATGGTGGCATACGGCAACAAAATTTCGAGCTTGCCGCCGCGCTCGTCCATCTCGATGCGCAGCTCGATCAGGATTGCGGCATTGGCCGGACGGGAGATTGCGGCGAAGCGCGGATTGGTCTCCATCCGCTCGATCTTGAAATTGATCGGCGTCACCGGCTCGAACGCCTTGTGCGTATCCTCGAGGATAACCTCGATCATCCGCCGCGCCAGCGTCATTTCGATAGTCGTGTAAGGACGCCCCTCGACGCGCGTCGCGCCGGGCCCTCGGCGTCCGCCAAGCAGCACGTCGATCATCGCGTAGATGAGGTTGGAGTCGACGGTGAGGAGCCCGAAATTCTCCCATTCCTCGGCCTTGATTACCGAGAGGATCGCCGGCAGCGGGATCGAATTGAGGTAGTCGCCGAAACGCACCGAGGAGATCGAGTCGAGCGACACCTCGACGTTGTCGGAGGTGAAGTTGCGCAGCGAGGTCGTCGACAGCCGCACCAGCCGGTCGAAGACGATTTCGAGCATCGGCAGGCGCTCATAAGAGACGAGCGCCGAATTGATCAGCGCCTGGACGCCGGTGAGCTCGACCGTGACGCCGGGATTGGGATCGAAGCCGAACATCGAGTCGATGTCGTCCTGGCGCACCGTGCCGCCGGCGCGTGGTTTAGCTGCCGGCTCGTCGTCACCGAGTGCCGCAGCGAGCGCCGCGACATCGTCATCCGTGCCAGCCGCGACCGGCGATGTGCCGTTTAGCGGCTTGCCGTCGTCGTCGAGGCCCCAGTCCTCGCTGAGCTTGTCCGGATCGTTGGGCCCTGGCATCGAAAACTCCTACTGAACCAGGATTTCTTTGAACAGGATGCTGTCCACCTGCGCCGGGGCGATCGCCACATTGACGCGGCGCAGCAGTTCCTCCTTGAGCCGGTAGATGCCGGCAGACCCCTGCAGATCGCTTGGCCGCAACTCGCGCAGATAAACCTGGAAGGCGTCAACGACCTTGGCCATGCGCGGCTGGATCGCTGTCATCGTCGCCTGGTCGGCGACTTCGAGCGCCACCGTCAGCTTCAAGAACGATTCCCCGTGCCCGTCGGTATTGAGGTTCACGGTCATTTCGGGAAGGTTGAAGATGAATGTCGATGGCGTGGCTGCGGCGGCAGCTGCAGCCGCCTTCGGATCGGACTTGCCGATGCCGACGACGAAATAAAGCACCGCACCGATCACCAGAACGGCGATCAACGCTGCGGCGATAATGATGATCAGGCGGCCGCGCTTACCCTTCGGGGCGGCGGCTGCGCCATCCTCGGTTTCGACGTCCGCCGCCATTGCCCCAAACCCCCAGAAGCTGGAAGACTCCAGCACCATTTGAGCTAAGGGCCGAATGGTTAATGCTTGGTTACGAATGCCATGCGGGCGGCAGATATTGCCCGGTCGTTTTTGCCGCAGGACAGTCGGGAAAAACGCCAGTGACCGAACCGCATATTTATAACACATTGAAATAACAAGATTATCCGGTTTGGCATGGTTTCTGCAACGTTACTGGCGGATCGGACGGCCTGGGGAGGTCGGAAGGTCCGGACGGAAAACAACGGGGACCTTGCGCCATGCAAAACGCGCAGCTCATCAGCCTATCGCGGCAGATCGCCTTGCAGCGTCAGATGGACGTGGTGGCCAACAATATGGCCAACCTCAACACCACCGGCTTCAAAGCCGAAGACATCCTGTTCAAGCAGTACGATATGCCGACCGCCGCGGATAACACCTTCGCCGGCAACCAGACGCTCGCTTACACCGAGGACTGGGCAACCACTCATGACATGACGACCGGCCCGATCGAGCAGACCGGTAATCCGCTGGACGTAGCGCTGAGCGGCCAGGGTTTTCTCACCGTGCAGACGCCCAATGGCACGCGTTATACCCGTTCCGGATCGCTCGCCATCAACACCGCCGGCGAACTGGTCGACCTCGCGGGCAATCCGGTCCTCTCCGACAGCGGCCCGGTGAAATTCGACTCCGCCGACACCGACATCACCATCAGCAAGGACGGCACGATCAGCACCTCGCAGGGCAGCAAGGGCAAGCTCTCGGTGGTCGAGTTCGCCGATCCGCAGCAGCTGACGCGCGAAGGCAATAACCTCTGGAGCGGTGGCACGCCGGCACCGGCAAAAAATACCGAGGTGCTGCAGGGCTCGATCGAGCGGTCGAACGTCTCGGGCGTCGACGAGATGTCCCAGATGATCCGCGTGCAGCGCGCCTATGAGCAGATCGCCACCATCATGCAGCAGCAGAGCGACCTGCGCACCAGCGCCATCCAGCGCCTCGGCTCGATGGCAGCGTGACGATGACGAACCCGACGACCTCCGCCAGCTCCCTTAGGAAGGCCTAAAAATGCAAGCGCTCTACATCGCATCGACCGGCATGGCGGCCCAGGAGACGAACGTCAACGTCATCTCCAACAACATCGCGAACATGCGGACCACCGGCTACAAGCGCCAGCGCGCCGAGTTCCAGGACCTGCTCTACCAGGAGTATCGCCGGGCCGGCTCGACCACCTCCGACAGCGGCACGCAGCTGCCGGTCGGCATCGAGGTGGGCTCGGGCGTGCGCATCGCCGCAACCCCCCGCGTGATGAGCCAGGGCTCGGTCGTCGCCAGCGACAAGGATCTCGACCTCGCCATCCAGGGCGAAGGCTATTTTCAGATCACCATGCCCGACGGCACGACGGGCTATACCCGCGACGGCTCGTTCGAGCGCGACGGCACCGGCAAGCTCACCACTGTCGACGGCTACGAAGTGCAGCCTGGCATCACTATCCCGGACAACGCCAACTCGATTTCGATCAGCCCGGACGGCATCGTCTCGGCGCTCGTCGGCACGGACACGACGCCGACGCAGCTCGGCCAGCTCCAATTGGCCCGCTTCGTCAACAAGGGCGGCCTCGCCTCGGCCGGCAACAACATGTTCACCGAGACCCCCGCCTCTGGCCCAGCGCAGCAGGGCGTGCCTAACGCCGACGGCATGGGCAACATCATGCAGTCCTACCTCGAGGACTCGAACGTCAACGCCGTCACCGAAATCTCCGACCTGATCGCGGCGCAGCGCGCCTACGAAATGAACGCCCGCGTCGTCACCGGCGCCGACGAAATGCTGCAAACCACCAGCCAGATGAAGTGAGGAGATAGATGATGAAGCCACACCTCTCCTACCTCATGGCGAAAGTCGCGGCCGCCGCGGCCATCAGCCTCATCGCCGCCCCCGCCCTCGCCTCCCCGGTGCTCAAGGCCGAAGTCGCTGTCGCCGGAAAGACGGTGACGGTCGGCGACATGTTCGACGATGCCGGCAACCTCGCCTCGGCGCCGCTGTTTCTCGCGCCGGCACCAGGCACGTCCGGCCTCGTGCAGATCGCCGACATTCGCCTGGCCGCAAGCCGCGCCGGCATCGACGATTTCGACGATCACGGCGCCAGCGGCGTCGAGGTCTCGCGTCTCGCGACGACGGTCGATGCACCGCTGCTGAACGGTCTCATCAGCAGCGCTCTTAAGGATCGCGGTATCCTGACCGACGGCATGACGGCCAATGCGCTGTTCGATGGCCCGCTGAGCAGCCTCAAGGCCGCCGCAGTGCCCAATGCCGTGACCCTCGCCGATTTCCGCTATGCGCCGGACAGCGGTCTATTCGCCGCCCGCTTCGAGCTCGCCGGCGTCGATCAACCGCTCGATCTCACCGGCCGTGTAGATCTCAGGGTCGAGGCTCCGACGCTGACCGAGACCCTTGGCCCCGGCGCCATCCTCAGCGCAGCCGATATCGTGATGCAGCCAGTGTCGGCCAAGTTCGCCGACAGCGGCAACATCGCAACGATCGACCAGCTCCTCGGCAAGCAGCTGCAGCGGCAGAGCCGGGCCGGTATGGTGCTGAAGATTTCTGATGTCGCCGACCCGCAGATCATCTCGCGCAGCGACCTCGTCACCGTCTATCTGCACGTCGGGGCGCTCACGCTGACGGTCAAAGGCACGGCGCTCAATGCGGCGAGCCTCGGCCAGCAGGTGGCAGTGCTCAACTCAACCTCGAAGAAAATCATCCACGGCACGGCTCGCGCCGATGGCGCGGTCGAAATCACCTCGGCGCCGCTGAGCGTCGCTGGCCTCTAACCTCCTCCCGGAACCGCAACCATGACTGCCGTCAAATTCACCGCCGCCCTGTCGCTGGTAGCTCTCTTGAGCGGCTGTTCGACCTTCGACCAGCTCGCCAACGTCGGCCAGACGCCCAAACTGAGCCCTATCGACAACCCGACGACGCAGGCCGGCTACCAGCCGGTGAGCATGCCGATGCCGGCGCCCGAGCAGGCCTACTACCAGCCCAATTCGCTGTTCTCGACCGAGGCCAAAGGGTTCTTCAAGGACCAGCGCGCCCATAAGGTCGGCGATATCCTGCTGGTGCAGGTGACCATCGCCGACAAGGCGCAGATCGCGAACCAGACAGCCAGTGCCCGCACGGCAGCGAACGGCGCCGGCGCCGGCGGCGTGCTGGGCTCGCTGTTCACCGCCGCAGCGCCTGCCCCGCTCAACACGGTCGATCCGACCAAGGCCATCGACATCAATTCGAGCATGTCCAATACCGGCACCGGCTCGGTCAACCGGTCGGAAACGGTGAGCACACAAGTCGCCGCCGTGGTGACGCAGCTTCTGCCCAACGGCAACCTCGTCATCGAGGGCCACCAGGAAGTGCGGGTCAACTTCGAAATCCGCGACCTGATCGTCGCCGGTGTGGTCCGGCCCGAGGACATCGGCTCCGACAACACCATCGACTCGTCGAAGATTGCCGAAGCCCGGATCGCCTATGGCGGCCGCGGCCAGATCACCGACGTCCAGCAGCCGCGCTACGGCCAGCAGGTAATGGACGCCATCTTGCCGTTCTAGTCCTTTCGAGCACCAGTTTCCCCAACCCGCGCATTCCCCCAATTTGGCGTGGTTTGGGTCGAGGGGCGCGGCAACATCCCCGTTGGCCGCGCCCTTTCTCGTTTCGTGCATGGTGAAATGTCGGCGGGGAATGGCTATGTCTTCCGTCCACGCCTGCCCGCCAAGCGCTTCCTTCCGGAGTTCCCATGTCTTTCGCCAAACTCGATGCCCTCGGCCAGAAGCTCGAAGCGCTGGAGCACGCGATTTCGATTTTGAGTGCCGACGAGGCGACGAATATGCCATCGGGCGGTGGCGAGAAACGCGCTGAATCCGTGGCGGCCCTAGCCGGGCTCTATCACGCGCAGGCCACTGCGCCCGAGGTTGCCGATTGGCTTGCTTCCGCTGAGGCACAGACCGACCTCGACGACGACCAGCGCCGCGCCGTTGCCGAGTTTCGCCGCGACCACACCAACCGCACGTGCCTGCCTTCGGAGTTCGTCGAACGGCAGGTGGCGACGCGGATGCGTTCCGAGCAGCTCTGGCGCGAATTGCGGGCCAAGAACGACTGGAAGGGCTTCGCCCCGGCGCTCGAAGGCGTCGTCGCGCTGGTCCGCGAAGAGGCGGCGCTGCGGTCCGAGGCACTGAACCTCGCACCCTACGATGCGCTGATGGAGCAATACGACCCAGGCAATCGCACCGCCGACATCACGCCGGTGTTCGACGACCTCAAGGCCTTCCTCAAGCGCTTTGTGCCCGAGGCCATCGAGAAGCAATCGGCACGCCTCGCAAAGAAGCCGCTGAAACCGCTGCAGGGGCCCTATCTCATCGATCGCCAGCGCGCCCTCGGCCTCGAAATGATGAAGGTGCTGGGCTTCGATTTCGATCACGGAAGGCTCGATATCTCCCATCACCCGTTCTGCGGCGGCGTGCCGACCGATGTGCGGATGACCACGCGTTACGTCACCACCGATTTCCTCTCCTCGCTGATGGGCATCCTGCACGAGAACGGCCACGCGCTCTACGAACAGAACCTGCCTAAGCAATGGAGCCACTGGCCGCTCGGCAAGGCACGCGGCATGGGCGTCCATGAGAGCCAGAGCCTGTTTGTCGAAAAGCAGATCGCCCGCAGCGCCGAGTTCTGGACCTGGGCCGAACCTACAGTCCGGGAGTTTTTGGGGCGCGAGGCGTTGGAGGGTTGGACGCTCGAGGACATCCTCACTCACGTCCATCTCATCCAGCGCGGCCTGATCCGCGTGGATGCCGACGAGGTGACCTACCCGCTGCACGTCATCCTGCGCTACGAGCTGGAGCAGGAGCTCGTCACGGGTCGCCTCGCCGTCGCCGACCTGCCCGAAGCCTGGGATGCCAAGATGCGCGACTATCTCGGCCTGTCGACCATCGACAACCCGAAGGATGGCCCGATGCAGGATGTCCACTGGCCATCCGGCGCGCTCGGTTATTTCCCGTCCTACACGCTCGGCGCCATGATGGCAGCCCAGCAATGGGCCGCGCTTGAAAAGTCGAACTCCGCGGCACGCGAGGATATGAAGCGCGGCGATTTTTCCCGCATCAATGGCTGGCGCCGCGACAACATCTGGACACAGGGCTCGCGCTACTCGACCCCAGAGCTGATGACCCGCGCCACCGGCGAGCCGCTGAACGCCAAATACTTCATCGCGCATCTCGAGCGGCGTTATGGCGCGTGACAACCCGCCCTCGTTCACCGGGGTAACAGTCAAACCGCCGGTCATTCCCGCGAAAGCGGGAATCTCTGTTTCTCTCGAGCACTACGTCTGTCCAAACGGAGATTCCCGCTTTCGCGGGAATGATCAGGTGGGTAGTCGCGAGCGCCAGCCATGAGCGACGCGGAAAAAGTACCGCCGCCCTCCCCTTGGCTCGCCCCGCTTCGGCTCGTCTTGCGTATTGTCCTCTCGATCCTGCTGATCCTCTGGACGCTGCTCGAAGCGATCCTGCTGCCGATCCTGCGCCCGCTGCTCTCGGCGCTGGGCAGCCTGCGTCTGTTCGAGGCGATCGGCGCGGGCCTTGGCAGGCTGCCGCCTTATGCGGCGTTGGTCGCCTTCGCCGTGCCGTTCATCATCATCGAGCCGATCAAGGCTTTTGCACTCTACTGGCTCGGGATCGGCCACGTCGTAAAGGGCAGCATGCTCTACGTGCTGGCCCACATTGCTTCGATCGTCATCGTCGAGCGCATCTACCACGCGGCGCACGAGCCGCTGATGCGGATCGGCTGGTTCAAAAAGCTGATGACCTGGCTCGCCGAAATCCGCGATATCGGCATCAAATGGGCGAAATCGACCGCCATCTGGCAAGCATCGGCAAAAATCGTTACGCCGATCAAAGCGCAATTCGCAAGCTGGATCAGCGCCTTACGCTGAAACGGCCCGTTTCCCGAAAAAATCGTGAAGAATCTTTGAGCGGCATGTCGATTCACTCCTCGGCCGTTCGTTGTCATATCAGAGCAAGGGCAATTAGCCTGCCGAACCAACAGAGGAGACGAACATGCGCTTCCTGATCATCCGCAAAGCCGACGCCGAAACCGAAGGCGACGATGTGCCCACACCTGAACTTTTCAAGAAGATGGGCGACTACATGGAGGAGATGGCCGCGGCGGGTGTCCTGCTTTCGGGAGAGGGCCTCAAGCCGAGCCGCGAAGGCGCCCGGGTGAAGTTCCATGGCGGCAAGCCGACTATCATCGATGGCCCGTTCGCCGAGACCAAGGAACTGGTCGCCGGTTTCAGCATCATTCAGGTTGCCTCCAGGGATGAGGCCATCGCCTGGGTCAAGAAGTGGCCGCAACTCGACGGGCATGGCGAAGTAGAGGTCGAGATCAGGCCAATCTACGAAGCCGAGGATTTCGACGAGGCTTTCACCCCCGAAGAGCGCCAACGCGAGGAGCGGATGCGCGCTGAAGTGGCGAACCGCAACAAATGATCTCCGGCCGCGCGGCGCGTCCAATTCGCAGGCGCTCCGCCTCTGAAAATCACTCTTTGAGGAGAATCGAGATGCGCTTTCTGATGACCGTGATGGGCAACGAAGACTACGAATGCGGCAAGCCCCCGCCGCCTGCCCTCTATGCGGCCATGGACGAGTACATGGCAAAATCGATCAAGGCCGGCGTTTTGGTCTCGGCGGGTGGCCTCGCGCCGACGTCGGAGGGTGCAAAGCTCAAAGCCCGCGGCGGCCGCATCGCGGTCATCGATGGCCCGTTCGCCGAAGCCAAGGAAGTCATCGGCGGTTACGCCTTCGTCGAGGCGCCGAGCAAAGCCGAGGCCATCCGCATGGCCACCGAATTCATCGAAGTCCACTTCAAGGCCGGCGTGATGAACGTCGACGTCGAAATCCGCGAAGTTCAGGGCGGCCCCATCGACGGCGTCTGACCCCCAACCCCAAAATCAAAGGAGACCAAAATGCGCTTCATGATGATCGTCAAGGCAAGCCGCGAAAGCGAAGAGGGCCAACTCCCCACGGCCGAGGAATTTGCGGCCATGGGCCGTTACAACGAGCAACTGATCTCGGCCGGCATATTGCTGTCTGCGGACGGGCTGCAGTCCAGTGCCAAGGGCTTCCGCGTCAAATACAACGGCGCCGGCAAGACCGATGTAATCGACGGCCCGTTTGCCGAGACCAAGGAACTGGTTGCAGGCTTCTGGGTCATCGACGTCAAATCCAGGGACGACGCACTGGCCTGGGCACGCCGCATTCCCTTCAGCCACGGCGAGGAAGTCGAAGTTCGGAAGGTCATGGAAGCCGCCGATTTCCCGCCAGACCTCGTCCCTGAAGAGGCCAAGGAAGCGGCCTGGCGCGAGGCTAACCAAAAGCCGATCACCAACTAGCGCCCTCCCCCTCGCTCGGGTCGAGGGGTTGCCTCAATCGCCTGCGGCTGCTTTTCTCCCGCGCCGTGAGCGCGACCGAGACCAATCGAGCCATCGAGGCCACCTATCGCATCGAAGCCCCGCGACTGATCGCGGGGCTGACCCGTATTGTCCGCGATGTCGGATTAGCCGAGGAACTGGCGCAGGATGCGCTCATCGTCGCGCTCAAGCATTGGCCGGAAGGTGGCGTACCGGCTAACCCCGGCGCCTGGCTGATGACCACCGCCAAACGCCGCGCACTCGACTATTTCCGACACAACAAGATGGCGGCGCGGAAGCTCGACGCCTTGGCCTACGACATCGAAACCGACAAGGACGAGCCTGATCCGGACGCGGCGCTCGACGACGATGTCGGCGACAACCTCCTGAGCCTGATCTTCACCTCGTGCCATCCGGTGCTGTCGACCGAAGCCCGCGCGGCGCTGACCCTGCGGCTGATCGGCGGCCTCACCACCGACGAAATCGCCCGCGCCTTCCTCGTTCCGGAACCGACGATCGCCCAGCGCATCGTTCGCGCCAAGCGCACGCTCGCCGAAGCCGGGCTTCCATTCGAAGTGCCGCGGGGCGCCGATCGCGATGCCCGCCTCGCTTCGGTGCTCGAAGTCGTCTACCTCATCTTCAACGAGGGCTATTCGGCGACGGCTGGCGAGGATTGGCTGCGGCGAGAACTCTGCGACGAGGCACTGCGGCTCGGCCGCATCCTCTCCGGGCTCGCGCCCGCGGAGCCGGAAGTGCATGGGCTCGTGGCGCTGATGGAGATTCAGGCCTCGCGCCTCGACGCGCGCATCGGTCCGGACGGCGAACCCATCCTGCTGCTCGACCAGAACCGTTCACATTGGGACCAGATGCTGATCCGGCGCGGCATTGCTGCTCTGACCAAAGCGGAAGGCCTCGACGGGACGCCGGGACCGTACCTGTTACAGGCCGAGATCGCGGCGTGCCACGCCCGCGCCCGCCGCGCCGAGGATACCGACTGGTCGCGGATCGCGGCGCTCTACGGAGCGCTTGGGGCAATCGCCCCGTCACCGATCGTGGAGCTCAATCGCGCCGTCGCTGTTGGGATGGCGGATGGCCCCGCTGCCGGCCTCGCGCTCGTTGATGTACTGGCGACGGAACCGGCGCTGAAGAGCTATCACCTGCTGCCAAGCGTACGCGGTGACCTGCTGTTCAAGCTCGGGCGGATGAACGAGGCACGCAGCGACTTCCTCCGCGCCGCCGAACTCACCCGTAACGCGCGCGAGAAATCACTCCTCGAAGCCCGCGCGGCGGCGTGCGACCACTAAGGGCCGTATCAATCGTAAAAATAGGGATCGAGCACGCGGATTGCGGTGATCTTGCTCGCCGGCGCTGTGCTCTGCGCGGCGGCGCGGATCGCGTCGGGCGATGGTGCGTCGTAGATGCAAACGCACTGCGTCTCGTTCGGCGAGGGAAACGACTGCACCCAGCTCACGCCGTTGGCGCGGAGCTTGATCGCGGCATCGGGGATGGGACTGACATTGTCGTTGGAGGGCGCTTGGAGGTCTTCGGGAAAGCGGCGTTCAACCAGATAGCGAGGCAACTCAAACTTCCTTACGCGGGCGGCGCGCCCGCAGTGAAATGCCGGCGCGCATGCTGGGGGCAGTGCGCGCCGGCCCGGGCAACGGTAGTGTGTCCATTGACCGAGCCATTCGAATACAGGACGCCCAAATAAGCGGCGTCCCCCCTTCGGAGGACGCGGGTTTTTGTCCCCAATCGTGGCGCAAGAAGGGCGCGCGGCGGACAAATACCGGTGAACGGTTGCCGACTCGTTACGGCTGCAACCGGGCGCTAGGAAATCGGCAATACCTGTGGCCATCTGAGTGCCGACCGTCCGGGACCAACCATGCGCGCCTTCCTCGATTTTGAAGCCTCTTCGCTCGCCAAGCTCGGCTACCCGATCGAGGTTGCCTGGGTGTTCGAGGACGGCCGCTCCGAAAGCCACCTGATCCGGCCGCTGCCGGCCTGGACGGACTGGGATGAACGCGCCGCCGCGGTACATGGTATCTCGCAAGCGCTGCTGATCACCGAGGGCAAGCCGGCCGAGATCGTCGCCCGGCGCGTCCTCGACACACTTTCCGACCACACCGTCTATGCCAGTTCGCCGTCATGGGACGGCAAATGGCTAAGCCTACTGCTGCGAGCCGGCGGCCTGCCACGTCACGCGCTTCGCCTCAAGGATACCGATGAGGCGCAATACGAGACAGCGGCGGAAATACTGGCGGCATCGGTGGCCGCAGGCGAACTCGATGGGTCAGTGAAAGCGGTGATCGCCGGCGTCCGTGCCGGCGCAGACAGCCAGCCCATCGCCCACCGGGCACTCGCCGACGCGATGCATGAGCGACAGATCTGGCTCGATATCCGTGAGGCGGCCCGGCAGAAGGCGGAACACGTGATTGCAAAACCGGGCAAAACCCCTTGAGACGGCGGGCTAGGCAGCGCATCAATGCAGCCAGCACCGCCCCCGACGGAGACCGCCATGAGCATCAGCGCCCTGAAACGAGATACCGCGGCCGCTGCTTCGGGCTCGTCGCGCGGCGCGACTATCGCCGCTGAGACTATCGGCGAGGCTTGGCTCGACGTAGCTGCCCTGATCCTTGACAAAGGCACGCCCAGCGATTGGGAAGGCCTGCCGCTCACCGAAATCGAGCTGGTTACGCTCGACGTCGCCAGTCCCGACCCAGATGACGCGCTAATTACAAAACACGCGGATGCCGACTGGCTTGCCTGGATGCGCGCGAATTTTACCGAGCACGCGCGTGTCGCAGCCCTCGGCCATGCCCGCAGCTATGCGAGCCGCATCTTCGATTACGGTGGTACAGGCCGTGACCAGGTCGACTGGGTCATCAAAAAGCTGACCCGCGATCCGGTGACCAGCAATGTCACCATCACCATGCTCGAGCCGCTGACCGATGTCAGCTATGTCCCCTGCGTCAGCCTGCTCGATTTCTGGCTGCGGGGCGGCCGCGTTGACCTCGTTGCCTATTGCCACTCGATCGATTTCGGCAAGAAGGGTTACGGCAATCTCGTGCAACTCGCCGACCTGCAGCACCATATCGCGGAGCGCCTGAGCGTCCCGGAAGGCCGCCTGACCATGATCGTCAAGTCTGCCCATATCTACGAGACCGAAATCGACCTTATGGCGGATATCGTGAAGGCCGCCGCCAAGGGCTGATTATCTAGGCGGTCGCGCCTCCTAGAACACGAGATACCAGAACAGCGCGACTTCGCGGCTGGCTGGGTCCAGCCCGCGGTAGAGATTGGCGTCAAAGCCAGCGAGCACAAAGCCCTGCCCTTGATAGAGCCGGCAGGCAGTGACGTTGTTGTTCTGCGTTTCGAGCATGACGCCTGGCAGGCCGCGAGCCTTGGCCCAGTCGATGGCCGCGCCGATCAGTGCGGTTCCTAGGCCGCGGCGGCGAAAGCCGGTATCGACGCGCAAATCCTCGATGAGGGCGAAGCGGTTCCAGTTCTCCGATAGCCGCACCAGACCAGCGATTTCGCCGTCGATGAGTGCGACCAGCGTCCGGCCTTTGGCCCTGGGTTGACCATCTGCGCTCGGATAGGTCTTCCGGTAAGGTGTCACTGGCCGCACAGAATAGCCGGGCACACCGCCGCTCAGCGATAGGTCGAGTTCCTCCGTGACAAGGAAGGAGCCGTCGATTGCGGCAATCGCGGCGCGGTCTTCGCTGCGGCTTGGCTGAATCTCGATGGTCATCCTCACCTCCGAAACAATAAGGCCCGCTCATTGGCGGGCCTCAGCATATCGGCAATGAACGGCCAGCGAACCTATTCGTCGCGATAGACCTTCTCGCGGCGCTCGTGCATTTCCTGAGCTTCAAGGCTCAGCGTCGCGATCGGGCGAGCGTCGAGCCGGGCGACACCAATCGGGTCACCGGTTTCTTCGCAATAGCCATAGGTGCCGTCGTCGATCCGCTTCAGCGCCGCATCGATTTTCGAAATCAGCTTGCGCTGGCGGTCGCGCGTCCGGAGTTCCAGGGCCCGGTCGCTTTCCGACGAGGCCCGGTCAGCCATATCGGGGTGGTTCTGGCTCTCTTCCTGGAGGTTATCGAGCGTCTCGCGGCTTTCCCGCAAGATCTCGTCCTTCCAGTTCTCGAGCTTCGCTCTGAAATACTCCCGCATGCGCGGGCTCATAAAGGGTTCGGATTCGGTCGGCCGATAGTCCAAGGTGGCGACGGGAGCTTGCATAGAAGGACTCAACTCCAGAAGGCTCTCACTGTTGGCGCCTTATAGTGGCCGGACCTGTCACGGGCAAGACAGTAAAATGCAGGCGATCGTAGGGACGTAGCGCGCCGTCAGAGCCCGGCGAAGCGGCCGAACTTGGCGAGTTCGACGCGGGCACGGAGCTCGATGTCATCGAGGAGGGAATCAAGACCCGGGGCGACGTGCTCGCGCGCCTGCCCAATGAGTGCCAGAAGCTGGTTGAGCCGGCCCTCGCTGACCCGCCCGGCGAGCATGTCCGATTGCATCTCGTCGAGCGTATCGAGCAGTGCCCTGCCCCGCCGCAAAACTTTCTTCTTCGCCCCGAGTGAATCGCCGGCGGCCTGCAACGCCAGCAGCGCATCTATCGCAGACGCCGTCGCAATCGGTCCCGCCGGCGCCGCAACCGTCGCCTGGGTCGCACCTTCCGGCGCAAATACCTCGCCGCCCGCGCGCGAAGGCGCAGCGCGATAACCGGTCACCTGGCTTGGAGAACTGCCCTCGACGCGCAAATTGGACTCAGCTGACGGCTGGAATTAACGACCTCGGCAAAATCGGCCGGTTGTAGTTAACGAGCCGTTAATCGACCCGGCAGGAATTGCCTGCGATGCGGATAGGCCGCTCGCTCTCACGCTGGAAGCGATTTAACAAAATGCCGATTCACCTTGATAAATCAGCATCTTGGCAAGCTAGCGCTCGTCGCTACCGAACTCTGGCACGCTTTTCGCAATACCTCTGGCGACAGCAGCCCATGGGGATGGGATCGCCGTCGAAACGGGGATCGAGATGATTTCGCACAAACTGCGCGTTCTGTTTGCCGGCATCCTGGCGCTGACGATGAGCCTTGCGCCGCTGACGGCCGCACACGCCGCCACCGCGCGCATAAAAGATATCGTCAGCATCGAAGGCATCCGCGACAATCAGCTCGTCGGCTACGGCCTCGTGGTCGGCCTCAACGGCACCGGCGATGGGCTCAACAATGCGCCCTTCACCAAGCAGAGCCTGCAGGCGATGCTCGAGCGTCTCGGCGTCAATACTCGCGGCGAAAACATGCGGACCGGCAACGTCGCCGCCGTGATGGTGACTGCCAACCTGCCGCCGTTCCAGACACAGGGCACCCGCATCGACATTTCCGTCGCGTCGCTCGGCGACGCGTCGAGCCTGCAAGGCGGCACGCTGCTGGTGACGCCGCTGCTCGGCGCCGACGGCGAGGTCTATGCCATCGCCCAAGGTCCTGTTGCGATCGATGGTTTCAAGGCATCCGGTAACGCTGCCAGCGTCGTGTCGGGCGTGCCGACCACCGGCCGCATCGCCGCCGGCGGCCTCATCGAGCGCGAGATCGACTTCAAGCTCGCCTCGCAGCGCAGCCTCCGGCTGACGCTCCGCAACCCCGATTTGACCACTGCGCGCCGCATCGCACTCTCCATCAACGATTTTATCGGAGTGCCGACCGCCGCGCCGGAAGATCCGGCGACCGTCCGCGTATCGCTGCCGCCGCGCTTTAACGGCAACATCGTCGACCTGCTGACCGACATCGAGCAGTTGGTCGTTGACACGGATCAGACGGCAAAGATCGTCATCGACCAGAACTCCGGCATCATCGTGATGGGCAAGGATGTGCGCGTCTCGACGGTGGCGGTGGCGCAAAGCAACCTCACCGTGACCATCAGCGAGGGCGCAACGGTCAGCCAGCCGGCACCGCTCAGTCAGGGCACCACACAGGTGACCCCGAACACCTCGATCAATGTGAACCAGAAGAACAGCGATCTCGCGCTGGTTCCGGAAGCTGTGACGCTGCAGCAGTTGGTCGACGGACTCAACGCGCTTGGCATCAGCCCGCGCGACCTCATTTCCATCCTGCAGGCCATCAAGGCGACCGGTGCGCTGCAGGCCGAGATTCAGGTGCTCTGATGCTCCAGTCCATCAATTCACCCACCGCAAAACCTTACGCCGCCGCGTTGATGAAACAGGCCAAGGATCTCGAGGGCGTGTTCCTCAACACCCTGACCAGCCAGATGTTCTCCTCGCTCAAGACCGACGGCATGTTCGGCGGCGGTTTTGGCGAAGAAACCTGGCGCTCGATGCAGTCCGAACAGATGGCCGACTCGATCGCCAAATCCGGCGGCATCGGCCTCGCCGACCAGATCACCCGCAGCCTCCTCGACGTGCAGGAAGCAGCGCAAAACCAGAACACCGACGGAGCCCCCGCCTCATGAGCGCCGCTGACCGCCTCGCCACCCTCGACGAACTCGATCCGTTCGAGCTCTGCGCCCGCACGGAAACGGTGCTCGGCTCGCTCGTCGAAATCATGAACGCCGAGACCACGCTGCTGCGCGCCGGACATCACAAGCAGGCGACAGCGCTGACCGGCGAAAAGACCCAGCTCGCCCAGGACTATGTCGGCCTAGCCCGCTCTATCCAGCGGCGACTGCCGCAACTTCGGGACCTTGTACCAAACGAACTCGACCGGTTGCGGCGGGGCCACGACAGCCTGGCGACGCAGATGGCCGAAAACCTGCGTGTCATCGCCACCGTCCGCACGGTCACCGAAACGCTGCTGAGCGATGTGGCGGCAGCGGTGGGCGCGCAGAACAGAACGCGGACCTATGGCGCCAATGGCACGATCAACAAATCGGCTGCCGGCTCGGCCCGGGGCATCGCCATCAACCGGGCGCTCTAACTGGCGAAGGATGGGCGCCACGCTGGCGCTACGAATTGTAAATGCGAACGGCGGATATCTTGCGTGTTGCACTAGGTAAAATGCGAGTGGGGCGGAATACCACCCGGTAAGCGCCGGCTTCTAACGCTCCCTCGGTAGGCCCTGTCCAAACGGGAGCGTCCGATGAGCAATAGTGTTGCCCCTCTACCCAGCGGCGTCGGCGTCGCCTCGATCGCTGAACACCGGCCTCGCCGCGAGCAGGACGCCCAGCATCAGGCCGACGAGGAGGCGCGCGCCGATGATGATCGCGACGCGCCTCCTTCCGACGACCAGCCGCGCGAACACCGCGAGGGTCCTGCCCCGACTGCTGATGAAGAACTGGTGCCAGCCGAAATGCTTTTCGCTACCGCGCTGATCGCCAATTCGCTGGTGCCACAGACCCCCTCGCCGGAGGAGCTGAAGCTGAGAACCAGCCACGGCTGGACCCCGCCCGACTCGCCGCTGCGGCTCAAGGACAAGCTGATCTGATCCACGCGCTGTGACAGAACAACGCAGCCTCCATTAACCCGAAGGATTTGGCCGTTTTCGCCCGGTTAACCAAGCGTCTCAGCCCGTTCAATTTATCGCCAAAACGGGCGCCGTTTAACACTTCTTTATGCGCTCGGGGCCGATAGTTGAAACACCGCCTCAGGACGAGGCGCCAATACGAAGAAACCCCAGAAGAGGAATCTCTCTATGTCCGATATCGTTCTTTCGGCATCGGTTCGTCAGAACCTGCTCTCCCTGCAGTCGACCGCCGATCTCCTGTCGACCACGCAGAACCGCCTCGCGACCGGCAACAAGGTCAACAGCGCCCTCGACAATCCGACCAACTACTTTACTGCCCAGTCGTTGAACAGCCGCTCGAGCGACATCAACAACCTGCTCGACGGTATCGGCAACGGCGTGCAGGTTCTGCAGGCTGCCAACACCGGTATCACGTCGCTGCAGAAGCTGGTCGATACGGCCAAGTCGATTGCCAACCAGGCGTTGCAGACCTCACAGGGCTACACCACCAAGTCCAGCGACACCTTCGTCGGTAGCGCCACGGGCGGCACGGGTGCGGCCACGGCAGCCGACCTGAACCAGGGTGCTCTCACCGGCGCCAAGTTCCAGATTCAGGATTCGACCGGCAACAACATCACCATCACGATCGGCTCCACCTATTCGGCGCTGAGCGGCGGTGCGGCGACTGTCAAGTCCGTCGACGATCTGAACAACGTCCTCTCGGCAGCCGGCCTCTCGGTTTCGGCCTCGCTGGGTAGCGCAACTGACTCGCTTACCTTTACCTCGACCAACGACAGCGCCGGTCAGACGATCACCCAGACCGGCAACGCGCCGACTGCAGCCGACGCCATCGACATCAAGGCGACCGGCGCCACCGGCACCGTAACTGCCGCCGTCGCCGACGTTCAGTCGCAGGCCACGCGCGCCAGCCTCGTTTCGCAGTACAATGCGGTCCTCGACCAGATCAAAACCACGGCTCAGGACTCCTCGTTCAACGGCGTCAACCTGCTGAACGGCGATAACCTCAAGCTGGTGTTCAACGAAACCGGCAAGTCGACCCTCAACATCGCCGGCTTTACCGACGATGCCACCGGTCTCGGCCTCAATACGTTGGCCAATTCCGACTTCCAGGACAACACGTCGACGAACTCGGTGCTCACGGCCCTTAACGACGCCTCGAGCACCCTGCGTTCCCAGGCGTCCAGCCTCGGTTCGAACCTCTCCGTTGTGCAGATCCGTCAGGACTTTTCGAAGAACCTGATCAACGTCCTGCAGACCGGCGCCTCGAACCTCACGCTTGCCGACACCAACGAGGAAGCGGCTAACAGCCAGGCGCTGTCGACCCGCCAGTCCATCGCCGTCTCGGCGCTGGCCCTCGCCAACCAGTCGCAGCAGAGCGTGCTCAAGCTGCTTCAGTAAGCGGTACTTCTGCCGAATTGAGAGAGGCGGGCTCCGGCCCGCCTTTTTCTTTGCGCGTTTTCCGGTAACTGTCGCAACACTGTTCAACCGGAGAGTCGCGCGTGTCGCTAAAAGTCGAACTGAAGCCTGGCGAAAGGCTGATCATCGGCAGCTGCGTCATCACCAATTCCGACCAGCGCACCCGCCTCACCATCGACGGCCGGCTCCCCATCCTCCGGGAAAAGGACATCATGAAGCCGGAACAGGCCGACAGCACGGCCAAGCTCATTTACCTCGCAGTACAGCTCATGTACCTCGAAGGCAGCTTTCAGGCTTCAAGAACAGAATATTTTTCTCTCGTGAATACGATGGCGACCACCCAGCCGAAAACCATTCCTATACTGGACGAGGTCAACAACGAGATCTTAACCAACAATCTTTATAAAGCTCTCAAGGCGTCGAAGAAACTAATCCTGTTCGAGCGAGAGCAATCCCAAAATGCAGAATCAAGCGGTTGAAGCCTACCAGCAGGCCGCCCGCCAGACCGTACCTCCGCGTGACCTAGAGGCCAATCTGCTGTCGAAGGCCGCGGCTCATTTCCAACGCATCCGCAACGACTGGAAGGGCCTCGGCGACGAGTTGCCGACCGCGCTGATCTTCAATCGAAAGCTCTGGACGATCTTCCTCACCTCCGTGACCGACGAGGAGTCGCAGCTTCCCCTGCCCGTACGTCAGAACATCGCCAGTCTCGGCGTGTTCGTGCTGTCGCAGACGGCCGAACTGCAGGTCGACCCTGCGCCCGAAAAGCTCGACATTCTGGTCAAGATCAACCGCGAGCTGGCCGCCGGCCTCCGCGGTTCGGCGGAATAGCACGGCAACGCAGAGCCCTGCGCGCCGGCTCCTTCGGCGGCCTTCCATACCTCTCCGCCGTCATGGCCGGGCTTGACCCGGCCGCCCAGCAAGACAAGCAACAAGCATTACACGACAGATCGCTCGCGTCGCGCCGGCGCGCTCGTCACCTCACGATTGAGAGCTGCGGAGAAGCCGGCTGGATGGCCGGGTCAAGCCCGGCCATGACGACCGAGAGGTTTGCGCTTCCAACTAGAGCTTGGACGTTCGCCCCTGAAGGGCGTCGCAGCAACCGCTCAGGTAGCGAGCGTCGCCGTTGCCTGGTTCACCGATGTGGTGCCGGAGATTGGGTCTGTAACAGCCGTAGCGATGTTGGCCGTACCGTTCGGACCGAGGCTGAACTTGGTGTCGCCGATGCGGAACGAGCCGTTCTTGATCAGCACCTGACTGTAGTTCACCGTGCCGTTACTCTGATACTCGACCTTGGCCTTGAACCCGTCGACCTGCGAGATGGTCAGCGAGAACGCTTTGTTGTTGCCATACTTGCCCGACCAGGTGCCGGTGTACTGCGTCGGATCGACCGGGACGTACTTGCCCTGCGAATAGACCGTGGTGCCGACGGTCGAGTAGTTCGTCTGCAAAATGCTGAAAATGTCGGCCACGGCGAATCTCCTGAGACGGCTTATGTCGTGACATTAAGGAATGTCGGTAAACGCTTTGCTTCGATGGGCCCGCGGGGCCTACTTCAAGTAGTTCGCGAGCTGCAATTGGCTGATCATCGCGGTCGCCGAATAGCTCGCCGAGAGACGGGTCTGCAGCTCGAGCAGCGCCGAGGCGATCTCGTTTGGATCGGCCTGCTCGGCGTTCGAAAGCACGTCCTGGAGCTGGGCGCTGTAGGCCGTGTGCCGGTCGCTCAGGTCCTTCAGCGTGGTCTGTGCGAGGCCGAGATCGACGCTGATGCTGGCGATCGAGCCCGGCGTGCTGTCGTTCGCCGCCGAGAGGTTGGCCTGCTGGCCCGCGGCCACCGCATCGAACTTCGCCTGGCTCGCCTCCGTCGTCGCATCATCCGTGGTCGGATAGGTCTGGATCGATTGCACCGCGAGGCTACGGACGAGCTGGGTAAAGCCATACTCGTTGGCCTCGGCGCCGTAGCTCACATTGGTGCTGTCATCGACCTTGGTCGAGACGCTGGCGCGGGCGTTCGCGCTGTTCTCGCCGGTGTACCATTGTACGGTGTCGCCGGCCGTCTGCGCCGCGCTCTCATAGCCCGTCGCGTTGTAGTAGGAGTTTGTCGCCGTATCGACAGCAACGCGCTGCACGGTCTGCCCCGACGAGTTGAAGAAATTGTTCGCCGCCGCGTAGTTCGAGGCAACGGCCAGCTTGGTTGAGCCTTCCGTTTGGAGCGACGAGTTAAGCGCCGTGTTGAAGTTTGCCGCTGTGGCGTTTGCATCGGCGCCGATCTGGAACTCGCCAGGATTTTGCGGCGTGCCGGTGACCGCCTTCATGGTTAGCGTATCGGTCGTGCCATCGGGCATCTTGAGCCCAATGCTGACCGTGTCGCCGGCGGCAGGCTGGCTGGCGAACTGCACGGAAAGCGAGGCTGGCGAGCCGGTTGGCTGCGTCACGGTCACCCCCGCGCTGCTCGTGCCGACTGAAGTCAGCTTGAAACCGAAGGGATGGGCGCCGTCCTCGGCGAGGGCGGTAGTGTTGCCGGTGGTCGACAGCGTCAGGCGCCCGAGCCCGTCGGCACCCTGATCGGCCTGCAGTCGCTGCGCTGCGACGGTCTTGAAACCGGCAAGGCTGCCCGACCCGTTCATCGCCGTATCGAGCGTCGCAACCGGCGGCGACTGCGTGGTGCCGCCACCGAACAGGTAGTGGCCGTTGATATCGGTATTGAGGCTGCTCAGCACCTGATCGAGCTCGGTCGAGGCGGTGCTCGGCGCGGTCGTGAGGTTGATGTTGTTGGTGCCGTAGGCGCCCGGGGTCGAACTCGCACGCGCATCCGAATTGACCGTCGACAGGCTGGTCAGCACCTGGTTCATCATGTTGAGGCGCAGGTTGACGGTGTTGATGTTGGTGTCATAGCCGCTGAGCCGGCTGAGCTGCGACCGCACGGTCAAATCGGTGAAGCGCGTCGTGCCCATGTCGGCGAGCGACGACGCCTTGAGCCCCGAGGCGAGCTGCTGCTGCAGCGTATCGAGCTGGGTCTGCAGCTTGGTGACGCCGGAATAGCTCGCCGGCAACGGGTACATGGAATTGTTGACGATCATCTCAGTGTTCCCGTTACACGCCCATCGCCTGCATCAGCGAATTGAGCAAATCCTGCACCACCGACACCACGTGGGCGTTGGCGGAATAAGCGGCCTGCAATTGGACGAGCTGCGCCATCTCGTCGTTGACGTTGACGCCGTACTCGCTGGTCATTCGCGACGTCACCGCGCTCATCGCGTCGGTATGGTTGTCGCTGTCGGATTGGGCCGAGGCCGCGGAGCTGCCCTGATAATCCATCGTCTGCGTGATGAGGTCGCTTACCGTGCCGGTCAGCGAACCGCCGATCCCGGCCGTGTTGTTCGGCTGGTCGGAGAACGTCATCGAATTGAGCTGATCGTAGAGGTAGTTGACGCGATCGACGTCGCCGATCGGATCGGTCGAGGTGGCCTGCACCAGCTTGGTGTTGTCGGCGAGGATCGCCGCATTGACGGTGATGCGGCCGGCAAAGCCGACTTTCTGCCCCTGACCGTCGAGGTCGCCCGTATAGGCGCCATTGCCGCCATCGGTGAAGAGGTTCAGCCCGAGACTACCATCCTGCAGCGCCGTGCTCGTCGTGCGGGCGGTGAGCCCGCTGACGGCGGTGTTCGCCGTACCGTCGTTGAGCACCGTCAGTGTCGTGCCGGAGCCCGAAACCTGCACGCCGCTGCCGAGCGCCGACTGGAGCTGCGTCGCAACGCTCGTCGCGCCGGCGGCGAAACTGACGCCGACCGTGCGCGTGCCGCCCGCATCGACATAGTCCATCGGCAGCTTCGTGGTGTCGTCGACGCGGACCACGCGAACGGTCTTCGATGCGCCGCCAACGCTGTAGTTCAGGAGCAGGTCGTTGCCCGGCTGGACGTTCGAGATATCGACCGAGAGGCCGGTCGCGCCCGAGCCGTTGCTGGCGGTCGTACCCTGCGTCTGGTTGGTCGAGAACGCCTGCGCCAGCCCCGCGGCGATGCCGTCGAGTTGATCCTGTGCCTGCACCAGCGTGTTGTCGCGAAGGTTGATCAGGCCGGATAGTTCGCCCGATTGCAGCACGTTCTGCTTGACGAGATCGATCGTCAGCCCGGATGGGCTGGTCAGCGTCAATTCGCCGACGCCGTTCTGGGCATCGTCGTCGCTGAACTGCTGGCTCGCCGAGATGTTGGTGACCGGATTGAACGAGAAGACCGAGGCCTTCTGGTCGAGGATGCCAACGCCCGAACGCGTCGCCAGCGCTACGCTGCCATCCTGCCGGTAGGTGACGTTGAGGTCGACGACACCCGCAACCTGCGACACCAGCCGGTCGCGCTGGTCGAGCAGCGTCGCCCGCGAGGTTGCGTCGGTCGAAAGGTCGCTGAGTTGGTTGTTGACCTTGACGAGCGCGGTCAGCGCCTGGTTGACGCTGTCGACATCGCTCTGAATCTGCCCGTTTGCCTGCTGCCTCAGGCCCTGCACCTGCCCAGTGAGCTTGTTGAGCGTCGAAGCAAGGCCCTCCGCCGTACTGACGGCCGTCGCGCGGGTTGAATAGTCGTCGGGGCTCGCGGTCAGCGCGCTGAGCGCCGTCTGGAAATTGCCGAACACGCTGCTGAGCGAACTCGTGGCGCTCGGCATGCCAAGGTAAGATTGCAGCTGGTTGAGATAACTCGCCTGGACGCTCGACGAGGCCGAGTCCGAGGTTTCGTTGGTGTAGTAGGTTTGGAGGGTCTGATCGAACGCCCGCTGCACCGTCGAGGAGATGGCAAAATTGCTGCTCGTCCCCGTCTGGTCGATGACGTTGACGGATTGCCGGTGGTAGCCGGGCGTCCCGGAATTGGAGACGTTCCGCGACAGCACGTCGAGGCTGCTCTGGGTCACGCTCAAACCTGAGAGCGCATTACTCAGAGTGGTCGACAGGCCCATCGATGGAACTCCTGTTCGCGGTTAGAGGGCGACGCCCGGCTCGGCCGAACCTCAGCGGATCATGCTCAGCGCCTGCTGCAGCATGTCGTTGGCGGTGGTGACGATCTTGGTGCCGGCGGCGTAGGCCTGCTGCGTCACAATCAACTTGCTGAACTCGCTCGATATGTCGGTGTTCGACGCTTCGAGCGAACTGCCGGAAATGGTCGGGTCGGTCGACAATACCGGGCTGCCGGATTCGCTCGTCTCCGCATAGGCATCGCCGTTGAGCTGCTTGAGCGAATTGGCGCCGTTGAAATTGGCGGTCACCACCTGCGCCACATCGATCTGGATGCCGTTGCTGTAGGATGCGACGACGCGGCCGGAGTCGTTCACCGCGACCGAGGTGAACTTGCCGGCGGCATAGCCATTCTGCGTCAGCGTCGTCACCGATGAGCTGCCGTTCGAGTCGGCGAACTGCGTGACACCGTTCGTGCCGTGATCAAGCGTCACATTGCCGAGCGAGATGCCATTGACCGTCATATTCGGGATGGTCGTCGAGGTGATCGCGGGGCTCATCGAACCATCGGCGGCGAACGTGTAATTGACCCCTGTATTGGTCCACATCGTCTGCCCGTTGGTCGCGCTGCTGTTGGAGAGGTAATAGAGGTTCCAGGTGTCGATGCCGCCCGTCGCAGCGCTCGATGTCTTAGCCCATTGAAGCTGCACATTGGCCGGCGCGCCGTTCGACGAATAGACGGTGATGGCGCCGCCCGAAATCGACTCGCTGAGGAACTTGTCGTTATCGGCCGCCGAGATGGTGTTGACCGGGCCAGCCGGAGCCGGGCCGGTGGCGGCAACGGTCTGCGAGCCCAAGCCAAGGCCGGTGGTCGACGGCGTCGTGTCGGCCACGGTCAAGTTGTCGGTCAGGTTGCTGCCGAGCGTAATGGCAACCTTGCCGCTTGAATTGAGCCCGGCGGTTGCCGTGGCGGTCGAACCACCCAAGCCCTGCAGCGTCGACTGAATCTGCCCAAGCACGGTGTTGATGTCGGCCGAGCTGACATCGATGCCGGTATTCGTGCCGGAGTAAGTGCCGGTGTAAAAATCGAATGTCGTCGGGGTGCCGTTGACGGTTACCGTCAAGGACGACCCAGCAGGCATTGCCGTGCTGGCGGCAGCGGTGCCGGTAAGCGTCGTCGAGCCGGTGGCGGTAGCAGGCGTCGTGATCGTGGTCGGCAGGAAATCGCTGGTCTTAAGCAATTCGCTGCCCGGAACGCTCGCCTGGTAAGCCGGGTCCTGCGGCAACTGCGGCAGGTTCAACTGATAGTTGATCTTGGTCGTCGGCAGCGCCGGCAGCAGCGCATTGGAAACGGTCACAACCGACGGCACGGAGCCCGAAACGTTGCCGGTGCTGGCGTCGATCGGCAGGCCTTCGAGGTAGTAGCCGGCGCCGTTGACGAGGTTGCCGTCCTTGTCGAGCTGAAAATCACCGCGCCGCGTGTAATAGGTCGCGCCGGAGAACACGGCGTGCCCGTCCGCCGTGCCGGTCTTCTGCTGCACGACGAAGAAGCCGTTGCCGTTGATCGCCATGTTGGTGGCGGTCTGCGACGACGAAATGTCGCCCGCGACATTATTGGTGGCGAGAGCATTGGCGACCACTGAGCCGGCGACCTGCGACTGCGGCGAGTCGTCGGGGATCATATCCTGGAACGAGGTATCGATCCTCTTGTAACCAACGGTCTGCGAGTTCGCGATGTTTCCCGAGATGTTCTCGAGGGCATAGGACTGCGCCTGAAGCCCGGTTACTGCGGTTGAAAGAGCGCCATAGATGCCCATGTGAAGCCTCGTTTCCCAAACGGCGTGCCGGCACGCCAAGCCTACACAGGCGATGCAAGCCGAATGCCAAACGGCACAACATTGATTTTGCTGCATAATTTTTGGCGCGAGCAGTTGGGCTGATCGCCCTCCCCGGCAGAACCCGCCGACAAACCGGCAGAATTTGCCGTGGAAACCCCATAGCTTGTGCGCAAATCGCGCATCGTCTAAAGGCCTTGGCCAACTATTCGGGGCTGCAACGCCATGCTGTTCAAACACGCCGAAGACTTTCGCGCCGCCCCGCGTCATGCGGTGACGGTGTTCGGCATGTCCGGCGTCGGCAAGACGCGGCTGGCCGCGCTGCTACGCAAGAGCCACTGGTTCCACTATTCGGTCGATTACCGCATCGGCACGCGCCACATGGGCGAATACATCGTCGATAACTTCAAGGCCGAGGCCATGAAGGTGCCGTTCCTGCGCGACCTGCTGCGTTCGGATTCGATCGCGATCTCATCCAACATCACCTTTGCGAACCTCGAGCCGCTGTCGACCTATCTCGGCTGCCCCGGCAATCCGGCCAAGGGAGGCCTGCCTTTCGCCGAATACCAGCGGCGGCAGGCCCAGCACGGGGCGGGCGAAAAGCTGGCCCTACTCGAAGTGCCGCAGTTCATCGAACGCGCCCACGATCTCTATGGTTACGACGACTTTATCGCCGACACCGGCGGCTCGCTGATCGAAGTCATCGATCCGGACAACGCCGACGACCCGGTGCTCAAGGAGCTGACCGAGAACACGCTGCTGCTCTACATCCGTGGCACCGAAAAGGACGCCGCTGAGCTGGTGCGCCGTTTCCGTGAGAGCCCCAAGCCGATGTATTACCAGCCGGCTTTCCTTGCGGCGAAGTGGAAGGAATACAAAAAGCTCAACGGCATCAAGGACGACAACGACGTCGATCCGACCGATTTCGGCGCCTGGGGTTTTGAGGCGCTGCTGCACGACCGGCTGCCGCGTTACCAGAAGCTGGCCGACAATTTCGGCTATACGGTCGAAGCGGCGGACCTCGCCATCGCTCGCGACGGCGACGAGTTTTTAGACCTCGTGGCAGGCGCCATCAGTCAGCGCGGCCGAATGTGACGCTCATCTGAGAACCAACCGCCCGGCGCGCCTTGTGGCGGCGACGGGTTATTGGCCGCCTTTGGCGGCCGTTCCAAAGAGCTGAGACAAACAAAATGCCCATTCGTATTCCCGACAATCTGCCCGCGCGCAAAACCCTCGAGGAAGAGGGCGTGGTGGTTATGGATTCGAGCCGCGCCGGCCGCCAGGATATCCGCCCGCTGTCGATCGGCCTGCTCAACCTGATGCCCAATAAGGAGCGTACCGAGACGCAGTTTTCACGGCTGATCGGCGCCACACCCCTCCAGGTCGACCTGACGTTGGTGCGCATCACCGACCACCAGTCGAAACACACGTCGGAGGACTACCTCAAGACGTTCTACAAGACTTGGGAGGACGTGCGGCAGCAGAAGTTCGATGGCTTCATCATCACCGGCGCGCCGATAGCGCACATCCCGTTCGAGGAGGTGCGCTATTGGCCGGAGATGGTCGAGATCATGAAGTGGACGCAGACACACGTGCACCGCACGATGTTCATCTGCTGGGGCGCTCAGGCGGCGCTACACTACTTCCATCAGGCCCGGCGCTATCGCATGGACAAGAAGGCGTTCGGCGTCTTCCGGCACAAGATCGTCAACCCGCGCTCGCACTGGCTTCGGGGCTTTTCCGATAGCCCGATGATCCCGGTGTCGCGGATCAACGATATCGACCGGAAGAGCCTCGGCAAGGACCTCGAGATCCTCATCGACAACGAGGAGATCGGCGTGTGCTTCCTCGACGACCCGAAACACCGGGCCGTGCACATGCTCAATCATCTCGAATACGACAACCGCTCGCTCGCCGATGAATACGACCGCGACATCAAAGCGGGGCTAAATATCGCGCCGCCGGTCAACCTCTTCGCCAACGGCGACACGACGGTCGAGCCGGAGAACCGCTGGCGCAGCCACGCGCATCTCTTGTTCCAGAACTGGATCAACGAGATCTACCAGACCACGCCGTTCGATAAGCAGAAGATCGGCTCGGCCTGAGCCGGCAATCTAGCCAAGCTGGATGAATGGCAGGACGCTGTGGATGGCCTTAAGCCACTCCGCGTCCTGCCAGAATGGATTGACCATCCAGCTCAGGCCGACGGCAACGCCCAGCGTTGCGAGCGCCAGAACACGCATCCATAGCTTGAGGTGTGCGATAGCCAGCCACGAGCCGAACGTCGCCAGCAAGGCGATCGGCGGGCCCCAGACCGGCATGTTCCATGGGAAGATAATCCCGCCGATCGCCAGATAGAGCGGAAGCGCCACCACCGCGACCGCGCTCCAGCGCCGCGGCGTCTCGCCGACATTCGGGACGAAACAATAGAGCAGCGGGACGATCAGCACCGGCGCGAAATAGCCGAGGGCCGCGAACATCCCCTGCCAGTTGCCGAGCCCGATGGTGCGAAAATCCGCGACGTAGGGCAGGACGAGGTTGGTGACGTCAAAACCCGCCTGCGCGGTGAAGCCGATAACGCCGACGGCCACGATAATCGAGGGCAGCACCGCTACCAGCACCATGGCGACAAAGGCGCGAATGTCGCGGCGGCCGTCGCGGTCGGCGAGCGCCGAGGCCACCGCCAGCGGCAGGATCAGGGGGGTCGTCGTCGGGCTGGCCAGCAACAGCAACGGGAGCATGAGACCGAGGCTGATCGCCGACTGCACGTCGCCTACGCTTTCAAGCGCCCGGATTGCCGGAATGAGGGCAGCGAAAGCAATGAGGAGGGGAATGGCGCGGCTGCCGCCGGTTACGGCATAGAGCGCCAGCGCATGGCTGCCGAGGGCGGCGACGAGCAGCAGCGCCCCGATTGCGTACCAGCCAGTGGCCCGCAGCCGGCCGTAGAGCACGCCGAGAATGGCCCCCGCTGCCGCGGCGCCGACAAGCGACAGCGCGCTCTGGCGGACATTGTGGTCCGGAACATAGCCGACGATGGTGAGAACGATCTGTGACAGCCAGCCGCCGCGCTTCCACGCCTCGCCGGCTTCGAGCGCGGCGATATCTGCGCGCTGGTACCCGGCCTCGATCACATGCTGCGCGATCCAGAGAAACGCCAGCATCGCGGCGAGCGATACCGCGAGGTTGACGATGCGGTCGCCAACGAGGCTCTTTGCCGATCGAGCGGTAAGCCCGTCCGCCGGGCCGGCAATACTCATGCGGCCTCCTGCTGCTTGAAGGCGTCGAGGGTTTTCTGCGTGACGCTCGACGTGCCGTGCTCGGTCTTTTCCCAATAGTGTGGTTTGACCATCAACTGCCACGCGGCCTTGTAGGCGGCGAGCGACTGCAGCAGCCAGTAGCAGGGCAACAGCACGCCCACGATCACCAGGTCGAAGTAGCGGCGCTTCAGCGCCGCGATCACCCCGAAATAGACGAGGAACAGATTGCCGAGCGCGAGGTTGAACATCGCCATCGTGCCGAACGGTTCGGGGAACAGCCAGCCGAAATCATGCGTGTGGGTGAGCCACACCAGCCCGGTCATCAGCCAGAGAATTGGCGCCATCAGCTTGGTGAAAGGCGGCGCGCCGATGAAGAACTGGAAGCTGAAAAACCCCTTAGTCCCGATCGAGCGCCAGAGCTGGATCGGATGCCGCATATGGACGAGCCAGGTCTGCATATAGCCCTTGATCCAGCGCGAGCGCTGCTTGATCCAGCTCGGCAGCACGCCGTTGGCTTCCTCATAGGTCGTCGAATTGATGACGCCGACCGTGAAGCCTTCCTGCGCCAGCCGGACACCGAGATCGGCGTCCTCGGTGACGTTATAGGGGTCCCAGGCACCAACCTGCCGCAGCGCCGAAAGCCTGAAATGGTTGGACGTGCCGCCAAGCGGGATTGGAACCTTCAACCAGTCGAGACCGGGCAGCAGGAAATCGAACCACTGGCTGTATTCGAGCGTGAACATTCGCGTCAGCCAGTTTTCCGAGCGGTTGAAATAGTTGAGCCGCCCCTGCACGCAGGCGAGCTTGTCGTCGGAATTGCGGAACGCCAGTACCGCTTTCTTGAGCTGATCGGCTTCCGGCTGGTCCTCGGCGTCATAGATCGTGACGAACTCGCCGCGGCAGAACTGCAGCGCGTAGTTGCAGGCCTTCGGCTTTGTCTTAGGCTGCGATTTCGGCACGCGGACAATCTCAAAACTGCCGGGCAGTTTCAGCGCCTTGGCGGCATTGATCGTCTCGTCGTCATCCTCCTCAAGCACCAGTTTCACTTCGAGCTTTGAGGCTGGGTAGTCGAGCCGCTTGAGCGAACCGACAAGCAGCGGCAGCACCTTCGCCTCGCGGTACATCGGCACCAGCACCGTG
>Ga0105237_10000564_pt1 | contig 51816 bp, 48 predicted proteins | sample KBSC24metaG_FD_81520 | JGI IMG/M metagenome (GOLD analysis project Ga0105237, IMG submission 81520) | Corn rhizosphere microbial communities from Kellogg Biological Station, Michigan, USA - KBS C2-4 metaG | ecosystem: Host-associated > Plants > Roots > Rhizosphere > Soil | place: Michigan, USA... | reverse complement strand
TCGAATCGACTCTCAACTCTTCGACCACAGAGGCAGTACACGCAGCCTGGTCCGGTCCGGATCGACGGTGACCAGTGCGCCTTCCTGCAACTCTGCTTCCATCTGACGCAGCGCGATGAGCACCTGGCGGCCTATCGCATCGGGGCTCACATCGTCGGCTCGGAGTCGGACGACACTTGGTTTCTCGCCCTGCGTTGCAGCGAGGATCGCGCTGAAGTCAAGGTCGTGCGTCAGCACCACGAAGTCGTTGGCCAGCGCGTAGGCGATGATTTCCGTGTCGGGCGCGTTCATCCCGCCGACCATGGACCAATGCACCGTCTCGATGCCGGCGCCTGTCAGCAGACGGATCCAGCGCGGCGACGGGTTCATGTCCACCAGCAGTTTCATGCGCTGGCAATTTGGATCTCGCGTTCCTCCGTGCGCCACGCGGCGTAGCGCAGCGCCTGCAGGATGTCCTCACGCTCGAGGTGGGTAGTCCGCCAGCACGTCGTCGATGCTGTGGCCGGCGCCGATCTGTCCGACCACCATGCCGAAGGTGACACGCATTCCACGGATGCAGGCTTTGCCGCCCATGACTTCGGCCTGCTGCGTGATGCGATCGAGTTGCGCCATGATCATTTCCTTATCGAAACTCGTTCGGATACTCTCGAACCGAGAACGGACAATCAAGACTACGGGTCCGAAGAGGCCCGGGCGGCCTCGGTCGGCGGCAGGCAGATCGCGACGTGCGCCGCATGGCGGCTTGGCAGCACGGCGGCATCGGCAGTTGCTGCGGCGACAGCATCGCGCCCCGTCGTGTCACGGCGCCGCGCTCAGCGCACGCGCCGCTTTCGTCGCCGGAGCATCGTCGCCGCCGGCTGCATGAAGCTGCAACAGCGCTTCATCCAGGGATTGTTTCTCGCCGGCCTCGTCGCCCCGAGACCGATCCACGAGCGCCTGGGCCAGCAGCGCTTCACCGAGCCAAGCGCTCGACGGCAAGTCCTTCGCAAACGACCGCGCGCTGGCGACCGCTTCCGCCGCGTGCCGATTCGCCGCATCGAGGTCGCCGAGCTCGAGCTCCGTGCGGGCGAGCAGCGTGAGCGAGCGCGTGCGCGTCGGGTTCCATTCCTGCAGTGTCTCGAACTGCGCCAGCGCCTGCTGCAGCTGCCTGCGCGCCAGCTCGGGCGCATGCTGCTGCAGCGCCAGTCCACCCGCGACGAAGGCCACCGTGCCGATGCCCGAGCGGTCGGCTGGCTGCAGCTTCGAGAACGCTGCGCGTGCCTCGCCGAGCTGGGCGCTGCACAGGCCGAGCCGGTCTTCGCCGCACGAGACCGAAGCCGCGGCGAGCGCGGTGTAGCCGAGCGCGCGCAGATTGCCCGAGGCCCTGGCCGATGCCAGTGCGCGTGCGGCGAGCGGGCGTGCCTCGGCGCTTCTGCCCAGCAATGCGAGCAGCCTCGCGTAGTTCGGTTCGAGCAGTTGGCGGCTGACCTGGTCCGACGCGTCGGCATCGGCGAGCGCCGTGCGGAACACGCCGGCCGCTCGCTGCCAGAGGCCCGCGCGCGTGAGCAGGATGCCCAGGTTGTTCCGCAAGGTCAGCGCGGCCGTGGTCTGCCCGCGGCCCATGCGGTCGAGCTCGTCGATCGCGTGTTCGTATTCGGTGATCGCGTCGGCGGGCGAGCCGAGCATCATGTGGGCCGTGCCCAGCGTCGCGCGCAGGTCGGCGGCGATGGCGCGCTGGCCCGGTCGCGGCGATCCCATCCTCGCCAGCGCTTCGGTGGCGTCGGCGAGGGCGCCTTGCGCGTTGCCCTGATGGCGATGGTGGATCGCGCGCTGGTTCAGGCAATCCACCGCCGCGTCCTTCTCCGTCCCGGGCAGCTTGCGTAGGCGTTCAATCGCGTCGTCGAGCTGCTGCGTCCGATCTCCCCGGCCGATCGCTTCGGTCAGGCCGGCCGCGGTGCAGTCGATCTGGGCGACCAGCACGGCATCGCCATCGCGTTCGGCCGCGCTGCGCGCTCGCTGCAGCAGGGCCTCGGCTTTGCCATAGTCCAGCAGTTCGCCGTACAGATCGGCCACCACCAGCTGCAGGTAGGCCTGCAGCCCGGGATCGTCGGCGAACTGGCGGGCGATGGTTTGTTCCGACCGGGCCAGCAGCTGGCTCATCGTCAGCGGCTGGCTGGACGACTGGCTGAGGATGAAGCGCATGAATTCGTCGGAGGCTTCGGCACGCGTGAGGGCGCGCAAGGCACTCGCGCGCTCGCGGTCGGCGATGTGCGCCTGCGCATCGGCGCGCGCGGCGGCGGCTCGCGCGGCGACGGCCTGTTCGCGGGCCTCGTCGGCCTGTGTCATGGTGCCTGCGATGCCGGCCGCGGCGGCGAGCGCGATCGCCAGGCTCGCGGCCACGGCGCTGCGATGCCTGCGCATGAACTTCGCGGCGCGGTAGGCCAGCGAATCCGCCCGCGCGCTGACCGGCTCGTTGGCGCGGTAACGCCGCAGATCGCCGGCCAGTGCCGCCACCGTCTGGAAGCGCTGCGCCGGGTCTTTGCGCAAGCTCTGCGCGACGATGTTCTCCAGGTCGCCCCGCAGCTGGCGGCGCAGCCGCGGCAGCGAGGTGCTGCGCTCGGCGGCCACACGGATCGGCGCCTCGTCGTCGCCGGCTGCGGGATGGGTCAGCGCGGCTGTGAGCCGCAGCGGATCGGTGTTCAGCGTGGCGCGCAGCACTTCGGCCGAGCTGGCGGCGTTGGGTGCGGTCGGATGGCCGCCGGTCAACAGCCGATACAGCAGCACGCCCAGCGCGTAGATGTCGGTGGCGGTGGTGACCGGCGTGCCCCGCAGCTGCTCGGGCGCCGCATATTCCGGCGTCAACGCACGCTGACCGTCGGCGGTGACCGGCGAACCGTCGGGCTCGGTCTCGAGCAGCTTGGCGATGCCGAAGTCGAGCAGCTTGACGCTGCCGTCGCGCGCGACGAGGATGTTGTTCGGCTTGATGTCCCGGTGGATCACCAGGTGGCTGTGCGCATGGGCGACGGCGGCCAGCACGTCGTCGAACAGCACCAGCCGCTGCTCGATGGTCAGCCGCCGGGCATTGCAGTGATGGTCGATGCGTTCGCCTTCCACCAGTTCGAGCACGAGGTAGGGCTGCCCGGCGGCGGTCACGCCGGCATCGAGCAGGCGGGCAATGTGCGGATGGGTGAGCCGTGCCAGGATCGCACCCTCGCGCTGGAAGCGCAGCGCGCCGATACGGCCGATCAGCGACAGGTGCAGCAGCTTCACCGCCACCGCGCCCTCGAAGCGGCCATCGGCCCGGCGCGCGCGCCAGACGCTGCCGGTGCCGCCCTGGCCCAAGGGCGCCTCGATGACGTAGGCGCCGATCTGCTGACCGATCAATGCGCTCGACGAGGGGCTGCCGCCCTGTGCATCGCCGGCCAGGAAGTTCGAGGCCTCCGCCCGGTCCGCGGCGGCGAGCATCGTCGCGAGTTCGTCGGCGCTGGTTGCGTCGGAGGCGCGCAGTTCGGCCAGGCGGGAGCGGCGCCGTGAAGGCTCGAGATCGAGCAGCTCGTCGAGCAGCGGAGTCAGCTGCTTCCAACGCTGGCGGTCGGGCATGGTCATGGCACAACGCTCCTCGTGCAGGCCGGTATTGCCCGAGCGCATGTCGATCGAACAAAGACCCGGCGGATTGTCGTGATCGGCGAGCCGTATCCGATTTCCTCGGCATGATCCATTCTGCTTTCCTTCCTCGGTCCACGCCTTTCGCCGGGCCCACGCTGGCGCTGCGCTGCGCGATCGCGCTGGCCTCCGGCGTCATCGGCCTGGGTCTCTGCGGCGGCGTGCTCGGTCTCTTCAAAGGCAGCGCAACGAAGCCGATGCTGCCTTCGACTTGCACGGAGGCCTCGTCAGGATCGGAATCCGCGGTGCAAAGCCGACAAGGCGGCGCATGTGATCTTTCCCGGCCGCCGATGTCGTGATGGCCGAGGCGATTCCGATTTTGGTGGTGACGGACAAATTTCTGCCGTTGCCACTCAAAGGAACTGACATGTCTCGCTATATGGTTGAACGCACCTTCCCCGCCGGCCTGCACATCCCGGTCAACGCCGCAGGCGCCAAGGTCTGCGGCTCGGTGGTCGAGAACAACGCCAAACGCGGCGTGACCTGGGTCCATTCCTACGTCAGCGAGGACCTCGGCAAGACCTTTTGCATCTACGACGGCCCGTCGCCGGAGTCGATCCGCGAAGTCGCCGAGATGAACGGCCTGCCGGTCGACCGCGTCACCGCGGTCAGCGTGCTCGACCCGTACTTCTATCGCGGCTGAGGCCGTCATGCCGGGAGCCCTGCGTCCCGACCGGTGGTCGGCGATGCAGGCTCCGTCGGGCTGCGCTCTTTCCGATCCTCTCGTCGGCTTTCACTCATGCCGAGTCCCGCCATGCGCTGGTTGTTCGTTCCCCCGATGCGTTCGTTCGTGATGCTGGCCGCCGCGGCGAGCCTGCTGCTGAACCTGGCGATGCTCGTGCCTTCGCTGTACACGCTGCAGGTGTTCGACCGGGTCTTCGCCAGCCGCAGCATCGAAACCCTGCTGATGCTGAGCCTGCTGACCTTGCTCGCGCTGGCGCTGGCCTATTGCATGGATGTCGCACGCTCGCGCGCCCTGGCTTCGGCCGGGCGCGCCTTGCATCTGGCGCTGTCGCCGGCTGCGCTGGAGCAGGCACTGGTGCAGGCGGCCTCGAGCGCGCGGCGGGCCGAGATGGACCGGCTGCGCGATGTCACCGAGCTGCGCAACTTCTTCGGCGGCAGCGGCGTGCGCGCCTTGTTCGATGCACCGTGGCTGCCGATCTATCTGTTCGTGATCGGGCTGATGCACCCGCTGCTCGGTCTCGCCGCCGGCCTCGGTGCCGCCATGCTGGCTCTGCTGGCGGTCGCCACCGAGCGCTTGACACGCGATCCGACCGAGTCGGCCCTGCGGCAGTCGCGCAGTGTCGGGCGCCAGGCCGAGTCGCTTTCGCGCCATGCGGAGCCTATCGTCGGCATGGGCATGGTCGCGAGCGCCGTCGGCGCGTGGCGCGCGCGGCATGAGGCGCTGCAGGACGAACAGGCGCGGCTCGCGGCCCTGACTTCGCGCCTGTCGGCGCTGGCCCGCATCGCGCGGCAGGGCGTGCAGATGCTCGTGCTCGGCCTGGGTGCATGGCTCGTCATCGATGCCGGCGCATCGCCGGGCATCATGGTCGCGGCGACGATCCTGCTGGGGCGTGCGCTGCAGCCGGTCGAGCAATTGATCGCGGGCTGGAAGCAGCTCGTCGATGCGCGCGGAGCCTGGCGCCGCTTGTCGGAGCCCGATGCATTGGCTGCGCGAGAGCGGCGGCTGCGCATGCCGGTGCCTGTCGGCAGGCTCGCGGTGGAGCGCCTCGTCTTTGGCCATGACGCTTCGAGTCCGGCGCTGATCAAGGGCCTCTCGTTCGAGATCGATGCCGGCGACAGCCTGGGTGTCGTCGGCAGCAGCGGGTCCGGCAAGAGCACGCTCGCGCGGCTGCTGCTCGGCGTGTGGCCGCCGGCGAGCGGCGCGGTGCGCCTGGACGAAGCCAACATCGCTCATTGGAACCGCAGCGATCTCGGGCTGCATCTCGGCTACCTGCCGCAGGACGTGTCCCTGGTCGCGGGCACCGTGGCGCAGAACATCGCCCGTCTCGGCCCCGTCGACGACGAGCGCGTGATCGAGGCCGCGAAGATGGCACAGGCTCACGAGATGATCCTGCGGCTGCCCAAGGGCTACGAGACGCCGGTGGGCGAGGGCGGCAGCGGCCTCTCCGGTGGCCAGCGCCAGCGCGTCGGGCTGGCGCGCGCGCTGTATGGGCAGCCGAGGCTCGTCGTGCTCGACGAACCCGATGCCCATCTCGACGCAGAAGGCGATGACGCATTGAAGGGCGCGCTGCGGGCGCTGAAGGCCTGCGGCGCGACCGTGGTGGTGGTCGGCCACCGCGCCGCGCTGATGGCGCAGCTCGACAAGATCGCGGTGATGAAGGATGGCGCCTTGCAAGCCATCGGGCCGGCGGGCGCGATGCTCGCCCGGCTGCAGGCGCGCAACGTCCATGCGCTGCCGGCCGCGGTGCCGGGTCAACAGGCGAGGGCGACATGAAAGCTCCGGCTGCCAGCGTGCTGACGGGGCTGCTGGCGCAGGCCGCTGAAGAACCCCGGCACCGCCTCGAATCACGGCGCCAGCTGCACCGCCTGCTGCTGCCGGTGCTGGTGGTTGCCGGGCTGCTGGCCGCATGGTCCGCAAACGCGCCGCTGGCCGGCGCGGTGGTGGCGCCGGCCCAGCTGAAGGTCGAATACAAGCGCAAGACGGTGCAGCACCAGGAGGGCGGCATCGTGCGCCAGATCCTGGTGCACGACGGCCAATCGGTGCATGCTGGCGACCCGCTGCTCGTCATCGGCGACCTGCGCCAGGAAGCCGATCTGAAGGTGCTGCAGGACCAGTGGCGGGCCGCCGGCACCAGAGCGGCGCGTGCCGATGCGGAGAGCCGCCTGGCCGCCGGCTTCGCCATCCCCGAGGCCTTGCTGCGCGATGCGGGGGCGGCAGCGGTCATCGCTCGCGAACGCGCCGTCTTCAGCGCGCACCGCCAGGCGCTCGACGAACAAACGGCGCTGCTGCAAGCGCAGCTGACGCAGGCCCAGGCACAGGCGGAGTCGCTGGCTTCGCAGATCGATTCGACCATTGTTTCGCGCAAGCTGTCGCAGGAAGAGCTGGCGCTCAACGAGAGCCTGGCCGCGCAGGGCTTCGTCAACCGCGCGCGGCTGATCACTCTGCAGCGCACCGCGGCCGACTATCAGAGCCGCATCGGCGAGGTCGGCGGCGACCTGGCCGCGGCACGCCAGCGCGCGGCCGAGCTGCGCTCGCGCATCGCCCAGTTGCGTCTCGCGTACCAGAGCCAGGGCAGCGATGAATCCCGGGAAGCGGCTGCTCGTGTGCGCGAGCTCGAGGAACGGCTGCGGCCATCGGCCGATCAGGTCGAGCGCCAGGTCGTGCGTGCACCGGTCGATGGCGACGTGATGTCGCTCTCTGTCGCCGCGCCCGGCGCCGTGATCGCGCCGCGCCAGGCGCTGCTCGACGTGGTGCCGCGGCGCGAGCGGCTCGTCGTCGATGCGCGCATCGATCCGCAGGACATCGATCAGGTGCACGTCGGCGGCGCCGCGGAGGTCCGCTTGATGATGGCCGATGCCCGGCGCGCGCCGCTGCTGCCGGCGAAAGTCAGCTTCATCTCCGCCGATCGAGTGACCGCCAACGAGACCGGCAAGGCCTGGTTCGACGTGACGGTCGAGGTCGATGCGCGGGCGCTGCAACGGCAGCACCCTGCGCTTCGCCTGCAGGCCGGCATGCCGGCCGAGCTGTACGTGACCACCGGCTCACGCACGCTGCTCGAGTACCTGGCCAAGCCACTGCGCGCGTTCTCGCTGCACGCGCTGCGCGAGCCGGGCTGACGACGCATCGCTGCGTCTGCCTTTGTTCCTTCCACCCTCTGCAAGCTATCAGGAGTTTTCGAATGAATGCATCCATGACATTGACCGACACCAGCTTCGTCTTCGGCACCGACGGCAACGACAAGCTGACCGGCACCGCCGGCGACGATCAGCTGTTCGGCCAGGCCGGCGACGACAAGCTGAGCGGCCTCGGCGGCAACGACCTGTTGTTCGGCGGCGATGGCAACGACATGCTGACCGGCGGCGCCGGCGACGACCAATTGTTCGGCCAGGCCGGCGACGACCGCTTCGTCTGGCGCGCGGGCGACGGCAGCGACCTGGTCGAAGGCGGTTCCGGCACCGACACGCTCGAAGTCAACGGCAGCAACGGCGGCGACGCCTTCACGATCACGGCCGCGGGCGGCGGCAGGGTCAGCATCGGCAGCGTCGGCTCGGCGCCGTTCACGATCGATGCCGGCGGCATCGAGCGGCTGGTCGTCAACGGCCTGGGCGGCGATGACACGATCGTCGCGGGCAATGGCCTGGCGGCCCTGCAGCTGACGCTCGATGGCGGCGCGGGCAACGACACGCTGGTCGGCGGCGACGGCGCCGACATGCTGCTGGGCGGCAGCGGCAACGACGTGGTCACCGGCGGCCGCGGCAACGACGTCGCCGACCTCGGCAGCGGCAACGATCGATTCGTCTGGAACCCGGGCGACGGCAGCGACACGGTCGAAGGCGGTGCCGGCACCGATACCTTGCAGTTCAATGGCTCGAACATCGGCGAGAAGATCGATCTCTCGGCCAACGGCGACCACCTGCGCCTGACGCGCGACGTTGCCGCGATCACGATGGACACGCATCGTGTCGAGCACGTCGATATCGCGACGGTCGGCGGCAGCGATGCGATCACGATCGGCGACCTGAGCGGCGCCGGTGTCTCGCAAATCCACATCGACCTCGGCAGCCCCGCGGGCGGCAGCACCGGCGACGGCCAGCCGGACAGCGTGAGCATGGCGGGCACTGCCGCGAACGACCATGTCACGCTGCACGGCAGCGGCAGCACCGTGATCGTCGACGGCGCCTCGGCGCAGGTCACGCTCGCCAACGCCGAAGGCATCGACAGCCTGGCGATCCACACGCTCGGCGGCGACGACCGCATCGACACCGCCGGCTTCGCCGCGGATGCGGTGCATCTGGCGATCGACGGCGGCGCCGGCGACGACACGCTGCACTTCGACGGCTCGGCCGACGCCGACCAGCTCGACATCAGCGCGAACGGCTCGCACGCCAGCCTGTCGCACGATGCGATTCACGCGCCGGTGGACGCCGTCGGCATCGAGCACCTGCAATTCACGGCGCAGGGCGGCAGCGACCATGTCACCGTCGGCGACCTGAGCGGCACCGATGTGACGAGCGTCGATCTCGACCTGGGCGCACGCGCCGGCGGCCACGGCGATCACCTCGCGGACAGCGTCGGCGTGAGCGGCACGGCGGCTGCCGACAGCATCGTCGCGACCGATGCCGGCGGCGCGACCCTCGTCTCCGGCCTGCCCGCGGCGGTGCAGGTGCACGGTGCCGACGCCGGGCTCGATCAGCTGCAGATCAACGGCGGCGCCGGCAACGACACGATCGACGCCTCGGCCGTCAGCGCGAACGGCATGAGCCTCGCGCTGAACGGCGGCGACGGCGACGACACGCTGTACGGCGGTGCCGGCAACGACACGGTCAGCGGCGGCCGCGGCAACGACGTGGCCCATCTCGGCGCGGGCAATGACAGCTTCAGCTGGAACCCGGGCGAAGGCAGCGACACCGTCGAAGGCGATGCCGGGACCGACAGCCTGCTGTTCAACGGCTCGAACGCCAGCGAGAAGATGGACTTGTCGGCCGACGGCGACCACATGCGCTTGTTCCGCGACGTCGCCAACATCACGATGGACCTGCATCAGGTCGAGCAGGTGAACGTGAACACCCTGGGCGGCAGCGACACGATCACCGTCAACGACCTGAGCGGCAGCGGCGTCGACCAGGTCCACCTCGACCTGGCCGGCACGCTCGGCGGCAGCACCGGCGACGGCAACACCGACGTGATCAACCTCCTCGGCACCAGCGGCAGCGACCATATCAAGCTGTCGATGCACGATGGTGCGCTGGTCATCGACGGGCTCTCGGCACAGGTCGTCGTCGGGCACTTCGAAGCCGGTGACCAGGTGCACTTGTTCGGCCTCGGCGGCGACGACGTGATCGACGCCAGCGGGCTCGGCGCTGACGGGCCGGCCTTGTTCTTCGACGGCGGCCAGGGCAACGACATCCTGCTCGGCGGCGGCGGCAACGACACGCTGCTGGGCGGCGACGGCGACGACGTGCTGCAAGGCGCCGCGGGCGAAGACCTGCTCGATGGCGGCAACGGCGAGGACATCCTGATCGGCGGCGCCGGTAACGACACGCTGCTGCAAGGCGAGGTGAATCTTCCCGATCTGGCGGCGCATGCGCCGGCCCTCCTCTGAATGAATGAGGCACCCGGCACCGGGTACGGCGCCACCCGCCGAGCGGGTCGCCGGCCGCTTCGGAACGGCCGGGCGCTGGCCGGCGCAGCGGCCAAGCTCGCGCGCAATGCGGGCGAGCTTTACGCGCCGAAATACAACCGCAGTGGCCGCTTCCTACACTCATCCGAGTGTCGTCTTCATGACGATCGCTGCCACTGCGGAGACTTTCCCTCATGTCGACTTGCATCAGCGCCCCGGTCCCGTGCTCTCTCGTCAAGGACTGCAAGGCGCAGGCCGAGATTCTCTTCACGTCCCTCTACAAGGACTTGCGGCGCCTGGCGCGGCGCGAAGTGCGCCGCAATGGCGCTCACGACATGCTGAGCACCGGCACGCTGGTGCACGAAGCCTGGATCGACATCAGCCAGCGCCCGGCGCTGGATTTCAACGAGCCCGGCCGCTTTCTGGCCTATGCGGCGCGCACGATGCGCGGGCTGGTGATCGACCGGGTCCGTGCGCGCTTCGCGCAGAAGCGCGGCGGCGACCTGGTGATCACGTCGCTCGACACGCTGAGCGAAGATCAGGCGATGCAGCCGGAGTCATTGGAAGGCATTGCCGAGGCACTGGATGAACTCGAGACCGTCGATGCCGATCTGGCGCAGGTCGTCGACCTGAAGTTCTTCTGCGGCTTCACCTTCGCGGAGGTGGCGCAAATGAAGGGCATCTCGGAGCGCACGGTGCAGCGGCAATGGGAGAAGGCGCGCATCCTGCTGCACTGCTCCCTGTCCTGAGACCGGCTGTGCTGGCGCGATCAGAGCGATCGCGCGCCGTCTTGTCGATCGAGACAGGCCTGCAGATCCCGCGCCATCTCGGCGGGTGTCGCATAGCGCTCGGCGGGCGACGGCCGCAGTGCCTTGGCAACGATGTGCTGCAACTCGGGCCGGTCGGCCAGCAGCAGACGCAACAGTCCGCCCAATGCATAGACATCGGTCGCCGTCGTCGTCTCTTGGCTCTCGATCTGTTCGGGCGCCGCGAATCGCGGCGTGAACGCGGACAGAACGACGGAAGTCTTCGGGCGTGAAGACTGCGCCGGACTCGCTTCGCCCAATCGTCTGGAGACGCCGAAGTCGAGCAGCTTGACGACGCCTTCGTGGGTAACGAAGATGTTCGACGGCTTCAGGTCGCAATGCAGCACGAGCCTGGCATGAGCGTGCGAGACGGCGGCCAGCACGTCGATGAACAAGCGGATGCGCGCGGCTGCGCTCAGGGATCTCGAATCGCACCACTCGTCGATCGGCAGACCTTCGACGTGTTCGAGCACCAGATAAGGCTGGCCGCCTTGCGCCACGCCGGCGTCGATCAGGCGGGCGATGTTCGGGTGGGCCAGGCGCGCGAGCATCTCGCCCTCGCGGCGAAAGCGCTCGCCGCCACGATGCCGCAGCAACGCGAGATGAAGGAACTTGACGGCGACCCGAGCGGGCATCCCGTCGCCGTGGCGCCGGGCGAGCCAGACGCTGCCCATGCCGCCTCGGCCGATCGGCGATTCGAGGACATAGCCGCCGACCCGCGCCCCTTCGGCGCCGGCTTCGGTGCGCAGCAGGCTCCGTTCGAGAAAGGCCTCGCGGCGCGCGGCCTTCGATTCGACCAGCAGGGCCTCGAGCTCGGCTGCCAGTCTTCGATCGGTGCGGCGAATCCGGGCCAGCTGCGCAGCCCGTTCGGCGATGTCGGCATCGAGCAGCTGGTCGAGCAGCGGGCTCGCCAGCTGCCACCGCGCCTTGTCGATGCGGCCCCTCCCCGACATGGCCGACGAGGCCTCAGCCGCGATAGAAGTAGGGATCGAGCACGGAGACTTCGGTGATCCGATCGACCGGCAAGTCGTTCTTCGAAGCCGCCGCGCGGATGGCCTCGGGCGACGGGCCGTCGTAGACGCAATAGGTTCGGGTCGAGTCCTGGCTGACGTAGGAGTGGATCCAGGTGACGCCGCTGTCCCGGTTGTTGTCGATGACGGTACGGCAAACGCGTGCGCCCACGTCGGTGACCGGGATGTGCAGTCCTTCGGGGAAAGAGCGTTCGACGATGTAGCGGGGCATGGTGCCGTCTCCGGGCGTGGCGGCGGGAGTTCACCGTCATACCGAGCTTAGAGGCCCTCCCCGCTCGCGGCCACGGCAGGCCTGCCCAGATTGCGGGCCGGCCTTGCCCATATTGCGGGTCAATCGGCCGACAAGAGCTCGACATGATCCGCCGATGGCGCCGGCTTGCTGCCGGGCTCGCGCTGCGGCGGCGAGGTTTCGACGTCGAACGACGGTGCGACGACATGGGCCTGCAGCGGGTCGGCGGCCGGGCGGGCGCTGGCGGTTGCGGGCAAGGGAGTCGCGTGCTGAGCGGCGGACACCGCCACGCAGAAAGCGCAACTGGCGAAGATCGATGCGATCAGAAAGTCTTTCACGGGGTTCTCCGAATGAGGTGGGGAAGTCGCTTGGTCGACTGGTTCATCAATCGGATTCGGGCGGGCAAAGGCGACAGGCGCTGCGTCTGGACCGAGACTATGGTTCACGGCAAACTGCGCGCGGCGCTGCATCCGGCGGCGCGCCAACGCCCCCCTGACGCATGCGTTTGCTATTCTTCCTCGGCTTGATGGTTTCGCTGGCGGCTTGCGCCTCGTTCGCCACGACCTCCTTCGAGGCACTCTTCGGCCCCGCCGACCCCACGCGATTCGACACCCCCAAGGCTCCCGGCGGCGCCGTGTCGTACGCGCAGACGATCCAGCCCATCCTCGACCGACGCTGCGTCGCCTGCCACGCCTGCTACGACGCACCCTGCCAGCTCAAGACCACGAGCTGGGAGGGCCTGGCGCGCGGCGCGAGCAAGGTGCCGGTCTACGACGCGACGCGCCTGCTGGCGGCCCCCACGACCCGGCTCTATGAAGACGCGCAGAAGGCCTCGGAGTGGCGCACCCGCGGCTTTTTCCCGGTGCTCAACGAACATGCGGACACGCCCGAGGCCAATCGCACGGCCGGCCTGCTGTATCGCCTGCTCGAACTCAAGCGGGCGCATCCGGGTCCGAACGAGGGCGTGCTCGGCCAGGAACTGGACTTCTCCAATGACCGGGCCGCCGCCTGCCCGGCCGGCGCGCAGATCGACACCTATGAACGCAACGCGCCGCTCGCCGGCATGCCGTTCGGCCTGCCGGCCTTGAGTGCGGCGGAACACGACGCGCTGTCCCGCTGGATCGCCGGCGGCGCGCCCTACGAAGGCCGGGCGCCGCTGCCGCCGTTGATCACCCAGCGCGTCCAGCAGTGGGAGCGATTCTTCAACGGCGACTCGCTGAAGGAGCGATTGTTCGCCCGGTACGCGTACGAACACCTCTTCCTCGCGCACCTCTACTTCGACGACGACCCGCAGCACCGCTTCTTCAAGCTGGTGCGCTCCAGCACGCCGCCGGGCGAGCCGCTGCGGCAGATCGCGACGCGCCGGCCGGTCGATGATCCCGGCGTCGAGCGCGTTTTCTACCGCCTGGTAGAAGAGCGCGAGACCATCGTCGCGAAGACCCACATGCCCTACGAGCTGAGCCTGCGCCGCATGGCGCGCTGGCGCGAGCTGTTCCTCGAACCCCGCTACGACGTCAGGCGCCTGCCGGGCTACAGCGCGGGCACCGCGGCGAATCCGTTCGCGACCTTCGCGGACCTGCCGGTCGGCGCGCGCTACCGCTTCATGCTCGACGAGGCCGCGTTCACGATCATGGGCTTCATCAAGGGCCCGGTGTGCCGCGGCCAGATGGCGCTCGACGTGATCGAGGACCAGTTCTGGGTCACGTTCCTCGCACCGAACGACGACTATGACGCCGCGACGGCCGAGTTCCTGAAGCAGGACGGCAACCTGCTGCGGCTGCCGACGGGCAGCAGCAACACCGGCCTGCTGATCACCTGGGCCCACTATGCGCATCTGGAGAGCGCGTACCTGAAGGCGCGCACCGCCTTCCTCGCCCAGCGGCTGCAAAACGACCAGGCGCTCGATCTGCGCCTGCTGTGGGACGGCGATGGCCGCAACGACAACGCGGCGCTGACCGTCTTCCGCCACTTCGACAGCGCCAGCGTCGTGAAGGGCTTCGTCGGCGCCTCGCCGAAGACGGCCTGGGTCATCGGCTATCCGCTGCTGGAGCGCATCCACTACCTGCTGGTCGCCGATTTCGACGTCTACGGCAACATCGGGCACCAGCTCAACTCGCGCCTCTACATGGACTTCCTGCGCATGGAGGGCGAATTCAACTTCCTGATGCTGCTGCCCGAGTCGCAGCGCAACGCGGTGCGGGACCGGTGGTATCGCGGCACCGGGCGAGGCAGCCGCGAGCAGGTCTATGGCGGCCCGGGGACGACGCTGGATGTCGAGAGCGCCATCCGCTATTCGAGCGGCGACCCCAAGGAGGAACTCCTCACGATGATGAAGACGCGCCTCACACCTGCGTTGCGCGCGCAGACCGGCAAGCCGCTGTCGCAGGCGCCGGCGGCGCGGGAGGTGGTGGACACGCTCGCGCCGATCCACGGGGCGTCGTTGCAATGGATGCCCGAGGTGGCGCTGCTCGCGGTCGAGATGCCCGACGGCAGTTCGTCGACCTTCAGCCTGCTGCGCAACACCGGCCATGCCAGCGTGTCGCACCTGATCGGCGAGCGCAAGGAGTTGCTGCCGGACGAGGACACGCTGACGGTCGTGCCGGGCGTGATCGGCGGCTATCCGAATGCCTTCTATCGCGCGGCGCTGGCGGATCTGCCCGAGCTGGCCAAAGCCATCGGCGGCCTCGCTTCGGAAGACGACTACTCGGGCTTCGCGAGGCGCTGGGCGGTCAGGCGCAGCGATCCCGGCTTCTGGGCCTTCAGCGATGCGATCCTGGAGCGTTACGCGCGCGAGCAGTCGCTGGAAGCGGGTGTGCTCGACTACAACCGGTTCGAGAATCGCTGAGCATGGATTCCTTCCGCGCGCAGATCCCCGACTACGAGGCGCTTTCCCCGCCCATGCGATCCAGCGCTTGATTCAGCCTGAGTAGCAGGTCGACCAGCTGCGCGGCCTCCTGCTCGGTGAATCCGGCCATCGCCTGCTGCGTCCGCGCTTCCATCACGGCCTTGGCCTTCGGCATGCGCCTGGCCGCGTCGGCCGTCAGCGATATCAGGCGGCTGCGCTTGTCGGCCGGGTCGGGCACACGCTCGACCAGGCCGTCCCGCTCCATGCGATTCAGCAGCTGCGCCATGCTGGACTGCTCGACCTGGGCGAGCCGCGCCAGTTCGGCCTGCGACAGCGCCTTGCCGCCCTTCAGCGCGATCAGCACCGGGAACTGGCCCGTCGCGAAGCCGAACTCCCGCAGCTCGCCGTCGGCGATCCTCGTGAACGCGCGGGCCGCGCGGCCGATCAGCTTCATCGGATTGGGGGGCGGATGCTTGTCGGCCATGTCTCTTGACCAAGTATAGGAGCCTATCCTAATATGCATAGGAGCCTATTTTAATCCCGCCTTCTCGATGCCGCGTTCGCCCGCGGCCCGCCCCATGACGTCACCGATCCCCGACCAGCCCGTTGCAGCCGCCCGGTTCACTCGCTACCAGACCTTCCTGGCCGGCTTGCTGGCCTTCCTGCAGTTCGCCGTCATCCTCGACTTCATGATCATGTCGCCGCTGGGCGCGATGATCATGCCGGCGCTCGAGATGTCTACGCGGCAGTTCGGGATGATCGTCTCGGCCTACGCCTTCAGCGCCGGCCTTTCCGGGCTGTTGACGGCCGGCTTCGCGGACCGTTTCGATCGCAAGAAGCTGCTGCTGTTCTTCTACGCCGGCTTCGTCCTGGGCACGCTCTGGTGCGGGTTGGCACAGAGCTTTCCGGCGCTACTGATGGCGCGCATCGTGACCGGCATCTTCGGCGGCGTGATCGGCTCGGTCGTGCTCGCGATCACCGCCGATCTCTTCGCGCCGGAGCTGCGCGGGCGCGTGATGGGCGTGATCCAGACCGCCTTCGCGGCGAGCCAGGTGCTGGGCTTGCCGGTCGGCCTCTACCTGTCGAACCGCTGGACCTGGCATGCCCCGTTCATCGCGATGGTGGCCTTCGGCGTGGTGGGCGGGCTGGTCATCGCATGGCGCATGAAGCCCGTCGTCGGCCATCTGGCTGCCGCACAGGAACGCAGCGCCTTCATGCACTTGCTGCACACCGTCACCGAGCCGCGCTACCTGCTGGCCTTCGCGGCGACGGCGCTGGTGACCACCGGCGGCTTCATGCTGATGCCCTTCAGCAGCGCGTTCACCGTCAACAACCTGGGCATCGCGATGGAGAGTCTGCCGACGATCTACCTGATCACCGGCCTGTGCACGATCTTCATCGGCCCGCTGATCGGCAAGGCCGCCGACGCCTGGGGCAAGCTGCCTGTCTATCTTGCCGGCAGCAGCGTGAGCATCGTCATGGTGCTGACCTACACCCATCTGGGGACGGTGCCGTTCGCGACGGTCGTCGTCGTCAACGTGGTGATGTTCGTCGGCATCTTCTCGCGCATCATCCCGTTCCAGGCGCTCATCAGCTCGGTCCCGGATGCCGTGCAGCGGGGCTCGTTCAACGCGATCAACGCAGCGACCCAGCAGCTCGCGGGCGGCCTGGCCTCGCTGATCGCAGGGCATGTCGTCTCGTTCGGCGCCGACGGCAAGCTGCAGCATTTCCCGATCGTCGGCTACGTGGTCGTCGGGTCGACGCTGATGGCAGCCTTCATGGCGTGGCGCATCCAGCAGGGGATCCGCGGCCGCGCATCCGCACCGCGGGCGGTCGAGGCCTCCGCGTAAGTGCCGCGGCCGGCCGCGCGCCGCTGACCCGGCATCAGGCCGAGTCCGCCAACTGCGCAAGGATCGCGGGGTTCTCCAATGTCGAGATGTCTTGCGTCACCGCTTCTCCCTTGGCCAGCGACCGCAGCAGACGCCGCATGATCTTGCCGGACCGGGTCTTTGGCAGGTTGTCGCCGAAGCGGATGTCCTTGGGCTTGGCAATCGGGCCGATCTCCTTGCCGACCCACGCGCGCAGTTCGGCGGCGATGCGCTTGGCCTCGGCGCCGTCGGGTCGCGCGCCTTTCAGCACCACGAAGGCGGTGATGGCTTCGCCGGTCGTTTCGTCGGGCCGGCCGACCACGGCGGCTTCGGCGACCAGCGGATTCGAGACCAGCGCCGACTCGATCTCCATCGTGCCCATGCGGTGGCCGGACACATTGAGCACGTCGTCGATGCGGCCCATGATGGTGAAGTAGCCGGTCGCCTCGTCGCGGATCGCGCCGTCGCCGGCAAGATACAGCTTGCCGCCCAGGTCTTCCGGGTAGTAGCTCGACTTGAAGCGCTGCGGGTCTCGATAGATCGTGCGGATCATCGACGGCCAGGGCCGCTTGATGACCAGGATGCCGCCTTGACCGTTCGGCACATCGTGCCCCGTCTCGTCGACCACGGCGGCCATGATGCCGGGCAGCGGCAGGGTGCACGAGCCCGGCAGCAGCGGGGTCGCGCCCGGCAACGGGGTGATCATGTGGCCGCCGGTTTCGGTCTGCCAGAAGGTGTCGACGATCGGGCAGCGCCCGCCGCCGACATGCTCGTGAAACCAGCGCCAGGTCTGCGGATTGATCGGTTCGCCCACCGAACCGAGCAGGCGCAGGCTCGACAGGTCACGCTGTTTCGGGTGCACGGCGGGGTCGGTCTCCGCCGCCTTGATCAGCGAGCGGATCGCCGTCGGCGCGGTATAGAAGATGCTGACGCGATGGCGCTCGATCATGTCCCAGAAGCGGCCCGCATCCGGATAGGTAGGCACGCCTTCGAACACGACTTGCGTGGCGCCCGCGGCGAGCGGCCCGTAGGCGATGTAGCTGTGGCCGGTGACCCAGCCGATGTCGGCGGTGCACCAGAACACATCGTCCGCCTGCAGGTCGAAGCTCCACTTCATCGTCAGCGCGGCCCACAGCAGGTAGCCGGCGGTGCTGTGTTGAACACCCTTGGGTTTTCCGGTGGAGCCGGAGGTGTAGAGGATGAACAGCGGATGCTCCGCGCCGACCGGCTCCGGTGCGCAGTGCGCGGCCTGGTCTGCGCTCAGTTCATGCATCCAGCGGTCGCACGCGCCGTTCCATGTCACCGCGCCGCCGGTGCGCCGGTAGACGATCACGTTGCGCACCGCGTCGCCGGCGGGCAGGGCCAGGGCCTCGTCGACGATGGCCTTCAAGGGCAAGGCCTTGCCGCCGCGCATCTGCTCGTCGGCGGTGATGACCGCGACCGCGCCGACGTCGACGACCCGCTCGTGCAAGGCCTTGGCGGAAAAGCCGCCGAACACCACCGAGTGCGTGGCGCCGAGGCGCGCGCAGGCCTGCATCGCGACGATGCCTTCGACCGACATCGCCATGTAGATGACGACGCGGTCTCCCTTGCGGATGCCGATCGACTTCAGGCCGTTCGCGAACCGGCATACGTGCGCATGCAGATCGCGGTACGTGATCGGCGTGACCTTGCCGTCGTCCGCTTCGAAGATGACGGCGGTCTTGTCGCCGTTTCCGCTGTCGATCTGCCGGTCGAGGCAATTGAAGCTCGCATTGAGTTCGCCGTCTTCGAACCAGGTGGCGAACGGTGCATCGCGCTCGTCGAGCACCTTCGTGAAGGGGCGCGACCATGCCAGATGCTCGCGCGCCAGTTCCGCCCAGAAGCCCGGGTAGTCCTCTTCGGCGCGAGCGCACAGCGCTCGGTAGGCGGCCATGCCGGAGACGTTCGCACGCGCGGCGAAGGCCGCGGGCGGATCGATCAATGCGGCTCGCGAGGAGGTCGTGTCGACAATGCTCATGAGGGGAATGCTCCTGGCCGATCAGGCCCTGGTTGCGGTCCGCGCCGGTGACGGGCGTTGCGGGCTTGTGAATCGGGCGTGAAGTTACCGGCGGGGTCGGTACCGATCAATAAACGACCGGCGCGCACGCTTACGCTCGACGCAAAGATCGAGGGTTTACCCGTGAGTCTCATCAGCGGGAAGCCGAGCGGCAACACGTTGACGCTGGAGGTGACGCCGCTTGCGGCGGGTGTCGGTGCGGACATCTACCTGCCGAAAGTTGGAACGGGCGCAGTCGCGCTCGGTTCGGGCACTGCCACGGCTGTCGACGGCGACCATGCGCACTATCGAACCATCGGCGACGGGTCCGTGCTTCGATTCGCCGTGAGGCAGGTCCGAGTCCGGACAGGCAAGTCAGCGATCCGCGCCACCGCGCTTCCAGGCCGAGAAGTGGCGTTCCAGCCGCAGCAGCACGCCGTTGAACACCAGCCCGACGGCAGTGATCGCGAGGATGCCGAAGTACATCTGCGGGATCTGGAAGTTGAATTGCGAATAGATCACCAGGTAGCCGAGCCCGGCCTTCGCGCCGATCATCTCGGCTGCCACCAGCACGAGGACCGAGACGGCGCCCGCGAGGCGGATGCCGACGAAGATCGTCGGCACCGCGGCCGGCAGGATCACCTTGCGAAAGAGCTGCAGCGGCGTCACGCCCATCGTGCGCGCCGACTTGACCAGCAGCGGATCGACGTTGCGCACGCCGGCGATGGTGTTGAGCAGCAGCGGCCACGAACACGAGTACACGACCAGCGCGATCTTCGAGGACTCGCCGATGCCGAGCAGCAGGATGAAGACCGGCAGCAGCGCCAGTGCCGCGGTGTTGCGCAGCAGTTCGATCAGCGGATTCAGCGTGTCGGCCGCGCCCTTGTACCAGCCGATCGCGAGGCCGAGCGGCACCGCCGCCAGCAGCGAGATCCCGAAGCCGGTCAGCGAGCGCGCCAGGCTGGCCCCCAGATGCTCGAAGAGCTGTCCGCTCGCGGCGAGCTGGACGCCCGAGGCCAGCACCTGCGACAGCGGCGGCAGGAAGGTCGGCTCGACCAGGCCGATGCGCGGCGCGATCTCCCACAGCGCGAAGAAGGCGACGAGGATGGCGCTGCGCCGCCCGGCCTGCCATGCCCAGCGCCAGGCTTTGCCGCCCGGCGAGGCCACGGCGGCGGCGTTCGAGGACGCGGGAGGCGGCGTGACGGCCGCGTTGGCCGGCCTGAGCGCGGGCGTGTGCCCCGTCTCCGCCGCGATGAGTTGGTTCGATGCCATCGTTCAGCCCGCCAGTGTGGTGACGGCCGTATCGGCCGCAATGGGAGAGGCCGGCGGCCGCGCGCCGGCCTGCGCCGCCTGCGCCTTGCGCACCTCGTCGCGCAGCAGCGACCAGACCTGGTGCCGCACCTCGCCGAAGAGGGCCAGCGAGCGCACGTCCTCGTCGCCGCCGTGCAGCGCCGGCGGCACGGCGATCGTTTCGAGAATGCGCCCGGGCCGTGCGCTCATGATCAGCACCCGCTGGCCGAGCACCACCGCCTCGTCGATGCCATGGGTGATGAACAGCACCGTCTTGCCGGTCTTGCGCCAGATGCGCAGCAGCTCGCCCTGCAGGTCTTCGCGCGTCTGCGCGTCGAGGGCGGCGAAGGGCTCGTCCATCAGCAGCACGTCGGGGTTGTAGGCGAGGCTGCGGGCGATCGCGACGCGCTGCTTCATGCCGCCCGAGAGCTCGTGCGGGTAGCGGTCGGCGAAGCTGCCGAGGCCGACCAGTTCGAGGTGCTCGCGCGCGATGTCGCGCCGCTCGCGCGCCTTCACGCCCTTGGCTTCGAGCCCGAACTCGATGTTCCCCTGCGCCGTGCGCCACGGGAACAGCGCGTACTGCTGGAACACCACGCCACGGTCCAGCGCCGGGCCGGTGATCGGGCGGCCGTCGAGCAGGATGCGCCCGCTGCTCGGCGTGGTCAATCCGCCGAGCAGATCGATCAGCGTCGACTTGCCGCAACCGCTGGGACCGACCAGCGTCACGAACTCGCCCGGGCCGACCGAGAACGACACGTCGTCGAGCGCGATGAAGCGCAGGCCCGGCGCCCGGCTGCCGGGCAGCGGCTGCCCGGCGAAGGTCTTGCCGACGCGCTCGAAGCGGATCTTCTCGGCCGTCATGGCCGGGCCTCCGCGGCGGTGGCGGCGGCCGTCGTCGTCTTCGCGCCGTTGAACGCATTGGTGTAGAGATCCGACGGCTTCACCTGTCCCGGCTTCAGTTCGCCGTCCTTCACCAGCCAGTCGATCCAGAGCTGGAACTCGCGATCGTCGATGCGGCCTTCGGGGTTGGCGATGCCGGTGCTGAGCCAGTAGCGCACGGTGGTCGCGTCTTCGTTGCGGCCGCGCCCGCGGATGATCTGTTCGTAGCGCTCGCGCACCTGCTCGCGCGGCGTGTTGCGCGCCCACTCGATCGCCCGGCCGGTGGCCTCGGCGAAGCGGCGCACCGTCGTCGGATTGGCCGCGATGAACTTGTCGCGCAGCACATAGGCGCCGGCCGTGAAAGGACCGTAGAGATCGTAGTCGGAGAACAGCTTGCGGATGCCGCCGCGCTGCAGCGCCTTGTCGCGCAGGATGCCGCCGAGCGTGGCCACCTCCACCTGCTGCTGCCGCAGCGATTGTTCGCTGTTGACCGGCGGCACGACGATCATCGTGACCTGCTTCTGCTCCTCGCTCGTCAGGCCGGCGCGCGCCAGGTACTCGCGCAGCACGAACTCGGTGTGGGCGCCGAGCGTGTTCATCGCGATCTTCTTGCCGATCAGGTCGCGCGCCGATCTGATCGGGCTGCCTTCGAGCACGTAGAAGCCGATCCAGGTCTGCTCGTCGATGCCGTAGGAGCCGACCACCGCGCGGATCGGCGCATGCGCGGCGACGAGCTTGACGATCGAGCCGTTGAAGGCGGTGCCGAAGTCGGTGTCGCCGGTGACCACGGTCTGGATGTCCTGCGGGCCGCTGATGGTGTTGCCTATCCATTGCAGCTTGACCGGTGCCAGATAGCCCAGCGCTTCGGCCAGTTCGGGGAAGGTCACCGTGCCGACCGAGCCCTGGTAGCGCAGCGTGGTGACTTCGGCCGCGGCCGGGGCGCCGGCCGTTGCAGGGGGCGTGTGCTGGCGCGAGCAGGCGGCGAGCAACAGCAAGGCGATCAGCGCGGGCCAGGTGCGCCGGAGGCGTGCGAGGAGGTCGGAAGAGGAGTGCATGAGCCAGGCTTTTGCAGCTTGCATGCCACCGTCATCCGCCTCGAAAACCAGCCTTGCTGCTGGCCTGCGAGCATCCGGCGGAGGTGTTTGTTCGATAGCCCGCAGTGCTGCTCGGGGCCTGCGCGATATCGAACACGGGCCGCAGCGATCAATTCAGACATGAAAGCGGACATTGCAAGCACCGCGGCCTGCGGCAGCTGCGGTCGATATCGCACGTACCCACCGTGCTCATCCCGCCTTGGACTGCTGCACGCCCTTCGCGTCGAACTGCGGCCAGTAGTTTTCCAGCTTCAGTTCCTTCAGCGCGGTGTCGAGGTACTTCGATTCGATCCAGCCGTCGAGGCTCACGTCCTTGCGGATCAGCTTGAACTCCTTGATCTCGCCGATCGCGCGCTGCAGTGCCGCGTGGTAGTAGGCGTCGAGCAGCGGATTGATGCGGGTGCGCAAATCGGTGACCTTGGCCCAGTCGGTCTTGTAGTTGCTGTACGGGTCGGTGCCGGCACGGGCCCACAGGTTGAACTGCTTGTCGCGGTTCTCGGCATGCGTGCCCCATTCGGCGACCTTGACGAGCCGCGTCACCAGGCGCTGCACGAGCTGCGGATAGCTCTGCTCGAAGGCTTCGCCGACCCACACGGTGCCGGGCGTGGTGATCGCCGGATCGTCGGTCGAGACCAGCGTGCGCGCGATGCCGCGGGCTTCCAGGTCGAAGGGCGTGACCACGCCGGCGGTGCCGTCGATGTCGCCGGTGGCGAGTGCCGCCTTGGTGTCGTCGCTGTTCAGGCTGATGACGCGGAAGTCCTTCTCTTCGAGTCCCGCGCGGCGCAGGAACCGGATCATCTGCGTCTGCCCGGCCGTGCCCTTGAAGGTGGCGATCTTCTTGCCCTTCAGGTCGGCGATGCTTTGCGCCGGCGAGCCCGAGGGCACGATGAAATAGCCGGTGGAAAGACGCCCGGAAGACAGGATGATCTTGTGCTTCAGCCCGGTCGCGCGGCCGACGACCAGCGGCAGGTCGCCATGGCCGAAGCAGAAGTCGAGCGGCCGTTGGCATAGGCTTCATTGAGCGCCGGGCCGGCGCCGGCGTAGTACTTCCACTCGATGCGGATGCCGTCGGCCTTGAACTCCTGGTTGATCTCGCCGAGCGCGTCGGCGGTGGCCGGGAAGCTGCCGCCGACGGCAGGGCGCCCGCCGGTGCCTGCGCCGGGAAAGCCGATGCGGATCACCGCCGGGTTGGAAGCGATCGACTGGGCGCGCACGATCGAGAACAGCGGCAAGCTCGCGGCTGCGGCGATCGTGGCGGCAAAGGTTCTGCGTTTCATGGTCATGCTGCCTTGGTTTTGATGTTGCCCTTCGCATCGAACTGCGGCCAGTAATCCTCCAGCTTCAGTTCCTTCAATGCGACGTTCAGGTACTTCGGCTCGACCCAGCCTTCCAGCGGCACTTCGCGGCGGATCAGCTTGAAGTCCCGGGTCTCCTTGATCGAGCGCTGCAATGCCGCGAGGTAGTACTCGTCCAGCAGCGGGTTGACCCGGTTGCGCAGATCGGTGGTCGCCTTCCATTGCGTTTTCAGGTCGCCGAAAGGCGTGCTGCCGGCACGCGCCCAGAGCTGGAACTGCTTGTCGCGGTTCTCTTCCTTCGTGCCCCACTCGGCCACCCTGATCAGCCGGGTGACCACGCGCTGCACGATCTGCGGATAGCGCTGCTCGAAGTCCTCGGCCACCCACACGCTGCCCGGCGTCGTGATGTCCGGATCGTCGGCCGGCGTCTCCGCGATGCGCCGTGCGATGCCGCGCGCTTCGAGATCGAAAGGCGAGATCACGGTGCCGTCGATGTCGCCGGTCGCGAGCGCGGCCTTGGTGTCGTCGTTGTTCAGGCTGATGACGCGGAAGTCCTTCTCCTCGAAGCCGTGCCGCGCGAACCAGCGCGCCACCTGCAGCTGCGTCGCCGTGCCCTTGAAGGTCGCGATCTTCTTGCCCTTCAGGTCGGCCACGGTCTTCGCGCTCGAGCCAGAGGGCACGACGAAGTAGGTCGGCCCGAAACGGCCGGAGGAGAGGATGATCTTGTGCTTCAGACCCGTCGCGCGGCCGACGATCAAGGGCAGGTCGCCGTGGCCGAAGCAGAAGTCCAGCAGGCCGTTGGCATAGGCCTCGTTCAAGGCCGGGCCGGCGCCGGCGTAGTATTTCCATTCGATGCGGATGCCGTCGGCCTTGAACTCCTGGTTGATCTCGCCGAGCTGGTCGGCGCTGGCCGGGTAGCTCCCGGTCGGCACCGGCCGGCCGCCGGTGCCCGCGTTCGGAAAGCCGATGCGGATGACCGCGGGCTTGTCCGCCAGCGACTGCGCACGCACGATGCCAAAGGCAGGCAGCGCGGCGGCGCCGAGCAGGGTGGCGAAGATTCTGCGTTGCATGAGTCTCTCCTTGTCAGAAGCCGTAGACGAAGCGGGCGACCAGGCCCTGGCTGTGCTTGGGCCGCGCGTCGGTGTAGCCGGCGCGCGGCTCGTCATTGCGTGCCAGCACGTAGTTCACCTGGAAGCGCGTGGTCTCGGCGAAGTAGGCGTTCAGGCCGAAGGTGGTCAGGCGTGTCTTGTCTCCGACCACGGCCGAGTCCTTGTTCGCGTCGTAGTCGTCGAAGCGCACGAAGTACTGGATCGTCTTCGGCCAGAAGTCGTCGAACTTGCCGAGCCCGCGCGAGCTGGCGAGGAACTGCTCGCCCACCGTGTAGCCGACGTTCAGGTACTGGCCGACCGACTTGCGCTTGATCTGCGCGCCGGTGCCGGTGTAGGGCGAGGCCAGCGTCGAGGTGGACCAGCCGCCGTCCTGGCCTTCGACCCGCTCGTAGGCGACGGACCATGGCAGCCGCGTGTAGTTGATGTCGACGCCCACCCGGTCGGACTGGCCCTGGCCGGTGACGTAGGCCGGCAAGGTCGCCGTGGCGGTGGCGCTGTCGGTCAGGTTGCTCCAGCCCTTGTAGTACGAGGCGCCGAACTTCAGCTCGCGCAGCAGGCTGTTGTAGTCCGCCGGCACCGTGAAGGCGATACGGCCGACCCAGTCCTTCTTCGCGTTGTTGTCGGCGGTGTTCGGCCCATTGCCGTTCATCACGCCGAGTGCGTATTCGATCAAGGCCGAGCGGTAGTTGGTGGTCCGGTCGACATTCGGCCAGGCATCGCCGCGCAGGATCAGGCCGGTCTGGCGGTTGCCGAAGTTGGCGCCGCCGAGGCCCGGTGCGCTGAGGAACTGCGCGCCGGCGATCACCGGGCGGATTTCGGTGTTGGCCTGCGCCTCCAGGCCGAACGGCACCTGCTGCTGGCCGAAGCTGAGGTTCAACACCGGATCGTCCGGGCCGCCGTTGGTCGGCGCGAAGGAGTAGCGCAGGTAGGCATCCTGTACCGCGATGCTCGACGCGCCGGTCAGGCTGAAGGCATAGGTCAGGTTCTTGCCTTCCTGGTAGTCGCGGTAGAGCACGCCGTTGAAGTTCAGGGTCGCGCTCGGGCTGTCGAAGGTCGAGCTGCGGCGAATCGCCTCGTTGGTGCTGGTGACGGCCGGGCTTTTCGGGTCGGCCCAGGAGGCGGAGGCCGAGAGCGTGCCGCCGATGGTGGTGTTGCGCGTGGTCTTCGCGGTCGTGCGCTCGTACTGGCGCGACTGGTCGTACTTGTAGTTCTCCAGGTCGGCGCGCAAGCCGTCGAGATCGCTTTGCGACGCGGGCGTGATGTCGCCCCATTGCGCGGCCTTGCCATCGGCGGAAGCAGCGGGGGGCGTGATGGCCTTGACCTGTTCCTTCAGTTCCTGGACCTGCTTCTTCAAGTCTTCGACGATCTTCAGCAGCTCGGCGTTGCTTTGCGCGCCGGCCGGCGCCGTGCCGAGACTCAGCACGGCGGCGGCCACGGCGATCAGGGTTCTCTGGTGCACTTCATTTCCCTCGGTGGATTGATCGTTTTGGTCATGCGGCGGCGTGCCACGGGCGTCGCGGCATCGCTCGATGGCGGTTGGTCAGGACGGAGTCGCTAGCAACGACGGCAATGCACGCCAACTCGCAGCAGCGCGCGATGCGCCATGAGCGGTGTGGTCTTGATGACGGGCGGAGCGTGCATCGCGTGGCTGTCCGTGGGGCGATTCCGTGAGTCGTTCACGGCTTGTTTCGCAGGACTCGTGCCATGCAATATTGCGTGTTAATCCGCAAGATCGCCGTCCTTGCGGACTGCGGCTGTTGCGCATCGGGCACCCGACCGAGCCCTGTTGCTGCCATAGCAGCATTCATCGGGGCCGGAGTGCCGATGCATGGAGCGAGGTCACGATCGTCGCGACGCCGAAGCTGGTGCCCATTGGCGATGCGAGCAGCGCGAAGACGACCGCATGACGGCTCAGCCGCACTGCGCGATGGCGGTGGCCGCGTCGTCGGCGCGGATCGGCCGGGCCAGCTGGCTCAGGCTCGTGATCGTCGCGAACGCGGCATGCGCCTGCGCCGCGCCGTGCCTGAGCGTCTCCGCGTGGGCGGCAAAGGCGATGCGCAGGCCGGGGTGGATGCGTTGGGGAAACTTGGAACTCAAACCGGACTCCGTTCAGTAGTGGATGGTGCCGGGCGAGCCGCCGCCGGCGCCGATGGCTTCGCCGTTGATCGAGACGCTGCGCGGCGACGCGAGGAAGGCCACCAGGTCGGCGATCTCGCCGGCGTCGACGATGCGGCCGATGGTGTTGCCCTTGGCGGCGCGGGCCTCGTCTTCGGGGCCGGTGCGCTCGGTGCGTGTTGCGCCGGGATGCACCGCGACGACGTTGACGCCCTTCGGCCCGAGTTCGTCGGCCAGGTTCTTCGTGATCGCGGCCACGCCGGCGTTGCGCAAGGTCGCGACCGGCCGGCCGGTGCGGTAGATCGCGAGGCCGCCGATGTTGACGATGCGGCCCCAGCCGTTCGCGATCAGATGCGGTGCCGCCGCGCGCGCGGTGCGCAGGTAGCCGATGACCTTGATGTCGATGTCCTGCAGCGCTTCTTCGTCGTCGATCTCCGCGAGCACCGTGGCGCTCGAGATGCCGCCCGGCAAGGCCGCGGCATTGACAAGGATGTCGAGGCCGCCGAGCGTTTCGACGGCGGCGGCGACCAGGGCATCGACATCGGACTTCGACGAGGTGTCCGCGGTCAATGCCAGGACACGCCGGCCGCTCTCCTTGGCGAGCGCGGCGGCGGTGTCGGCGAGTGCGTCGCGGCCGCGTGCGGCGATCACGACGTCAGCGCCTTCGAGCGCCAGCCGGCGCGCGATCGCCTTGCCGATTCCGCGGCTGCCGCCGGTGACGAGCGCGCGTTTGTCTTTGAGTCCGAGATCCATGCTGAGTCCTGTGAGAGTCGATGCGGCGCGAGTCTTCGCGTGCCGCGGGTCCCGCTTTGCGCAATCGCCGTGCCATGCGCCGGCGCGGTGGCGCCCGAGGTGCCGCGGGCGCTTGTGCAGACCATGGGAACAGCAGGTCTAGGCTGCCGGCCGCGTGGCGGGCCGCACCCGCCGATCCCTGCTCGACTGGCGGCGCGTGCGCATCGCTGTCGCGCCCGCCTTCGACGGCGTGCAGACCTCGGCCGAGGTCGCCGCTGCGTTCGACGCCTCGGCTGACGTCTTCGTGCGGCTCGGCGCGACGGTCGAACGCGTCGTCCCTCCGGCGGCACCCGAATCGCTGCGCCGGCTGACGCCGGGCCGGGCGGCGCTGACCGTGCGCGTCTTGAGCTTCGCGCAGCGCTCGCGCTAGTCAGCCACGCCCCCCATGGTCAAGTTCACGGTCGTTCCAGTCATTCCGCTCGCCTTGTCGGAAGCCATGAACACCGCCATGTTTGCCAATTCATCGAGCGTCATGACCCGTCGCGGGTGGCTCCAGTTCGCGAGAAAAGTCTGGAACTGTTCCCAGGTCGTGCCCGCGCGGGATGCCTTCAGCTCGAAGGCTTCCTTCATCGTCTTTGTCTCCGGCATGCCGTGTGGTCGCAGGCCGACCACCCGGATGCCCTGAGGTGCAAGTTCGGTGGACAGGTCTCGCGTGAGTGCCTCCTTGGCGGCCTGCGCGCAACCGTAGCCTCCGTTCAATGCGGTGCCGGTCCGTCCGGGGAGTGCGGTGACGGTCATGATCACCCCCGACTTGTTCGGGACCATCCGCCTGGCGGCCAGGCGTGCCGTCAGAAAGTACGACGTGGTGTAGCCCGTGATCGGCCGGGAGAACTGCTCGAGATCCAGCTCGATCAGCGGCACACCCAGAGCATTCGCATTCGGGACCCCCACCGCGTTGAACGAGATATCAACGCGACCTGCCCTGTCGATCACGGACTGCAGATGCTTGTCCACAGCCTGCTCGTCAAGCGCGTCGACCTCCGTCGCCTCCGCGAATCCGCCGGCCGAACGGATGTCGTTGGCGACAGCTTCCACGGACGCCCGCTGCCGCCCGGTCAGAAAGACCTTGCCCCCCTCGCTCGCAAAAGCGCGCGCGACAGCCCCGCCGATCCCGCCTGCGGCGCCGTAGATCACTGCGACCTTGTTCTTCAGCATCATCTCTCGTTCCTTTCCGTATCCGGGCGGTCACACCCGCCCACCTCGTCGGTAACGGCCGATGGCTGAACTTTCGCCACCCGCCGACATCAGGATCGTCAGATCCGTCGAAGCTATAGACACCGCACTGTCCGGAAACTGGGCGTGCACCGACCGCCCAGTTCGCCCGCTGGCCGGTGTCTATACGATAGGGACGACACAGTGCGCGGAGGAAGTGATGCGAGGAGGGGAGTGGTGGCAGCCGAGCTGATCAGCAGGGCGCGGGCCGGTGACGGCGACGCGTTCCGAGAGGCGATCGCGCCCTATCGCCGTGAGCTGCAGGTGCATTGCTATCGCATGCTCGGATCCTTCCAGGATGCCGAGGACGCCTTGCAGGACACGCTGCTGGCAGCCTGGCAAGGCCTCGGAGGGTTCGAGGGGCGCGCCTCGTTGCGCACCTGGCTCTACCAGATCGCCACCAACCGCTGCCTCAACGCGCGTCGCTCGGCCAGCCGACGACCCGCCAAGGAATGGGACATCCCCGGGGTCGAACCGCCCGAGCCGACCCGGCTCGGCGAAGTCGTGTGGCTGGAGCCGTACCCCGACACTCTCCTCGAGGGTGTGATCGACGTGGCGCTCGGCCCGGAGGCCCGCTACGCGCAGACCCAATCGATCTCGCTGGCCTTCGTGACCGCCCTTCAGGTTCTGCCGCCTCGCCAGCTCGCCGTCCTCGTCTTGCGCGACGTGCTTGGATTCCACGCGAACGAGGTGGCCGAGATGCTGGACTCGACCGTCGAATCGGTCAACAGCGCCCTCAAACGGGCGCGCGCCAGCCTGCAGCGCAGGTGGCCGCCGGCGGCCGAGCGCGAACGGCCTGCCGCCTGCGACTCACCCTCGGAGGATGCGATCGTGGCGAAGTTCGTCAGTGCGTACGAGTCTGCCGATCTCGACGCGCTGGTGGCCCTTCTGACGGACGACGTCTTCATGTCAATGCCGCCGATGCCGCTCGAATACGAGGGCCGAGACGTCGTGGCCCGCTTCTTCGCCGGCATCTTCGGCGCAGGCCGAAGGTTCGACCTCGTACCGACGCGAGCCAATGGTCAGCCGGCCTTCGGGGCCTACCTTCGCGCCTGCACCGGCAACCGCCATGGAACCGGCCTGTTCGTCCTCGCCGTCACCGGCGAGCGCATCTGCGCCCTGACCCGCTTCGAGAACAGTGTGCTCCCATGGTTCGGGCTGCCGCGATCACTCCCTCATCAACGGCAGCCGTGATCGGCGCGAAGCCGTCGTGATCAAGACGATGCGCCGCCGGCACCTCGGGCCGTCATAGCGTGAACGCGAAGCGCCCTTCAGCCACGATCTCCTTCAGCGGCCGCCGCTGGTTCGGCAGCTCGCGCGCCTGCAGCGCCTCGGGCAGCACGGACTTGTCGCCGCGCTTTCCGATCGCGATCACGGCTTCGAGCGCATGGTCGGCCGGCACCGCGAGATTGGCGCGCAGCTTGTCCTTGTCGAAGCCGCCGATGCCATGCGCATGCCAGCCCGACAAGGTGGCCTGGAACGCGAGGCTGGCCCAGGCCGCGCCGGCGTCGAACGAATGCGTGCCGACGGGCTGCGCCTCGGTCTTTCCCGGTGGCAGCCACAAGGTGCTCGACAGCACCGCCACCAGCACCGAGGCGCGCTGCGCCCAGCCCTGGTTGTATTCGGAGAGGGATTCGAAGATCGGCTGCCAGGCGGGCGTGCCCTGCCGGCCATAGACGAAGCGCCAGGGCTGCGCGTTGTAGCCCGAAGGCGCCCAGCGCGCGGCCTCGAAGAAGCCGAGCAGCGTGGCCTCGTCGATCGCCTCGCCGGTGAAGGCGCGCGGCGACCAGCGGTCGGTGAACAAGGGGGCGATGTCGTGATCGGCGAGGCGAGTCTGGGGCATGCAGGGGCTCCGGTGATGGAAGGGTGTGCAGGGGCGACACGTTGCGAAAGGCATGCCAGGCGCCCGAGTCCGATCTGTTGATTCCGCGACAGCGGCAAGCGCTCCGCCTGGTGGCTTGGCAGCAGGAACGGACCGCGCGTTGCTGCGGCCTCAGCAAACACCGGCCGGCAACGCGGCCGCGGCGCTGGTACGTGCCTTGCGCTGTGAGGGACTCGACCGATCCCCCTTTTCCGGAGACCTCCCGCATGAGTGCCTTGCTCGACACCGAATTCGCCGCCCCCCCGTTGTACACGCCGGTCTCCCTCGCCGTGCACGCGGCTTCGCACAGCGGCGCCGCGCCGCAGCGTGCCGACGAGATCGACATCGTCCAGACACAGGGCGGCGTCGGCGCGGTCGTCACCGGCCTCGATGCCAAGCGGCCGCTCTCCGCCGAACTGGTGCTGCGGCTGAAGCACGCGCTCGACGAGCACCACATCCTGATCTACAAGCAGCAGCGACTGACGGACGATGCGCTGCTCGCCTTCGCGACCTGGTTCGGCCCGGTCTTCCATTCGCAGGCCGATGTGCCGGTGCTGGCCTCGGCCGATCATTCCGGTGTCGCGCCCGACGTGGTGCCGGTCGCGAACATCAAGGGAGGCTACACCGGCAACGGCGAGCTGCAGCCGCATGCCGACCACCAATGGACGCCGCTGCCCTCGGCCGGCTCGCTGCTCTATGCCGAAGAAGTGCCGCGCGGAGGCGGCGACACGACCTGGTTCAACCTCGCCTGGGCCTATGACGATCTCGACGACGCGACCAAGCGGCGCATCGACGGCCTGCAGCTGATCACCTACAACCCCTTCGTGCGCGCCAACGGCCAGAAGCGGCCCAGCTACCGTACGCCCGACATCGCGCCGCTGGGACATGCCTTCCCGCATCCGCTGGTGCGCACGCATCCGAACACCGGCCGCAAGCTGCTGTTCCTCTCGGTCGGCACCGAGGTCGAGCTGGTGGGTGTGCCGGCGGCGGAGGGCCAGGCCTTGATCGAGCGGCTGCGCGCGCAGATCCTGCAGCCGAAGTACCAGTACACGCACCGCTGGCAGGTGGGCGACATCGTGCACTGGGACAACCAGGCGACGCTGCATGCGCGCACCGGCTTCGATGCCGGCGAGCGCCGCGTGCTCAAGCGCGTGAGCCTGGCCGGCGCGCGCCCGTTCTGAGGCCTGCTCATGGGCCACCCGACCATCTACCCCACCGGCGCCACGCTCTACGATCCGACGCGCGCCTGGAGCGGCTACACGATCTTCCAGGCCGCCGGCCTCGGCGCCTTGCTGATCGACATGAACGGCCGCGAAGTGCATCTGTGGAAGGGCTTGCAGGGCTTTCCGAACAAGCTGCTGCCCGGCGGCCAGGTGCTGGGCAGCACCGGCCAGCGCGATGCGCGGCATGCCTTCCAGGACCAGCTCGACCTGGTGCAGGTCGACTGGGACGGCCGCATCGTCTGGCGCTTCAGCGAGCTCGAACAGGTCGCCGACGGCGGCAACGCGCCGCGCTGGGCCGCGCGCCAGCACCACGACTATCAGCGCGAAGGCAGCCCGGTCGGCTACTACGCGCCCGGCCAGGCGCCGCTGACGGATCGCGGCAGCACCTTGCTGCTGGTGCATGAAGACCTGCACCAGCCCTCTATTTCGCCGCACCCCTTGCTCGACGACAAGCTGGTAGAAGTCGGCTGGAACGGCGAGCGCCTCTGGTCATGGCGGGCCAGCGATCACTTCGACGAACTCGGCTTCGACGATGCGGCGCGCACCGCGCTGTACAAGGATCCGAACCTGCGCCGGCTGAGCGGCGGCCCGGTCGGCGACTGGCTGCACATCAACTCGGCCTCGACCCTCGGGCCGAATCGCCACTTCGATGCCGGCGACGCTCGCTTCCACCCCGACAACATCATCTGGGACTCGCGCGAAGCCAACATCATCGCGATCGTCGACAAGGCCAGCGGCCGCATCGCCTGGCAGCTCGGGCCGCGCTTCGACGGCAGCGAGGCCTTGCGGAAACTCGGCTGGATCATCGGCCAGCACCATGCGCACCTGATCCCGCGCGGCCTGCCCGGCGAGGGCAACCTGCTGGTGTTCGACAATGGCGGCTGGGCCGGCTACGGCGCGCCGAACGCAGCGGCGCCGGATGGACTGAAGGTGGTGCGGCGCGATCATTCGCGCGTGCTCGAGATCGACCCGGTGACGCTCGCCATCGTCTGGCAGTACACGCCGGCCGAAGCCGGCTTCTCGGTGCCGCTCGACGCCTCGCGTTTCTACAGCCCCTTCATCAGCAGCGCGCAGCGCCTGTCCAACGGCAACACGCTGATCACCGAGGGCTCGAACGGGCGCCTGTTCGAAGTCACGCGCGACCACGAGATCGTGTGGGAATACGTCAGCCCGTACTGGAGCGGCGGCGAGCGCAACCTGAACCTGGTCTATCGCGCCTACCGGGCGCCGTACGACTGGGTGCCGCAGCTGCCCGCGCCGCAGGAGCGGGCCATCGCCCGCATCGATCCGGCGAGCTTCCGCGTGCCGGGCGCGGCACCGCCGGGGCGCGAGCGCGAGACCGTGGTCGCCGGTGTGGAAGTGCACCAGCCGGACGCGGCCTTCTGCGTCGCGACAGCGCGATGACTTGCCTAGACAACCCATTCCGTTCAACCCAGAGGAGAACCCTGCCATGAGCCATCAACACATCACCGTCACCCAGGTCGGCGGGCGCATCGGCGCCGAGATCGGCAACGTCGACCTGTCGCGGGCACTGAGCGACGAGACCGTGAGCGAGATCCGCCAGGCGCTGGTGCGCCACAAGGTGATCTTCTTTCGCGGCCAGCAACTCGACGAGCGCGGCCAGATAGCTTTCGCCAGCCGCTTCGGCCCGGTCACGCGTGCGCACCCGACGGTGCCTTCTCTGCCCGGCCATCCCGAGGTGCTGGACCTCGACTACAGCCGCAGCGAGGCGCGGGCCAACAACTGGCATACCGACGTGACCTTCGTCGAGAACCCGCCGCTCGGCTCGGTGCTGCGCGCTCTCGTGCTGCCGCCCGCCGGCGGCGACACGATCTGGGCCAACAGCGTGACCGCGTACGACGACCTGCCGCCGAGCCTGCGCCAGTTCGCCGATTCGCTCAGCGCGGTGCACAGCAATGCCTACGACTATGCCGGCGCACTCGCGGACCTGTCGCAGAACGCGCGCGAGCGCAAGGCGCAGTTCGAGTCGATCGAGTACGAGACCCTGCACCCGGTGGTGCGCGTGCACCCCGAAAGCGGCGAGCGCGGCCTCTTCATCGGCGGCTTCGTGCGGCGGCTCAAGGGCTATTCGCCGACCCAGTCCGCCGACATCGTGCGCGTGCTGCAGTCCTACGTGCTGCAGCCGGAGAACCAGGTGCGCTGGAAGTGGCAGCTCGGCGACATCGCCTTCTGGGACAACCGCGCGACGCAGCACTATGCGGTGGCCGACTATGGTTCCGAGCCGCGCCACATGCGCCGGGTGACCATCGTCGGCGATGTGCCGGTGGGGGTGAACGGGCAGCGCAGCAGCGTGATCAAGGGGGATGCGGCGGCGTATAACCGGTTCGAGAGGCTGGCGGCCTGACAGGTCCGGCCGCTACCTGCGGGCCTTTCGTCAATGAGGGTTGACGGCTCGCCTATGTCAGCCTTCATGCCTGCCAGGGGTCGATGACGGCGGCGCCGGCGGCCTCGAAGGGGCCGGTGTCTCGGGTGGCCACCGCCAAGCCGTTGGCGGCGGCGATGGCCGCGATGTAGCCATCGGCGCTGGCAATGGCGAGCCCCGATGCCCGGGCCTTTGCCATCAGTGCTGCGTAGGCCTGAGTGCAGTTCGTATCAAACGGCAGCACGCGACCGGCAAACAGCGGCAGCACTCGCGTCTCCAGGCTTTCCTGCAAACCTGAGCGTCGCTTGCCCGTGGGCAGCAGCGCCACGCCGGCACGCAGTTCGGCGACCGTGATGGCAGACAAGAACAGCGTTTCCAGTGGCTGGGCGTCGATCCACTCGATCACGCGGGTGTCGGGTGCTGAGCGCAGCGGCTCCGACACCACGTTGGTGTCCAGCAGGATCACTCGAAGCTCACCGGGCGGGCGGGGGCCTTGTTGCGGACCTGCTCGAACACAGCAAACTCTTCATCGGTCAGCTTGGCCCGCCGCCCGATGTCAGCCAGCAGCGAGCCGAGCTTCACCCGTCCCTCCGGGCTGACAGCGGACTCCAGAATCTCGCGCACCTCCGCCTCCATGCTGTGGCCGCGCTGGGCGGCCCGCATGCGCAGGGCGCGATGCACCTCGTCGGAAATGTTGCGGACAGTCAGCATGGCCATCTTCATCACCCCGCTTCGCATTCAATGCATGCATTGTAGTTCGCTGCCTGCATTCGGGCGAGCTAAGCAGTGGGAGACCCATCCCCCTCTCATCAAACCCACCCCCCAGCGCCTTCGCCAGGAACACCGTCGTCGCCAACTGCTGCCCCAGCAACCAGCACCTGCAGCCCGCAGCAGGGCGGCGACATGAAGGTGTACGGGCGGCGCAGCGCGAGCTGAACGATCCACATGGAAGCGGGGCAAGGCAGTCAAGGGGAGGGGAGCCGCGGGTCGAGACCGGCGCAGCGAAGCGGGCTGTCACCGCAGATTCCGGGCGATTGGCCGAGCCGGGGCGAAGCGAGGCGCTCTGCTGCGGCGCCAGCAGCAGCCGGCGCCGTGTTGCTGCGGAATCAGCAGCGGCGGCGCGGCAGCTGCTGGCGAACACGCAGCCTCGCTGCCGGGCTTCGGGCATGGTCCCTGCTGAAGCTGCAGCATGAATCCATCCCGTCGTTCCAGCTTGCGCCGCCTCGGCGCCGTGTCTCTCGGCCTCGGTGCCGCAGGCTTCGCGCAGTTCGCATTCGGGCAGGGCCGGCCGCGCGTGATCCGCTTCGGCGTGGCCCAGCCCGCACTCGGCACGCCACCGGCGATCGGCGGCAGTTCCGTCGCGATCGCCCATGCCAAGGGCTGGGTCGACGAGGCCTTCGCGGGTGACGGCATCCGCATCGAATGGTCGTTCTTCAAGGGGGCCGGGCCGGCCGTCAACGAGGCCTTGTCGAACGGCCAGCTGGACTTCGCCTTCCAGGGCGACCTGCCGTCGATCGTCGCGCGCGCCGCGGGGCTGAAGACCCGGCTGGTCGCGGCGACCGGCGTGCGCGCGAACATCTACCTCGCCGTGCCGCCGGATTCGCCGGTGCAGCGCATCGAGGACTTGCGCGGCAAGCGGGTCTCGATCTTCAAGGGCACGAACTCGCAGCTGCCGATCAACCGCGTGCTCGAGGCGCACGGCCTGAGCGAGAAGGACGTGCGCGCGATCAATCTCGATACCGCGACCTCCTATGCCGCGCTATCGACGAAGGACCTGGATGCCGCGTTCGGCGGCCTCGACCTGCTGCGGCTGCGCGACAAGGGCGCGGCGCGCATCGTCTTCACCAGCAAGAACCAGTCGCCGGTCTTCACGCGCCAGAGCCATGTGCTGGTCACCGAGGCCTTCGCGCAAAGCCAGCCCGAGCTGACGCAGCGCGTGGTCGGCAGCGTCGTGCGGGCGGCGCGCTGGACTTCCGACGAAGCGAACCGGGAAGAGGTGCTGCGGCTCTGGGCGCGGGCCGGCACGCCCTACGAGCACTGGAAGGAAGACTATGCGGGCGAGCCCTTGCGCGTGCGCGTGAATCCGAACTTCGATCCCTTCCTGGTCGGCCGCTACAAGGATGCGGTCGAGCAGGCCTATCGCTTCCGGCTGACCCGCGCGAAGTTCGATGCCGAGGCCTGGATCGATGCGCGCTACTTGCAGCTCGCGCTGAAGCAGCAGCAGCTCGAGCGCTTCTGGCCGGTGTTCCAGGCGGACGGCCACGAGGCGCGCGGTTGACGGGCGCTCCCGATCTCAGGCCGCCGCGCCCAGCGCAGACGGTGCGGCAATCTGCTGCTGGAACGCGGCGATCTGCCGGTACTGGTCCGCCAGTTGCACCGGCACCGACATGAAGATCGGCAGCAGGCGTTCGTAGAGTGCCGCGTTCTTCGGGATCGGGCTGTGCCGGTGGGTCGCGCCGACCATGCCGCCGACGACCTCGAGCGAATCGACCCGCCCCAGCGCATAGAGGCCGAGCACCGCCGCGCCGAGGCAGGAGCTCTCGAAGCTCTCGGGCACCACCACGTCGCGGTTGAACACGTCGGCCATCATCTGGCGCCACAGCCCCGAGCGTGCGAAACCGCCGGTGGCCTTGATGCTGGTGCTGGTGCCGACCAGCGATTCGACCGCCGGCAGGATGCTGTAGAGATTGAAGATCACGCCCTCCAGCGCCGCGCGGATCATGTGCTCCTTGCGGTGATGCATCGCCAGGCCGAAGAAGGAGCCGCGCAGGTTCGCGTTCCACAGCGGTGCGCGCTCGCCCGCCAGGAAGGGATGGAACAGCAGCCCTTCCGAGCCGGCCGACACGCGCTCGGCGATGCGCGTCAGCACCTCGTACGGGTCGATGCCCAGGCGCTTGGCGGTTTCGCATTCGGAGGCGGCGAACTCGTCGCGCACCCAGCGGAAGATGATGCCGCCGTTGTTCACCGGCCCGCCGACCACCCAGTGCTGCTCGGTCAGCGCATAGCAGAAGGTGCGGCCGGAGGCATCGGTCATCGGCCGATCGACCACCGCGCGCATCGCGCCGCTGGTGCCGATCGTGACGGCCACCTCGCCCGGCTGGATCGCGTTGACGCCGAGGTTCGAGAGCACGCCGTCGTTGGCGCCGATGACGAAGGGCGTATCGGCATCGAGGCCGAGGTGCTCGGCCATCTGGGCGGTGAGGCCTTGCACGTGATGGGTCGTCGGCACGAGCGTCGAGAGCTGCTCGCGCCGAACGCCAGCGACTTGCAGCGCGTCGTCGTCCCAGTCGCGCCGCTCCAGATTGAACAGGCCGGTCGCCGAAGCGATCGAATGATCGACGATCCACTCGCCGAAGAGCTTGAAGAACACGTATTCCTTGATGCCGACGAAGCGCGCGGCCTGTTCGAACAAGCCGGGCTGCTCATCGCGCAGCCAGGCCAGCTTGGCCAGCGGCGACATCGGATGGATGGGCGTGCCGGTGCGGCGGTAGATCGCGTCGCCGCCCTGCTGCCGGATACGCTCGGCCCAGGCGGCGGCGCGGTTGTCGGCCCAGGTGATGCTGTGCGTCAGCAGCTGGTCTCGAGCACCCACCGCGATCAGGCTGTGCATCGCCGCGCTGAAGGCCACGCAGACAACTTCCGTCGGGCCGGCCGGGCAGGCTTGCAGGCTCGCGCGGATCGTTTCGACGACGGCGCGGAAGATCTGCTCCGGGTCCTGCTCGGCCGCGGCCGGCGTCGGCCGCAGCAGCGGATAGTCGACCGCGTGGTGCGCGACCACCTTGCCGGCCAGCGTGAAGACGACCGCCTTGGTGCTGGTGGTGCCGATGTCGACACCGATCATCAACGAGTTCATCGGCCGGCCCTCAGACAATGGTGGAGAGCGCCATGATCAGGATGATCGCGACGACCGAGATGATGGTTTCCATCGCCGTCCAGGTCTTGAAGGTCTCGACCACCGTCATGTTGAAGTACTGCTTGACGAGCCAGAAGCCCGCGTCGTTGACGTGCGAGAGGATCAGCGAGCCGGCGCCGGTGGCCAGCACCAGCAGCTCGCGGTTCACGCCCGGGACCAGCGTGGCGAGCGGGGCCACGATGCCGGCGCCGGTGATCGTCGCGACGGTCGCCGAGCCGGTCGCGATGCGGATCAGCCCCGCCACCACCCAGGCCAGCAGGATCGGCGAGATCTGCGCATGCAGCGCCATCTGCCCGATCGCATTGCCGACGCCACTGGCCACCAGCATCTGCTTGAAGCCGCCGCCGGCGCCGATGATGATCACGATGGCCGCCGTCGGCGCGAGGCTTTCGTCGACGAACTTCAGGATCTGGTTGGCGTTGAAGCCGCGCGCGATGCCGAAGGTGTAGAGCGCCAGCAGCAGGGCCGCGAGCAGTGCGGTGATCGGGTGGCCGACCAGGTCCATCCATTGGCGGAACAGGTTCTTGTCGTCGAACGCGATGTCCGCGAAGGCCTTCAGCAGCATCAGGAACACCGGCAGCAGCACCGTGACCAGCGTGACGCCGAAGCCCGGCAGCTTGCGCGCTTCGGTCTCGCCGGCCAGTTGGCCGATCAGCTCGGGCGAGGGCTCGGGGCGCACGACCTTGGCGATCAGGCTGCCGAAGATCGGGCCGGCGATGATGGCCGTCGGCAGGCCGACGATCAGGCCGTAGAAAATCGTCTTGCCGATGTCCGCGCCGAACACGCCGATCGCCAGCAGCGGCCCCGGATGCGGCGGCACCAGGCCATGCACCACCGAGAGGCCCGCCAGCAGCGGAATGCCGACCTTGACCAGCGGCACGCCGGTGTGGCGCGCGACGATGAAGACCAGCGGAATCAGCAGCACGAAGCCGATCTCGAAGAACAGCGGGATGCCGACCAGGAAGGCCGCGATCATCATCGCCCAGTGCACCCGCTTCTCGCCGAAGGCGTTCACCAGCGTGCGCGCGATCTGGTCGGCGCCGCCGGATTCGGCCATCAGCTTGCCAAGCATCGTGCCCAGTGCCAGCACGATGCCGACGAAGCCGAGCACGCCGCCGAAGCCGTCCTGGTACGACTTCATCACCAGCGCCACCGGCATGCCGGAGGTGAGGCCGAGGAAGCCGGCGGCCAAGGTCAGCGCGATGAAGGGATGCAGCCTGAAGCGGGTGATCAGGAGGATCAGCCCGATGATCGCGATCAGCGCATCGAGCAGCAGGAAAGTGTCGTGACTCAAGCCGAGCATGGTGTCGTCTCCGTGGGTTGTCAGGGGCCGTGGCCAGCGCCGAGTGATTTGGGACAGCGCTATCCCGGTGGTTTGAAAAAAAGTCGCAAGACAGGCTGCGACGATTCCGGGGTACCGGGCTCGGCGCTGCGGCAGACCGCTTGCGCACCCGGTTCGGATAGCGCTATCCTAAAGATTCGTCCTGTCCCGCGGCATGGTAGTTACCCTAGGAATCTATGAACGAAGCTTCGAAACCCTTGCGTTCGCGCGCGACCGGGCGAGTGACCCTGGCCGAAGTCGCGCGCGAGGCGGGCGTGAGCCCGATCACCGTCTCGCGCGCGTTGCGCGGCGACCGCAACGTGGCGGCCGAGCTGATCGCGCGGGTGCAGGCGGCCGCGAAGGCGCTGGCCTACGTGCCGGACCCTGCGGCGCAGAGCCTCGCGTCGAGCCGCAGCCGCAACGTGGTGGTGCTGGTGCCGCTGCTGTCGAACCGGGTGTTCTCCGATCTGCTCGAGGCGGCGCAGCGCAGCCTGATGGACGCCGGCTATCAGACGCTCTTCGGCGTGACGCACTACGACGCGGGCGAAGAGGAGCGCCTGCTTCGCAGCTACCTGGCGCATCGTCCGGCAGGGCTGCTGCTGACCGGCTCGGACCACACCGCGGCGAGCCGCAGGCTGCTGAAGGAAAGCGGCATACCGCATGTGCACTTGATGGAGACGCTGTCGCCGTCGAAGGGCTATTCAGTCGGCTTCTCGCAGACGGCGGCGGGCGACGCGGTGACGCAGCATCTCGTCGATCGCGGCTGCCGGCGCGTGGCCTTTGTCGCGGCCCAGCTGGACCCGCGCGTGATGCAGCGCGCCGGCGGCTACCGCGACTGTCTTCGGCGGGCCGGCCTGTACGAGCCCGCGTTCGAACTGCTCGATCCCCGGCCGTCTTCGATTGCGCTCGGCGCCGAGATGTTCGAACGCACGCTGGCCGCGAACCCCGAGGTCGACGGCATCTTCTTCTGCAACGACGACCTGGCGCAGGGCGGCCTGCTGGCGGCGCTGCGGCTGGGCGTGAAGGTGCCGCGGCGGGTCGCGATCGCCGGTTTCAACGATCTCGAAGGCAGCGACCAGATGCTGCCGAGCCTGACCACGGTGCGCACGCCGCGGGCCACGATCGGCACGCGGGGCGCGGGCTTGCTCATCGCGCTGATGCAGGGCGACGTGGTGCCGGACAAGTGGGTCGACGTCGGCTACGAGCTGGTGGCGCGCGGCAGCAGCTGAAGCCGTCGGGCCGCTTCACACGGCCGTCCGGCCGCGTGATGAGACCGAACGGCACGAGGCATCGGCTCGCCTAGACGCTCTCCGGCGTATCCACCTGCAGCGGCACCCAACGCTGAACCAGGCGCTGGGTCAATGTCGCCGCCCCCGCATCCGACGGCTCATCGGCGGGGCGATCGCGCTGCGCCTGCAGCGCATCGGCCATCAGTTCGATCGTCGCGCGGGCCATCTCGGGCAAGGGGTGGGACAGCACCGCCTGCACGATGCCTTCCTGCAGCGCCAGACGGGTCACCGGCGTCAGGTCATGGCACACCGTCACCGGCGTCGCGAGGCCGCGGGCACGCGTGGCGCGCAGCGCCTGCAATACGCCGAGTGCGCCGCCGCCGGCCAGGTACAGGCCGCTCAGCTCGGCCTGGGCCTGCAGCAGGTCCATCGTGGTCTCGTAGGCATAGCCCTCGTTCTCCAGCGTCATGCGCGGCGCCAGCACCTCCCAGTCATCGCCGAGTTCGCGCACGTAGCTGCGGAAGCTCATCTCGCAAAGCTCCTGGCACTGAAAGCGCTGGCTGCCCACGAACAAGGCCACCGGGCCGGGCCGCCGCGCCATCTGCGTGATGAACCAGGCCGCGGTGCGGCCGGTCTTGCGATTGTCGAGACCGACATAGCCGGTGCGTGCCGGAGCGGCCAGGTCCGACACCAGGGCCACCACCGGTACCGCGCGGCCGCGCAGCGTGGCCACCGCCTCGTGCACCTGGGCGTGGTCTGCGGCGACCAGCGCGACCGCGTCCACCTGCGCGCCGAGCGCGAGCAGGGCGCGGGCCGCCTGGGTGGGATCCAGCGTATCCAGGCGTTCGACCCGCGTCACCACCTCGGCGCCGGGAAACGCGGCGGCGGCCTGCTCCAGCGCCGCGGCCAGGCCGCGGTAGAACGCCGCCCCCTCCTGCAGCAGCAGGAAGCCGAAGCGATGGCGCGGCCGGTCGGCACGCACATGGCGCTCGATCACGCCGCTCGCGTGATAGCCGATGCGCCGGGCGGCCTCGGCGACACGGCGCGCGGTATCGGTTCGCACGTTGCTGCGCAGGTTGAAGACCCGGTCGACCGTGGCCAGGCTGACGCCGGCGGCGTGGGCGACGTCCTGCAGCGTCGGTCGCGCCGTCAGGTCAGGCGCCGGTGCTTGAGGCATTTTGAGGTTTGCGATGCGGCACGATTGAGGGATTTTGACGTATCCGCCCGAGCGGGCGCGCCGGCCGGGGCACGGCCTCCTAGCATTCCTTCACCCGTCATCGACTCGGAGCGCGTGCCCTCATGAACACCCCCCAACCCCTCGACCGCTATGCATTGCGTGGCGATATCGACGCCGCCACCGGCCTCACCGCCGAAGGTTTCGAGCAGCGCGTCGAAGCCGCCTGGCATGCCTGCAAGGTCGACCGCAAGTTGCTCAAGCAGCTGATGCAGCGCAGCGACGCGAAGGGCCTGCGCCACTTCGGCCTGTGGCTGGCGCTGCTGCTGGCGAGCGGCGGCGCCGCGGCATGGGCCTGGGGGACGTGGTGGTGCGTGCCGGCCTTCGCGGTCTACGGGCTGCTGTATGCGTCGAGCGACCACTATGCGCACGAGCTGTCCCACGGCACGCCGTTCAAGACACGCTGGCTCAACGAGATCTTCCTGAACCTGTGCGGCTTCATGACCCTGCACGAGGTGCACTACTGGCGCTGGAGCCATACGCGCCACCACACCCACACCTTGATCGTCGGCCGCGACCCGGAGATCGGCGTGCCGCGGCCGCCGAACCTTGTGGCCATCGTCTCGGACCTGTTCTTCCTGCAGTCCGGCTTCAAGCAGATGCGCAACATCCTGAGCCACGCCGCGGGCCGCATCACCCCCGACGGCCAGCACTTCATCCCGCTTGGCGAGCGCGCCAAGGTGATCCGCGCCTCGCGCGTGTTCGTGGCGATCTGGCTGCTGGTGATCCTGGCCTGCGTGGCGACGCACTCGTGGCTGCCGGCGCTGCTGGTCGGCCTGCCACGCTTCTATGGCGGCGCGCTCGCGCTGCTGCTGAACCTGACGCAGCACGCCGGCATGCCCGAGGGCGTGCACGACCACCGCCTGAACTGCCGCAGCTTCCGCGCCGGGCCGGTCATCAGCTTCCTCTACGCCAACATGAACTATCACGTCGAGCACCACATGTTTCCGATGGTGCCGTTCCACGCGCTGCCGCAGCTGCATGAGGCGATCCGCACGCAATGCCCGCCGGCCTACGCCAGCCTCTGGGCCTGCTGGCGCGAGATCCTGCCCGCGCTGCTGCGCCAGCGGCGCGACGCGCAGTTCGCGGTCGAGCGGCCGCTGCCCGGCACGCAGGCGGTGCAGGCATGACGCAGAAGCTGGCCGTCTACCAGGCGCTGTGGGCGATGGAGCGGCGACATACCGACGGCTTCGAGCGCACGCTCGAAGACAACATCGCATTGATCGCGCAGGCGGGCTTCGACGGCGTGACCGCGTCCTACGCCTCGCGCGAGCAGGTGGCCCGGCTCTCGGGCCTGATCAAGCCGCTGGGGATGGGTGTGGAAGGGCAGTGTTTCCCGCGCACGATCGACGAACTCCAGCCGGTGCTGGAGACGGCCGCCGAATTCGGCGTCACCCACATCAACATCCAGCCTGACGTGCGGCCGCGCTGCCTGGCGGACTGCCTGGCGCTGGTCGACGGCTGGGCGCGGCTGGCCGAGCAGGTGGAATTCCCGGTCTACATCGAAACGCATCGCGACCGCATGACGACCGATCTCTACCTGATGCTCGACCTGCTGGACGAGCGGCCGGAGATGCGGCTGGTGGGCGACCTCTCGCACTACCTGGTCGGCCGCGAATTCGCCTGGCCGGTCTCCGATGAGAACCATGCGCTGATCCATCGCGTGCTCGAGCACTGCTGGGCCTTCCACGGACGGGTGGCGAGCCGCGAGCAGGTGCAGATCGAGATTTCCTTCGAGCCGCACCGTCCGTGGGTCGAGTTGTTCCTGGACTGGTGGCGCTACGGCTTCGCGTCGTGGCGCCGGCGTGCCGGCCCGCACGAGGCGCTGAGCTTCACCTGCGAACTCGGGCCCAAGCCCTACGCCATCATCGGCCGCGACGGCAACGACACCACCGACCGCTGGGCGGAATCCCTGCTGCTGCGCGACTGGGCGCGTGCCCTCTGGGCCGAACAGCCGCCGGCAATCGAACCACCGCCCGCCCACGCGGCCGGGCCTCTCTGGAGCATCTCCGCATGAGCACGATGATCGATGTCTGCCCGTTCGACGACCTCGACGACGAGGACGTGGTGCGCTTCGACCATGGCGGCAAGACCTTCGCCATCTATCGCAGCGGCGACGAGGTCTACGCAACCGATGGGCTGTGCACGCACGAGCGGGTGCATCTCTGCGACGGCCTGGTGATGGATCACGTCATCGAATGCCCGAAGCACAACGGCCGTTTCGACATCCGCACCGGGAGAGCGCTGGGAGCGCCGGCGTGCGTGAACCTCGCGGTCTATCCGGCCGACGTCGAGGCGGGGATGATTCGCGTTGCATGCCCCGATACGTCAGGGTGATCACGTCTGGAGCCGCCCGTTGTGCCAGGCTCAAGTCCCTGTGCGAGATGCCGAAGAAAGTCCCAGTCCCGGAAAAGGCCCGTCAGCGGCCGACCGGCGCACCACAAGACCTTTTGTTGGTTGGGAACTTCATGACGATATCGACGCGCCGTCTCGCCGGCGCCATCGCGCTGTGCAGCGCGGTGTGCGCATTCCTCTTCCAGCCCGCCGCTGCACAGGAGCTGAGCGATGCGCAGCGCACCGCCTACCGGCGGCCCGAGACCATTCCCTTTCCCAAGGACAATCCCTATACGCCCGAGAAGGCGGCGCTGGGCAAGATGCTGTTCTTCGACACGCGGCTGTCGCGCGACAAGAACCTGAATTGCGCGAGCTGCCACAACCCCTCCTTCGGCTGGGAAGTGCCCTTTGCCAAGGCGATCGGGGCCGGCGGCAAACCGCTGCCGCGGCACGCGCCGACAGCTCTCAATCAGGCCTGGAGCAAGAACCTGTTCTGGGACGGCCGCGCCCCGACGCTCGAGGCCCAGGCCAAGGGGCCGATGGAATCGCCCGGCGAGATGGATTTGTCGGTCACGCTGGCCGTGACGCGGCTGAAGGAGGTCGAAGGCTATCGCAGCGCCTTCGCGAAGGCCTTCCCGAAGGGCGAGATCAGCGAGGACACGATCCTCAGGGCGATCGGCACCTACGAGCGCACCATCGTCAGCGGCGACACGCCGTTCGACCGCTGGGTGCGCGGCGACGCGAACGCGCTGTCGCCGAATGCCAAGCGCGGCTTCGCTATATTCACCGGCAAGGCCAATTGCGCGGCCTGCCACACCGGCTGGAACTTCAGCGACGACCAGTTCCACGACATCGGCCTGCCGACTGCCGACAAGGGGCGCTCCGCCGTCAGCAAATCGGACGGCGATGACTACGCCTTCAAGACACCGAGCCTGCGCGAAACGGTGGCGCGCGCGCCCTACATGCATGATGGCGCGACGCCGACCCTCGAAGCGGTGATCGCGCACTACACCGGCGGCGGCATCAAGCGGCCCTCGCTGTCGCCCTTGATGAAGCCGGTGGCGCTGAACGGCCAGGAGGTGACGGATCTGGTGGCCTTCCTCGGCAGCCTGTCGAGTCCGCAGACCACGGTCGCGATGCCGAATCTGCCTGCACATTGAGAACGGGAAGCGTGTCATGAATCTCGTCAAGCAAAGCCTCTACATCTGCATCGGCGTGCTGCTGGCCTTGATCGGCCTGCAAGGCGTTCAATCGCTGTGGCAAGTCTCGCGCCTCGCCGCCGCCACCGACCATATCGTCGCCGGCAACCAGGCCGCGGCCGGCGCGCGCAACCTGTGGTCGCGCTTTCTCGATACGGAGCAGGCATTCAAGCAGGCCACGGCCTTCATCGATGCCGCGAGCGCGGATGATCTGCGCAAGGGTTTCGCCGACAAGTCGGCCGTGCTGCGCCAGGAGGTGAAAGCCTTGCGGGACAGCGCCGCCGGCGACCTGAAGGGCAACACCGAAGCGGTCTCAGGCAAGGTCGACGCCTGGCTCGCACTCGCGGCCCCGCACATCGCCGCCGAAGGCACGACCGAGCTGCCCTCCTATCACCGGCTCGACGCGGCGCGCGGCCAGCTCGAGGCCGAGGTCGGCTCGCTGGTCGCGCGCAGCGCCGAGGCGGCTCTGGCCAATGTCGCGGCGAGCCACGCCCTGGCGCGCAGCGCCTCGTTGTGGACGGTGGCGGAACTGATCCTCGCAGTTGCGCTCGGCCTGGTGCTGGGCCGGCATGCGCTCAGGAGCCTGCACCGCCAGCTCGGCGCCGATGCCAGCGAAGTGGCGCGCGTGGCGAATGCGGTTGCCGATGGCGACCTGAGCCTGGTGATCAGCATGGAACGCGTGCCCGCCGGCAGCGTGATGGCGGCCACCGCGCGCATGCAGCAATCGCTGGCGCAGACGGTGGCCCGTGTTCGCGGCATCAGCGGCCACCTCGCCAGCGGCGCCAACGAAATCGCCGCGGGCAACAACGCGCTGAGCGAACGTGCCGGGCAACAAGCGGAGGCGCTGGAGAAGACCGCGGCGACGATGGAGCAGCTCGGCGGCACGGTGCGCCACAACGCCGACAACGCCGCGCAAGCCAGCCGGCTCGCGGACCAGGCGAGCGCCGTGGCGAGCCAGGGCGGCGCGGTGGTCGGCCAAGCCGTGGAGACGATGCGCGGCATCAACGACAGCTCGAAGAAGATCGCCGACATCATCGGCGTGATCGACGGCATCGCGTTCCAGACGAACATCCTGGCGCTGAATGCGGCGGTCGAAGCGGCGCGTGCCGGCGAACAGGGCCGCGGCTTTGCCGTCGTGGCCTCGGAAGTGCGCAGCCTGGCTCAGCGCTCGGCCCAGGCCGCCCGGGAGATCAAGGGGCTGATCACGAATAGCGTGGAGCGCGTCGAACAGGGCAGCGCACTGATCGACCAGGCAGGGCGCACGATGCAGGAAGTGGTCGATTCGATCCAGCGCGTCACCGCGGTGATGTCGCAGATCCGCACCGCGAGCGCGGAGCAGAGCACGAGCGTCGCCGAGGTCGGGCAGGCGATCACGCAGCTGGATCACGCGACGCAACAGAATTCGGCGCGCGCCGAGCAAGGCGCCAGCGCCGCGGAAAACCTGAGGCTGCAAGGGCAATTGCTGATCGAGGCGGTGTCGTTCTTCAGTCTGGCAGGACCGGTCGCCGCTCGGTGAACGGCTCGGAGTACATTCGTCGGCGGCGCACGCGGCGCGGCGCTTGGCGTACCCTCGCGGGGGAATTCCGGCGCACGGGCGGGATCTGACGGAAGCAACCCGCCCAAGCACGGGCGGGCGCTGTTCGGCTCTGGAGACCACCATGCGCATCCATGCACCTGCATTGCTTCTCTCTTGCATCATGATGACGGCGGCTGCGAACGCGGCTGCCGGATCGATGAGCGTTTCGTTCGCCGACCCGGCCGGCTTCTCGGACGCCGGCGATACGCCTCGGGAACGCACGGCCAACCTCAAAGCCCTGGCAGAGCACCTGCAATCGCTCGCCAAACGCTACCTGCCCGCGGACCAGCTGCTGAAGGTCGAGGTGCTGGACGTGCAATTGGCCGGAACGGTTCATCCCACGCCGCACGCAGGCCACGACCTGCGCATCGTCAACGGCGGGGCGGATTGGCCGCGCATCCACTTGCGCTACACGCTCGAAGCGAGCGGCCAGCAGCCGCAGAGCGGCGAGGAGAGGCTGGCGGATGCGAACTACACGTGGGGCTTTGCCGGCATCACGAGTTCCGATCCGCTGCGCTACGAAAAGCGCTTGCTGGATGATTGGTTCAAGAGTCGCTTCGTCGAGCATCGCCAGAGCGGCAGCTGAAGGCCTGCAGCGGCAGGTGTGCCGGGCGCGGCGGCCTGATCACTCGATGATGGGCAGAGGCTCCCGGTCCTCGAACGCCGACTGCACGGCCTCGACGATCCGCAAGGCCAGCGCCTTGTCATCCAGTGCTGGGTACTCCCTCGCCAGCTTGCCCGAGACACGCCAGTCGCTTTCCTTGATCGATCGGATGATGCGAACAGCGTCCGGATCGGGCATTTCCAGCACATCCTTGATGCGCCGTTGAGCGAGTTGGAATCGCACGAGCAAGCGGGCTTCGTCGGCCATCTCGTGCCGAATCGTGTGGGCGACAACCTGGGCCGTGAAGATCACATGCTCGGTGAGATCCGGATAGCGCCAGGCGTGGCTGGCGTCCTCGTAGGCGTCGAACACCAGGTTCGAGCGCACCCCGTCTTCGTACGCGAGCATCTCGCCGAAGCGATGGGCCGTGTCGTATCTCCGCATGAAAGGACGCGAGAACACCTCGAGCGTCCGGTCGTACCCATGGCCGAACTCACGTACGCCGGTGATAGTCGCCGATACAGGAAGGATCACGCCGGCCGGCGTGGCCTTGTCACGCTGCAGTGTGTCGTTGATGAGGAAGCGGTGAATGCGTCCGTTGCCATCGCTCATCGGGTGGATGTAGACGAAGCCGAACGCAATGGCAGCCGCGCGTGCCAGCGCTTCCCGGCCGCGGGTCACGCGCTCGAACGTCTTCAGGCCATCCAGCATCTTGTCGAGTGCCGAAAAATGAGGGCCGATGTAGTGGACGATATCGTCGCGAAGCGTCGCCTGGCCGACGAAGACCGGCGACTGGCGCACGCCGAGCCGAAGCGCCGCCTCGCCGAGGATGCCCCTCTGCAACAGGGTGAGGCCGTCGCTGCTCAGCGGCTCGTCGAGCTTGCCGCAGTGTGCGGCCATGACGCGCGCGAACCGCTTGATGCGGTCGGTCTGATCCGCCTCGCGCTCGATCAGAAAACTCGCGCGAGACTCCTTGATCGTGAGCCAGGTGGCGGCGCGCATCAGCACGTCCTCGCCGAACTGACGATCCAGTTCTGCAATCGCGACGGCGGGATCGAACTGCAGCGCCTCGCCGAGTGCCTCCGTTCGACGGATCAGGGGGCAAAAGGCAGGTGTCCCCGGCAGGTTGTTGTTGATACGCCAGCGCCGCTCGCGAACGGCCTCGGAGCGCGTCAAGTAGGCGCTGTGAGACAACGCATCGACGTACGTTCCGCCGGTCAGGTCCGGGACGTCCAGCCGTTGCCCGGTGAGCCATTCATAGAGGAACCCGGCGCGCCGCGCGTACTGCCCGAACGGTTCCGACCGGCACCACTGCGTGAGCGGGGCTGGTCCGCAGGCGTCGAACAGCCTTGCGAAGAATTCGAGGTGGATCTCCTCGTACTTCAGGCCGAACTCGAAATGCCCTGCAAAGGTGTCAGCCGGGCGGTAGACGCTCGGATACTGGTTCTGCAGGCGCTCCGTGGATGCTCGACTGGAGCGGGTACCGCCAATGACGGACTCCACGCGCAAAGCCTGCGCCGGAGCGACTCCGAAATGGGCCTCCAGGGCCTTGAACCCGGTCTGCATGCTACAGAGATCCGTTGACAAGCCGCGAAAAACGATGACGAAACGGATTTGGCGGGAAAAAACCGTGACGGCGTATCGTTACATAAGTTCAGTCAAAAGAAAAGAAAAACGACTGCAGGAGGTGTGGATTCAGGAAAAGTGCTGAACCACAGCTCCGATTCTGGGCGCAAGCGAACGGCAACCGGAGCGTGCGGGCCGACGAGGGTCCGGCGGTTCGATGATCTGCTGTTGGCGGCCTCGGCGCGCGAGGTCATCCGCCCGCGATCGATCGGATCAATGACTGCGCGATCTCGAGCCCTTCGTCGCGGGTGTCATCGCGGCGCGCTGGCCGGCGCGCGCGTCGATACCAGTAGTCGGCGTTTCCGAGGTCGCCCTCGATACGATGCAGCCAGGCATGGACCCACGCGCCCTCGGCGTCGTCCTGCGCCTGGGCGAGTTCGTGCGCGCTATTCCAATCGCCGCGCAGGCCGTGCCAGATGGCGCGCAGCATCGGCGTCGCATACGGCGGCGGCTCGTCGCGATCGAGGCTGAGGACGAAGGTGTTGATCGGGTCGGTCATCGCATGCTGTCCGCAGATGTCATCTCATGGCCTCCGGCCTTGTCATTGCGGCCCGATCCGGCGGAGCTGAGGTCCCAGGTGCCGCCGGTGCGCTGCCGCTGGTGCAGAAGGCCGCGAACATCCTCCGCCATTAAATCATGCTGCGATAGGGGAAGCAGGCGACCGCCGGATACGCCACTTGCGCCGTAACCTAACCGGCTACCCACGGCAGCCAACGCGCCTGCTCTCGCAGCGTGCAGGACTGTGCCGTCAACGAGCTACGCCTCGAGGATCAGGCGGAGTCGGGCGCGATGAGTCGCAGCCGCGGGAAGTAGCTGGCATAACCGGCGCGGTCGCGCGTCAGCACGCTGAGGTTCGAGATGGCGGCATGCGCGCCGATGTAGAAGTCCGGCACCGGCCGCGCCCGAGCGCCCCCGCGGCGGCGGTACAGCGCGAAGGCCTTGGCCGCGAGCCCGGCGCAGGACCAGGGCAGCTGGCTGCGCTGCGTGTCGTACACGTCGAGCAAGGCGTCGAGCGCGCCCGCATCGGGCCCGGGCACGAGCAACTCGGTGTAGATGACGATGTTGACGTGCAGCGGCGCTCGCTCGCTACAGGCCTGCAGCTGATCGGCTGCCCAATCGTGCCAGCGGCTGCCGTCGTCGATGCAATCGACCCAGACGTTGGTATCGACCAGCACTCCGGCGCTGCCGTCGTAAGCGGCGAGGCCCTGCGGGTTCCCGGCGGCAGCGGCTACGCTACTTGCGGCCACGGCGCGAAGGGGTCGGAACAGACTCGTCGCTGCGCAGGAAGGCCATGATCTCGTCGGCGCCGAGTTGCCGGAACTCGGCATCCAGGCTGCCGCGCACGCGCGCTGCCGCAGCACGCAACTGAGCCCGCCGGTCGGTGCGCACCCTGGTGGCGACCGGCGTGATGACGATGCGGCTGCCTTCGAGGCTGAACTGCACCTCGCTGCCGGCAGTGACGCCTGCCGCTGTGCGGATGCGCTTGGGAATCGTGACCTGGCCTTTTTCGGTGACAAGCATGGAATGGCCTCGTAACAGTTGCTCCCGCCGCGACGGGTGGGAGTGCCACGGATTCGGTAGGAATCGGAAGTAGGAATTTTGCCAGCCGCCGGGCGGTGGTGCAACCGCCGAGGCTCGATCGCTGCTGAAGAGAGGCCGGGCCGGCGTGCGGCGGGACGAGGGGTCGGTGCCAACGACGCACCCGCTCCTTCGCTGGCGTTGAGTTGCTGAGAAAACACCATTCGGCTGACTGGGACTGGGCCCGTGCTTAGGGCGTTCGAGCCGGGCCAGCCATCGCGCAGGCCATCTGCGCACCGAAGGCAGAGTTCAGCATCGCCGACTCGCATGGCAGCGAAATCTGGCACCAGACTGGCCCCAAGCACGTCCAGAAAAGCGAAAGGTCAGCAGGCGCTAACCTGCTGACCTTTGTATTTACTGGCTCCCCGACCTGGGCTCGAACCAGGGACCTACGGATTAACAGTCCGGAAAACACAATTCCAGGGTAATTCGTCGATTTCCGTCGACGTTTCATAACTTCAATAAAATCAACAGGTTAGGTGTCACTCCTTTCCAGCGATGTACAATGGAGTTCGCCGTAAGCTCGCAGCGAACGGCAACCATACGGCAACCAGGGAGGGGTTTTGCGATGGCAACGGCTACGGACAAGAGAGGCGGCAAATTCACGGCACGCGAGATTGAAGGTGCCACGTTGGAAGCCAAATCGATCGGCAAGGACATCTGGCTAACGGACGCAGGTTCGCGTGGAGAAGGACGCTTCACTTGCCGATGCACGCGCGCTGGCGGGCGCATTTTTATGTACCGCTACGTCAGCCATGCCGGCAAGCGCGACGTGTTGCGCATCGCCAGCTATGACCCCAAAGGAGTTGACGGTTTGACGCTCGAGGAGGCACGGCGCAAGGCAGGCGAATGGGCTCGGCTATACCAAGCCGGCGCCACTGAGCTGCGGGAGCACTTCGTAGACAAGGCCGCGGCGGCGGCCGCGACCAAGGCCGGTGAACGACAGGCGCGCGAGGCCGCGGAGCGCAAAGCGCAGCGCGGCAGTCTGGCAGCGTTGATCGACGCGTATGTCGCAACACTGGAGGGCCGTGCGTCGCACTATGACGCGGAGAATTTGCTCCGCCATCACGTCAAGGAAGCATTTCCCAAGCTGTCGGCGCGCTCCGCTGCGTCGATCAAGGCGCAGGAACTGCGGGACGTCCTCGCACGTTTGATCGATGACGGCAAAGGCCGGACGGCAGGCAAGGTGCGCGCGTATCTGCGTGC
>Ga0105237_10000563_pt1 | contig 51816 bp, 41 predicted proteins | sample KBSC24metaG_FD_81520 | JGI IMG/M metagenome (GOLD analysis project Ga0105237, IMG submission 81520) | Corn rhizosphere microbial communities from Kellogg Biological Station, Michigan, USA - KBS C2-4 metaG | ecosystem: Host-associated > Plants > Roots > Rhizosphere > Soil | place: Michigan, USA... | reverse complement strand
TCAGGCCGTTTAGTTTTAGTTTGATCCTATCGTGGTTGTAATAATGAACGTATTCAATAATAGCGTTTTGTAAGGATTCATAGGATTTAAATTGCTCTATATAGAACAGTTCGGATTTTAGGAGTCCAAAAAAGTTCTCCATCACAGCGTTGTCGAGGCAATTGCCCTTTCTGGACATGCTTTGTCTGATCTTGCTTTTCCGCAACTGGTGCTGATAGGCCTTCATCTGATATTGCCATCCCTGATCGGAGTGAAGCAGCGGTCTAGCGCCTGCTGGCAGCTTCTTCAGCGCTTTTTTGAGCATCTCCATTGTCTGATCAAAATTAGGGCGATCGGAGATGCTGTAGCTCACCACCTCGCTGTTATATAAGTCCAGGATGGGAGAAAAATAGAGTTTTTTACCTGCTACTGCGAACTCCGTTACATCCGTTACCCATTTCTGATAAGGTTTTCTGGCTTTAAAGTCACGTTTTAACAAGTTCCGCGCAATAGTGCCTTGCTGCCCTTTATAAGATTGGTATTTCTTTATTCTCACCAGGCTTTTTATCCCGATTTCCGTCATGAGTCTTTCTACTTTCTTGTGATTGATCTTTATTCCTTTATTCTTCAAAGCGGCCGTTATACGACGATAACCATATCGACCCTTATGCTGCTGGTAAATTGCCATCACTTCGGCTTTGACCAACCTGTCTTTATCTGGCTTGTCGAACTTTTTAAGGTAATAGTAAAAGGTGCTTCTGGCCATTCCTGACGCCTCCAGGAGTAGCTCCTGAGCGTGATCATGCCTTAGTTCCCGAATGGCTTTTGCCGTCTGGCTTGCGCCTTGGCGGCTTTTTCTTCCTGAGCTAAGGCTTCCAACTTTTTTAAAAACGCATTCTCTGCCCGTAGATATTCATTCTCTCTTTGAAGCGCTGCCAGCTTCTCAGCAACAGGATCAGATGATGTAGGCTCCTTCTTTTTAGGCTTTTTGGCCATAGGTGATCTTTTTCTGCCTTTATTCTTCTTCAACAAACCTTCAGCTCCATAATGCTCATAAGTATTCAACCAACGGTAAACCGTACTTTCATTTGGAATGTTGAAATGACAGGCTGTTTGCCTTAAAGATAGCCCTTTTTTAATATGATAACGGACTACCCGGAGCTTAACCGGGCCGCTGTAATGACCGTTCCTGAATTGAAATCCCCTCGTGCCTTCTTGCTGGTATTGTGTTACCCAACGTTGAACGCCACTTTTGTGGCAACCTAACTTTCTCGCTGCCCCTTTTACCGATAGCCTCCCGGAAAGGACAGACAACACTACCGATCGCTTCTGTTTAATACTGTACTTGACTCTTTTATCCATAAAATATGCCCCCAAATGTGTCTAACATTTTGGGGGCATATCATCGGCGGGCTTTTTTATTAGTTACTTTTTACGATGAAGATGCAGTCTTCTATGCGTTTGATCTGTTGTTTACGGTCGAGCCCCCTGATCGAAGAGGTCAGTGGCAAATGCAAGCGACTGAGGCTGCTGTCTGATCTGAGCAGGGTGCTGTCGGATTTCATAACATCGATAATACGGAACAGATTTTTAGACCGTACGGCAAAAACGACGCCCTGTGCGTTCTGCTGGCTCGAGTTGACGACGCCAATGATCTCGCCATCGTTGTTTAGCACCGGGGTACCGCTGTTACCGGGATTGGCCGCAATGGTTATCTGGCAGGCCAGCGTATCGCCATTGAAGCCAGTTTTGGCGCTCATATACCCTTTGTTATAGACGATCTCATCGCGGGGGTAACCGAGGGTAAACAATTCTTCTCCCAATTCGGACCCATTCTTGTTGATGCCATAGGGCAATACATTCCACGTATGGAAGGAAGTATCTTCGATCTTCAGCAAGGCGAGATCAGCCCGCTGGTCGAGGCTAATGATCCTGGCATTGTAACCCCCAAGGTTATTCTGGACCTCCACCTGGGTTGAATTTTTTACTACGTGGGCATTGGTCACCAGATAACCTTTGCCATCGATGAGAAAACCGGTGCCTCCTGACTTGAAGTCAGCGGCAGCCTCTGCGGAATTGATCTTATTCGTAAGATTGTTAAGCCGGGCTTCGGTGGTTTGCAAATGACGATCCAGCAGGTTGACGTGCTCCATGCTGACCTTGGGGGACAACAGGGAGATGAGTCCGCTGATCCCCAGGGCGGTGATACCGGCGATGGATGCGGCAACTCCGATGACGCGTTTGTATTTATTCCAGAGGGTCACCACTTTAGCGGGACGGGACTCTTCTATTTGTCCTGTCTCTGTCAATTGCTGGTGAACATCCTGGAGCTGGGCTTTAAAACCGGCGATCTCCCCATATTTAGAGAACCGGTCAAGGAAAAGAGTGTGTTCGACCACCAGTTGGTCGACGTCCGGGTTGGTACTACGGATATGCTCGAAAAACACTTTTTCCTCGGGGAGCATTTCTCCGCGGATGTAGCGTTCGACGGCATCTAGTAGGGCAGTGTCTTGCATGGTTAGTACTTATTTTTTGTACTGACTGAATATTTTTTTCAATCGCATCAGGCATTTATACTTTTGATTCTTGGCATTGTCCGCATTGGTATAGCCGAAATCGCCTGCTATTTCGACCATATTCTTCTTTTCCAGGTAATAGGCCTTCAGAAGGCTGCGGCAAGGTTCCCCCAGGAGGTTGAGGGACTGCTCCATTACCAGAAAATCCTGATTGCGTTGCTCATGCTTTTCCAGTTCTTCTTCCACAGGTACGATCTCTTCAAGGCTCTCTACTTCAGGGGAGATCCTTTGCATTTGGTTCAGGCGTTTTAGCCATAACCGCCGGCATACGGAATAGAGGTAGGTTTTGAGCTGACAATTTAATTCAAAGGAACCGGACCTAACCTTTTCATAGAGTACGATCATGGCTTCCTGAAAAATGTCTCTCGCATCATCGGGGTAGCCACTATTGCTGAGAACCAGGGATTGAACCATATTATAGTGCTGCTTATAAATGGCTTCAATGGCCTTCCTATCGTTCTGCGCCAAACCTTCGAGTAACTTCTGTTCGGTGATCTCTGTCCTCACGCTATTGCTATATTTAATACTCAAATTAAAGATTCGTAACCCAAACTATGGGTAAAAAAATAAAAAAAGCCTGTTGGGTAATTAGAGACAATCTATTATATATTATAAGTATAAATATGTAAAAAAGATTGATCCAGCAGGGTTACTTTTCCTCAGACATGGTATTAATCTCTCGAAACCATTCAATTAACGCAAAAACAATCACAAATGAAAAAGTTCCTGTTCGTATTAGCTATCGGTGCATTTGCAGCATGTAACAACAGCGGTGGTACTGAAGCTCCTAAAGATTCTACTGTTGTTAAGGATTCTGTTTCCAAGATGAGCGATTCTACTTCCAAGATGGCTGATACTGCTTCTAAGATGTCTGCTGACACTACTAAGAAAGACACTGCTACTAAGAAATAGTTTTTAGTTGAATTTTATGGACCGGGTTCGGACCGAGGGAATTTCCCCAGGTACGAGCCCGGTCTTCTTTTTGCCCGGTGTGGGAGGAGAAGGGCCCTATGGGGGGCTTTTTCGGGAGTTATAGGTTAGGTTTTTTTTGCTGGCTTGTATTGGGTAAAAATCCGGTGAGCAGGCCCAGCAAAGGCAGGAATGCGCAGAGATGGAATACGTGGCTGATGCTGGTGTGGTCGGCGAGTTTGCCGAGGACGGCGGCGCCAATACCACCCATTCCGAAGGCCAGGCCGAAGAACAGTCCGGAGATCAGTCCTACTTTGCCGGGAAGCAGTTCCTGGGCGTATACCAGGATAGCGGAAAAGGCGGAAGCCAGTATTACCCCGATGAATACGGATAAGACTCCCGTCCAGAAGAGATTGGCATAGGGGAGCAGCAAGGTAAAGGGCGCTACGCCAAGGATAGAGAACCAGATGACATACTTTCGGCCTATGCGGTCGCCGATGGGGCCTCCTATCAATGTACCTGCCGCTACGGCAAAGAGAAAGAGGAAAAGCAGCATTTGGGCGTTTTGAACGGATACATGGAATTTATCCATCAGATAGAACGTATAGTAGCTGCTCATCGAGGCCATATAAAAATATTTGGAGAAAATGAGCACCAGCAGGATACCCAGGGCCAGAACGATCCGCGAGATGGGTACGGTGGGGGTGGTCGTTCCGGCGAGGTTGGTGAGAGGGGGCGTTCCGGCTACGGTGCCAGAGGTCTCGCCCGCGACGCGGCTGTTTTTGGGGCGGCGGCGGTCAAGATTCCTGCTATACCAGGCGCCTGTCTGCAGAAGGACGCCGATGGCCAGGAGTGCGAAGAGACAAAACCAAAGGATGCGGGATTGACCATAGGGGGCGATGATCTGGGCTGCCAGCAGGGGACCGAGAGAGGCTCCCGCATTACCTCCCAACTGGAAAAGAGATTGGGCCATGCCCCGGCGGCCGCCAGACGCCAGGTAGGCCAGGCGGGAAGCTTCCGGATGGAAAATGGAAGATCCTACTCCAACCAGGGCCACAGCTATCAGTACAAGTGGAAAGCTGGCCGCCTGGGACAGTAATACGAGACCTGCGAGGGTAAAACACATGCCGGCGGCCAGGGAATAAGGCTGGGGTTTTTTATCCGTATATAATCCTACAAAGGGCTGGAGCAGGGAGGCGGTTAGCTGGAAACAGAACGTGATCAGTCCCAACTGGCCAAAGTCCAGGTGCAGGGAGTTTTTCAGCAGGGGATAGGTGGATGGGATCAGGGACTGCATCGTATCGTTCAATAAATGCGAGAAACTGATCGCCACCAGGATAGAGAAGACTGTTTTTTGGGCTGTCGGAGTGGCGATGGTGGTGAGTGGCTGGGTTGTTCTGGACATGGTCATTTGTTTGATGTGATTTTCGCAGCACAGACCCAGGCTTTTTTGGCATCCTGGTCGATGATACTTTGCAGCAGGGCTTCGTGCAGGTGTTGGGAGCGAAGAAAAGTTTCTGCAGTAAGATGTACTTCGTGGAAGTGCTGGCTTACCTGGGTGGAAAAGGTGCGGTACAGGTCGGCAAGAATATCATTACAGGAAGCGGCGGCTACCGCGATGTGGAACTGGATGTCGTTTGCTATAGCTGTCTCCACGTCACCTGCTGCAGCGGCGGCTTCTCTTTTTTCCAGCAGGGTTTTCATTTTTACTATATCCTTTTTTGTGCGGTTGAGAGCTGCTTTTTCAGCGATCTTAAGTTCCAGCAGTTGTCGCACTTCGTCGAGATCACTGGCATCGGCCCGGCGAAGACGTTGTTGCAGCGGTTCGGCAATGCCGTTTTGTGTCTGTACGATAGTGCCCGAGCCTTGTCTGACGCTGAGCAGTCCCGAATTGGAAAGTATGCGGATCGCTTCGCGGATGGTGGAGCGGCCTACGCCGAACTGGGCCATCAATTCCGGCTCGGAGGGAAGTTTGTCACCGGGCTGGTAAACGCCGAGGGATAGTTGTTGTTGCAGCTTGCTGACGACGGCGTCGGCAAGGGAATGGCGCGGGAGCGGTGTAGGTTTATTATTCGTCATATCATCTGATGACTTCAAAGGTACAAAAGGGCGGCCGGACCGAAAAAATATTTTTTTGATCTGGCAGGGATGCGGGCGTTCCGTATTATTTTCTTACGCCGTGCCCGTACTCATAATACAACGTGTGGAAGATGGTGGATATATAAGCTTCTCCGGCGGACAGCTGCTTATAAGCGTGACGGATCTCCTCGATGGACTCGTACTTGTGTACATAGGCATCGATGCCGGTGGTGGCCATCTTTTCGATGATGATAGGATCATAGGCGCTGGAATAGATCATGATCAGCGGTTGACCGAAACGTTTTCGCAGCTCGGTAACGGCCTGTTCAAGGTTGGAGGAAAAATTATCCTGGAGAGAGCCGGTGATGATAAGATCGAAGGTGGTATTGGCCCAGGCTTTTGCAGACAGTGCAGTGAATATATTTTCAGAATATTCGACACGGGTGGCTGTGTTGACGGATCGGAATACTTCCTGAAAAGCAAGGGGGATGAGCGGTAGATCATCAATGACCAGGATCCTGTCCAGTGGCGTGGCCTTTTGCGTTGATACAGAGGGCATGGTTAAATGAGGTATAGCTTAGTACGAAATATGGATTGCCAGGGCCGCGACAAGCACAAATATATTAAAATTACGGTAGATCGCTATTATTTCTTTAACCTGAAAGGGCAGTAAAAACAGGGATATAAAACAGGCTTTACTTGTTGAGCCGGTAGGAATAATAGAGGGTATCAAAGATAGAGGAAATATAGGGTTCTCCTGCCGAGAGGTGAATGTATGCCTTTCGTATCTCATCGGCGGGTTCGTGTTTATGCACGCAGGCGTTAATGGATCTTTCGACCGTCTTTGCGATGAGTTCCGGGTCGTACTGGTCGGTGTAGACCATTATCAGGCTGCCGGGGAATCGTTTTTTTAGCTCGGTAGCATGCAACAGGAGGCTGTTGGAATAGCGTTCTTCATCCGAACCCAGGATCACCAGGTGGAAGATACGGTTCTCATATTCCCGGGAAGACAGGGCTTTGAAAACGCTGTCGGTGTATTCTACCCGGATGGAAGGATGAATAGAGCGGAATACCTCTTGTAACCCCACTGAGATGAGCGGTATTTCATCGATGACCAGTATACTAACCAGATGAGGCGTTTGCATATGTATGAAGGTTGATTAAATCGTTTTTTGAAGTAGTCTGGAAATTAGTTGTGATTTGGATTCCACGCCGAGTTTCTGATAGATGTTCTTCAGGTGATGGTTGACGGTATATACGGAAACGAATAATTGCTCGGCCATTTCTTTATAAGACAATCCTTCCTTCAGCAAATTGACCAGCTCGATCTCGCGTTTCGTCAGTTTGTGGGCAAGCGTATCGGCGATGTTGCCTTTCAGGTGATCGATGAGCTTCTTTGCTATCTGAGGTGAAAGGCTTGCGCCGGAATTATATACGTCCTGGATGGATGAATAGATCTCCATCGGCCGGGCGTTTTTAGCGAGGAACCCCCTTGCGCCGGAGAGCAGGGACTGTATGATATACCGCTGGTCTTCCACCCTGCTCATCACGATGACTTTACTTGCAGGAAAGAGAGCCAGCAATTGTTTGACCTCTTCGATACCTGCCTGTTCGGGCACAGCGATGTCCAGCAAAACAATGTCCGGTTCCTGGACAGTAATGCCCTGTCTCTTGTTCTTGCCTAATTCTTCCAGTGAAGCGAATGTGAATACTACTAAGATATCGGGAAAATCCTGGAGAAATTCTTTGTAATTCTTTAATAGAAAATAGTTGTCGTCAATCAATCCGACTTTAATCATAGCTACTAATTATAAGTTTAAAAAGGGAACCGACCAAAATTAGACTAACGTCAAAACAAATACTCTACTATGTTGAGCGTTCAAACAACAAATTTCCGATAAATTACACTAACAATAGGTATGTGTTTTCATGTATATTTCTTTACCATAGTGGTTGTCGTACGAAACACGGCCATGGCTGCTTATATGAACGACTATGGCTCCTTATATGAGTAGTGGCGGTTTGCGGCGGCGGTGATATTTTGTTTATAGAAGTAGCGAACGGGGATGAACGAAAGTTTAACTTTGCAGAACAATACCATTGAATTGCCGGAGTTGACATCTTTATGGAAACCGATTATTGCCAGAAGGGTCCGAAAGGGCCCTTCTGTTTTTATTTCCGATATTTGCGCTTCATTCAATATTTTCTTACATGCGCATAGCAATCAATGGAATGGGACGTATCGGCCGGCTGTTGACCAGGAGGCTGTTTGACCTGGAAGGTGTTGAGCTTGTTGCCGTCAACGACATCATGGACCCCCAAAACCTGGCTTACCTGTTGCGATACGATTCCGTATATGGAACATTGCCGGCTCCTGTGGGGTATGCAGACGGGCAGCTGACCATCGCGGACAAGAAATTTGCCGTATTCAGGCATGAAAATCCTTTGGAGCTTCCCTGGAAAGAATTAGGAGTGGATATTGTACTTGAATGTTCGGGTCGTTTTTCCAGCGGCGAGGGCGCTGATCTTCACCGGGCCGCCGGAGCGGCAAAGGTGCTGCTGTCGACGACCGGCACACCGGATGTGCCATTGTTGATCTATGGCTTTAATCAGCACGCGCTGTCTGCGGCCAGCACCGTCATATCTCCCGGCGGCTGTATGACCAATTGCTCTACCCATATTCTCTATCTGCTGAACCAGCCAGGCATCGAATCGGCGCAGGTAAATATCCTGCACTCCTATACCTCAAGGCAGGAATTAGTAGACGCTCCGCATAAACAATTTCGACGGGGCAGGGCGGCTGCGGAATCCATTATTCCTGTCGAGATAGACCTGGCTACTTCGCTGGAAAGGCTGCTTCCCGCATTGAATGAACGGATTGGCACGATGTCCACGCGGGTGCCAGTGGCCAATGGGGCGATGGCGGATTTTACAGTACAGCTGAAGACGGAGACCTCCGTCCGGGAGATAAATGCGTTGTTCCGCAACGCGGCCCAAAAGGAATACAAAGGGATACTCGATTATACGGAGGAACCGCTGGTGTCTCTCGATATCAAAAGCGATACGCATAGCTGTGTCATCGATGGAACGATGACTTCGGTCGTTGGTCGTCAGGTAAAGGTCATCGCCTGGTTCGATAACGAGTATGGATACACGAGTAGAATGATCGACTGGCTTTTTTACTGGAAGAAATTTCTCTAACGTATCACAACTATCCGAGCATGATCCGTTTATCGCGCAGGTTGTCCTCTATCGATGCTTTCAGGGCCCTTACCATGCTGTTTATGATCTTCGTCAATGATCTCATACTGGTGGAGAAGGTTCCTGCCTGGCTGGACCATGCCGAACAGGGGGAAGACCGCTTAGGGTTTGCCGATACTATATTCCCGGCCTTTCTTTTTATCGTCGGTCTTTCCATTCCGTTGGCCATCCGGCATGGACAGGAAAGAGGATTGACCAAAAAGGACACATTGCGGCATATTTTGCGCCGGAGTGTCGCGTTGCTGGTCATGGGCATTTTTCAGGTGAATTATGAAGAGTATACTACGGGTCCGGCATTGTTGTCAAAGTGGTGGTGGATGTTGCTGATCACCATTGCCTTTTTCTTTATCTGGCTGGTGTACCCGGCTTCCTGGCCCCGGTGGCGGAAGATCTTTTTTCGCGGTGTCGGCATTACTGGCCTGTTGTTGCTGGCGTTGGTGTACAAGGGAGGGACTGCGGAGCATCCTATCTGGATGCAGACGCACTGGTATGGAATATTGGGGCTTATCGGCTGGGTTTATCTGATATGTGCCTTATTGTATGTTTATATTGGGGAGCGGCTGCCGCTGCTGACATTGCTATTCTTTTTTTTCGTGGTGGCGGCTGTTGCCTGGAACGCCGGCTGGCTGAAAACCATCGACACCAGGCCTGTCTTCTGGTGGGAGGATAGTATCGGGCTGTGTGCGTTTACGATGGCGGGGTTGATGACCGCAATCTATTACCAGCGTGCTGCGGGCGGCGCGAAGACGTTGCAGATACTGCTACGGCTGGTCGTTCTGGCGCTGGTATTGCTGGCGGCGGGGTTTGCGTTACGGCCTGTCGGAGGTATTGCCAAGCTGGACGTGACGCCGGCATGGATACTCATTTGTACGGCTATCAGCGTGGTCTGTTTTGTGTTATTGGCATGGGTAGTGGATATCCGGGGCCGCGAAAATTGGTATCGTCTGATCAGACCGGCGGGTACGATCACGCTCACCTGTTATTTGTTGCCATATTTTCATTTTGCCCTTTACAATATGGTAGGATACCGGCTGCCGCTGGCGCTGCGCACAGGATGGGCAGGGGTGTTCAAATCCCTGGTCTTTGCCTTTGTCATCGTGCTGATAGCCGGGGTGCTGGATAAAAAGAAGATCAGGCTTTCGGTTTAGCGAACGGTAAAGTTCGCTGTCAGTTGCCCGTCCCGCGAATTACTGCCGATGACAAGTTTGTAGTTGCCTTTGTATAATTTCCATTTGCCGGTGGCGAGATCCCATTTCTGCAGTTCGCTCATCGGGATGGAGAGCGATGCCTGCCGGCTGTTGCGAGCATTTATAGCGAGGCGTTTGAAGGCTTTTAGTTCCTTTACCGGCATTCTTTCCAGCGAGGGGTATTCGATATAGGCCTGTACTACTTCCTCTGCGTCTATGTCACTCTTATTGTCCACGGTGATAGAGAATGCGATACTGTCTTTTACGGTATAGCTATTTTTAGGTTGTGCCTTCCAGGCGTAGCCAAAAGAAGCATAACTGAGGCCGTAGCCGAACGGATATTGGACAGGACCATTGTAATATCGATAGGTACGGCCTTTCATGCCATAGTTTTGATAATCCGGGAGGTCGTTAAGTCCGCGGTAAAAGGTGACAGGCAAATGTCCGGAAGGGGAGGTCTTGCCGAAAAGGATATCCGCGAGCGCGTTGCCGCCCTGTTCGCCAGGATACCAGGCCAGGAGAATGGCGTCGGCGTAGGGTTCTACGGTTGACAGGTCAACGGCGCTTCCGGCGGTGATGACGAGGATCAGGGGTTTTTTGCCGATGCTTTTGCGCAATGCTTTCAGATAGGCGACATGGGCGGCAGGAAGAGCGAGATCGGTGCGATCTCCACCGTGCGGTGCAAGAAAGGCGTCTCCTTCTTCTCCTTCCATCACTGGGGTAAGGCCAAGCACGGCCACTGTAGCTTCACAATTGTTGGCTGCCCAGGTGCCGCCGAAGTGTACAGTATCTTTATAGTCGCAACCCTGGTCGTATTCTAAATGCATGCCGGGGCCCGCTGCTGCGGTAATGCCTTCCACAAAGGTCACCATATGGGAAGATACGCCATGGTAATTGCCGGACAGTGCATCAAAGGAAAAAGCATTGGGGCCTACGATCATCAGTGAGTTAAGACCGTCTTTTTTTAGCGGCAGCGTATTGTTGTTGTTTTTTAACAGGACCATGCTGCGGTCGGCCATAGCGCGGGCCAGGGTTATATGGCTGGTGTTGTGCACACTGTCAGCGCCGTAACCGCTAAAAGGCACGTTGCTTTTATCATCGAAAAATCCCAGTTTCAGTTGTGTGCGTATCAGCGCGGCCAGGGCAGAGTCTACATCCTGTTTAGTCAACAGGCCGGTATTGACGGCTTTCAGCACATCGTCCTGCAGTATATTCGAGCAGTCGAGGTCGACACCGGCTTTGATAGCGGCGGCGGCTGTCTCGACGGGGCCGGGTAAAGCCTTATGTCTTTCGAAAATATCGTCCAGGGCGCCGCAATCCGTTACGACGTGCCCGCTGAAATGCCATTCTTCTTTCAGTATCCGGTGCAGCAGGGTGGGGCCTGAACAGCAGGGTTCACCGTTGACCCTGTTGTAAGCGCACATGATCGATTCTACTCCCGAATCAACCAATCTTTTAAACGCATAGAGATAGGTCTCGCGCAGATCTTTTTCATCGACAATGGCGTCGAAGGTATGCCGATTGGCTTCCGGTCCGCTGTGCACGGCAAAGTGTTTGGCGCAGGCAGAAGCTTTCAGATAATGCGGATCGTTGCCTTGCAGGCCTTTGATAAAGGCGGTACCCATCGTCGCGGTAAGGAAGGGGTCTTCACCATAGGTTTCCTGGCCGCGTCCCCAGCGGGGATCCCGGAAGATGTTGATATTGGGGGACCAGAAGGTGAGGCCCATGTATTGTTCTCTTCTGCCGGCGGCGGTAGACAGGTTATATTTTGCCCTGGCCTCCGTGGAGATGGCGTCTGATGTCTGCCGGAGAAGGTCGTTGTCAAAGGTTGCGGCCATGCCGATGGCCTGGGGAAATACCGTGGCTTCGCCTGCCCGTGCCACGCCATGCAGTGCTTCGTTCCACCAGTTGTATGCCGGGATGGAGAGGCGATCGACGGCCTTGCTCCGGTAGCCCAGCAAAGCTACTTTTTCTTCCAGCGTAAGCCGGGAAAGGAGGTCTTTTACCCGTGCTGTTTCCGACAGGGTGGCATCGCGAAAGGCAAGGGGTTGCGCGGACAGGGAGAGGGCGAACAATAATGCGGCAGAGACCAACGGAAAACGAATAAACATAGCGTTTGAATTTCGGTATGAGAGCGCCAAGTTCGGTCAAAATTGTCAAAATTCAATCGGTTGCGTGCAGTGGACTGCGAGATAGGGCATTTTTTTTGTTAAACGGACCTAAGGATTTGCATTTATAAAAGGGGATGGTAATTTTATAGCGTGATATAGTTTACAAGTAGATTTCTCTAGGTAGAAAGACAGTCATACAAACCGGACGGTACAAAAAATTAAACGCTTTATGCGTTTTTTTTCATTTAGGGAAGGGGTGACTAAGGGTAATCTGATGGGTTTATCCAAATTATTGTAGAAACCTTGATAACCATATAATCCAAACCGATGAAAGCATTTCTTTCCCCGGAAACTATTCTCCTGCATGTCAGGAAATATTCCATTGTCTTCTTTATACTGCTGGCCGGCGGTGTCGTTCGGGCAGGCACCTGGTATGTCAAACCTGCCCCATCCGGCACCGGCTCCGGCAATAGCTGGGCCAATGCATCTGCTTCGCTTGCCGCTATCATCACCGGCGCAGCTTCGGGCGACCAGGTATGGGTAGCGGCAGGGACGTATGTTCCCGGCGGGGCTGCGACCTCCACCTTCCAGATGAAGACGGGGGTATTGGTCTATGGAGGGTTTGCCGGCGGAGAGGTCCTGCTGAGCGCGAGGAACTGGGCGACGAATGTGACTATCCTTTCGGGCAATAATGTGTGCTACAATGTGGTCACTTCATCGGGTGTCAGCGGCACCACGACCCTGGATGGATTCACGATCACCAAAGGGATAGCCAGCGGGGGCACCACCACCGGCGGCGGGATTTATGATAACGGCAGCACCATTACCTATGCCAATTGTATCATAACGGTCAATACGGCCGTCGGCAATGGCGGGGGAGCTTATGTCTCCGGAGGCGGGACCGTTACGTTTACGAACTGTACCTTCTCCTCCAACTCGACTACGGCGGCATTGAGCACAACTACCGGAGGGGGAGGATTCGCTAATGTCGGCGGCACGGCTGTCTTTACCGGCTGTACTTTCAGCAATAATACTTCGAGCTCAGCGGGCGGGGGAGTATTCAATTATAACAGCGGCAACACCACGATGACATCCTGTACTTTTACCGGCAATGTTGCCGGCGGGGATGGAGGAGGAATTGCCAATCAGGCGGCAACGGCCTACCTGACGGGTTGCACGCTGACGAGCAATCTTTCCAACCACAATGCCAATCCCGGGGGCGGTGGCGGCGCCTACACGAATTCGGGTAATGGCATCCAGCTGAGCAATTGCGTTTTTCAAGGCAATACGGCCTATTCCTTCGGCGGCGGCTATCTGGACAACGGCGGCAGCTCACTGGGAACCACCTACTGCACCTTTACCAATAATATTGCCAATTACGGCGGCGGCATTTATTCTTTTAACGGGACCAGTCCGGGTGTCCAAAACAGTTATTTCAGCAACAACCTGGCACATGTAGCCGGCGGAGGCATTTTTACCAATAACGTCGGCGCGGGCAACCTGGTGATAGATACTTTTTATAACAATACAGCGGACGATACGGCCTATCACAGTTCTCCTGTAGCCGGCGGAGGCGTATGTAATGCCTATGCTTCCAATGTCGGTATTGTTCATTGTATTTTCCAGGGCAATGTGGCTTCTAACGGAGACGGAGGCGGGCTATATGAATTAAATATCAGCAACAACAATGATAGTTCCGATATCTTTATGGCCAATGTGGCCAATAATGGTAATGGCGGCGGGCTGGTGGATTCTGCCGGCAACACCAAATTCTTTAAGTCCGTGTTTGCCGACAACCAGGCTTCACAATACGGGGGCGGAGCGTATATTTCCAATAACAGCGGCACCCTGGAAAGCTGCACCTTTTATAACAACAAAGCCAACAGCAGCGGCGCATATGGGGATGGCATTTACGAGGCCAGCGGCGCCAATTTCAAGATACTTGGGAATATCATCTGGAGCAGTTCGTCTACCAGCGGGCTGGTGGGAGCTGCGGTCGGCTCAAAAGTGCAATATAATGATATAAGCCACGGTACCGTCTATAATGGCAGCAACGGCAATATTATGCTCGCGCCGACTTTTGGCAATTCGGGCAATTATATAGGGGCGGATGGGTTATGGGAGACGGCAGATGACGGGCTTCACCTGGTGAATGGATCCAACGGCACAGACCTTGTCATCTCCGGCGATTACTTCAATGTTACGGATATAACTGAAGCGGCGCGCCCGGATGGCGGCGGTACGCTGGCCGATATGGGGGCTTATGAAGGCCCGGGGAGCTTTGTGGTGCTGGCTGTCGATAGCAGCACGGCAGCCAGCAGCCCGGTAATGGTGAGAACAACGCAACCCGCAGGTCAGTTGTCCCTGAGACCTACTGTCGCAACACAAGGGGCGAGGGTCTTATATATCCGGCTGGTACAGACGGCGTCTGTGAACCTGACCCTGATGGACCTGTCCGGCCGTCTGGTCTGGAAAAGGGCCGTTGTCCTTGGCGCAGGTGATAATTACTTGCCCATCGATGTTTCGGCTATGCCAGCAGGGCTCTATTACCTGCAGGCCCGGGGCCCGGGTATTCAGAGCCAGGCCGTCACGATGGAGAAACTATAGGCCGTGTGTCCATTTGTTGTTGGAGGGATCTGCGTCCACGAATATGCCGCCATTTATTTCCAGTGACTGGATTGTTTTTCCCGGTGTTATGTTGATGGTGGCATTCTTCTGGTCCTTTTTCCAAATGGCAGGTGTTTGATGAAGAGATTCGCCGGTGCCGTCCGAATAGTGGACGATCAGATCGAAGGGCATCACAAAGCCGCCAATGTTGCGAATGGAGACATTGGTTCCTTCTACTTTATCGATGGCAATGTCCAGGTAGTTGTTAGTAAAGAACCAGTTGTTCCAGAACCAGTTGAGGTCTTGCCCGGCAGCATCGTTAAACGAATAAAAGAAATCCCAGGGGATAGGGTGTTTCCCGTGCCATCTATCCATATATGTGTGCAGGCATTTTTTAAAGAGTTCATCGCCCAGCATATCCTTCATGGCAAGATAACCAAGGGATGCTTTGCCGTAAGCGTTGTTACCATAGGCCAATCCTCCTTTCAGTGCGTCGGCGGGGGTGATGATGGGCAGGTCTTCGGCGTCCGAGGGGTCGTATGTATAATAATTGATCCGAAATTCTTCATAGGCGGTCTCGGCTTTTTCTGCGCCCAGGTCGGCGCGGCCGATGAGCAATTCCATGGTGGTAGCCCAGCCTTCATCCATAAAGGCATAGCGGGATTCATTGATACCCATATAAAAGGGGAACCAGCTGTGGGCTATTTCGTGTTCTGCTACGAATCGGGAGAACATGGGATCATCGGTGGTGTTGTCGTTGACCATCATCGGATATTCCATATCGGCGTATCCCTGGAAGACGGTCGTTTTTGGAAAGGGGTAAGGGACACCGGGCCAGTTATGGGAAAGCCAGTCCAGCGCATGGCGACCGAATTCTACCATCTGATGGAAGTCTTTTGCGGTGTCATTATAGGCGGATTGTACGCTGGCACGGCGCCGGGTGTTGTCGTCGACTACTACGCTGGAGGCATCCCATGCGAAATGGTCGCTCAGGCCGATGGTGACATCGCTGATGTCGGTTGCTTTCCACATCCAGGTGTTGACGCTGGATTGGGCGGTGACTTTCCCCTGTGCTAATTCGGCCGGGCCGGCGACGCGAACGATCGCGTCATTTTTCATGGTCGCCGCCAATTTGCGGGCATAGGAGGGTTGCAGGACGGCATCGGGATTTTGGAGGTCGCCTGTGGCCCATACGATATAATTTTTGGGAACACTAACGTTAAGGGTATAGTCATTAAAATCATTGTAGAACTCCTGCGCGTCTGTAAAATCCATGCGGTCCCAGCCGTTATAATCATCATAGACGGCTACGCGGGGATAAAAATAGGCGAGAAACCAGGTGGTGGAATCGATCATACCTTCCCGGTTGCTTTTCAGGGAAATGGGATAATGCCAGTCGAAATCCAGCCGGACAGAGTCGTGTGGCGCCAGGGGGGTAGTCAACCGGACATTCTTCCAGGTGCCGTCGCGGTCGGAAACCCGCCATTTTTTGGCTGTTCCATTCTCTGCATAGTTATCGATGCTTACTCCTGTTGTCAGGTAGTCTGGTTCTTCATTGTTGAGCCGGATGACGCCGGGCTTATGAATATTGGGGGTAAGCCGGATAACGATGACTTTAAGCGTGTCCGGGCTATTATTAATATATGTGATCTTTTCAGTACCGCGGACATTCCTGTCCGGGGGCGTTACGTTGATGGCTATCGTATAACGGCCTTTATTTTGCCAGTAATCCTTCCCTGGCCGGCCATCGGGTGAGCGGGTGCCTTTTTTATATGCTTCTTTTACGTTGCGGGGGGTATAAAGGGGTTGGGCTTGAAGGGTTGTGAAACAGGAGGCGGCTATAAATAACAGCAGTAAATGTCTTGCCATATGAACACAGTTGGTTTATGGCCGGAAGATAGGTATAAAAGGGAATAAAAATCCTTTGCTGGGATGAGCAATGGTTTTGAATGGATCAGCGGAAGCGGGACGCGGGGAGTTCTTTATTTCTATAAATATAAGGAAAAATTTACTAATAACGACGGGATTCCGGTGGACCGAGATAGCTGGGTTTTACGCCACCGGCGTCGATGACAAGTTTTTGCAGAACGGCTGCGGGGTCTACGAACCAGAATTTCAGTACGTGGTTGCCCGGGCGGGTGATGGTATGGCCGGATGTCGAAATACGGATATTATCGGCGACCATTTTATCCCAGGATCCGGGGGCCTCGTTGCCGGCGCTGAGGTCGATGATCTGCGGAGGTTCGTCATCGAAGGAGACGCCATAGCGGATGGTTTTTCGCTGGAATTCAAGAACAGGAGAAAAATAAGCCTGGACTTTCAGGATACCGGTATCCGAAAGATAGACCTGGTATTCCAGCCGGGGGCTGTTTCCGCCCGGTATGCGGGCGGGAGTGGTAACAGGGCTGGCTTCTATGCCCGAAAGCGTGCGGCCAAGACCGGGGATCGTCAGCCAATGAAAGTCGTCGGATTCGATATGATTGGAATAGTGTTCTGCTTCCATAGAAATATACCCATCTGTTTCAATAAAGCCGTTGGTCTTTGGTGGTATCCGGGCGGACGGGCGTTTGGTTGCTATCGTTACACTTATTTCCCTGCCATCGGGGCCCCGAACGATAACGGCGGCTTGTCCTGTGCCGGCAGGTGCCGATGACCAGTCGACGCCAATCCACACCAGCTCCTCTTTATCGACGATGCGGCTGGTGTGGCTGATCTGCACCCAGGGGGCTGTACTGCGGATGGTATAGGCGAAGGGAGAAGAGGTACGGTTAAATATTTCGATGTAATGGTTTTTTTGTGTCATGGGTTCGAAGACGGGGAGCGCGCCTTTTAGGGTATCCTGGTCTTGTGTTTGCGGCCACCAGGAAGACGAGCCTTCGACCGCAAGTCCCCAGCCCGATCCACGGACGGCGGAGAGGTCGATCTTTTTTATCCCCGGCATAGTATTGTGAGGAGGTTCCTGCCAGTAGGTATAGCCGATATGGGTCTGGTCCATCATGTGCGACCATTTACCGGCGGCAAGTGTTGTATTGTAGCTGCGGGAAAGAAGGGAGTCCTTATCAAACAGCGATTGGGCTTGTTCGGCCAGGTCGTTGGTGGCGGCCCTGCCCTGGGCGGCATAATACCTGTTTTTGGCGACAGTGAGATAGAGTTCGTTTAGGTTGGCGCTTGCCTGCACCGGGTAGAGCACGAGTTCATAATAGGCATCCCGGTATTCCGGGGGAAGCAGCCGGTAAATGGAATCTGCCTGACGGGCCAGGCGGTTGTAATCGGCCACTACCGTTTCGGCCTCGTCATAATTAAAGAGGCTGTATGTGTCGGGCGACAGCAGTTCGGGTTTGCGTCGTGCGTTATATTTTGTATACAGGTTAAGGATATCGGCGATGGCGGTCGCATAGGGATTGCCGAATTGGCGGCTGACCCAGTCGAGGGTATAGGCGGTTAATTTCTGTGCCGGCCATTGCGTGGGATCCCAGGCGTAATCCAAAAAGAATTCGGTGGGGAATTCCAGTGGCTTGATATCGCCGACATTGACGATCCAGATGCGATCTACACCATATTCTTTTGCCAGGTGCATCTGTTCCCATATGCGGGGGATGGAATTGGTGTTGATCCATTTATAATTGCGGGGACCGCCGACATAATCGAAGTGATAATACATGCCATATCCGCCTGAGCGGGGGCTGGCGTCCGGCAGCGGTAGTTTGCGGACATTACCCCAGTTGTCGTCACACAGCAACAGGGTCACGTCGTCGGGTACACGCATGCCCTTGTCATAGTAGTCCTGCACTTCCTTATAGAGAGCCCAGGATTGGGGTGTTGCGGAAGGGGCTTTGCCGGTGACTTTGCCGATGATGGTCCGTTGGTTGCTGACTATTTTTTCCAGCAGGGCGATGTTACTGCCTTCCTCCATCGGCATGTCGCCGTCCCCCCGCATGCCGACTGTTACTATGCTTTCATGTTGTCCCATGTGTTCGATGCCTTTCTGCCAGAAGCTATCGAGTATGGGGGCATTGGTAGAATAGTTCCAGGCGCCGGATCCGTATCTTTTCCATTCCGTCTGGGCGCGGAGCATGGGCTCATGATGGGAGGTCCCCATGACGATGCCGTATTGCGAAGCGAGTATTGGATTGAGGGGATCATCGTCATTAAATGCGTTGCCCCACATGGCTGGCCAGAGATAGTTGGCTCGAAGCCGGAGCAGCAGCTCGAACACCTTTTCATAAAAGACATGGTTGAAACCTCCGTATTTCGCGTGTGTCCAGCCGGAGAGGGCGGGGGCTTCGTCGTTGATGAAAATACCGCGGTATTTCACGGCGGGCGGACCGACTACCTTATCGATGTTGTTGAAATAAAGTTCATTGCTTGTGGGCGTCGGGACGTCTGCCCACCAATACCAGGGCGAGATCCCGAGGGTTTTGGAAAGATCGAATACGCCAAAGGCGGTGCCTCTGCGATCGCTGCCTGCGATGACCAGGGCGTCGCCGACGCCGGGAATGGGATTGCGGACTGTTTTGAGGAGATAGGATTCCCATTTTCCTTCGATGCGTGTGGCGGGTATTCGATTGGCCTTTGCCAGTAGCCGGGTGACGGGTCCCTGGTCGAGGCTGCCGATGATGATCAAGTGTTGGACGGTGCCTTTGGGCAGACTGTGGAAAACAGGCAGGCGTTTGCCCGTGATGCGTTCGATGTCGGCCTGTAAAAGGAGGGCGGCTTTGTTGACCAGCCAATGATCGCTACTGTCGGCATAGATGCCTGCCGACCCATCATGGGCAGAGACAATGGGAAAAGAATAGGACGCGATATTTTGAGAGAAGGCGCCCAATGCCAGCAGGAACAGCGGAAATAAGATAAGCTTTTGCATGATAAGGTCATTAAAATCCAATGGAATTGCCGCCATCTACCGGCAGCACAACACCTGTCAGGTATTTCGCCTGGTCGGAGGCCAGGAATAAAGCGGCATCGCCGATATCAGCAGGGGCGCCCAGGCGGCCAAGGGGAGTACGGGAGAAAACTTTTTGTTTTCTTTCGGCATCGCCATTGAGGGCTTTGGCGGACATATCCGTGGCAATGAATCCGGGAGCTATACAATTAACCAGGATACCCATGGGTGATAGTTCAACGGCCATGGCCCTGGTCATCCCTTCGATGGCGGATTTAGACGCAGTATACGCAATTACTTTTGGAATTCCGTACTGGGAAGCCATCGAGCTGATGTTAATAACATTTCCTTTGCCACGTGGCAACATGGTCTTCACTACTTCACGGGAAAGGGCGAAGACTGCTTTTAAATTTGTGAGGAGGATGCGGTCGAAATCTTCGTCGGTGACATCGGTGAATTCTTTTTTCATATTTATACCCGCGTTGTTCACGAGGATATCGATATGGCCGAGGCGGTCGATCACTTGTTGTACAAGACCAGGGATAGCAGCCAGGTGGTTGAGGTCTGTAGAAATAGGGTAACAGGCAGGGCCTAATTTTTCTGCAACTGCTGTAAGTCGTTTCTGGTCGCGTCCGACGATGACGGTGTGGATGCCGGCGGTTACGAATTTTTCTGCGATGGCCAGACCGATGCCTGAGCCGCCGCCAGTGATCAATGCTGTTCTATTTGATGTTGGTGTCATGGGTTAGTGTTGTGATGTGATACGGAGGATCCACGGATGATCAATTCAGATCGCAGTATGATCGTATTGGTGGAATGGATGCTGGAGGACCCGATGAGGTGGTCGATCAGGTTGCGGGCGGCCACCTGGCCCATTTCGTATCCGGGGTAATTTATCGTGGTGAGATTGGGTTCTACAACAGTGGAGACGGGGTCATTATTGAATCCGACGAAAGCGATGTCTTCCGGTATACGGATGCCCGTTTGTTTGAGGGCTATCATACAGCCGACGGCGCAGTTGTCGTTGGCTACGAAGACGCCGTCCGGCAGTTGTTTCATCTCCCGGATGCGGGCTGCTGCCTGAGCTCCTGCCTCCTGGCTGAGGTTGCCTACAATAATATACTCTTCCCGAAAGGGAATGTGCTGGTCGGCCAGGGCTTGTTTGTAACCCTGGAGGCGATCGATATATACATTTCGTTTGGGAGGCGCCGTGATATGGACGATGTTGCGGCGGCCCTGGCTGATGAGGTGTGTCGTTGCCTCATAGGCAGCCTTCTGGTTATTGATGAGGATGCAGGTGCAATCCTTTTTCTCTGCGGTGCGGTCGAAGAAGATGAGGGGGATCTTCTTTTTGATAAAGAGTTCAAAATGATCGAGTGAGTCCGTGTCATAGGCGAGGGAAACCAGCAGGCCATCGACGCGATTGTTGAACAGGGTAATGGCGTTGGCGGCCTCCTTTTCCGCCGACTCGGAGGATTGGCTGATGATGAGATTATATCCTTCGCTGGTGGCGACGTTCTCCATGCCGGCAATGACGGCGGACATAAAATAACTATTGATGCGAGGGATGATGACTCCTATCGTATTTGTGCGCTGAGTGCGTAAATTGCGGGCGAAATTATTGCTCCGGTAGCCCATTTCCAGCGCGAGGTCGGCTATTTTCTTCTTTGTTTTCTTGCTCACCACCGGGTCGTCCTTCAGCGCCCTGCTGACCGTGGCAATCGAGATATTCAGTTTGCGGGCCAGGTCGTATATGGTTACTTCTTTCTCGTTGCTCATACAATCGTTTACATACACTTAATAAGGGCGAAATTATGGATTTTTTTTAAAAATTAATGTAATCGGTTGCATTTTGTAGAAATATCTTATGATTGCTGCGCAAGTGGCCTGTCGGGGTGTAAAATGAGGGGACGGGTGTATCTTAGTGGGATGAAGCGTACAAAATTATTGATCGCATTATTGTCGGCTTTGCTTGCCGGCAAGGTGGTTATGGCTCAGGTGAAAGTTCCCCGGCTGGTCAGCGATGGGATGGTGTTGCAGCGGGAGGCTCCAATCCGCATCTGGGGCTGGGCCTCACCGGGAGAAAAGATCACCATCAAATTCGATGGTGAGACGGCCAGCGGTGTGACAGACGACCGGGGAAAGTGGGTGGTGGTATTGTCGCCCAAAAAAGCCGGCGGTCCATACGCCATGGATATCAATGGCATCAATCATATCTGGCTAAAGAATATCATGGTGGGAGAGGTATGGGTTTGTGCGGGGCAATCCAATATGGAGCTGCCTATGGAAAGAGTGAAAGAAAAATATTCCGACATCATCGCGCATTCGGACAACGGGTCGATCCGGCAATTCAAAGTGCCGCAGCGATATGATTCTACCGGTCCACGGGAAAACCTTTCCGGCGGCAAATGGGAGAGTGCCAATCCGTCTACGGTGCCTGGTTTTTCGGCCATTGCTTATTTCTTTGCCCGGGAGCTGAACGAACGGTATCATGTACCGGTGGGGCTGATCAATACGGCTGCGGGTGACCGTCCGGATGAAGCCTGGATGAGCACGAACGCGACGGGGTTTTATAATGGGATGATCGCTCCGGTGGTCAACTATACGATCAAAGGGGTGATCTGGTATCCTGGCGAGGCGGATGTATCGAGGGCTTCCGAATATATTACAACCTTTCCGTTGCTGATAGCCGACTGGCGTCATCAATGGAACCAGGGTGTCTTTCCTTTTCTCTTTGTACAGCTCGAGGGTTATGGCGTTGTAAAGGACCAGGCGGAGGAAAGCAACCGGGCCGCTTTGCGGGATGCGCAGCGGATGGCCCTGGCGTTACCTAAAACGGGAATGGCGGCGACGATGGACCTGGGCGAGTCAAATGATATGCATCCCTTGAATAAGGCGGATGTAAGCAAAAGGCTTATGCTGGCTGCCGAACATGTAGCCTATGGCAGGGGCAATATGATCTGGACCGGGCCGGTGTATCACTCGATGAAAGTAAAGGGCGATAAGGTGCATGTTCATTTCACCGAAGTGGAAAATGGGCTTATCGTCAAGGGGGGCGGCGAATTACACGGGTTTGCGGTTGCCGGGGCAGACAATCATTTTGTACCCGCAAAAGCGGTCATTGAAGGGAAGAATGTGGTGGTGGCCTGGAGCGAATCTGTACCCAATCCTGTTGCTGTGCGATATGCCTGGGCGGATAATCCGCAGGGCGCCAACCTGTATAACAGGGATATATTGTTTAATGATGGCCTGCCGGCGCCTTCTTTTGCCGGCAGGTCGAAATAGTTTGTTTAATTGGCCAGCGGGTCGTTAAGCAATCCCATGAAGAGCATCGAGCCTGTTTGTTTTTCTGTTATGAGATATACGAAGGGATGATCGATTATCAACGGCGGCGGCCCGGCTGGCAGGGCGGTGTACGTTATTCCTATTGCTGTGACCGCTGCGGCCTCTGTGCCCGACTCGTTGACCTTGATATAAGTTTTATGCACCGCTTTGGATATATATACTGAGGTGGAATACATGCCCGAGAAATCGGCATCCCTGCCAAAGGCGATGCCCATGCCGAGCCTGGCCAGATTGGGTTTCATATCATCAATAGAATAAGAATATTCCCATTTGGGAAGACTGAGCTGAATACTGCCGCTGTCGAGATGAGAAAACGCAGTCGTCAGCGAGGCAAGGTCCAGGGAAAGGGCAAAGCTATCGAGCGACTGATGAGCATCGGTGGGCAGCAGGATATACATATTAAAAGCCTTGCCTGTTCCATAAGGCAATTCCACCAGCGTATAACCCGGTCCGAAATATCTGCGTAAAGTAATTTTCTGGTTCATAAAAGGGGCATTAACAGTAGTCCCATCCTGTTTGTAAAAAGGGGCGTTATGTGTATCGCTGGTCTTAAAACCATATTTCCAGGCGCCATTGAAATAGACTGCATTGATTAAATACATCAGGTCATCCGGAGAGATCTGATCGATGATAGAAGGTATTTTGTCATTGGTCTGTTGTGCAACCCATGAATTGATGGTCCTGACGGCCGAGGAATTGCTAAAATCAAGCGATTGCAGGGTTGCAGCATAATCACGTTGGATGGTGTCGAGGAAACCAGGCTTGGGCTGGGCGCGATGTTGATCATACCAGATGGAATTGGCGATCGATAATTGGACCTTGCTGTCTTCATGCGGCATTTGTTCTATAAGAGCATTATTAAGTGCATTGAGTCTGGATGCAGGGATGCCGGCCAGCGCCATTGTTTTTGCCATAGAGTCTTTGGTTGAGCCGGCTGCGCCATTATAAACCATGCTTAAGGCGGTGTAAATGCTCAGGGGAGAAATAAGCTTGTTGGTATTGCCGGCGACATCCTGCCGGAGTGTGGTCCTGAAAAAGTTGAAGGCAAAATCGTTGCTGGCGCTGATGACCTCTCCGCTGTTGGGGGGGAGCTCGAGGGCTTTGTCGGAGGGGGTAGAAACGCCCTTATGACAGGCGGGCAATGTACTGGCAAAAAGGAGGATGAGGCAGGCGGATAGTGCGCCTGCACGCAGGTTTAACAGCATAAAGTTGGTTTTGCAATCTGACAAAGCCTCGTGCCGCAGCGTTGCATTAATCCGATAATTTTATTTGTATGGAAAGGTTTTCAGCGTGTATCTTTGGCTCTAACGAATAAGCACGATATGCAAAGACCCTATTTGATGGAAGAAACGATGCGATGGTATGGTCCTAATGATCCTGTAAGCCTTTGGGATATCCGGCAGGCGGGTTGTACAGGTGTCGTAACGGCATTACATCATATACCTGTTGGTGAGATCTGGCCCCTGGAGGAGATTGAAAAACGGAGGAAAGAAGTGGAAGCAGCCGGTATGCGGTGGACGGTGATCGAGAGTCTGCCCGTCCATGAGGATATTAAAAAGCAGACGGGTAATTATCAGCAATACATTAAAAACTACCAGGAAAGTCTGCGCAATGTGGCGAAGGCCGGACTGGAAGTGGTGACCTATAACTTTATGCCCATTCTCGACTGGATGCGGACGGATATTTCCTACGAGATGCCGGACCGGAGCAAGGCATTACGGTTTGAAAAAGCGGCATTCATCGCTTTTGACCTGTTCCTGTTGAAACGTCCGGGGGCGGAGAAGGATTATACCGATGCCGAGATTGCGGCTGCCAAAAAGCGGCTTGCGACGATGAGCGACGCGGAGAAAGAAACGCTCTATCGCAATACCCTGTTGGGATTGCCGGGTAGTGAAGAACGGTTTACAGAAGAGCAGATATTAAAAGCATTGAAGACCTATGAAGGCATCGATGCAGCAAAATTGAAACAGCATTTATTCTATTTCCTGCAGCAGGTGGTCCCTGTTGCAGAATCAGCAGGGTTGAAGATGGCGATCCATCCGGATGATCCTCCCTATCCTATATTAGGGCTTCCTCGTATCGTCAGTACCGAACAGGATGCCAAAGAGTTGCTGGACTGCGCTCCTTCGCCGGCCAACGGGCTTTGTTTTTGTACCGGCTCGTATGGTGTCAGGGCGGATAATGATCTGCCGGGCATGGTCCGCCGTCTGGGTGACCGTATTCACTTTATTCATTTGCGCAGTACCAAAAGGGATGTGGACGGCAATTTCTTTGAAGCTGACCATTTGGGTGGAGATGTGGACATGGTGGCGGTGATCAGGGAGATTCTGACCGTGCAGAAAAAGAGGGGTATTTCATTGCCCATGCGCCCGGATCATGGGCACCAGATGCTCGATGATCTGAAGAAGACTACGTATCCCGGCTATAGTGCGATCGGGCGTTTGCGGGGGCTGGCGGAGCTGAGGGGGGTGCAATGGGGACTGGTGTCGGCGCTGTAGTAATCAGTATGAGAAGATACCTTATATGCGGGCTTCTGACGTTGGCAGCCTGTGGCGCATACGCGCAGCGTCCTGCTTATGGCGGTAAGCTGAAGCCGGAGCAGGGAAACATGGACATCCGGCATTATACTATCGATCTGACATTGGATATACCGGATCAAACCATTTCCGGCTATACGATCATTGCCTTAAGGCTGAAAGAACCGGCATCGGTCTTGTTGTTCGACCTGATGGATTCCTTTACCGTCTCGAAGGTGACGGTGAATAATAAGCCGGCTGCTTTTACGCATTCCAATCATGAGCTGCATATTACATCGGCAGCGCCGTGGCCGGCTGGTGCCGTTGCGGTAAAAGTCGAGTATGGGGGCAGGCCGATGATCGCCAAAAGGCCGCCCTGGGACGATGGATTTACTTTTACAAAAGATTCTACAGGTCATCCGTGGGTAGCCGTTACGGCAGAGGGGACGGGCGGGAAGATCTATTTTCCTGCCAAGGATCATCCTTCCGACGAGCCGGATGAAGGAGTGGATCTGACGATCACCGTGCCCGGGGGGCTGGTAGTGGCAGGGCCGGGGGTCCTTGCGTCGCCCCGGAAAGTGAGCGGCGGCGGTGTAAGCTATCACTGGAAAACGGCTTATCCCATCAATAACTATAGTATCGTATTTAATGTGGGCGATTACACCGTGGTGACCCGTGACTATACTACGGTGGATGGACATAAAGTGCCGATGCAGTTCTATGTGCTGAAAGAGCATGCCGATAAAGCGCCTCATCTGCTGGAGATGATGGCGCATGCAACGCAGGTGAAAGAAAAATATTTCGGCGAATATCCATGGGTAAAAGAAAAAATAGGGATCGTGGAAACGCCGCATCTGGGTATGGAGCATCAGTCCATGAATGCCTATGGCAACAAGTTCAGGTACACGGCTATTGGCGGGCAGGATTTCGACTGGCTGATGAATCATGAATTTGGTCACGAATGGTGGGGCAATAAAGTGACGGCCGGCGACTGGGCTGATTATTGGATACATGAAGGCATTGGTTCTTTCGGGGACGCGTTATATACCCTGGATATGGAAGGGGAGGATGCCTATGAGAAGATCTTCCAGCGGAGTGCTCCCCGCATCCGTAACGACAAGCCGGTAGTGTTGGGAAAAGACATCACGGAAGACGAAGCGTATCACCCCGATATCTATCCGAAAGGCGCCTTTTTCATGCATACCCTGCGTTATATTTTGGGCGACAGTATTTTCTTTCCGGCCATAAAACGCCTGGCCACCGATAGCAATACGACCTATACGCATACAACCAATACCGCGGCTGTCGAGAAACTGTTCAGTCAGGCGTCGGGAATCGATCTTTCGCCATTGTTCCATCTTTATATTTATACGACAGACAAGCTGGAGATCAGTATCAAACAGCAGGATGCGACGCATTACCTGGTGAAACTGTTGAATATCGATATGTCCTTGCCGCTGGACATAACGACCGATGCAGGAACCAGCCGTCAGCGGGTGGATAAGAAGGGTGGGGTTATAACCAGTACGACGATGCCGCTGGTGGATACGCGGGTATTCTATTTAAAGAAAGTCATTTACGAATAAATATATGATCATGTTTCACAAGGATATTTATATCGCACGCCGGAAAAAATTAAAAGAGCAGATAGGCAAGGGACTGGTCCTTTTGTTGGGTAATGAGGAAAGCTCCATGAACTACAGGGATAATCTCTATCCTTTCCGGCAGGACAGCAGTTTTCTTTATTTCTTCGGTATAGATAAGCCGGGACTGGCCGGGGTGATCGATATTGACAATGACCAGGAGATCATTTATGGGCGGGACTTGACGATGGACGAGATCGTCTGGACCGGTCCGCAGCCTTCGCTGGCTGAACAGGCGGCTCCTGCAGGCATCACGACCATACGGCCCGCGGATGGTTTGCCGCATGATATGGTGGCGGCGCGTGGCGCCGGGCGGACCATTCATTTTCTGCCGCCCTACCGGCCCGAAAATATGCTGAAGATCAGCGGCTGGCTGGGGATGGCTCCCGCGGCAGTGAAAGAACATGCTTCTGTGCCGTTGATAAGGGCCGTGGTAGCGCAGCGTAGTATCAAGTCCCATCTGGAAGTAGAGCAGATCGAAGAGGCCGTCAATACGACGGCTGCCATGCATCTGGCGGCGATCACCGGGGCAAGGGATGGAATGACCGAGGCGCAGTTAGCGGGAGGTTTGCAGGGGATCGCCATCAGCGGCGGCGGGAATCTGGCCTTTCCTACGATCCTTACGGTGAACGGGCAGGTCTTGCACAATCATTATGGGGCTACGGTGATGAAAGAAGGACGTTTGGCTATTTGTGACAGTGGTGCGGAGAATGCGATGCATTATGCGGGGGATATGACCCGGACATTTCCAGTGGGAAAGAAATTCACTACGTTGCAACGGGAGATGTACGATATCGTGCTAACGGCGCAGCAGGCGGCGGTGAATATGTTGCGGCCGGGGATCCTTTTCAGGGACGTGCATGCATTGGCCTGTGAGAAGCTGATGGAAGGGCTGAAAGCTGCCGGGGTGATGAAGGGGGATCCCAAAGAGGCGGTGGCTGCTGGGGCTCATACCGTGATCTTCCAGTGCGGACTTGGGCATATGATGGGGCTGGATGTACATGATATGGAGGACCTGGGCGAGGAATATGTCGGGTATACGGATACCTTGAAGAAGAGCAGGGAATTCGGGTGGAAATCGCTGCGTCTGGCACGGGAGCTGGAGGAGGGGTTCGTGGTGACCATCGAGCCCGGTCTGTATTTTATTCCGGAACTGATGGATCAGTATAGGGCGGAGAAGAAATACATGGATTTTATTAATTACGACCGGCTGGATGTATTACGCAACTTTGGGGGCATTCGCATAGAAGAAGACTTGCTGATCACGGCTGCCGGCAGCCGGTTATTGGGTAAGCCGCTGGCTAAGACGGCAGACGAGATCGAGGCGTTGCGGGGCGCGATCTGATCACCAGGTGAAGATGAATGAATGTTTGTCGGAATGATATTGATAGGAAGGGACGATAGCGGTGACTTCGCAAATCCCCTTTATTATAGATAATCCCAGGCCATTGTTTCCCGAATGTTGTTCTCCCTTGTAGAACCGGGTGAAGATGCGTGTGGGGTCAAGGGCTGCCGGTGAACCGGTATTACTGATCGTAAGCTTTTCAGGTGTTAACCGGATATCTATCGAGCCCCGTGGTACATTATGGTTGCCTGCATTGCTTAGCAAATTGTTTAACAGGATATCGATGAGATCGGGACTGGCGATGATGGATGCTTCCTGTAGCTGCCAGGCCGTCCGCAGGCCATTAGCCTGCCATAATTCCCGGAACTCTATGAGCTTGTCCTCTATTTTCACTTTCATGTCGACCTTCTCTACATGATTGAATTGCTGATTGCTGATCTTGGTTAACAGCAGCAGGGACTGGTTGAGACGGGACAATTTCTTTATAGAAGCAAATGCACTGCTGACTATTTCACTTTGACGCAGAGAAAGGTCTTCATCCTGTATGAGCATTTCCAGCTTGGACCGGATAATTGACAGTGGGGTCTGCAGTTCGTGAGAGGCGTTCTCCGTAAATTCCTTTAGCAACAGGTAATCCTGTTCTGCCTTCCTGGCTGCCATTCCCAGGCTCTCATTCATAAAGGCAAATTCTTCCGTTGTTGTGGCCGGAAAATGCAGATCACGGGTATTCCCCAATTTAAGGTGACGGATCGCGTGCAGCGCATCGTAAAAAGGCCGCCATAGCCGCCGCAGCAGGAGGCGGTTGATCAGGAGGAGCGAGAGGATCGCTGCCAATATCGTTGCCAGGCAGACCTGGATAATGGCTTTGGACACATGATGGAGGCCTTCCAGGGGCTTGGCTATCGTCACCAGGTAAGTCTTGCCGTTGTCCGACAGGGTAAAAACAACCTGTCTGTGATTGTGCATTTTTTTTTCGCGCGCGCTATAAAGGGTGATGGTTGAGAACAGGCTGTGGTTAAGGCTGCTGTCGGCGGGACGGTAGCTGATCTGACCATCGTCCAGCGGCTGTCCTACTGGTAATTGATGGTGCAGGGCAACATAGTTCCGGACATTTTGTACGCTGCCGGCAATATCCGCATCCAATTCGTTCGTGAGCACATAATTCACCAGCAGGTTAGTGGATCCGGCGGATAGCAGGAATACTATAACCATGACCAGCAGATTGATCCAGGAATACTTGGTGAATAGTCTCATTGTTTTTCCCCTTCGGCTGCGACAAATTTATATCCCATTCCATAAATAGCGGTAACATAATCCGGGCAGCCGGCCAGCATTAATTTTTTGCGGAGGTTCTTGATATGTGAATAGATAAAATCATAGTTGTCGGCCATATCGACGCTGTCGCCCCATAAATGTTCTACGATGGCTTCTTTTGTGACAACCTTGTTTTTATTCCCGATGAAATAAACGAGCAGATCGTATTCTTTGCGGGTAAGATCAATGATCCCTTTGGGGCCCTTCACTTCCCTGCCCTGGAGATCCAATATCAATCCACCCAGAATGATCTTATTCTTTCCGGCAAAAGTTTTTCTGCGGATGATGGCTGCAACCCGGGCTGCCAGTTCCGCCATATGGAAGGGCTTGGTGAGGTAGTCGTCGGCTCCCAGGTTGAGACCCAGAACTTTGTCGTCCAACGAATGTCTTGCCGAAATAATGACGATCCCGTCTGCCTTGCCGGCAAATTGTAATTCCTTTAGTACGCCAAACCCATTACCCAGGGGCAGGTTGATATCTAATATGATGCAATCATAGTCATGGTCATGCACTTTTTCCAGAGCCATATGATAATCATAAGCCACTTCACAGATGAAATTTGCGTGGGTGAAATACGAGCGGATGCTTTCTGATAGTTCTGGTTGGTCCTCAATAATAAGGAGCTTCATTTTTGGAGATTGGAAGTGAAGTTCCCATCTAAAACTGAAGAATTTCTGTAGAAGGAGTTGTTGTTGATAAGTTAATGTGTTGTTATAGGTAAGTTAATGGTGCGTTAACGGTTCCTTAACGATGGGATAGTTCCTTTGCGGACCTAAATCTCTTTAAATGAAACTAGCTGCAAAAGCTTTTGTGCTTCTCACCAGTTGCATGATCTTCCTCTTCTATTCGGGTTATGCCCAGGACAAAACATTTACCGGTCAAGTGCTCAATTCCGATGGTACGCCTATACATGGTGTAACTGTCCAGGAAAAAGGCGGCAAAAACTTCGCCGTTTCCGATGCCGGCGGGAAATATTCCATAAAACTCAGCAAACCGGGCGCGGTGCTTATCTTCTCCTTTGTAGGTTATGCTACCCAGGAAGCAAGCGCATCCGGAGAAGGCCCATTAAATATTACCTTATTGCCCGGCACCAGCCAGCTGAACGAAGTGGTCGTTACGGCCATGGGTATTCGTAAAGAAGCCAAGAGGCTGGGTTATGCCACCCAGGAAGTAAAAGGGTCGGATCTGGTGAAAGCCCGGGACCCGAATACGATCAACTCCCTGGCGGGCAAGGTAGCGGGTTTGTCCGTAGGCGCCAACGCGGAGATGCTGGGTCGTCCGAGCGTGGTCTTACGCGGTAATTCTGATCTGCTCTATGTGGTGGATGGGGTTCCGGTGAATTCCGATACTTATAATATCAGCGCGGACGACGTCGAGACCTATACGATCCTGAAAGGCCCTAATGCTGCGGCTCTTTATGGATTTCGCGGTCAGAATGGCGCGATCATCATTACTACCCGGAGAGGTTCGAAGGATAGCAGAGGCTGGACGGTCAATTTCAATTCCAGCAATACAATAGAGAAAGGATTTTTGGCCATTGCGACTCCCCAGCATGAATATGGCAGGGGTGGTACCAGCGGTGCTCCCTATTTTACCTACCAGTATGCTTCGGGGTATGGATATGGCGCTTCGAATTCCGCTGCTTTCTTAGGAACCGATCTCCTTTATGACAACAAGCAGCGCCAGTCTGAGTGGGGGCCCCGTTTCGAAGGTCAGCTGATCAAACAATATGACGGGCCTTATGATCCGATTGCCAACAAACGTACGCCTACTCCTTATACGGCGAGGGGTAAGGATAACCTCAAGAATTTTCTGGAGGCGGGTTTCCTTTCTACCGATAATATATCCGCCTCAGCCAGCGGGGACAATTATGACGTCCGGATGTCTTATTCCCATACCTATCAGAAGGGAATTGCTCCCAACACCAAGTTGAATATCGACAATCTGAACATCCTCACCAACTATAGGCTGACGTCCAAGCTGAGCGTAGAGGCCAACCTGAATTTCAATACGCAGTACACGCCGAATATCCCGGATCAGTCTTATGGACCTAATAGCTTTGTATACGAATTCAGCGTTTATGGTTCGACGGACTTCGATGTACGGAGCCTGAAGAATTATTACCAGGGCCCGCAGGGTGTTCCCAATCTGGTACAGTATAACAACGAATACGGCCGTGCTAATAACCCTTATTTCCAGTCAGAAAAATGGCTGCGGGGACACTACAAGACCGACGTATACGGGTACATCAAAGGCAGCTATAAATTCAGCGATGCGTTGAATCTCAGTTTGCGCAGCCAGGTGACTACCTGGGACCAGACCCGTACGGAAAAAGTACCGGCCTCGGCCAACCTGAACACTTACCTGCCTTCAGGCTGGTATAACTTTGGGCTTTACAATGGAGACTACCGGGAAGATGACCGGAAGCTGATCGAGAACAATACCGATATGATCCTGACCTTTAACAAGGAGGTTGGTAACTGGAATATATCGGCCCTGGCGGGCGGAAGCTGGCGTTCTTTCAAGTACAATTCCTTGTTCGAGACCACTCGTAACCTTTCTGTTCCGAACGTATTTGCCTTTCAGAATACCAATACCAATTATATCTACAGCTGGGGTTCGAATATGATGGTCTATAGCGGATTCTATTCTGCGGACCTGGGCTTCAAGAAGTTCTTTACGGTCAGCACTACCGGTCGCGTGGATAACCTGTCTACTCTCCCAGCAGGGAACAGGACATTTTTCTATCCTTCGGTATCTGTCAGCACGGTCCTGACCGACTATCTCAAGATGCCCGACTTTGTTTCCTATCTTAAGCTGCGCGGTTCCTGGGCTGCTGTAAAAGGCGGTCTGACCCAGTCCACGGTGCCAACGGCATACCAACAGATCACGGGTAAGTCGACCAATGCCGGTCTGCTGGGTTATGGCAGTGAGCTGACCTCTTCCTATGATGGTCCCAGCTATGCCAACCAGTTCGCGTATTCCAATACTACTTATTATAATAATACGCCTTCTATTAATTTCTCTTCTTCTATTCCTAATCCAGCTATCAAGCCGTCCAATAATAAGTCCTATGAAGTAGGGACGGACATTCGCCTGTTCAAGAGCAGGGTAGGTGTTTCGGCCACCTATTTCAACAGTGATGCAGGTCCACAGATCTATCAGGGCGCTGCCGCCAATTCCACCGGTTATCAGAATCTGACGGTCAACGGGGTTGTTACCCAGAAGAAAGGTTGGGAACTTACGGTGAATGGCAGTCCGTTACGGAGTGCCCGGGGGTTGAACTGGAATATCATGGTCAACTGGTCGACATATATGGAAAAGCTGAAAAGCATTTATGGTTCGGAAACAGGTCTGAATATAAATGGACACGTTTACCAAATTGGAGAGCGGATGGATGCCTATTATGGTACTGGTTTTGTAAGGGATCAGGAAGGGAATATCATCTATGGATATGACCAGACCAAGAAAGTGGGTTCGGGTCTGCCTCTGCAGAATCCGAGCACAAGCCTTGCCGACAAGAAATTCCTGGGCAATCTCAATCCCGACTATGTGTTTGGGATCACCAATACCTTTAGCTATCGCAGCTGGTCGATGAGCTTCCAGTTCGACGGTCGTGTGGGTGGTAAGATCTATGATCGTGTTATGCTCCAGATGACCAATGGTGGTACGTCTGCCGACCTGGCTGGCAATACTGCTGCGGGTCAGGCCCGGTTGAAGGAATGGCAGAGCACCAACGGCGGTGCAAATGCTCCTACTCCTGCGTATGTTGGAAAAGGAAAGATCATTACCAGCGGTACCGCTACCTATTCCAAGGGTATCATAACCAATGAGAAGGATCTTCAATTGGCCGACAATGCGACTGCTACTACGGTACAGAACTATTTCTCCAATGGTGTCAGCGGTGGGAACTCAGTGGATGAATATTATATGATCAGCCGCACATTCGCCAAACTGAGAGAGGTGACCCTTTCCTATACAGTGCCTGCAAAGGCCCTTACGAGATCCTTTATCAAGGGAGCCAGCTTTTCCCTAGTGGGCCGGAACCTGTTGTACTTCGCGGCGCGTAAGGATTTTGACATCGACCAGTATGCTTCCGGATACAATTTTTCCAATAATTCCCTCGGCGGAACGGGTTCTACCGATCTACAGAGTCCTACGGCCCGCCGTTATGGTGTAAATATCAACTTAACTTTTTAAGCCACTTAAATAATTAATAGTTCTTTATGAATAAGATAAAAGCTTTTTTCCGTTCAGCAGTACTCCTGGTAGCAGGATCTGCGGTGGTTGTAAGCTGCCAGAAGGGAGACCTGACCACCAATTACAATGTTGCCGGCGGGTCCGCTGTGGGTATCTCTCCTTCTTTGTTCCTCAACCATATTACATTTTCGATGTATAAGGGCGGTGGCGTGATGGAGTCGGTTGCCGGTAATGTTTCCGAGGAACCCTGGGGTGTTATTTCCCACTTTAATCAGCAATATCTGTCCAACTATTCCTATTACCAGGGCATTAATTCCTATAACTGGTCCAATTCGGCGACGCAGTACGACGGGATGTTGAAATATACGGTCCTGATGGAAAAACAGGCGGCCAGCCAGAATCCCCTGGCGGCTTACTCGAATGTCTATGCCGGAATGGGTAAGTTCTTCCGGGCCTATGCCTTTATCTGGCTGTCACAACGGGTAGGGGATATTCCGATGAGCCAGGCGGGTTCTGCCGATAGCCTGCATCCCAAGTATGATCTTCAGAAAGATGTTTATAAAAATAGCCTTGCGTTATTGGATTCCGCCAATATCATCATCGGCAACCTCATCGCGAAGAATAACAGCGCCAATACTGCATTGGATGCCGGAGATATTTATGGCCTTACCTATCTTCAATGGCAGAAAGTGATCAACTCCTACAGGTTGAGGGTACTCATCAGCCTTAGCAAAAGGGCCGATGACAATGCCGACCTGAACATCAAGCAGCAGTTTGCGACGATCATCAACAATCCCGCTACCTATCCTATCTTTACCGGCAATGCGGACAACCTGGTGTTCAAGTATACAACGGTCAACAACTATCCGGCGCTGTCCAGCTCTCCTTATTCCGGCAGTGCGAATATATCCAAGACCTTTCTTGATCTGACCGTTGCCAGCCAGGATCCCCGGACCTTTGCCACGTCAACCCCTGCTCCTGCCCAGCTGGCGGCTCCCAACAGCAAGAGCTATAAGGACTTTACGGCTTATGTAGGTGCGGACCCGAACCTCTCTCTGGCTACACTGCTGAACAATTCCAACTCGGGAATGTATTCCTTTGCCAACTGGAACTACTATAATAGTTCAAACGCTACCGGCAGCCTTGTTGAGCCTTACGTTCTGATCGGCTACCCGGAGCTGTGCTTCAACATCGCGGAGGCCTATAGCCGTGGCTGGATCAGCGGTACAGCTGATGATGTAAATGCAGGCACCTGGTATGGCAAAGGTATCGATGCTTCTTTAAGCCTCTTCAAACTGGCACAGGGTCAGTCTTATACTGTTGGTAATATCAGTGGAGCGGCCTATGGTACGGTGACGATCGACATCAACACTTTCAAGACAAATGTGGCTTTCCAGGGCGGCGCGAACGGGTTGAGGCAGATCCTGGAACAGAAATATGTCGCCTTTTTCCAGAATTCGGGTTGGGAGGCATTCTATAATCAACGTAGAACGGGGATGCCTGCATTCAACCAGGGCGGTCCCGGCATCGGTACGGCCAGCAATATCCTGCCACGTCGCTGGCAATATCCCCTGAATGAGCAGAATGAAAATACTGCCAACTGGAAGGCCGCCATTCAAAGCCAGTTCGGTGGTGCGGATGATGTCATGAAAGATATGTGGCTGACTAAATAACAAGCTCATGTATAAGTATTCATTCATTTTTGTCATGCTCATCCCGATGTGTCTCGCAGCCCAGGTGACCGACAGCAGTCGCCGGGAAGTAAAATTACAGGGAGCAGCCAATTTCAGGGATCTTGGCGGGTATGTCACGGCGGACGGCCATCATGTGCGTTGGGGCAATATCTATCGCAGTGCCGATATCAGCCATCTTACCGACAGTGATATTGCCGTGTTAAAGGAGCGGCATGTCCACAGTGTAGTGGATCTGCGCGGGGTACAGGAATCCCAAAAGGCGCCGGACAGGCTTCCGGCGGGGACCGACTATATTTTATGTCCGGCCGGCAGTGACAACAGCCTGACCGACTGGATGAAGACGCTCGCTACGATCCGGACGGAATCCGGCGGTGATTCGATGATGCGGGTCTATTACGGGCGTACCGAATTCCTGGCAGATCGTTACCGTCCTTTCTTCAGCAAGCTGCTGGATCTTCAGGGGCAACAGGCCCTGTTATTCCATTGTACCGCGGGGAAAGACAGAACCGGCATAGGGGCTGCCTTATTGTTATATGCGCTGGGAGTGCCGTATGAAAAGATATTGGAAGATTATACAGCAACCAATTATTACCGCAGCGGGGAGAATCAAAAGATGCAGCGTGCCATGGAGCAGGGTATGCATATCCCGGCGCCTGTTGCCGGTGCCGTGTTGCAGGCAAGACAGGAATACCTTGTCACCACTTTTGATGCCATACGGAAACAATACGGTTCGATCGATAACTTTCTGCAGGGCCCTGTCGGGTTAGATGCGGGAAAGATAAAGACATTGAAAGATAAATTCCTGGAATAAGGCGGTAGCAGGAAGGGGCCGGAAGCGCCGGTGATCAGGAAGAAGGGTGGGGGCGGCCTCCGGGGAAATGTCTGAACCGGTATATAAAACTTAACAGGAGTATCCTGCCGGGCAGGTTGGCCTGGCGTGTCTCTACATAGTTGAGGCCGAGGGTTTGCGTGTAATTGTTTGCGGTGTTTAAGATGCCGAAGGCGGAGAAGCGGATCTGGCCGCTGCGGTCGCGCAGGAAATCCTTATAAATGCTGGCATTCCATAGGGCCACCGAGTGGGATGGGAGCGTACCCTGGCTGCCCGTGACCTGGAGATTATAATTGGAAGTCAGGGTGATCGCTGCGGGCAGTTCATAGGAGGCGTCAATCGAATAGTTTTGTATCCATGTCTTTGTATTCTGTGTAGTATAAATAGAATAGAGAGAGCCGGTATAATCCGCGTTGGCGACGCCCTCTATAAATAATTTGTCTGCCGGGTGGAAATTAAGTTTCAGTGCGGTACCCCAGCCAATACCGGTAGTGACATTTTCTTCTCCGTTGACCTTACTTACATCCCGTCCATAACGGAGGTGCATGCCAAGGCTGCCGTTGCCTTTGCGCTGGTCAGCCAGCGGAAAGCCATAGGTGATATTGGAGCTCAGGTGCCATACGCCATCAACGTTGATATACTGTATTTGCTGGATGCCTCCCGACAGCACGGTCGTGGCCGGGGTGATCTGGTGTTGTGCATAGTCGCCCTGTACCGACAGCTGCAGGTTGCGGAAACTGCGGGCGTCGAAACCCGTATAATTCGCATTGAGCGTATGGGTCAGCTGTTGCAGCAGGCTGGGGTTGCCGAGACGTACCAGGAATGGGTTTGTAAGATCGGGCAGGGGTTGTAATTGTTCGATGGTAGGGCTGGTCGTATTGGCTGAATATTGGAGGTTGATGGTCTTGCCTTTTTCCGGCGTATAGATGAGCGAGGCCCGGGGGTACCAGTTCAGCTGGTGCTGTCTGATCGAAGTATGGGCGGTCAGGTTATGATCGTCCAGGTCGCTGATCTGGAAAGTGAGGCCCATCTGATACCGGTATTTGCCGTCTGTAGCGTTATACCCGGTGCTGAAACGATGGATAGTATTATAGTTGATAAAATGATTGGTGGTAAGGGTATCTGGAACATCGTATTTACCCGAGACGCTGTCGTAGTCAAAAGACTGTTTGTCCGACTTACTGACAGACCGGTTCAGCCGGTAGGTAAAATCCAGGATATGCCCGGGTTTTAGGGGTTCGGTATAAGAAATTGACGTACCGTAACCGTCATTTTTCGATGTTTGTGCCGACACCAGGTTAGTCTGCGTCCGTTGCAGCAGCTTATGTGTGCTGTCGAAATGATCTACCAGGGAAAAGAGGGATGAAGGCTGGTCCTGGTGATCGTACGATTGGGTAAGGCTGATGAACAGGGTACGGCCGGTCCTGTGCCAGCGACGTCTGAAATTGAGCGAATTATTCAGCGAATAGCTATCGGCGTGATTGTCATTGTCCGTATGCCCCTGGTTGCTGGGCCATGCGGCGCCGGCTTTTTCCGTGGAAATACCTACGGTGTCCTGTGCGCTGCCGCGGGATGTCTGTGGGCTATAGGTGGACCGCAGGTTGATGAGAGAAAGACTATCGATATTATATTCTAGAAACGTATTGGCGTGATAGCTCTGGGTGTTAGACACGCTTCGGCTGTACCGGTCCTCATAAAGCGCCGAATCTGTGAGGAGCGTTTTGCGTTGTGTGGAAGTGACGAGGGACGTATGGGTGCCGTTGGTGCCGGCGTTGCCGGTGAAAATGAGTCTATTGTTCTTATCGGTTCTGAAGTTCAGCTGGGCATCGTTGAAAGTCTGCAGACCGCCGCTGCCGGGGCCATTCTTATTGTCCTTCCCGGTGAACTGGTTGTTCATGTCATTGATATTGCCCGAACCGAAGAGCCAGTTCGAGCCGAGGCTGGTGGCTGTTCCGCCGGCGGAATAGCTGCTGGTGAGGGCGCCCTGGCCGTCTCCGCCGCCTGAGCCGGTGCCGGCATAGGCTTTTCCGAAATAGCCATTTTTCCTGTTCTTCTTCAATTTGATGTTCAGTGTTTTGGCGCCGGTGGTCTCTTTTATGCCGGTGAGTCTCCCGCGTTCGGTCTGCGAGTCAAATGCTTCGATCTGGTCGACAATATCGGCGGGGAGGTTTTGGGTGGCCGTGCGTGGGTCGTTCAAAAAAAACTCTTTCCCGTCCAGATATATCTTGTCTACCTTCTGTCCCTGCATCGTGACGTTGCCATTTTTATCGATGTCGATGCCGGGGAGTTTCCGGAGCAGGTCTTCAATAGTGGCGTTTGGCCGGGTGGGATAGGCGCCGGCGTTGAAGGCGATGGTGTCATTTTTAACAATGGCCGGGGGAATGGCGGCGTGTACTACTACTTCCATGAGGGCGTTGGCCGAATGTTTCAGCAATATCGACACCTTTTTTTCTGTCGTATCGGTGCGGGATACGGCAAGGGACAGCGTGTCGGGCAAATAGCCGAGATAGGTGGTGATGATCCGGTAGGAGCCCGGCGTAAGGCTACTGAAAACAAATCCTTTCTTGCCACTGCGCTGGCGGCGCTGTATCGTGTTGTCCGGCAGGTGTACAAGCGACAGGGTGGCGTCCTCCAGGACTTGTCTGCTTCCGCTGTCCTGTACTGTTCCCCGGATGGACTGGGCGCGGCTGTTGCAACAGCAAACGGCTATAAAAACAAAAAAGAGTACTATTTTTTGATACATAGAAACCTGTCAAAGATAGAGGGGGGGAGTATGTACCGGCAAATAAATGTGTCGAACGGGTTGATTTGACGGTTATAAGCCGTATTCGTAGCTTTGGGAAACCGCATATGAAAAAGAACCAAGCTACGTTATGAAAAGAACCCTTTTAATTCCTCTGCCTTGTATTACCCTACTGATCTTTTTGCTGTTAACCGGGTTATGCCCGCAGGCGCAGCCTGCACCTGTACCTGCGTCTACGCCTGCGCCGTCTGTGCAGCTGGCGCCTGATAAACCTCCTTTCTGGAATGAAATTGCCGAATTCAAAAAGAAAGATAGTATTCAACATCCGCCTGCGGGCGCCATTTTGTTTGTAGGCAGCTCCTCCTTCCGGAAGTGGACGAATATACAGGCCGACTTCCCGGGTTATACTATCATCAATCGTGGTTTTGGCGGCTCTTCTTTTCCGGATGTCATCCGTTATGCCGGGGAGATCATCTATCCCTATCATCCCAAACAGGTAGTCATTTATTGTGGGGATAATGACCTGGCGGGGCCGGAAAATGTGACGGCAAAAAAAGTATATAAAAGATTTATGAAGTTGTATGAGGGTATCCGAAAACATTTGCAAAGTGTCGACATAGTCTATGTGTCCATAAAGCCGAGCCCCAGCCGTGAGAAACTAATGCCCCGTATGGAGGAAGCCAACGATCTGATACATGATTTTATGGCGAAGCATAGCCATGCCAGTTTTGTCGATGTATATCACCTGATGCTGACGCCGCAGGGCCGTCCGATGGAGGAGCTGTTTGCCGGGGATAAGCTGCATATGAATGATAAGGGGTATAGGATCTGGCAGAAGGCGATCCTTCCCTATCTGGATAAATAGTGGATAATAGCACCTGTCTGTTAAGGAATTATGATTTCTGTTCCTTTTGTTAAACGGTACATAAGATACAAATTAATTTGCGGATTAATTAGACAAGCTTATTACCTTTACCATAGACAGGTTTTGATGTAATGGTAAACCTAATATGCTAACGTATGTCGAAGGATACCATGTCTCTACGAAAGAAGATACTTTTTACAATAGGATCACCAAACCAGGCTAGCCAGATGCATCAGATCGCATCTTTGCTACCGGATTATGATTGTTACTTCAGCCAGTTATACAGCAAACACCCTATCGTACGCATCGTGAAACGAACGGGATTGCTGGACACCACCATTCTTGCGGGGGAATTCAAAAGGAAAGGAGATGCCTACCTGGAAAAACACCGGTTACGGAACGATTATGCGAGAAGCATATATCATAATTCGTATGACCTCGCGGTGTTATGTACCGATCTGTTGGTTACTAAAGAGTTGAGACAGATAAAAACGGTCTGGGTACAGGAAGGCATGACAGATCCCATTACTCCATGGGGGAAATGGACGCGCCGGCTTGGTCTTCCCGCCTATTTTGCCAAGAATACGGCTTTCAACGGCAGCGGCAATATCTGTGATATCTATTGTGCGGCGTCGGATGGATATAAGGAACAGTTCAACCGTCTGGGAACTGATCTTTCTAAGATAGTCGTTACCGGTATTCCCAATTATGATAATGCGGCTGCTTTCCTCCAAAATAATTTTCCACAAAAGGATTATGTATTGGTGGCGACCTCGGATATCCGCGAAACGTTCAATAACGAAGACCGGCCGGCTTTCATCCGGCATTGCGTGGAGATTGCCGGCAACAGACAACTGATCTTCAAGTTGCATCCTAATGAGAAAAAGGAACGGGCTATTCCGGAGATCAGGGAAAATGCGCCTGGTGCGTTGATCTTTACGGAAGGGAATACGGAACACATGATCGCCAACTGCGCTGAACTGATCACGCAGTATTCTACTGTGGTCTATATCGGGATCGCCCTTGGGAAGAAAGTACATTCTTATTTTGACGTAGATATGTTGAAGCGGCTGGCTCCTGTTCAAAATGGGGGCAAGTCGGCTGCCCGCATCGCGGATATATGCAGACAGTATATCGAGTTCAAGGGCGCGCCCGGTGAATTCTTACCCAAAGTTAGATTACCCAAACTTCAAATCGCTTAAATGAATACAAGGGAAAGAAAGATAGTTACAGTCGTTCAGGTCAGGAGGGGTTCTTCGCGTTTGCCGGATAAGGTGTTCCGCCCTTTGTCGGGAAAGTCCCTGTTTGTAAGACAGGTGGAGCGCGTGCTGGCGTCTAAGCTGTGCGGGACGGTGGTGGTAGCAACGACAATGAACCCTGCCGACGACCTGGTATGGGAAGTTTGTCAGGAGGAAGGGTTGGAGTGTTTTCGGGGGGACGACCAGGACCTCCTCGACAGGCACTACCAGGCAGCGTTGAAATATGAGGCGGACATAGTCATTAAGATACCGGGCGATTGTCCGTTGATAGATCCGGCCGTCATCGATATGGTGATCGCTTTCTACCTGGAGAATGCGGACAAGTACGACTACGTAAGCAATCTTCATCCCGCCACATTCCCGGATGGAAATGACGTTGAAATAATGCCTTTTAGCGTATTGGAAGAGGCCTGGAAGAATGCCACCCGGGCCTTCGAACGGGAGCATACCACTCCCTATATCTGGGAGCGGCCGGAGCAGTTCCGCATAGGCAATGTGATCATGGAAGGTGGAGTGGACTATTCGATGACTCACCGGCTCACGATAGACTATGAAGAGGACTACCAGTTCATCAAGGCCGTTTGGGAAGAGCTTTATCCCGTGGATCATCTGTTTAGCGTAGGCGATATCATGGAGCTGTTGAAAAAGCGGCCCGATATCTATATGATCAACCGGTCGCTGGCCGGCGTCAACTGGTACCGCAATCATCTGGGCGAGCTGAAGACGGTCGCGGCGGAGCAGACCCGGTTTGCAGCCGGGGATGTCAAGGCGGATACGGGGGCGTTGAGCGCCATTGCGTTGAAAGTAAGGGAGCATATTATACGAATGTCTGCGGGTGGCGGATGTTTTATCGGCGCCTCCTTGTCCTGTGTAGAGCTGATGGTATATCTCTATGCCGGATTTCTTCGCCGGGGACAGCAGGGGGAAGCCGGGAATATGGATAGAAAGGCTGATGACCCGCAGCGGGATTTTCTTTTCCTGTCGAAAGGGCATGATGTGCCTGCCCTCTACGGGACCTTTGTTGAGATGGGCATGCTCGATGCCGGCCGGCTGACTAATCATCTTTCGACGTCCGACAGCATCTACTGGCATCCGAACAGGAATATTCCCGGGGTAGAGTTCCACTCCGGTTCACTTGGCCATCTTCCGGCTGTCGCGTCGGGTGTGGCGCTGGATTGCAAGCTGAGAAAGCTTGACAACCGGGTGGTCGTGATCACCGGTGACGGAGAGCTCAACGAAGGCAGTGTCTGGGAAACCCTGCTGGTAGCCAATGCCTACAAACTGGGCAATTTGACCATTGTCGTCGATCGCAATCAGTTCCAGGCGAATATCCGGACGGAGGACCTCATTCCTCTCGAGCCGCTGGAGGATAAGTTCAGGGCTTTTGGGTGTAACGTACAGCGGATCGACGGCCATAGCTTTACCCGGCTGCAGGAAGCTTTTGCCGCCGTTGGCGGGGACAAGGTGAACGTGATCATTGCCGATACGGTCAGGGGCAAGGGGCTTCCGAGCATCGAGGCAAGAGCCGACCGATGGTTTTGCGCCTTTTCCGACGGCGAGGTAGCGCAGCTGCTGGAGGAATTGCATGGAAATGCAGAAGCCGCCATAGAATCAGAAACACTAATAGTACGGTAATTACCCCTCTATGACTTACGAAGAATTATTGACAGAGACGGCGTTGAAAGACGAACGGTTTATTGTAATGACGGCGGAGAACCGGGCGCTGGTCCGGAATATGCCCAAAGCCCTGGGATCGCGTTTTGTGGATACGGGCATTACCGAACAGACGATGGTCGGCATGGCCGCGGGTCTGGCGCTTCGTGGGAGGATCCCGGTTATTCATGCGCTGGCTCCTTTTCTTACCATGCGGGCCTTTGAATTCATCCGCACAGACGTTGGCATCGCCCGTCTTCCGGTGAAGCTCAGCGGTTTTATTCCCGGGTTCCTGTCGGATGGGAACGGACCTACTCACCAGGCCATCGAGGACGTATCTATCCTGCGGGGCATACCGGGCATGGAAGTATACTGTCCCGCGGATGAGGACGATCTTGTAAAAATGCTGCCCGATGTCTGGCATTCTCCGGCGCCGGCCTATGTGCGGATCAATCATAAAAAAGGGAGCTACGAGCATGCTCCCTACGAGCCGGGGAAAGCAGAGGTGATCGGCGATCTCCGCAGTGACGTCACCCTGCTGGTATATGGGTTTTTGTTCGAGAACGCATTGCTGACAAAGAGACTGCTGGAGAAAGCGGGTCTGTCGGTCGCGCTGGTGAATATGCGAAGCCTGAAGCCTGTGGATGAAGCCGTCATCGTCGAGGCTGCCACGCATTCCCGGCGACTGGTGACGATAGAGGATCATTTCAGGACCGGCGGATTGTATTCCATCGTGGCGGAGGTGCTGCTGGACCGTCGCATGACGGCGGACGTCCTTTCGCTGTCATTAGGGGAGCGCTGGTTCCGTCCCGGTATGCTGAACCAGGTGCTGGAGTCGGAAGGTTTTACACCGGAAAAAATGGCTGATAAAATAATGACATATGCCCAATAAAGTTGCGTTCAATAACGACTATCCTGTTATAACGGAGTCGAATAAATTATTCGATAGAGCCCAGCCTATCATGACGCCGGTGACCCAAACGCTGGCAAAAGGCCCCGGACAATATATCAACGGGGTCGCGCCGAAGTATCTGAAGAAAGGGAAAGGGTCTCACGTGTGGGATGTGGATGGGAACGAGTATCTGGACTATAATATGGCGATCGGACCTTTATCCCTGGGATATGGGTACGGACGGGTCGACGAAGCGATAATGGAGCAGCTGAAAGATGGTATCACGTTCTCCATGATGCATGAGCTGGAGGTGACCCTCGCCGAACTGATCCATAGGATCATTCCCAATGCGGAATCCATCCGCATCAGCAAGACGGGCGCCGATGTGACCAGCGCTGCGGTGAGGGTGGCCCGTGCCTTTACGGGCAGGAATAAGGTATTGTGCTGTGGTTATCATGGATGGCATGACTGGTATATTGCCGTCACCAGCCGTAACAGCGGGATACCCGCGGCGGTTGCCGATCTGAGCGCGACATTCGAATATAATGATATCCAGTCTGTAAAAGATGCGCTGGATGAGGACGTTGCGTGTGTGATATTGGAGCCCTTTGTGTTTGAAGCGCCTAAAAATAATTTTTTGCAGGAACTGAAAGACCTGTGTGCGGCCAACGGGACGCTCCTCATTTTTGACGAGATGTGGACTGGCTTCCGTATTGCGGTAGGGGGAGCCCAGGAATATTTCGGTGTTACGCCGGACCTGGCCTGTTATTCAAAGGCTTTTGCCAACGGGATGCCCATTTCTTTGCTGACGGGGAGAAGGGATGTGATGGAACTGTTCAGTGCCGATGTATTCTTCTTTACGACGTTTGGCGGGGAAGCATTGTCACTCGCTGCTGCGGTAGCCACTATCCAGGAAATGATCGAGAAAAATGTCCCGGCCTATCTTGCGGAGAAGGGGCGGCGGCTGAAAGATGGATACAATGAGTTAGCACTTGAATTAGGTGTTTCGGGTTATACGCGTTGTACAGGTTATGATTGTCGTTCGCTGGTGAGCTTCGATGCTTCGGCAGGCAATCCGCTGGAGTTGAAATCTTATGTGCAACAGGAATTGATCAAGCGTGGCATTTTGTGGTCGGGCTTCCATAACATGAGCTTTAGCCATACAGACGAAGACGTCGACTATACGCTTGCCGCATACCGGGAAGTGCTGGGATTGTTGAAAGAGGCCGTGGCGGCAGGGGACGTAGCGAGCCGGCTGAAGGGCAAACCCGTAGAGCCGGTATTCCGGAAGGTGAGCAATTTTAATATGAAACCTGTATCGAAGGCCTAGTGCCGGGGATATAAAAAGAAAATATGGATCTGTTCTCATTGAATGATAAAGTAGCGATCGTGACAGGGGCCTGCGGGTTGCTGGGGACGCAGCACTGTGCCGCGTTGGCGGCGGCGGGCGCGAAAGTCGTGGCGGCCGATCTGGATGAGGAAGCGGCAAAAATGGTAGTGGCGGGATTGCCGCCGGCGGGTCAGGGGGCCGCGGGCCAGAGATCGGGGCCGGCATCTACTGCTGGGCAGGGGCATTTGGCCATAGGGTTGGATGTGACCAGTACTGCTTCGCTGCAGGCTGCCCGGGAGCGGATATTGAATGCCTATGGCCGCATCGATGTCCTGGTTAACAATGCCGCGATCAACGATATGTTTGAGAATCCGTTGTTGGCCGGCCAGCAGTCCATGTTCGAACACTATCCGTTGGAAATGTGGGACCGGAGCTGGCGGGTGAATGTCAGTGGGGTATTCCTTTGTTCACAGGTGTTGGGTGGAGTGATGGCGGAGCAGGGCGGGGGCAGCATTATCAATATTGCGTCCACCTATGGCATTGTAGCGCCGGATCAGAGCATCTATAAGAATTCGGCGGGAGAACAGACATTTTATAAGTCGCCGTCCTATCCTGTCACCAAGTCGGCTGTCATTGGGTTTACGAAATTTCTGGCTTCTTACTGGGGGAATAAGAATGTTCGTGTCAATACCCTTTCACCCGGCGGCGTAGAGAATCAACAGGACATTTTTTTCAAAAATAACTATTCGAGGAAAACATTGTTAGGGCGGATGGCGGCTCCGTCGGATTACCAGGGCGCCATCGTTTTTTTAGCCAGCGATGCATCGGCGTATATGACGGGAGCCAACCTGGTGGTAGACGGGGGGTGGACGACAATTTAATAAGTACAATGGATATTAATCAAAATAGCCAAAAGGCGGCGCGGATAAAATTGCTTTTGACAGATGTAGATGGGGTGTGGACGGATAATGGGGTATTTTATGGTGAGAGCGGAGAATTATTGAAACGTTTCTCCATCCGGGACGGCATGGGTGTCGAGCGGCTGCGGAAACTGGCCGGCATAGAAACAGGGATCGTTACCGGAGAATTGTCGCCATCGGTGGCCCGGCGTGCGGAGAAACTGAAGATCACCGAATTGCATCTTGGTGTGACCGACAAGCTGGGACGGCTGAAGGAGATACGTGAAAGGCTTTCGATCGACTGGGACCAGATCGCCTATATCGGCGATGACGTCAATGACCTGGAGGTAATGGAAAGGGCGGGTTTAAGCGCCTGTCCGGCCGATGCAATGGCGCAGGTGAGCGGAGTTGTACATTATCACTGTGTCGCGAAGGGGGGGTATGGGGCTTTCAGGGAATTTGCAGAATGGCTTATAGCACTTAAAAACAATACTATATGAATAAGCAGAAGTCGTTCCAGGTGAGTTCCAGACGGACTATCGGTGCCGGACATCCCGTTTACATTATTGCAGAGATCGGCATTAATCATAATGGGTCGCTGGACATCGCCAAAAAGCTGATCGATGAAGCTGTGCAGGCAGGCTGTGACGCCGTTAAATTTCAAAAGCGCACACCCGAGCTTTGCACGCCAAAGGACCAATGGTATCTGGAAAGGGATACACCCTGGGGCCGGATGACCTATATCAACTACCGGAACATGATCGAGCTGGGATATGAGGAATATTCCGAGATAGATGTTTACTGTAAGGAAAAGGGTATTGACTGGTTCGTTTCCTGCTGGGATGAACCGTCCGTAGATTTTATGGAACAGTTCAATCCCGGGGTATACAAATTTGCTTCGGCCTCACTCACCGATCATGCCCTGATCGAAAAGGTGAAACAGACGGGCAAGCCTTATATTCTTTCTACCGGGATGTCTACGATGACCCAGATAAAAGATGCCGTTGACAAATTCGGTACGGACAATCTGATGATCGCACATTCCACTTCTGCTTATCCTTGCCCGCCGCAGGAACTGAACCTGAGGATGATCGAGACGCTGGCCGATATGTATCCGGAGACGCCGATAGGGTATTCCGGTCATGAGACGGGGCTTGCCACTACGGTAGCTGCGGTAGCCATGGGCGCCTGTTTTGTCGAAAGACATTTCACGTTGGATCGCGCTATGTGGGGATCGGATCATGCGGCTTCGGTGGAACCCCAGGGCATGCAGAAGCTGGTAAGGGATATCCGGGACATTGAATTATCGTTGGGAGATGGTATCAAACGGGTATATGACAGCGAGCTGGGCGCGATGAAAAGATTGAGAAGGGCCCAGGGCGCTACATCGACTATTCAATAATATCTGATGGGAACGATCGTCTATTATACCACCGGCATACTGGTGCTGAGCGTATTTATTTTTATCTGGCTGGAACGGAAATATCCTTATACCAAAGGAATGCCTGTTTTCCGGGACGGCTTTTGGGTGGACCTCATCTGGTACACGTTCATTCAGAGTTATTTTTTGAAGATCTTCATTTTCGATTATATCATTACTCCGCTGGACAGGACCTGCCATTTGTCATCGCTGCACCTGGTGGGTTCCTGGCCGGTGGCGGTGCAGGTATTGTTCTTTTTGGTCGTACATGACTTTTATATCTATTGGTTTCACCGAGCGCAGCACCATTCCAAATTGCTTTGGCGAACGCATGAGGCGCATCATTCGAATAAGGAGATAGACTGGCTGGCCGGCACACGGAGTCATTCCCTGGAGATACTGATCAACCAGACAGTGGAATTTGCGCCCATCATCCTGCTTGGCGCTAATCCTATCGTGGTGCCGATAAAGGCGCTGATAGACGCCGTCTGGGGTATGTATATCCATTCCAATATCGATGTGCGGTCGGGCAAATTGCAATACGTCATCAACGGGCCGGAAATGCATCAATGGCATCATGCCAATGACAGGGCGGTGTTTTATGCCAATTATTCGACTAAATTTGCTATTTGGGACTGGCTATTCGGGACGGCCTATTTGCCGGGGCAGAAGAAGCCAACGGAATTTGGGCTGTACTATGACTACCCTAAGGATTATTTTCTGCAGCATCTTTACGCCGTAAAAAAAGTAGATGAGCGGCGGCTGGTGGATAAATATGCAATATTCAGGGCGTATTATTTTTCCCGGCAACGATTGATGCAATGGGCGCGGGGGCGGATGATGCAAAAGGTGCGTGGGCGGATGAAGCCAGAGAACTAAAAGTAATAAGATGGCCTGGATCTATTTGCTGATCGCTTCGTTATTGGAGGTTGCCTGGACCTTTTCGCTCAAATTTATGAACGTTAAGAAGCTAAGGGCTATCGGGTGGCGGGGCTGGTTCAGCCAGACATCCAACTGGCTGGTGCTGGCGCCATTTGCCGGATATGTGATCTTTGGCATAGCCAACGTGGTATTTTTTTCGCTGGCTATGAAAGAGATACCGGCGTCTACAGCTCTGGCGGTGTGGATGGGGACGGCGCTGATAGGGGTCAAGCTGGTGGAGCTGTTCTTTTTTAAGGGGGCTTTCGACTTTTATCAATTCTTATTTATGTCGATGATATTGATCGGCATAGTAGGATTGAAGAGAAATCCCTAGAAGACCGCGCGAGGCCGCTAAAAGGCTTCTCTCAGTTGAACCGTAAAAGCATTGGAGTGTTTGCCGACGCCATAGTCCACCCGCAGATTGAGTTTTTCTTCCTTGCTGAGCATAAAACGCATTCCTCCGCCATAGGCATAATGAAAGCCATCCAGCTCAAAACGGCCTGGAGTACGGGCCACTTCCCCGGTGGAGGCGAATCCAACTACCCCCAGCCGCCAAAAAAGAAAACGGCGATATTCTGCCTGATAAGCCATTAAACATTTATCGGTGAAACGGCCTCCGTAATACCCCCGCATCATGTCTGCTCCACCCAATTCCTCCAGTTTGCGAAAAGGAGTGTTCCCGCCGGTGAAACCGCCCAAACCCTGCAAGGCCAGGACTGATCTTTTGGAGAGATAGATGAATTTTCGCAGATCGATGCTGAAGATCCGGAGATTGAAATCGCTGCCCAGGTGCTGGTCGAAATACACGTATTTCATTTCGGCAAAAAAGCCATGATCCGGGCTATAGGCGTTGTTCCGGGTATCCCAGGATAAGACAGGGCCAATACCGGCTGTATTCCCGCCGTAGCGGCCTATTATATTCTCCTGATCGAATATTCCGCCTGGTTTGTATATCACGGGAGCAGTGTGTTGAAATTCATAGGTACTGCCGAGATAGAGATTGCCATGGATACGCCAAAGGAATTCGGGATTGATGAAAAACTGTTTTTGAGTGAATCCCTCATTGTCGGTATGCGAAGTATGATTGCCCAGACCCCAGAAATTGTCGGGATAATAGCTATAGGAGGCCTGAAAGCGGGCAATATGATCTTCTTTTGGGAAAAAAATGGTTGAGCTGAGCACGAGTATCAACTGTTTGCGCAGCGTATACAAGCCTAATAAATTGACATCTGAAGTCCGGATGGTGGTGTCGCGTTTCTCAGCTTTGAAAAAGCGGGCGAGAATGCCACCGAAACCCCAATCCGTTTCCAGGGAACGGACGACAAAGGGGAAAGCCAGTAAATTTTTGGGAGCTGGTTTTATGGAATCTTTGACGGGGAGGGTAATCGTAAGGGGGACGATGTTTTTTTTGACCGGGATCGTGTCTATGGCAGCAAATTGTCCTAAAGAGGGTGCGGCATAAGTGAGGAATAGTAAAATATAGAGACATGCTCTTATATACATGGTGTCTTTTCTCGATTTGCGAGCACAAAATTAGGGATGCGGAAATACATTCGTAGTATTTTTTGGAAAACTACTCCCAATCTGGGACGTCCGGCGCGTCTAAGAGTAAATCTGTATATCTGATAATCAATGTGTTGTGAGTTGGTATGCCAATTGTCTTATACTCGTCGTTCGCAGCGATAGAAACAACAAACGGTGACGGACAAACAAAAATTAATCTTGACCCAAATATTTGAAGCTATGACAACTGCCACTACACAAGAATTAGAGCAAGGGATTTTGAAGAGCAAGATCATGGAATTACAGAGTGCATTGTTCTTTACTGAAAGTTTATCCATCGTAAAACTACCGACCCATGTTATTTCTGATGTGGAGGTAGATATGGAAGGGAATATATGGTTTGCGATTCCCAGGCCGGTACAGCATATTGATGCGTTTGACAAAAAGATCTCTGCCAAGCTGGATTTCTTTAAGAAAGGTCAGGATTTCTTTGTAAAGGTTCGTGGAACGGCTTTTCTGTTGGCGGATGCTGATGAAATTGCCGGTAACCCTTCCTTGTCTGACGAAATGAAAGAAAAGATGATGAATTCCATCGGTGTGAAAGTGGTCGTGACGGGGTATGATCTGGTGGATAACAGGCCGAAGCCTGCTCAGAATTGGTTGAAGAGCAGTACATCCCACTTGTCGAGCTGGTTTTTCTAAGAGTCCCATTGGTTTGTTTTAAGTTTTAGCATACTGCGCGTGTTACATATAGGAAGCTGAGTCCGCCACTTGTTGGCGGATTTCAGTTTTTAGACATTCCCATTTTTTTTTGCTTGGGCCTGTTGGCATAGGCCGTGCCGCCGCTGTGCATTGTCTTGTTGAATTTTGGAGTCCTTGAAGAGGCCCATGCAATGCGGCTCGCACGGTATGCCACAGGCCCTGGCCCGCGGAGAGGGCTGGTTTTGGTTTTGGGGGAGGGGGTGATGGGATGAGGTGGTTGAGGGGAGAGGTTTTTTGGGGGGGGATGAGGTGGTGGGGAGAGGGCAAAAAAAAAGGTCCACTGTAGAAACAGTCGACCTCTAACGATTGCTTGCCATATGAAAATCTTTATCTGGGGAGGCTCTTTTTAGGGAGCTTTGATATTATCGTGCATTGATGATACAAATATAGGATGCTTTTATGGGGCGCGCGAAACAACTTAAGGTTAATTCTATTATCTCAAAGCGGTAAATGATAATGTGAGATCTTTGTTGGGAGAGGGTTTGGGAGGATTTATCACATGAAGTCCAACACAATTTTAGCATTTTTTTCTACCCAAAAACCACGGGATTTTTTAGGCTTTTTTCTTCACCGTCCTGTACTGTCCTGTACTGTCCTGGGAGTTTATTTCTTTTTGGGTGGGTTAGTGGCTGTAGCGATCATTTCTCCAGGGGTAAGCGGTGTTTGAATAACCTCTTTGTTCCCAAAAACCCAATTTATTCCGGGATAGGAATTCTATCCGGCTGATCCATTTGGATCCTTTCCAGGCATATAGCTGAGGGGTGATCATTCTTACGGGACCGCCGTGCTCTTTGGGAAGAGGTTTTCCCTCGATGGTGTGTACCAGCAGGACATCTGGTTTAAGGGCTTCTTCCAGGGCTATATTCGTAGTGTATTCATCATAACCGTAGCATAATAAATGTGTGGCTGTTTCTTTAGGCTGGACCAACGCCGCAAGGTCGAGCAGTAGAACGCCTCTCCAGTTCATATCCAGTTTGGACCAGGTGGTGACACAATGGAAGTCGGATGTATCATCGGTCTGGGGTAAGGACATGAAGGTTTCCCAGTTGAGGGTCATGGGGTATTCGACCTCTCCGTCGACTATCAGTTGCC